>ERZ1108170.253-NODE-253-length-45613-cov-4.943918_pt1 | contig 45613 bp, 59 predicted proteins | sample MGYA00403705_ERZ1108170 | MGnify/ENA primary metagenome ERZ1108170 (study PRJEB35170, sample SAMEA104062422) | human gut metagenome | biome: human gut; feature: human-associated habitat; material: faeces | place: Denmark | collected 2012-06-15 ...
GCTCTGCGGAGCGCCTGTCCTGCCTGTTTTGCCGAAGGCAAAATGCGGCAGGAGAAAGCGCGCAAAGCGCGCAAAAGGCACGCCGTCGGCGTGCCTTTTTCTCTTACTCTTTTACTCTTTTTCCTTGTCTGCGCTTATTTCCCGGCGAAAAGCTCGCGCGTCTGGCGGACATTTTCGTCGATGGCGTTCTTGAGCGCCTCGACCGACTCAAACTGCATCTCCGGGCGCAGGAACTTATGCAGCTCGACATGGATCATCCTGCCGTACAGGTCACCCGAAAAGTCGAGCAGATGCGGCTCGATGGTCGGCGCGCCGCCGTCCAGAAACGTCGGCTTGACGCCGATATTGGTCGCGGCGATATAGCTTTTTCCGTCCACGAGCACGCGCGTCGCGTACACGCCGTAGGGCGGCAGCGCCATTTCAGCCGGCAGGCGCAGATTGACCGTCGGTACGCCGAGCACGCTCGTGCCGACGCGGCGGCCATGCTCCACGATACCCGTCACGGTGTACGGATGGCCGAGGAACTTCGCCGCGCCCTCCATGTCGCCCTGCGCGATCATCTGGCGGATATAGGTCGAGGAGACGACGATGCCGTCTACCTTGACGTCCTCGATGCAGTCGTAGCCGATACCGGCCTTCTCGCACTCGACCGCCATGCCCTCGGCGTTGCCCTGACCCTTGTAGCCAAAGCGGTTATTGCGGCCGGAGATGATCCAGCCGGCATGGAACTGCCCGATGAGCAGTTTGTGAATGAAATCGCGCCAGTCCATATGCTGCATCCGCTCATCAAAATGGCCGAAGATCACCTCGTCCACGCCGCCGAGCTGCTTGATCTCCTCGCGGCGGTAGGCGTTCGCGGTCAGCAGCGGTACCTGACGACCCATGACGACCGAGTCCGGATGCACGTCGAACGTGAACACGGCGCTCGTGCCGCCGATCTGCTTCGCGCGCTCAACCGCCTTCTGCATGAGCGCACGATGACCCAGATGCACGCCGTCAAAATATCCGAGCGCGATCGCACGGGGTTTTGTAACTTCTATCATCGGGCTATCCCCCTGAAATTATCGAAAGTTTTTATAGACAAACAGACCCAGACCGCCCTTGTCGAGCTCGCGGACCTGACCGAGCATGAGGAAGCGTCCCTCATGGTACACACGGCACAGCGTGCCTGCGGTTTCGGGCAGGCTGTCTGTCTGCCGCGGAAAGACGACTGCGCCGCGCGCGATGCGCTCCGCGCCCTCAGCGGTGAGCGCGACGGCCGGACAGTCGGTGAACAGGCTGTCGGTCGGCAGCAGGAGCTGCTGCATCGTGCCGTCGGCCATCGCCCGTTCGCAGTCCTCGAAGCTGCGGCAGCGGTCGAGCGGATACGCGCCCGAGCGCGTGCGCACCAGACTGTGCAGCACGGCGAGCGTGCCGAGCTTTTCACCGAGGTCGTTCACGAGCGTGCGCACATAGGTGCCCTTGCTGACTACACAGCGCAGCGTGCCCTTCTGGGCGTTCTCGTCGAAGTCCAGCAGCTCCATTTCATGCACGATGATGTCGCGCGCCGGGCGTTCGACCTCCCTGCCCTTGCGTGCAAGGTCGTACAGCTTCTGGCCGTTGACCTTTACCGCAGAGTACATCGGCGGGATCTGCTGCTGCGGTCCGACAAAGCCGCGCACCGCACGCTTCACCGCATATTCCGCCGCGATCCGGTCGCCGGTCTGCACGATCTCGCCGGTCACATCCTGCGTATCCGTGCAGTAGCCGAGCGTAAAGCCCGCGACGTACTCCTTGTCCTGCGCTGCGGCGAAGTCCGCCGCCTTGGTCGCGCCGCCGATGAACACCGGCAGAACGCCGGTCGCGAGCGGATCGAGCGTGCCGCCGTGACCGATTTTCCTCGCGTGCAGGATGCCGCGCAGCTTGGCCACCACATCATGCGAGGTGAAGCCCTGCGGCTTGTCCATCAGCAGGATACCCGAAAGCTCAGTCTGCTGCATGGAACTGCTCCTTCGCTACGCGCAGCATCTCGGCCTTCGCCTCATCCATGCCGCAGGTGAAGCTCGCGCCTGCCGCACGGACATGGCCGCCGCCGCCGACCCGTTTGCAGATCGCGGAGGCATCCATTTCCCTGGTCGTGCGCACGGAAACGCGAACGGTTCCGTCCGCCTTTTCGGTCATCGTAATGCCGATCTGCACGCCCTCGATCTGCCGCGTGAGCGAAGCGATCGAGTCCAGATCGTCCATATCCGCGCCGACGCGGTCGATGTCCTTCCGCCAGAGCACCGCGACCGCGATCGCGCCGTCCTCGTGAAACTCCATCGTGTCGAATACGATGCGCTCCATCTCGAAGCGCGGACGCGACTTGGTCTCGAACAGCGCGCGGTTGATCTCACCGCCGTCGATGCCGGCGGTCAGGCACGCCGCCGCGACCGCATGGGTGTGCGCGGTCGTGTTCGAGAACTTGAAGCAGCCGGTATCGGTCGAGACGCCGACATAAATGCACTCCGCGATCTCGCGCGTCAGTCTGCATCCGAGCGCCGTCAGCACATCGTACAGCACCTCCGCGCATGCGCCCGCATCCGCACGGATGAGGTTTTTCGCGCCGAAGCCTTCGTTCGAGCCGTGGTGGTCGATGACCAGATCCACCCTGCCCTTATACTGCTCCGCCGTATCGGGGAACAGCTTTTCCTCTGCAATATCGGTCGAAACGATATACTGAGGGTTAAAATCATCCGGAGGATAACAGTCGGTAATCATCGGCGCATAGCGTCTTGTGATCTCCGGATTCTCCAGAATATACGCCCGCTTGCCGATCTGGCGTAGACCGCGGCACAGAGCGCCGGCGCAGCCTGCGGTATCGCCGTCCGGGCGGCGGTGGGTCAGGATGAGAATATCGTCATGCGCCTGCAAAGCGGCAGCCGCTTCAGCAACGTGAACGATCATTCCTCGTCCTCCCCTCCGAGCTTCCCTTCGTTTTTCAGTTCATGCAGCATTTCCGAGATGTGCGCACCGCGCGTGATCGACTCGTCGAGCTCGAACACCAGCTCGGGCGCATAGCGCAGCTGGACCTTGTGGCCGACCTCGCGGCGCAGCCATCCGGCCGCAGACTTGAGGCCCTTCATGACGTCCTTCGCCTGCTGCTCGCTGCCGAGCACGGAGATATAACACTTTGCGTAACGCAGATCGTTGGTCACATCGCAGTGCACGACCGAAACCATCGCGTTCTGCACGCGCGGGTCCTTGACCGACCGCAGCGTCTCCGCCAGCGCCTTCATCACTTCTTCGGAAATACGATCAATTCGAGTAGACATAATAAATCAAACCTCCCTCTTGAGGATTGGTTAATTCTTGCTAAAAGGAAATGCGCAAAGCGCATTTTCACACGCGCCGCAGCGCGTGATTCAATTCCCCATAAAAGTCCAGCTCCGCCGGACTTTTATACCACTGCCCGCGCCGCCGCGGCGCGGCCTCGAATGTATTCATTCGAGAGGGGGTTATCGTTTCCGGTTTCCCTTGGGAACCGGAAACGTATCTAAGGGGGACAGCGTCCCCCTTAGAAAAGCAGTTTACTGCTTTACTTCCTCCATCACGAAGCACTCAATGATATCGCCTTCCTTGATATCATTGTAGTTCTCGATGCTCATGCCGCACTCGTATGCAGCAGCGACTTCCTTGACGTCGTCCTTGAAGCGCTTGAGGGTGTTGAGATGACCCTCGTGGAATACGATGCCGTCGCGGACAACGCGGACCTCAGCGTTGCGCTGGATCTTGCCGTCCTGTACATAGCAGCCTGCTACCGCGCCTGCGCCGGTGATCTTGAATACCTGACGAACCTCTGCGTGACCGAGCACGACTTCCTTGAACTTCGGCTCGAGCATGCCCTTCATCGCCTGCTCCATCTCCTCGATGGCATCATAGATGACGCGGTACATGCGCATGTCAACGCCCTGCTGTGCAGCGGAGTCGGTCGCGGTGCGGTCCGGACGAACGTTGAAGCCAACGATGATCGCGCCCGAAGCGGCGGCGAGCATAACGTCGGATTCGTTGATCGCGCCGACAGCGCCGTGGATGACGCGGACGCGAACCTCATCGTTCGACAGCTTCTCGAGCGAGGAGCGAACCGCCTCGACCGAGCCCTGTACGTCGGCCTTGACAATGATGTTCAGCTCCTTCATCTCGCCCTGCTGGATGGAATCGAACAGGTTGTCGAGCGTTACCTTGTGGAACAGCTTGTTGCGCTCTTCCTTCTCCTTGTCCTTGCGCTGCTCGACCAGCTCGCGCGCCATCTTCTCATCGTCTACGGCGTCGAAGATGTCGCCTGCACCCGGGACTTCGGCCAGACCGATGATCTCGACCGGAACGGACGGGCCTGCGGACTCGATCTTCTTGCCATCGTCGTTGGTCATCGCGCGGACGCGGCCGACAGAGGTGCCCGCGATAACGGTATCGCCTGCGTGCAGGGTGCCGTTCTGAACGAGCAGGGTAGCGACCGGGCCGCGGCCCTTGTCGAGCTTGGCCTCGATGACAGTGCCGTGCGCCTTGCGGTTCGGATTTGCCTTGAGGTCAGCCATCTCTGCGGTCAGCAGAACCATTTCGAGCAGGTTGTCGATGCCCTGACCGAACTTCGCGGAGATATTGCAGACGATGGTGTCGCCGCCCCACTCCTCCGGTACGAGTTCGTACTCGGTCAGCTGCTGGAGCACGCGGTCCGGATTTGCCGCCGGCTTGTCGATCTTGTTGACCGCAACGATGATCGGAACGCCTGCCGCCTTGGCATGGTTGATCGCCTCGATGGTCTGCGGCATGATGCCGTCGTCGGCTGCTACGACCAGGATCGCAATGTCGGTGACCTGTGCGCCGCGTGCACGCATGGAGGTGAACGCCGCATGGCCCGGGGTGTCGAGGAAGGTGATCGGCTTGTCGTTGATCGTGACGCGGTATGCGCCGATGTGCTGCGTAATGCCGCCGGCCTCGTCTGCGGTGACCTTGGTCTTGCGGATCGCGTCGAGCAGAGAGGTCTTGCCGTGGTCAACGTGACCCATAACGACAACGACCGGATCGCGGGGCTGAAGCTCCTCTGCCTTATCCTCGTGCTCGTCGAACAGCTGCTCCTCGATGGTAACGTGAACTTCCTTCTCGACCTTGCAGCCCATTTCCTCCGCAACGATCGCTGCGGTATCGTAGTCGATGACCTCGGAGATGGACGCCATGACGCCGAGCTTGATGAGGCCCTTGATAACGTCCGCTGCGGTGCGCTTCATGCGGGAAGCGAGCTCGCCGACCGAGATCTCGTCCGGGATCATGACCTTGACCGGGATCTTCTTGAGCGCTGCCATCTGCTGCTGACGCTGCAGGCGGCGCATCTTCTCCTGCTCCTCCTGACGGCGCTTGTTGCCGAACGGCTTGGAGCGCTGATCGGACTTCTTGGTGAGCTTCTGCTTCTTGGGGCCCTTGGACTCCATGCGCTCCGCCTTTGCGTCGACCAGCTTATCGACATGGTCGTCGTACTTTGCAAGATTTACGTCGCCGGTGCCGCGCGTATCGATGCGGTGCACCTGCTTGACCTTGGAGGAAGCCGGAGTCTGCGCCGGCGCTTTCTCGGCCGGCTTCTCCTCCTGCTTCGCGGCAGGCTGCTCCTTGCGCTCGGACTGCTGTGCGCCGAGCAGGCTTTCCATGTTCTTGACCTGATGATGCTGGGTCATATATTCAAAAATAACCGACAGATCGGCATCGTCGAGCACCTGCATATGGTTCTTCGGCTCGGTGCGATACTTGGTCAGAATTTCCGTGATCTCCCTGGTGGATACGCCGAAGTCCTTTGCGACCTCGTGTACCCGGTATTTATTGTCTAATGCCATGGGCAATACCTCCAATTTATTTCGCTCGAAACCACGCTTTCGCGCGAGAATAGGCTGTGCCGCGCAAAGCGCGGACAAAGCCTTGGCGCAGTTCTGCGCGTCGCTTCGCGGCACACAGAACCGCTTTCCTGTATAAAAACCGTGATACATGCTCCCGGTTTTTATGAGCCTGCACGGCAGGCTCTATTGAATGCGCGCTTTCGCGCGTTCGTTACGTTTTATTGCGGAAGCTGCGTTTTTCGCCTGTAAAATGCGGTTTCCGTGCGCTGTCGCGGCGGAAGGGGCGCTCTCCGTCCTTACGGTACGGGCGCTTTTCGCCGTCCGCCCTGCGGAAGGGGCGCTCATCGTCCTTACGGTACGGGCGCTTCTCACCGTCCGCCTTGCGGAAGGGACGCTCGCCATCCTTACGGTACGGACGCTTTTCGCCGTCCGCCTTGCGGAAGGAGCGCTCGCCGTCCTTGCGGTACGGACGCTTTTCGCCATCCGCCTTGCGGAAGGGGCGCTCGCCGTCCTTGCGGTACGGACGCTTTTCGCCGTCCGCCTTGCGGAAGGGACGCTTCTCCGCCGGTTTCGGGCGGTTTTCCTCACGTTTTTCCGGTTCATCCGGCCTTTCCGTCTCGGTTTCCGCCTTGTTCTTCTGCTTTTTAATGCCCTTGCGGGACTGGATGCGTGCATTCTTCTCGCTGAGGAGCTTTGCGGTCTCCGCATACTCCTCGTGCTCGCTCGCCAGCTTTTCAACCGCGGACGAGGCGAGTCCGATATCCGTCACGGCAACGATCGCGCAGCCGGACTTGCCGACCGCCGTGCCGAGTTCGATCTTGCCGTGGGGCAGCTGCACGCAGGGAACATTCGCCTTCTCGGCGTAGAACGCACCCTTTTTCGCCGTGCTCGCGCCGGCGTCGCCTGCGAGGAACACGCATCTTGCCTTGTGGGCAAAGCACACCTCGCGCACCAGCTCATCGCCGTAGGCGAGCTTGCCTGCGCGGCGTGCAAGGCCGAGCATTCTCAGTACAGGATCATTCGCCATGTGCGCCCTCCTGTTCCATCTGCTGCTCGAGCTGGTCATAGACCGTTTCGGGCACGGTGACGCTGAGCGCGCGCTCGATCGCGCGGCTCTTGCGTGCCTTCTTGAGGCATTCCGGCCTGCCGCACAGATACGCGCCGCGGCCGGGTGCCTTTCCCTTGAAATCGAGCGTAATCTCGCCCTCGGGCGAGCGCACAACGCGGATCAGCTCCCTTTTCGGGAACATTTCACGGCAGCCAAGGCACTGCCGCATGGGAATCTTCTTTTGTACCATATTCTGCCGCACCTCCGCCTGCTTATTCAGCCTGCGGCTCAGTCTGCGGCTCCTCGACCGGCTCCGCCTCCGGCTCAGCCTGTGCCTGAGACTGCGGCGCAATGTCGATCTTGCAGCCGGTCAGCTTGGCAGCGAGACGGGCGTTCTGACCCTCCTTGCCGATCGCAAGGGACAGCTGATCGTCCGGAACGATGACGCGGCAGGACTTGCCGTCCGCCTGCATGGAAGCGGAGATAACATCCGCCGGTGCGAGTGCTGCGGATACGAAGGTTGCCATATCCTCGTTCCACTTGATGATGTCGATCTTCTCGCCGTTCAGCTCTGCGGTGATGTTGGAAACACGCGCGCCGCGGGTACCGACGCAGGCGCCGATCGGATCAACGTTCTCGTCGTGCGAGGTAACGGCGATCTTGGTGCGGTTGCCTGCCTCACGAGCGATGGACTTGACCTCGACCACGCCGGAATGGATCTCCGGTACCTCGAGCTCGAACAGGCGCTTGACCAGACCCGGATGGGTGCGGGAAACGATGACCTGCACACCGCGCGTGCCGCGGCGAACCTCGATGAGGTAAACCTTGACATGCTGACCCTCGACGAGCGTCTCGCCGCGGACCTGCTCGGAAGCCGCAAGGATGGCCTCGCTCTTCTCGCCGCCGGAAACAACGTCCAGATAAGCGCTGCCGCTGCGCGGGTCGATGCGGGCGACCGTAGCGTTCAGGATCTCGTGCTCCTTGCTCTCGAACTCGGAGATGACCATGCCGCGCTCCGCCTCGCGGATGCCCTGAATGATGACCTGCTTTGCGGTCTGGGCAGCGATGCGGCCGAACGACTTGGTCGGGATGTCGATGTCGATGATGTCGCCGACCTGCGGATTTACCTTGTAGTCAGCAGCCTCCTCGAGGGTGATCTCCTCGTAGGGCTCATAAAGGTCCTCGGTGCGGACGACCGTCTTGCGCACATACATGCGGATGGTCTTTTCCTCGCGGTTCGGCTCGACGTAAACGTTGTCAGTCATGCCGTCGTTGTCGCGCTTGTAAGCGGTGATGAGTGCCTGACCTACGCGGTCGAGCATATAGTCCACCGGGATGCCCTTCTCTTTTTCGAGCTGTTCCAGGGCGTCAAAAAATTCTGCGTTCACCATTTTTTCCAATCCAACTCCTTTTTATATCTCGACCGCGAGACGAACCGCGGCAATGTCCTTCGGCTCAAATACGATGCGCTCCCCGCCGACGTCGAGCGTTACCGCGCCGTCGTCGTAGCCTGCGAGCGTGCCCTCGATCTGCTTTGCGCCGTTCAGCGCCTTGTACAGACCGACCTCGACCGTCTGTCCCATAAAGGCCTCGAAATGCTCGGGGCGCTTGAGGCGGCGGGCAAGTCCCGCCGAGGAAACGCACAGCGTGTAGGACGGCATATCGTCAAATTCCTTTGCGTCCAGCATGGGGTCAAGCGCGCGGGAGACCTTCTCACACTGGTCGATATTCACGCCCTCCGGGTGGTCCACGGTGACGGTCAGCATATACTGTCCGCCCTCTTTTTCAAATTCTACATCCCACAGAGAAACGCCGGCCTGTTCGCACAGGGGTCTGACCAGCTCTTCCACGCGGGCGACGATCTGCTTTGCCTGCAAAGCCGTCCCTCCTTCGGTTATCGAAAAATTTTGTATAAGCAAAACGTAAGGAGTGGCACTTGGCCACTCCCTACGGTTACTTTCATTCTTACATTGATAGTATATCACGTATCCCACGCTATTGCAAGCTTTTTCAAAAGAAAAGCATGGATTTCCGCCGTTAAAATGCACAAAATCGGACATGCAGGCGGCGAAAACGTGTCTGCGTGATATTTTTAACCGGTCACTTCGGGTCGGTTACGATCTTGATCTTGGCGGTAACGGCTTTTGTCGCGGTAAAAGTGATGCTGTAATCGCCGGAATTCGGAGCCGTCATGCGTGCGGACTGTTCCTCGGTGAGCGTGCCGGCGATGCTGTCCCCCTCGGAGGAGCGGAGTGCACAGGTGAACTCCGCGCCGTTCGGCGTTGTATCCATGGCTTTTACTTCGACAACGGTTCCCTTCGTAAGAGCAGGCGCCCACGCTTTCAGCGTTACGGAACCGCCCGCCGGAATCGTCACCACATACTCGTTCGAAGCGCCCTTCACCTGCTCGTTCTCGGCCGGAAGTCCTTCTCCGATTGTGATTTTGATTTTTGCCGTTACGGCTTTCACCGCATGGAAAGTAATTCTGCAATTACCATCCGTCGTGGCCTCTATTCGTCTTGTCTGCTCTTCGGCAAGGCCGTAGGTAAAACCGCCGCCGCCGGAGGACTGGAGCGAAAACGTCAGATTTTCGCCAGACGGCGTGGTATCCATGGCCTTTACGGCGATGAATGTTCCCTTTTTGATAGCGGGAGCCCACTCAGACAGCGCCACGGTGCTGTTCGCCGGAATTACCACTACGTACTCGTTCATGACGCTTCCCGGCTGTGACGGCTGTGTGTTATCCGCCGGGAGAATATTCTTTCCGGTATCGTCATATTCCTCAGACGTCTGAAACGGCCGAAACTCTCCCTCGGCTGCCGGTGTCTCTGCCGCCGCGGCGAAGATACCGCCGAGGCACGCTGCTGCAAGCAGAATGCTGAACAGCTTTCTGAAGCTCTTTTTCATCGTTCTCCCTCCTTTGTCGGGATATATGGTGTGAAACGTGCATTATCTGTACTTACAGTATACCATAAATCCGTTTTCCATCAATTCGCAATTCAAACAAAGAAGAGGGATATTTCTATATATTCTGCGCAAAGCTGCGTAATTTCGCACGCTGTACTTTCGTTTTATCCTTATTTTACCTGTTCTGGACAAAAGAAAAAGGTTATCCAATAAGCACGCTACTGGATAACCTTTTTGAAAATCATTTTTTCCCGAGCCTGCGCTCAGGTCGAGTCGTCAGTATTCCGTCAGGAATTACTTAACCAGCTCGATGATTGCCATCTCTGCGCAGTCGCCGCGGCGGGGACCGATCTTTACGATGCGGGTGTAGCCACCGTTACGGTTAGCGTACTCCGGAGCGATCTCAGAGAACAGCTTAGCAACAACTGCTTCCTTGGTGACGTAAGCCATAGCCTGACGACGGGAAGCCAGAGTGTTCTTCTTGCCGAGGGTAATCATCTTCTCGGTCATCGGGCCTACTTCCTTAGCGCGAGCGAGGGTGGTCTCAACCTTGCCGTTCTCCAGCAGGTAGGTTACCAGCGCACGCAGCATAGCCTTACGATGGTCAGTAGGACGGCCGAGCTTGCGATTGTTAGCCATTCGTGTTTACCTCCAAATTAAAGTAAAAGCGGCGGCGCGGTAAAACGTACCGCCGCGTCAGTTCAGTTACAGTGCCTCACGGCACACAGTTTGTCCGTTTTCGGTAATCAGGCAGTTTCGCTTGCAGCTTCTGACGAAGCTGTGGGCGAAAGTACGAAGATTACTCCTCGGACTTTGCAAGATGCAGGCCCATAGCCTCCAGCTTGCCGATGACCTCTTCCAGGGACTTGCGGCCCAGGTTACGAACCTTCATCATGTCCTCCTCAGAGGTGTTGATGAGATCCTCAACCGTGTTGATGCCTGCGCGCTTGAGGCAGTTGAAGGAACGAACGGAGAAGTCCAGCTCCTCGATCGTCATTTCAAGCACCTTATCGTGCTGCGCTTCAGCCTTTTCAACAACGGTGGACTTGGAGCCGATCTCCTCGGACAGGTCTACGAACAGATCGAGGTGGTCGCGGAGAACCTTTGCGCCGAGCGATACAGCGTCGCGGGCGGTGATGGTTCCGTCGGTCCAGATCTCGAGCGTCAGCTTATCATAGTCGGTCAGATCGCGGACACGGGTGTTTTCAACCGTGTAGTTGACCTTGTAGACCGGCGTGTAGATCGAATCCACCGGAATGACGCCGATGGAGGTCTGATGCTGCTTGTTCTTCTCGGCCGGAACATAGCCGCGGCCGGAAGTCATCGTAATCTCCATGGACAGGCGAGCATCGCTCATCAGGGTAGCGATGTGCAGGTCAGGATTCAGGATCTCGACCTCACCGTCCGCGTGGATGTCACCGGCCTTGACCTCGCCCTCGCCGGCAGCCTCGATGTAGACCGTCTTGGGGCCGTCGCAGTGCAGCTTGGCAATGATGCCCTTGATGTTCAGCACGATCTCGGTGACGTCTTCCTTAACGCCCGGGATGGTGGAGAACTCGTGCTGCACGCCTGCAATCTTGATGCTGGACGCTGCCGTACCCGGCAGAGAGGACAGCAGAATGCGGCGCAGGGAGTTGCCCAGCGTGGTGCCATATCCGCGCTCCAGCGGCTCTACGACGAACTTGCCGTAGGAGCCGTCCTCGGCGAGCTGCTCACAGTCAATACGCGGTTTTTCGATTTCGATCATGTGGTACCCTCCTTCACGTTGGTTGGAAACTCTAAGCGGAACAGACGCAGCAGACGCCACGCCCGTTCCAAAAGCGAGGGTCTATTATTTCGAGTACAGCTCGACGATGAGGTGCTCAGCAACTTCGTAGTCGATGTCGTCGCGTGCCGGCATTGCTACAACCTTGCCCTCGAAAGCATCGTTAGCCTTCTCGATCCACTTCGGGCAAGCCTTCTTGCCGTTTTCCTCGAGCAGAGACTTGAACTTGGTGGTGGTGCGGGACTTCTCGCAGACTGCAACTACGTCGCCCGGCTTAACCTGGAAGGACGGGATGTTGACGCGCTTGCCGTTTACGGTGAAGTGGCCGTGGTTAACGAGCTGACGAGCTTCGCGGCGGGTGTTTGCAAAGCCCATGCGGAAAACTACGTTGTCGAGACGGCGCTCGAGCTCCTGGAGCAGGATCTCACCGGTGATGCCCTGCTTGCGCTCAGCCTTCTCGTAGTAGTGATGGAACTGCTTCTCGAGAACGCCGTAGATAAACTTTACCTTCTGCTTCTCGTTGAGCTGCATGCCGTACTCAGACTGCTTGCGGCGAGTCTGCTTGGGCTGGCGCTTGGTAGACTTGGAGTAACCAAGTACCGCCGGGGAAAGACCAAGCGTCTTGCAACGCTTGAGAACGGGCTGGGTATTCTTAGCCATTTATTGGTTTCCTCCTTCTATTATACGCGACGACGCTTCGGCGGGCGGCAGCCGTTGTGCGGGATCGGGGTTACATCCTTGATCATGGTAACCTCGAGGCCAGCGGCCTGCAGTGCACGGATAGCAGCCTCACGGCCGGAACCCGGGCCCTTAACATATACTTCTACGGTCTTCAGGCCGTGCTCCATAGCAGCAGCGGCAGCGGTCTCAGCCGCGGTCTGAGCTGCGAACGGAGTGGACTTACGAGAACCACGGAAGCCCATCTCGCCGGAGGAAGCCCAGGAAATAGCGTTGCCGTTCAGGTCGGTAATCGTAACGATCGTGTTGTTGAAAGAGGAACGGATGTGAGCCGCGCCCTTCTCGATATTCTTGCGCTCGCGGCGACGAGTACGGGTCGCTGCGCCCTTCTTCTGTACCTTAGCCATTTATACGTTCCCCTCCTTACTTCTTCTTGTTCGCAATGGTCTTCTTCGGGCCCTTGCGGGTGCGTGCATTGGTCTTGGTGCGCTGACCGCGAACCGGCAGGCCGCGGCGATGACGCAGGCCGCGATAGCAGCCGATCTCGACCAGACGCTTGATGTTCAGGCCGATCTCACGGCGCAGGTCACCCTCGACGTTGTAGTCGCGCTCGATGACTTCACGCAGCTTAGCAGCCTCTTCTTCGGTCAGGTCCTTGACGCGGGTATCCGGATTGATACCGGTCTTAGCAAGGATTTCGTTGGACGTCTTGCGGCCAATGCCGAAGACGTAGGTCAGGCCGATCTCCACGCGCTTCTCGCGGGGAAGGTCAACACCGGCAATACGTGCCATACTATTATAACCTCCATAGTTACACACTGAGGCGTGTTTGCAAACACAGTATAGGGACCGCCTCCGCCCCTGCAGCGTCGCGCTCGCCGCGCGTGCTTGTCGTGTTCGCGTAAACCATGATCCGCGCCCCTGGGCGCGCATTTTATGAGGCGATTAACTTAATCGCCATAAAAAGTCCAGCTCTGCCGGACTTTTTATTCCTCGACTCAGCCGCCTCGGGCGGCGTCATTTCGGTATCGAAAATCAGTTTCTACTGGAACTGATTTTCGTATATAGGGACTTTTTGAAAGTCCCTATAAAGCACCGAAGGTGCTTCTTAGCCCTGCTTCTGCTTGTGCTTCGGATTCTGGCAGATAACCATTACACGGCCCTTGCGGCGAATGATCTTGCACTTCTCGCAGATCGGCTTTACAGACGGTCTTACCTTCATGTTTGTTTTACCTCCATCAAGAATTTATGGTGGGATGGGACACCGGGGAGACCCCGGCGACCACTGGCGCGCAGGTCACATGCGTACCTCCGCCCGCTTTTATCACTTGGAACGCCAGGTGATACGACCGCGGGTCAGGTCGTAAGGCGACATCTGTACGGTGACCTTGTCGCCCGGAAGAATGCGGATAAAGTTCATGCGGAGCTTGCCGGAGATATGGGCCAGAATTTTATGGCCGTTCGGCAGCTCTACCTGAAACATAGCGTTCGGCAGCGCCTCTACGACGGTGCCTTCCAGCTCGATCACATCATCTTTTGCCATTGTTCGTTTCCCCTCCTCGGTCAAATGTTGTCCTCGTCCCCTGTCCAGAGGGCAAGTGCCTTGCGGATTTCACTGTTTGTCAGCCGGCCGCCCTCCTCGAGCTTGAGCCGGGTCCGCTCATCGCACGCCCCCTGTCGGGAAACGTGCTTTTCGCGTTTGCGCTTCGGGTTTTCCGCCCGCCGCGCGCGTCCGTTCGCCAGCAGGAGGAAATCCCCCTCCTCCGCGACGACCAGCATGAGCTGTCCTCTGTCCCTTCCGGTCAGAGAGAGCACGATGTCGGATAATCGGGCGCGAGACATCACAGTACCTCGCCGTCGATGCTTGTCAGAATCTCCGGCTCGCCATCCGTGATGGCAATGGTGTTTTCATAGTGGGCGGAAAGTTTACCGTCCCGGGTCTTGACGGTCCAGCCGTCGGGCAGGACCTTGACCGTGTAAACACCCACATTGACCATCGGCTCAACCGCGATGACCATGCCGCTCTGCAGGCGGATGCCATGGCCGGGTTTGCCGTAGTTCGGGACCTCAGGGCTTTCATGCAGGTTTTCACCTACACCGTGACCGACGTAGTCGCGCACGACCGAGAAGCCGTTCGCCTCGACGTATGCCTGAACGGCGGCGCCGATGTCGGAAACACGATAGCCCACACGGGCAAATTTAATGCCTTCAAAGAAACTCTGGCGCGTGACTGCGATCAGCTTTTTCGCCTCGTCGCTTACCTCTCCGCAGGGGATGGTAGCGGCGCAGTCACCGTGGTAGCCGCCGATGTAGGCGCCGACATCCACCTTGACGATATCGCCCTCGCGGACGATATGCGTCTTGGACGGAATGCCGTGGATGACCTCATCGTTGATGGACACACACGCACTGCCCGGAAAACCGCCGTAACCAAGGAAGGAAGGCTTTGCGCCTGCGTCCTCGATGGTCTTGCGGACGATCCGGTCGATTTCTTCGGTAGTAACACCCGGATGAACCGCGTCAGCCGCCGCCTTGCGCGCGAGCGCAGTGATTCGGCCGGCGACGCGCATCCGTTCGAGTTCTTTTTCTGATTTAATGTGAATCATAATTACAGACCCAATGCCTCAACCGCAAATTTCTCAGTTTCATGGATGCCCTTGGTACCGTCGATGCTCTTGAGCTTGCCCTGAGCATCGTAGTAGCCCTTGAGGGGCTCGGTCTGCTCGTGGTAGGTCTCCAGGCGATGACGAACGACGTCAGCCTGGTCATCGCTGCGGATAACGAGCTTGTCGCCGCAGATATCGCAGACATCAGCCACGCGCGGCGGATTTGCCTCAACGTGGTAGGTTGCACCGCAGCGCAGGCAGACACGACGGCCGGTCATGCGCTTCTCGATGACCTCGTTCGGTACCTCGAGAGCCAGAGCACAGTCGATCTTTGCGATCTCGTCGAGTGCCTCAGCCTGCGGGATCGTGCGCGGAAAGCCGTCAAGGATGAAGCCGCTCTTGCAGTCGCGCTTTGCGATGCGCTCCTTGAGCAGGTCGATGACGAGCTGGTCCGGTACGAGCTTGCCGGCGTCCATGTACTCCTTAGCCGACTGGCCAAGGGGCGTATTGTTCTTGATTGCCTCGCGCAGAATGTTGCCGGTCGAGATGCTCGGAACACCCATCTTTTCGATCAGGTAGGACGCGAGCGTACCCTTGCCGGCGCCCGGTGCGCCAAGAAGAATCAAATTCACTTAAAATCAGCCTCCAGATTTATTCCAAAAAGCCCTTGTGATGACGCATGAGCATCTGCGCCTCCATCTGCTTGACCGTGTCAAGCGCAACACCGACGACGATGATGACCGAGGTGCCGCCCAGAGCCACATTGGAGAGGTTCGTGGAGATCGCACCGACGATCAGCGGTACCAGAGCGACGATGCCGAGGAATACGGCGCCGACGAAGGTAACCTTGCCGAGCGCCTTGGTGATGAAGTCGCTGGTCGGCTTGCCGGGGCGGAAGCCGGGGATGAAGCCGCCGTTCTTCTTCAGGTTGTTGGCGATCTCGATCGGGTTAAACTGGATGGATGCATAGAAATATGCGAAAGCGAGGATCAGCAGCGCGTACAGAACGATGTAGACCACACTTCTCTGCGAGAACAGATTGAGGATGTGGGCACCGACCGTACCAGCCTCCGGCTGCCAGAACATCGAAACGGTCTGCGGCAGCGCGAGGATGGAGGACGCAAAGATGATCGGCATAACGCCGGAAGCGTTGACCTTGATCGGCAGATGGGTGGACTGACCACCGTACATCTTACGGCCGACAACGCGCTTTGCGTACTGCACCGGGATGCGGCGCTCTGCATTGGACATGAATACAATGAACACTACGATGAAGATACCGATAATGATCATCAGGATTGCGGAAACGATGCCACTCGTGCCGGTCTGGAACAGGTTGCCCAGCGTGCGCATGAGCGACGGACCGCGGGATACGATGCCTGCGAACAGGATGATCGAGATGCCGTTGCCGATACCCTTCTGGGTGATGTGCTCGCCCATCCACATAATCAGCGCGGTGCCTGCGGTGAAGGTCATAATGATCGTAACGGCCGCCAGAACGCCCTTGTCAGAAAGGAAGCCCTGGTTGCGCAGCAGAGCGTAGTAGGACAGACCCTGCAGCAGGCCGAGCAGAACGCCGACGTAGCGGGTCCAGCTTGCGATCTTCTTGCGGCCCTCCTCGCCGCCGTCCTTTACCATGCGCTCGAGAGCGGGGATGGCGACGGTCAGCAGCTGAAGGATAATGGACGCATTGATATACGGAGTAATGCTCATGGCGAAGATCGTCGCACGCGACAGACCGCCGCCGGAGAACATATCCAGATAACCGAGCATCGAACCGTTGGTGCTTGCCTGCTCAAAATACTGTGCAAGCAGCTGGGTGTCGATGAACGGAACCGGAATGCACGAACCGAAGCGGAAGATCAGGATGATAAACAGAGTATACAGGATCTTCTTGCGCAGTTCGGGCATAGCCCAGGCGTTTTTAAGGGTTTGAAACACCTTAAATCACCTCGGCCTTTCCGCCTGCGGCTTCGATCTTCTCCTTTGCGGACGCAGAGAATGCTGCTGCCTTAACAGTCAGCTTCTTGGTGAGCGCGCCGTTACCGAGGATCTTGATGCCGTCGAGAGCATTCTTAACGATGCCGGCATTGCAGAGGATCTCTGCAGTTACCTCAGCGCCGTCTTCAAACTTCTCAAGAGCGGAAACATTGACCGGTGCGTAAGTGGTGCCGAAAATGTTGTGGAAACCACGCTTCGGCAGACGGCGTGCCAGAGGCATCTGACCGCCTTCAAAACCCGGACGGACACCGCCGCCGGAACGGGCCCACTGGCCCTTGTGACCGCGGCCTGCGGTCTTGCCATTGCCGGAACCGGCGCCACGGCCCTTGCGGTATGCCGGCTTGGTTGCGCCTGCGGCGGGCGTTAATTCATGCAGCTTCATGGGTTACGCCTCCTCTACAACTTCGAGCAGGTAGCCGATCTGCTGGAGCTTGCCGCGGGTCTGCGCGTTGTCCGGCTGAACGGTTACGTCGTTAATCTTCTTAAGCCCCAAAGAATGAGCGGTCGCAATGTGCTTCTCCAAGCGGCCGACCAGGCTCTTTTTCAGGGTAATCTTCATGTTAGCCATTATAAGTTACCCCTTTCTTACAGTTCTTCTACAGCCTTGCCGCGTACAGCAGCAACCTGTGCAGCGCTGCGCATGCTCTTCAGACCCTGCATCGTTGCGGAAACGACGTTCTGCGGGTTGTTGGAGCGCAGGCACTTGGTGCGGATATCCTTGATGCCGGCAGCCTCTACGATTGCACGGACCGCACCGCCAGCGATAACGCCGGTACCGGGAGCAGCGGGCTTGAGCAGGACACGGCCTGCACCGAACTCGCCGATGATCTCGTGCGGGATAGTGGTGCCCTTCATGGAAATCTTAACGAGGTTCTTCTTGGCGTCCTCGATGCCCTTGCGGATTGCGTCCGGAACCTCGGCAGCCTTGCCGGTGCCGAAGCCAACGGTACCCTTGCCGTCGCCTACAACAACCAGCGCGGAGAACTTCATCACGCGGCCGCCCTTAACGGTCTTGGATACACGGTTGAGCGCTACGACGGTCTCGGAGTACTCGTCCTCACGCTTATCGTTTCTGTTAAACTGAGCCATGTTTTACCTCCTCCCCGACTTAAAACTGCAGGCCGCCCTCGCGGGCGCCATCTGCGAGCTCCTTCACGCGGCCGTGGTACACATAGCCGCCGCGATCGAATACGACGTTCTCAATGCCCTTAGCCTTGCAGCGCTCAGCAACGAGCTGGCCAATCTTCTTGGCTGCTTCCTTGTTGCCGCCGTACTCGGTGAAGTCCTTCTCAGCAGTCGAGGCGGATACCAGGGTAACACCGGCGACGTCGTCGATGACCTGTGCATAGATGTTCTTTGCGGAACGGAATACGTCCAGACGCGGACGATCAGCCGTACCGTTGATCTTAGCGCGTACGCGCTTGTGGCGCTGCAGACGCGCCTTGTTGGAGTCCTTCTTCGAAACCATTTACTTACGCCTCTCCTTTCCTTACTTCTTCTTAGCGCCGGTCTTGCCTTCCTTGCGGCGGACAAACTCGTCAGCGTAGCGAATGCCCTTGCCCTTGTAGGGTTCCGGCGGACGCTTCTCGCGGACTTCCGCTGCAAACTGGCCGACCTTCTGCTTGTCAGGACCGGAGATGACGATCGTGTTCGGATTCGGAACGTCGATCGTGATGCCCTCGACCTCGCTCATGGTAACCTGATGCGAGTAACCGAGGTTCATAACCAGATCCTTGCCCTGCTTTGCTACACGGTAGCCTACGCCCTGTACGCTCAGCTCCTTCTTGAAGCCTTCGGTAACGCCTACGACCATGTTATGGATCAGGCTGCGGGTCAGGCCGTGCAGTGCACGGTTGTGCTTGTCGTCGTTCGGACGAGTGACGAGGATTTCGTTGCCCTCCACCGCGATGTTCATGTTCGGATGGAATTCGCGGGTAAGGGTTGCCTTAGCGCCCTTTACGGTAACAACGTTGCCGTCAATCTTGACTTCAACGCCGGCCGGAATGGCAATCGGCATTCTACCAATTCGAGACATTGTTTATACCCCCCTTACCAAACGAATGCGAGAACTTCGCCGCCGACGTTCAGCTCGCGAGCCTTCTTGTCGGTCATGACGCCTCTCGACGTAGAAACGATGGCAATACCAAGGCCGCGGAGTACCTTCGGGAGCTCCTGTGCGCCGGCGTATACACGCAGGCCCGGCTTCGATACACGCTTGATGCCGGTGATAGCCTTCTGACGGCCGTCAACGTACTTCAGAGCGATACGGATAATGCCCTGGGTGTTGCCCTCTACAACGTCGAAGGACTTGATGTAGCCTTCGTCAAGCAGGATCTGGGCAATAGCCTTCTTCATTTTGGATGCGGGTACATCCACGCTGGCATGACGAGCATTGCCGGCGTTGCGGATACGGGTCAGCATATCCGCGATGGGATCAGTGATCTGCATAAATGCTCTCCTTTACAAGAAGTTTGGGGGTAGTGCAGCAATCGAGCGCCGGTGGGTTAATCCGGTTCTGATTTGTCTGTTTGCCTCCCACTTTTCTTTACACTGCTCGTGGCCCTTCCACGGACAGCGGCTATGGGGATAAAAATACGCTGGCCTGAACGAACCAGACCAGCGTTTATTATAACACAGCAAAGCATTGACTACAATCGGGAAAAGTGCTGATTTTGCGTCTTTTTTCACGTTGTTTGCAGTCAAATCGCTAAGATACAGGTTATAACGGCAGGTCGGCCGTTTTTGGCCGCTCCAGAAACCACGCCGTATGAAACGGTTGATGGCTAATGGGCGTGGCGACGATTTTCGCCGCTCAGTACGCATGATGCGCACTGTTATTAGTATACACTATCCCAGGCGTATCGCGCAAGTCTTTTTTTGAAAAAAAACCAAAAAATTTTAAGGAAGGCTCGCTTCGTATTTCCCGGCTGTCTTTTGCTTCCGGCAAAACAAGCCGGGACAGGCGAGCCGCAGCGAGCCGCGTAAAATTCCCCAAGAAAGTCAGGGCGTGTACCTGACTTTCTTACCTCTGCCCGCGCCGCGGCGGCGCGGCCTCGTCCGCTGTGCGGACGAGAGGGGGTTATCGCCCCCGGTTTTCCCGGAACCGGGGGCGTATCTAAGGGGGACAGCGTCCCCCTTAGAAGAAAGCGAAAAAAGGCACCCCATACAGGGGTGCCTTTTGAAGCGTCTTTACCAGGATGCCTTGCGAACGCCCGGGATCTGGCCCTTGTAAGCCAGCTCGCGGAAGCAGATACGGCAAACGCCGTAGTCGCGCAGGTAAGCGTGGGGACGGCCGCAGATCTTGCAGCGGTTGTAAGCACGAACGGAGAACTTCGGCTTCGCCTGCTGCTTGAGTACCATAGACTTCTTAGCCATTGATCAATTCTCCTCCTTACTTCTCGAACGGAGCGCCCATCAGAGTAAGCAGCTCCTTCGCTTCTTCGTCAGTGTTTGCGGTGGTGCAGATGACGATGTTCATGCCGCGCAGCTTGTCGATCTGCTCGTAGGAAATCTCCGGGAAGATCAGCTGCTCGGTGAGGCCGAGGGAGTAGTTGCCGCGGCCGTCGAACGCGTCGCCGTTAATGCCGCGGAAGTCGCGGACACGCGGCAGAGCTACGTTGAACAGGCGGTCGAGGAACTCCCACATACGGTCATGGCGCAGGGTAACCTTAACGCCTACCGGCATGCCCTCACGCAGCTTGAAGTTTGCGATGGACTTCTTAGCGTGGGTGATGATCGGCTTCTGGCCGGAAATCGCGGTTACGTCGCGGACGATAGCCTCGATAACCTTGGAGTTACCGTTTGCTTCCTTGCCGCAGCCGACGTTGATGACGACCTTGTCGATCTTCGGGATCTGCATAACGCTCTCATACTCGAACTTCTTCATCAGAGCAGGCGCAACGTCCGCAGTATACTTTGCTTTCATATTCGGAACCATTTATTGCAACCTCCTCTTCTTAAAGTGTCTCGCCGCAGTGCTTGCACACTACGAGCTTCGCGCCGTTCTCAGCAAACTTGTGTGCCGGACGGGTCGGCTTGTTGCACTTCGGGCAGACCTTCATGACCTTGCAGGCACGAACAGCGCCCTCGCGCTCTACGATGCCGCCGGTCTCGCCCTGGCGGCGGGGCTTGGTGTGGCACTTGACCATGTTCACACCTTCGATTACTACCATACCCTTCTTCGGGTCTACGGACAGAACCTTGCCGCGCTTGCCCTTTTCCTTACCGGAAAGAACGACTGCGGTGTCGCCCGTCTTTACATGCAAATTGTTCATTTGTTGGCGACCTCCTTACAGTACTTCCGGAGCAAGCGACAGGATCTTCATGTAGTCCTTGTCACGCAGCTCACGAGCGACAGGCCCAAAAATACGGGTGCCGCGGGGGTTTTTGTCATCACGAATGATAACGCCAGCGTTCTCGTCAAAGCGGATATAGCTGCCGTCTGCACGGCGCAGGCCCTTAACGGTGCGGACGATGACAGCCTTGACTACGTCGCCCTTCTTAACGCCGCCGCCCGGGGTGCACTTGCGCACCGAGCAGACAACTACGTCACCGATGTTGCCGTACTTGCGAGCAGAGCCGCCGAGAACACGGATTACCTTCAGTTCCTTTGCGCCGCTGTTATCAGCTGCACGCAGAAAGCTTTCCTGCTGAACCATGTGCTCTCCTCCTTACTTTGCCTTCTCGATAATCTCGACCAGTCTCCAACGCTTGTCCTTGGACAGCGGACGGGTCTCCATTACCTTTACCTTGTCGCCGATCTTGCACTCGTTGTTCTCGTCGTGCGCCTTCAGCTTATAGGTGTGCGGAATAACCTTCTTGTACAGAGGATGTGCTACACGATCCTCGATTGCTACGACAATGGTCTTGTCCATCTTATCGGAAACGACCTTGCCTACTCGCGTTTTGCGTAATGCTCTTTCGCTCATAATATTCGTTTCCCTCCTTTATGCCTTCTCCGCGAGCTGCTTCTCACGGATTACGGTGTTGACTCGAGCAATGTCGTGCTTGACTTCATTGATCTTGTTGGTGTTGTCGAGCTGATTGGTAGCGAGCTGCAGACGGAGGTTGAAGAGGTCCTTCTTCAGCTCACCGAGCTTTGCAGACAGCTCCTCAGCCGTCAGTTCTCTGATCTCAGATGCCTTCATCATGCTTCACCGCCATTCTTCTGCTCACGGGCAACGAACTTGGTCTTGCAGGGCAGCTTGTGGCTTGCCAGACGCAGCGCCTCACGAGCAACTTCCTCGGAAACGCCTGCGATCTCGAACAGGACACGGCCCGGCTTAACTACTGCAACCCAGTACTCGGGTGCGCCCTTACCGGAACCCATTCGGGTGCCGGCCGGCTGCTGAGTTACCGGCTTGTCGGGGAAAATCTTGATCCATACCTGACCGCCACGCTTGGTGTAACGGGTCATTGCGATACGGGCTGCCTCGATCTGGTTCGAGGTGATCCAGCACGGCTCGGTAGCCTGCAGACCGAACTCACCGTTCGATACGAAGTTACCGCGGGTTGCCTTGCCGGTCATGCGGCCGCGCTGTACGCGACGGTATTTAACTCTCTTAGGGAGCAGCATTAGCGGTTGCCTCCTTCCTGACGGGGTGCGCGACGCTCGCCACGGTTGAAGTCACGACGGCCGCCGCGACGGTCATCACGGCCACCGCGACGCTCGCGGCGCTCGAATGCCGGCTTCGGAGCCTCGATGGAACGGCCCAGACGCGGACCGCCGTGGAGAACCTCACCCTTGTAGATCCAAACCTTAACGCCGATGCGACCATAGGTGGTAGCGGCCTCGGCAAAGCCATAGTCGATGTCCGCACGCAGGGTCTGCAGCGGAATGGTGCCTTCATGGTAGTGCTCGGTGCGAGCGATCTCGGCGCCGCCCAGACGGCCGCCGCAGGATACCTTGATACCCTTTGCGCCCATGCGCATTGCACGACCCATGCACTGCTTCATTGCACGGCGGAAACCGATGCGCTTCTCGAGCTGAGCAGCGATGTTCTCAGCTACCAGGGTAGCGTTGGTGTCCGGGTTCTTGATCTCGATGATCGAGCAGCGAACCTTCTTGCCGTACTTCTTGGTCAGCTCTTCCTCGAGCTTCTTGATGTCCTCGCCGCCGCGGCCGACAACCATGCCCGGACGCGCGCACTGGATCATGATCTTGATCTCGTCGTTCTTACGCTCGATCTCGATCGCCGGAACGCCTGCATCGAACAGACGCTTCTTCAGTTCCTTACGGATGTTGTAGTCTTCCACGAGGAGGTCGCCGAACGCATTGTCCTTTGCGAACCAACGGGAATCCCAATTCTTGATAACGCCGACACGGAGACCGTTCGGATTTACTTTCTGGCCCATTGATTACCCTCCCTTATTCTTTCTCGCCAAGAACCAGCGTGATGTGCGAGGTTCTCTTGAGGATTCGATATGCACGGCCCTGTGCACGCGGCATAACGCGCTTCATAACCGGGCCGGGACCGACGTGAACTTCCTTGACAAACAGCTTGTCAGTGTTCATGCCGTGGTTGTTCTCAGCATTTGCGACGGCGCTCTTGAGGAGCTTCTCCATCGGCTCGCATGCTGCCTTGGGGGTATTCATGATAATGGCCATAGCCTCGCCCGCATCCTTGCCGCGGATCAGATCGCAGATCAGCTTGATCTTTCGCGGAGTCATGCGCACGTTGCGTACGATTGCTCTTGCTTCCATGTTACTTTAACTCCTCCTTACTTGCCGTTATTGGAGGTCTTGCTGCCCGCGTGACCCTTGTAGGTACGGGTGGGAGCAAACTCGCCCAGCTTGTGACCAACCATGTCCTCGGTAACATATACCGGAACATGCTTGCGGCCATCGTGTACTGCGATGGTGTGACCGACGAACTCGGGGAAGATCGTGGAAGCGCGGGACCAGGTCTTGAGGACCTTCTTCTCGCCCTTTTCGTTCATTTCAACGACTCTTTTGATCAGCTCAGGAGCCACAAAAGGGCCTTTCTTAATGCTTCTGCCCATCTTAAGATAACTCCTTTCTTACTTGCCGTTGCGACGACGAGCGATCTGCTTGTCGGTGCGATGGTTCTTCTTGCGGGTCTTGTAACCCATAGCCGGCTTGCCCCACGGGGTAACCGGAGACGGACGACCGATCGGGCTCTTGCCCTCGCCGCCGCCGTGCGGGTGGTCACACGGGTTCATTACAGAACCACGAACGGTCGGGCGGATACCCAGATGACGGGTGCGGCCGGCCTTGCCCAGCTGAACGTTGGAGTGATCGGAGTTACCGACAACACCGATGGTAGCCTTGCAGTCCAGACGGACGTAACGCAGCTCGCCGGAGGGCAGACGAACCATGCCCTTGCCGTTCTCCTTAGCCATCAGCTGAGCGCCGACGCCTGCGGAACGAACCAGCTGTGCGCCCTTGCCCGGGTACAGCTCGATGTTGTGGATCATGGTACCAACCGGGATGTTCTCAACCGGCAGGCAGTTGCCCGGCTTGATGTCGGCATCCTTGGAGGAGATGACCTTGTCGCCGATCTTCAGACCCTCGGGAGCGAGGATGTATGCCTTCTCGCCGTCCTCATACTGGATGAGAGCGATGTTGGCAGAACGGTTCGGGTCGTACTCGATGGTCTTGACTTCTGCGAAAACGTCGAGCTTCTGACGCTTGAAGTCAATGATACGGTACTTCTTCTTGTTGCCGCCGCCGATGTGGCGAACGGTGATGCGGCCGTAGCTGTTGCGGCCGGCGGTCTTCTTGACCTTTTCGAGAAGGCTCTTCTCGGGCTTCACCTTAGACAGACCCTGATAGTTGAGCACAGTCATATTTCTGCGCGAGGGCGTCGTCGGGTTGAAAGTCTTAATAGCCATTTGGAATTTCAACTCCTTGATTCGTTATTATCGGGGTGGCTTCCCCATACAAAAAGCCTTGCGGCTTTTTCGATTGAAACTACAGTTTCAATCGAGCTTCTATCACCCCGCAGGGGTGTTCGTAAAAGTGCGGCTTTGCCGTACTTTTACACCACTGCCCGCGCCTTAGAGGCGCGTTCTCGAATGTATTCCATTCGAGAGGGGGGTATCGAAAAAAGTTTCAAAGGAACTTTTTTCGTATATAGGGGGGACGGAGTCCCTCCTATACATTTTACATCATGTTCTCGAAGATCTCGATCTTCTTGGAGTCAGCGGTCAGAGTTACGACTGCCTTCTTGATGTCGGGGCGCTTGCCGACGTGGACGCCCATGCGCTTCCACTTGCCCGGCAGCTTGATGGTGTTGACCTTAGCGACCTTGACGCCGAAGATTTCCTCAACGGCCTTCTTGATCTCGATCTTGCCCGCGTCAACAGCAACCTCGAAGGTGTACTTGTTGTCCTGTGCACCCATCATGGAACGCTCGGTGATAACCGGCTTCTTGATAATGTCGTATGCGAACTTCATTATGCGTATACCTCCTGAAGCTTCTCAATTGCTGCCTTGTCGATGATGAACTTGTCAGCATTGAGGATCTCGTATACATTGAGGGTGGACGCGATCGTGGTGCGAACGCCCGGGATGTTAGCCGCAGACTTAACTACGTTTACGCGAACCTCCGGGGTAACGACCAGGCTCTTGCCGGTTGCCTCGATTGCATTGAGGAAGCCAACGAAGTTCTTGGTCTTGATCTCGCCCATGTCCAGACCGTCGATGACGATGATCTCGCCTGCTGCTGCCTTAGCGGACAGAGCGGAGAGCATTGCCAGACGCTTGGTCTTCTTGGTCAGGCTATAGTTGTAGGAACGCGGCTTCGGGCCGAGGGCAATACCGCCGTGGGTCCACTGCGGAGAGCGGATAGAACCCTGACGGGCGCGGCCGGTGCCCTTCTGGCGCCACGGCTTGATGCCGCCGCCGCGAACCTCTGCGCGGGTCAGCGTGGACTGAGTGCCCTGACGCTGGTTAGCCAGGTAATTCTTTACTGCAGCGTGTACGACAGTCATGTTCGGCTCGATACCGAAAACAGCTGCGTTCAGCTCCATTTCGCCGGTCTTCTTACCGGTCATATCAAAAACTGCTACTGTAGGCATGAGTTGCTCCTCCTTCCCTTACTTTCTTGCGGATGCCTTCTGCGGGTTCTTGCTGACGCCAGCCTCGCCCTTGACAAGCTTGTTGTTCTTAACGGTGTTCTTCAGAACGACGATGCCGCCCTTCGGACCCGGAACTGCGCCGCAGACAGCGATGAGGTTGAGCTCAGCGTCTACCTTGACAACGTCCAGGTTCTGAACGGTAACCTGCTCAGCACCCATGTGACCAGGCATCATTTTGCCCTTCATGATCTTGGAAGGATCAGAGCACGCGCCCATGGAACCAGCGTGACGGTGAACCGGGCCGGTACCGTGGGACTCCTTCAGACGGGAAGCGTTGAAACGCTTGATAACGCCTGCGTAGCCCTTGCCCTTGGAAGTGCCGGTGACGTCTACGAAGTCGCCCTCAACGAACATGTCAGCCTTGACAACGTCGCCGAGCTGGAACATCGTGCAGTCCTCGAAACGGAACTCCTTCAGGTACTTCTTCAGGGAGTCGCCAGCCTTCTTCAGGTGACCCTTCTGGGGCTTGTTCAGGCGAGCTTCCTTTACATCCTCAAAACCGAACTGAACTGCATTGTAGCCGTCCTTCTCTTCGGTCTTGAGCTGAGTTACAACGCAAGGACCTGCTTCGATTACGGTGCAGGGGATAACCTTGCCGTCAGCGTTGAAGATCTGGGTCATGCCGACCTTCTTGCCGATGATTGCTTTGTTCAGCATTTTGTTTTTCCTCCTTAAAGGTTATTGGTTGACGGCATTTAACCGCCAACATGACCTCGCCGCGCGTGTCGCGGCAGGGCTTTCAAATCTCCGGCGGGTTAATCCGGCGATCTGTAAACTTGTTTTGTGCAATCGCCCTTGCGGCGATTGCGTTCGCGTCCCACTCTTTAGATTAGAGCTTGACCTCGAACTCAACGCCGGCCGGCAGATCCAGGGTGGTCAGAGCCTCGATGGTAGCCTGGTTCGGGTTGATGATGTCGATCAGACGCTTGTGAGTGCGGCGCTCGAACTGCTCGCGGGAGTCCTTGTACTTGTGAACTGCGCGCAGGATGGTTACGATCTGCTTCTCGGTCGGCAGCGGGATCGGGCCAGAAACCTTCGCGCCGTTGCGCTTAGCGGTCTCGATGATCTTCTCTGCGGACTGGTCGATCAGCTCGTGATCATACGCCTTCAGGCGAATGCGGATTTTCTGTGCGTTTGCCATTGTGGAATATCCTCCTCGTATGTGTGCCATACATTAAAATAATGTTTTGACTCGCTACGGAGAGAAACTGCAACTCCGCCGCGCGTATCGCGAACGGACATGAAAATAACCGGGCACACTTACAGTGTAACGATCCGGTCACAATTAGAAAACGTAAGTGGTTCGTGCCATCGGCTTTGCGGCGCATCTGCCGCGAGTCCCGAATTTACGCAGGAACATTGCGTTTTGCCGAGGCCCTGTGCCTCAGCTGATAGCAGTTATCTCAACCGCCCGATTGTCGGACCTACTCCGCCGAAGTTACCTGCTTCCTGGAGCAGCAATCTCCGGCATCATCGCGTTGTCTGCGGTGTCTCTCGCAGAACCTTAACTATATTACTATATCCTCGGCATTCTGTCAAGGGGATTTCACGAAATTTACGAGAATTTTTTGTGCAGGCTGACAGCCCTTCTCCTGCCGCCCTCCGGCGTGCGGCGGCGCTCTATATATAATAGGTATGGCCTCGCGCGGCGCTTTTCTTTTTCTGCGTTTTATTTTCCGCACTTTTTACGGGATTTTCGACGTTTTTCACGCATTTTCCCAGAAAAATCCGCTCATTTTCGCTCTGTTACCATTCTGCAAGTTGCATTCCCTGTGATGTTATGGTAGAATAAACCGTAAATCAAATCTGGAGGGACACTATGCAGATCGGAACGGTAAAAATTGACGGACGGCTCGTACTCGCGCCGATGGCAGGCGTGACCGACCTCGCCTTCCGCCGCATCTGCCGCGAGCACGGCGCGGCTCTGACCGTGACCGAGATGGTCTCGACCAAGGCGCTGTGCTATCAGGACAGGAAAACGCCGCGTCTGCTCGAGCTTGCGCCGGACGAGCATCCGGCCGCCGCGCAGATCTTCGGCCACGAACCGGAGACCATGGCGGAGGGCGCGCGCATCGCGCTCGAAAAATCCGGCTGCGACATCATCGACATCAACATGGGCTGTCCTGCTCCGAAGATTGCCGGCAACGGCGACGGCTCGGCGCTCATGCGCGACCTGCCGCTCGCCTCGCGCGTCATCGAAGCGGTCGTCAAGGCCGTGAACGTCCCCGTTACCGTCAAATTCCGCAAGGGATGGGACGAGAAAAGCGTCAACTGCGTCGAATTCGCCCGTATGGCGGAGCAGTCCGGCGCAGCCGCCATCGCGGTCCACGGCCGCACCCGTGCGCAGCAGTACAGCGGCTGTGCTGACTGGGACGCGATCCGTGCGGTCAGGCAGGCGGTCTCCATCCCCGTCATCGCCAACGGCGATGTCGCCGTCCCGGAGGACGCAGTACGCATCCTCGAATACACCGGCGCGGACGGCGCGATGATCGGGCGCGGCGCACTCGGTGATCCGTGGATCTTCGAACGTGCGAACGCGCTTCTCGAAACCGGCATCTGCCCTCCCCTGCCGCCGTTTGCCGTGCGCATGGATACTGCCGTGCGGCAGATCGAGCTTGCCGCCGCGCAGAAGGGCGAGCACATCGCCATGCTCGAGGCGAGACGGCATGTCAACTGCTATCTCAAGCAGCAGAGCGGCCTCAAGACCTTCAAAAACCGCATCTGCGCCCTCGAGCGTCTCGAGCAGCTCTACGAGATCGTCGAGGAGCTCAAACAGACCGTCTCTGAGGAATGACACCCGAAAGGAGGGAGCACGGGTTGGACGACAAGCATATTCTGGCAAGGGCGCGCCGCGGCGAGCTGGACGCCTTCGAGGAGCTCGTGCGCCGCTACGAAAAGCGCGTCTATGTCATTGCGCTGCGCTCCTCCGGCAATCCCGAGGACGCCGCCGACATCACGCAGGAGGTTTTTCTGCGTGCGTGGCGTTCGATCGAGAATTTCCGCGGCGACAGCGGCTTTTCGACCTGGCTGTTCCGCATCACCATGAACATCTGCGTCGATCATGCGCGCCACCGGCAGGCGCAGCCGCAGACCACAACGCTGACGACCGAGGATGACGAGGAGCGTCCCATCCACGATACCGCTCCCACGCCCGAGGAGCAGCTCGACAACCGGGAGCTGGGGCGCGAGCTTGCCGCCGCGCTCGCCGAGATCAGCGAGGAGCACCGCCGCATCGTGCTGCTGCGCGATGTTTCCGGCATGAGCTATTCCGAGATCGCAGAAATCCTCGAGATCAGCGAGGGTACGGTAAAGTCGCGGCTTGCGCGCGCACGCATTGCCCTGCGCAGGATTTTGCTGCAAAGAGGGAACATTCTGCCGCCCGCTCCGTCTAACCATGAGAAAGGAGGCGAGACGCATGAATGATGAAGAATATTTCGAACAGCTCTGCTCGAACAGCGTGGACGGCACGCTGACCGACAGCGAACGTGAAAAGCTCGAGGCGCATCTTGCAGAGTGCCCTTCGTGCGCCGCGCTGCTGCGTGATCTCCGGGAGATGCGCGCACTCTTTGCACAGGAAGCCGAGGCGCCGGACAGCCTCCATGACGGGATCATGGAGCAGCTGCGGCAGGAGACCAAGCTGCACGTCGTTCAGCCGGAAAAGCCGGTGCGCCGCATGCCGGTGTTCACCATGGTCGGCGTTGCCGCGGCGGTCGTGCTCGTTGTGCTCGGCGGCGGTCTGATGCCGCCGTTCAGCACGGTCGGAAACGGCAGCTCCGGTGCGTCGGCAGACGCCGGTGACGCGGTGGCCGCTGTGACTGCGGACAGCTATTCCGACGATGCAGGCGCGGCGTCCGACGGCGCCGCCGCAGATATCGCAGAGGCGGCTGAAAATGCGGGCGTGAACAGCGCATCACGCAGCGTCCCCGAAACCGCCGTGCAGGGCACGAGTGATATTGCCGCAGGCGGCAGCGCGTCAGGCGAAACCGCGCCGCAGACGGCCGCAGAGGAGGATACGCCCTCTGTCTTCTCCCTCCCCGAGGCTGACAGCAGCACCGCCGCGCAGAGCGGCGGCATATCCGGCCGCGCGATCTCGGACGGCGATTCCGCCGGCATCGTTCCCGACGAGGATACCGGCGCGCTCACGCTCCCCGAGGCGGTACGCGGACTGCGCATCGCACACTGCTATATCGCAGACGGCGGCGAGCTGCCCGAGCTTGACGGCAAACTGCTGTATTCAGACAGCAGCGCGGCATGGTTCCAGCTCGACAACAACATGTCTACGCTTCAGAACACACTGAACGCGCTCGAAAAGTCCGGCTGCACCGTGACCGCCTATGAGGACATCGGTCTGACGCTCGACAGCAGGGCCGACTCGTGGCTGCTCATCGTTCGAAACTGAAAAACAGGTGTGACGCCGTTTTCTCGGCATCACACCTGTTTTTATTTTGACTGTCTCACATCACCAGCGTGAGTATCCTGTCGCTGAACAGATACCCGGCGGAGATGAGCGCGGTATTCCACGCCGCGATGCCGATGGCCGACCAGCCGACGAACCACTTGACCGGCATGCGGATGAGACCGGCCGGAATGGAAACGATCGTGCGGAGCATCGGGATGATGCGGCAGAGCGCAAGTCCGCGTCCATGCTGCGCGTCGATGAATTCATGGCATTTCTGCACGAACGAGCGGAATTTCCTGCTCTTTCCGAACAGCTTTTCCATGATCGGCTCGCCGCCCCAGTAGCAAAGGCCGTAAATGACCAGACTGCCGAGCAGGCCGGAAGCAACGCTCAGCACGAGCGTCAGCGGCAGCGACAGGCTGCTCTGCGCGATGAGCACGCCGATGCACGGCATGATGACGCCCGCCGGAAAGCCGGGCAGATTCATGTATTCACAGAAGATCACGCCGCAGACCAGGAGCAGTCCGTACTGATGAAAAAGTTCAAAAAATGCAGCAGCTGTCATGGTGCCTCGCCTGCCTTTCCTGCTGTCCGTTTTGTGTGGAATATAGTATACCGCTCTGCGCAGCCTCATGCAAGGCCGGCAGAGCGGTGTTTGCAATAAGTTCACAATTCAGACGCGGTACTTGCCGCGTTCGATCGGGCCGAACAGCCGGACAAGCAGGCGGTGCAGCAGTGCGAACAGACCTTCACGGGTATTTGCTTTCATGATAATTCCTCCCTTTTATCACTGTGCGGCGGTCTCTATCCCTTGTACCTACAGTATACCTCGAAAGTCCCTGTCATTTCCCTCACAAAACCGTGAAATTTTTCTTAATTTTTTATGAAGTCGGCTCGTCGTCCTCCGCCGCGCCGAGCACGCGCTCGGTTTCCGCCTCGGAGAGCTCGGTGACGCTCTTGAGACGGCGGCGGATGGCGCGCGTTCTCGTGCCGACCAGCTTGTCCAGCTCGCGGCTCGCCTGATCGAGACGGTTCTGCGTCTGCGTCAGGCAGGTCTCGAACTTGTCGAATTCGGTCTTGACCGCGCCCAGAACGTTCCACACCTCGCCCGAGCGCTTCTGGATGGCGATCGTGCGAAACGACATCTGAAGGCTGTTCAGCAGCGCCGCCATCGTGCTCGGGCCGGCGATATTGACATGATAATCGCGCTGGAGGATCTCGACCATGCCGCGCTGCACCGCCTCCGCGTACAGCCCCTCAAACGGCAGGAACATGATACCGAATTCCGTGGTGTACGGCGGTGCGAGATACTTGTCGCGGATGTCCTTCGCCTCGCTCCGGAGCGTCAGAATGAGCTGCTTCGCGCAGGCGTCGATCTGCTCGCGCGAGCCGCTCTCATAGGCATCGCGCAGCGCGCCGTAGGTGTCGCCCGGGAACTTGGAGTCGATCGGCAGCCAGACCGCGCCGCCGTCCTCCGCCGGAAGGCGTACGGCGAACTCGACAACGTTGCGGCTGCCGGGCACGGTCGCGACGTTTTCCGCGTACTGCTCGGGCGCGAGGATGTCGGACAGGATCGCGCCGAGCTGGATCTCGCCCACGATACCGCGGTTTTTGACGTTTGTCAGCACCTTTTTGAGGTCGCCCACGCCCTGTGCGAGCGTCTGCATCTCGCCGAGACCGCGGTAGACCTGCTCCAGGCGCTCATTTACCAGACGAAAGGACTCGTTCATGCGGTCGGACAGTGTTTTTTGCAGCTTTTCGTCCACAATGCCGCGCATTTCGTCCAGCTTTTTGTTGTTGTCCTCGCGCAGCTCGCGCAGATTGCCGTCCACGGCGGCGCGGATGCCGTCGAGCTGCTGCGAAGTTTCGACCGAAAAGCCGTGCAGGCGTTTTTCAAAGCGGTCGAGCTGGCCGGAGACCGACCGGTCCATCGCCGCAAGGCGGCTGTCCTGTGCTTCGCGGCCCTCGCGCAGATTCTGCGTGACGAGCGCGCCGAGCGCAGAGATCGCGCCGCTGTCGGTCGTTTTCGGCGGCTGCACCGGCTTTCGCGCGAGCAGGATGATGACGAGCACGAGTAGAACGGCCACGAGTGCGAGTGTGATGACGGGAATGAGTTCCATTTGGTTTTCCTTTCGCTGAAACAGGGATTAACGAAGGACGCCGAGATCCTTCGCGATGCGCTGCATGTCCTCGTCGGTCTCGGCGATGACGTCCGCGCAGTGCTTGAGGTCGTCCGACAGATTGGGCGGCACCTCAACGTCGGATTTGTAGCGCAGCTGATGCTCGAGGCTCGCCCAGAAATCCATCGCGATCGTGCGCAGCTGAAGCTCGATGCGCACCGGGACCGTGCGCTCGGACAGAAAGATCGGCACCTCAAGGATCAGATGCAGGCTGCGGTAGCCGTTCGGCTTGGGACTGCTGATATAGTCCTTTTTCTCGATGAGCGTCAGATCGCTCTGCCGCATGAGCATGTCCGCTACGGTATAAATATCCTGAATGAACGGACAGATCACGCGGATGCCGCCGATGTCGTTCAGGTTGTCCATCATGGACTGAAGCGTCACCGGAAAGCCGCGGCGCTTGAGCTTGCCCACAATGCTGCGCGGCGTTTTGATGCGGCTCTTGATCGCGTTGATCGGGCTCGGCTTGCCCGAAATGCGCGACTCGTCCGCCAGAATGTCCAGTTTGGTCTTGATCTCACGAATGCCGGACTCATACAGCATCATAACCTGCTGAAGCTGCATCGCAGACTCGACCAGTGTCTCTTCATCATGTTCGGAAAGTCTGTCGATCGCAAAAAAATCCGCCAGATCCATGTTATCTCCTCCTGTTCTCTTTCTCTGTCTTCAGTATAACATATATCCTGTTATCATTCAATGTCAGCACGGATACAATCTACCAGATATTGTGTTCTTACCGTACACCGCCGCGCAAAACTGCACGGAAACCGCACAGTCGGTAAATCTCTGTCCCCGTCCGGTGATGCCGTCCATGCGGGACGAGAAAGGGGTTGACAAAGCGCCGGCAACGGGCTATACTAAGTTCTATCGAAGCTGTAGAAAAAGGAGAAAATCACTATGACCGTATCTCGAATGTCCATGTGCATGATGCGTGATTTTGCTCGTTTTTCTGCCAGAAGGCTCCGCTGAGAGCACGGCGCAGACGGGCCGCTTGTCATGCGGCGCGGTATAAACAGGAAAACGAGCGGAAAGCAGGAAAAAGGCTTTCCGCTTTTATTTTTTCAGAACACATTTTTCATGTCAGGAGGAATGAACTTGGAACAGGACGCTATCGTTCGCATCCGAAGTCTCAACAAAACATTCACCGGCAGAGCCGGCAAGGTCACGGCGCTCGACGGCATCGACCTCGACATCCGCCGCGGCGAAATTTTCGGCATCATCGGTCTGTCCGGTGCAGGCAAATCCACGCTCGTGCGCTGCATCAACTTTCTCGAAAAGCCAACCGCAGGCACCGTCACCGTGGACGGTCAGGAGCTCGGCAGTCTCTCGAAAAAGCAGCTGCTCGAGGCGCGCCGCTCGATGGGCATGATCTTTCAGCAGTTCAACCTGCTCCAGCAGCGCACCGCGCTCCAGAATATCTGCTTCCCGCTCGAGATCGCGGGAACGAGCAAGGCGGACGCAGAAAAGCGCGCGAAGGAGCTGCTCGAGATCGTCGGCCTCTCCGACCGCGCGGGCAACTATCCGTCTCAGCTCTCCGGCGGTCAGCAGCAGCGCGTCGCCATCGCCCGTGCGCTCGCGACCAGTCCGAAGATCCTGCTTTGCGACGAGGCGACCAGCGCGCTCGACCCGACGACCACCCGCTCCATCCTCGCGCTGCTCAAGGAGATCAACAGGACCCTCGGCATCACCATCATCGTCATCACGCACGAGATGGCGGTCATCGAGGAGATCTGCCAGCGCGTCGCCATCATCGACTCCAGCCGCATCGCTGAGGTCGGCGCGGTAGACGACGTTTTCACCCGTCCGCAGTCCGCCATGGCAAAGCAGCTCATCTATCCGGACGGAAAGCGCCGCGCCCTCGCGACCGGAAAGCGCTACTGCCGCATCGTATTCGACGGCAATTCCTCGTTCGAGCCGATTGTCTCCAATATGGTGCTCGAGTGCAAGGCGCCGGTCAACATCATGTTCGCGGACACCAAGAACATCGACGGAAAGGCCTACGGCCAGATGATCCTGCAGCTGCCCGAGGACGAGCGCGCCGCCAAGCGCGCCCTTGCCTATCTGGAAACGCAGAACGTACACACGGAGGAGGTAGACGCAAATGCTGCCGTTTAATGTCTGGGCGCAGAGCCTTTGGGAGACCCTTTACATGGTCATCCTGTCCACCGCCATCTCTTATCTGATCGGCCTGCCGCTCGGTCTGACGCTCGTCGTGACCGACAAGAACGGCATCCGCCCGATGCCCGTGCTGAACACCGTTCTCGGCATCGTCACCAATATCCTGCGCTCGATCCCGTTCCTGATCCTCGCGGTCATGATCACCCCGATCACGCGCGCCATCGTCGGCAAGGCCATCGGCACCACCGCGATGGTCGTGCCGCTGACGTTCGCCGCCGCGCCCTATGTCGCGCGCATGGTCGAATCCTCCATCAAGGAGGTCCCGTTCGGCGTGATCGAGGCGGCGCAGTCCATGGGCGCGAGCCCGTGGCAGATCGTCTGGAAGGTGCTCGTCCCCGAGGCGAAGCCCTCTCTCATGGTCGGCGGCGCGATCTCCATCGTCACCATCCTCGGCTACTCCGCGATGGCCGGCTTCATCGGCGGCGGCGGTCTGGGCACGGTAGCCGTCAACTACGGCTACAACCGCTACAACTTCCCCATCATGCTCATCGCCGTCATCATCATCGTCGTCGTCGTGCAGATCTTCCAGGAGGTCGGCATGCGCCTTGCGCACCGTCTGGACAAGCGCAATCGTTAATTCTGTTATCATAAAAATTATGATATATATCTGAAAAGGAGCGAATTCCCATGAAAAAATCCATTGCAGCAATTCTTGCAGGCGCACTGTGCCTGTCCGCTCTGACCGCCTGCGGCGGCAGCACGTCCTCCTCTGACAGCAGCGCAGCGGCAAACACCGGCGACTCCGACAAGGTCATCACCGTCGGCGCTACCCCGACCCCGCACGCCGAGATCCTGAACGCGGCCAAGGACGCGCTCGAGGCTGAGGGCTACACCCTCAAGGTCGTTGAGTTCACCGACTACGTTCAGCCGAACACCGCGCTGGTAGACGGCGATCTGGACGCAAACTACTTCCAGCACACCCCGTACCTCAACAACTTCAACAAGGAGAACGGCACCGATCTGGTCGCAGCGTTCGACATGCACTACGAGCCGTTCGGCATCTACGCCGGCAAGACCGCATCCATCGAGGAGCTTGCTGACGGCGCCTCCGTCGCCATCCCGAACGACGGCTCCAACGAGACCCGCGCGCTGCTCCTGCTTCAGGACGCAGGCCTCATCAAGCTGAAGGACGGCATCGACCCGACCTCCGACGCGACCAAGCTCGACATCACCGAGAACCCGAAGAACCTCGACATTCAGGAGATCGCCGCAGAGCAGCTGCCGCGTTCGCTCGCTGACGTCGACCTCGCAGTCATCAACGGCAACTACGCGCTTCAGGCTGACCTGAACGCTGCCGAGGACTCCCTCATCACCGAGAACCCGGACTACGCAAAGGTTTATGTAAACGTTGTTGCCTGCCGCAGCGGCGAGGAGAACAGCGACAAGATCCAGGCTCTCAAGAAGGCAATGCAGAGCGACGACGTCAAGAAGTACGTCGACGAGACCTACAAGGGCGCAGTTGTAACTGTATTCTAAACACACAGCAGAAATCATTTCAGCAGGCAGAGCTCACGCTCTGCCTGTTTTGTTTTCCGAAAATGCTTGCACCAGCGGACAGTATGAGCTAAGATAAAGATATTATCCTTATTATCCTTGTAATTTACGGAGGCACAGCATGACCGAACTCGATATGATACGCCGCGCACAAATGTATATGGAAAAGCTGTCGCATGGCATCAATCCGCTCGACGGAACGCCGGTCGCGGACGGCGACCTCATCCGGAACGGCCGCATGTCGCGCTGCTTTGCCTTTGTTGCAGAGGTGCTCGACAAGGTCGTGACGAACAGCGCGCCGCACGCTGAAAAACCGCAGCCTGCCGCACCGAAAAGCGCGCCTGCGGCTCCTGCGCAGAGCGGGCCGCGCAGTCTGCCGCCCGAGCTCGCCGCCATGCTCCGTCCGGCCTCCTCCATCAAGCCTGCGCCCCGCACCAAAGCCGTCCCCGCCGGCGGGAGCGAAGCGAAGCACCGGCTGCCGCCTGCCGTACCCTATAACCGCCGCGCGGATTTCGCCTATTCCGACCGGCCGCTTCCCGTAGAGGAGGTCGTGCAGCGCATTCACGCCCTCGAACCCGAGAACACAGAGCCGCTTTCCGTCTCGCCCCTGCTCGACTGGCTGACTGACGCCGGTCTGCTTGCGTGGATGCCGGACAGCCGCGGCGGGTACGCCTACCTGCCGACACAGAGCGGCGGCGAGGTCGGCATTCTGGTCGAACCCGGCGCCGGAGCCGTGCTCTACACGCTCTCCGCTCAGCATTTTATCATGGATGCGCTCGACGACATTCTGAACGAGGCCGCCCGTCAGCTTTCGCTGCGCCATACACCATGGACGCCCGAGGAGGACGCACGCCTTGCGCAGCTGCGCCGCGAGGGACAGCACCCCGAGGAGATCGCAGAAACGCTCGCTCGTCCGGCCTCCGCCGTTCGGCAGCGCCTGCTCGAGCGCGGTATTTAAGAAAATAATCAGGACCTGTAAACGGAGAAATCCGCATTACAGGTCCTTTTTTCTGCATATTCTGACTCGCGCGGCGAACATCGTTCTACACTCTCTACCCTGTACACCCCATGCGTCCGCCGCAGTCAGCCTGTGCTTTCTACTGATTAGACGTTTGAGGGACACAGAATGTGACAGGAGAAGCCGGAAAATGCTGCACAAATTTCAGCCTGCTGTTTTGTGCATTTTTCAAGCAGGCTGCAAATAATACCCGATGCCGCTCTCCGCCCGGATGACGGCCTGCGAGCCGATCTCGCGCAGCCTGCACCGCAGGCGGTGCGCCGGCCTCTGCCGGAAAGAAAGGCAGACGAAAAAAGCTGAAAAAGCCGGCCATGATCGCGACGGCGGCCGCATCCGCATCATCACCGCACAGGCAAAGTAAAAATCACGCAAAAAGGCTCCACCCGTTTCTTGGATGGAGCCTTTGGCTTTCTCGCAGGTTTTATCCACAGGTTGTTGATAAAACCTGTGTTTATTTGTAGTCGAGGAAGAAGCAGAAGCAGCTCGCGCGCGCTCTGCCCTCGTTGCGGTAGATATGCGGCTGGTCGGTCTCGAATTTGAACGCCTCCTGCCGTCCGATGCGCTGCACATGGCCGCGGCACTCCACGGTCAGCTCGCCGTCCGTAACGGTCAGATATTCGCGCGTGTTTTCGCCGTGTGCGCCGCTCATGTACACGCCGCCCGGCTCGACGTCGATGCGGTAGATCTCGACCAGCCGGGTATCCTCATACGGAAAGCATGTCCAGACACGGTACTGCCCCTCGATCTCCTTGGTCGGGACGAGCGCTTCCGGCTTCACCAGGCAGAAATCCTCCCTCGGAGTCTCGATCAGGCGCTGAAACTCGATGCGCAGACCGCTCGTGATCTTGCCGAGCACACCGAGGGACGGGTTTGCCGTGCCCTTTTCGATCTGTGCGAGCATGCTCTTGCTCACGCCGGTCTGCTCGGCCGCCTGCTCCAGACTCATCGACTTGGACTGGCGGATGCGTCTTAAATTGATCGAAATATTATGGGACAGATAATCCATGTCATTTTCTCCGTTTCCGTGCGCCGGAGGCGCGGTTTAGAGCGCTCTCCGGTACAGCATTTCAATATCGCTCTGGCGGGAGGCGCGCGGATTGACCGCGATGTTGCCGCTCTTCATGGCGTCCGCCGCCATCGCCTCGATCTTCTCCTCGATCGCCTCGCGGCTGACCGGGCCGTTCCGGCTTGCGTTGTTCACCGCCTCGACGATGCCGTTCGGGATGCCGATTTCCCCGCACAGCTCGCGGATCGCATCCGGCAGCAGCCCCGGCTCAAATTCGCCCGCGTCCACCTTGAAGGGGCTGATGTAATGGAAGATCTTGAAGTAGCGGCCGTGGTCGGCGAGCGCGTTGTACTCCGCGATGACCGGCAGCAGGACCGCATTCGCCACGCCGTGCGGTACGTCGAAGTACGCGCTGATCGGGTGGCTCATCGCGTGGACATTGCCCAGACGGGCGAACGAGAACGCGATCCCGGCGAACAGCGAGCCGACGAGCATATTCTCGGCCGCCTCGATGTCCTCGCGGCACGCGACAAAGCGGCGGATGTTGCTGCCGAGCAGCTCCATCGCCTTTTCCGCCATCGCGTCCGAGAACGGCGACGCCGCGCGGGAAACATAGGCCTCCTCCGCATGGATGAAGGCGTCGATGCCGCAGGCCGCCGCGACGCTCGCCGGTGCGCTCGTCAGCAGCTCCGCGTCCAGAATAGCGCAGGCCGGCAGCAGCTCATAGCTGAATACGGTCAGCTTGTAGTCGCGCCTGTGGTCGGTGATGACCGAGAACGCCGTGACCTCCGAGCCGGTGCCTGCCGTGGTCGGGATGGCGACGAGCGGCACGATCTTGCCCGGGACCTTGTGCGCGCCCTCATATTCCTCGATCCTGCCGCCGTATTTTGCGACGACGCCGACCGCCTTGGCGACATCCATCGGCGAGCCGCCGCCGAAGGCCACGATAAAGTCCGCGCCCGACGCCTTGTAGGCCGCCGCCGCCTTTTCGACCGTATCCGTAGACGGATTGCCCTCGGTCTCGGTGAAGGCGTCGACCGCAAAGCCTGCCGCCTTCAGCGAGTCGGAGACCTTGCCCACCAGACCCATCTTTGTCAGATGCGGGCCGGAAATGATAAATGCGTGCGAGCCGCCGAGCTGCTTTGCGGCCTCGGGCAGCTTCGCGAGCGAGCCGCGACCCACCATGATATTCTGCGGAACGGAAAAGGTAAAGTCGTTCATGATAAACACTCCTCTGTGAGAAATAAAAGTAAGCGGATATTTCTAAAAATATTGTCTGTCGATAAAGTCAATTGTGCGATGGTGAAGCAGCCGCGCGGCAGCGCGCATGAAATAGAAATCGCGCAGCGATTTCATGCAGGCCAGGGGCGTGCACCTCGGTTTGCATACTTCTGGAGGGAGAAAGTTTCCGCATGGGAACTTTCGGACGACTCGTGTTCTGCGTCAGTCAGAACACAGATTGTCGGAAAAACGAAGTTTTTCGACAGTCTTAGCAGCGCCGAACCGTAAAAGCTCGACGCTGCGCTTTTTGATACAAATAACAGATTGATGAAGCCTTATGCCAGCCGCGCCAGTACGCGGTCGATCGCGCCGTCGATGACCTTGTCCAGCTCGCGCTCGTCCGCCTCCGGGAGCAGCGTTGCTGCGTCCTCGTCCGAGATGAGCTGAACCATGCTGCCGAAGGACTCTCTGTACTTGCTCTTGCAGATGGCGAAGAACACGACGCCGAGCGCGCTCCACGCCGCTACCATGCCCCATTCCGGCAGGATGAGCGTGCCCCCCGAGCCGGGGATGCAGTACATGACGACCATGAAGCCGCTCATCAGCACCGCGATGCCGCCCATCAGACGGCCGGCCGGAACCTTGTACGGACGCGGCATATCTGGCTGCTTTTTGCGCAGGATGAGGAAGGAGATCGCGACCATGCAGTAGGCGAGGCAGCAGCCGAAGTTGCCTGCATCGCAGATCCAGACCATCATGACGCGGCCTGCGAACGGCGCGAGCATGGTGAGGATGCCGATGAGGATGAGCGCATTGATCGGGGTCTTGTGCTTGGGATGCAGCTTGGCGAAAACGCGCGGGATCATGTAGGACTCAGCCATCGAGTAGATGGCGCGCGAGCCGCCGATCATGAACGAGTTCCACGAGGTGATGATGCCGCACATGCCGCCGACGATGATGACCTTCGCCATGACCGAGGTCTTGAAGGCGAGCGCCATCGCGTCCGCCGTGACCAGACCCGTGCCGGCCTGCGAAGCGGTGATCGCGCCCGAATTCATGACCAGACCGACCGCGATGATGACGAATGCGTAGAACAGGACCGCGAGGACGACCGACAGGATGAGCATGCCGCCGATCTTTTTCGGCGGAACGTTGATCTCCTCCGCTGCCTGCGGGATAACGTCAAAGCCGATGAGGTAGAACGGAGAGATGACCGCGACCGAGAGGATGGACTTGACGATACCGCCGCCGCCGACCTCTGCGAACATCTGACCGTCCAGATTGTCCACCGTGCCGTTGATGACCGATGCGACGATGAGCAGGATGCCCGCGCCGCCGATGATGATGGTGAGGATGGTCTGGAGCTTGGCAGCCGTCTTTGCGCCCACGATGTTGATGAGCATGATGCAGAACGCAACAATGATCGCCACGATCAGCCACGAAGCGTAAATGTCGAAGCCTGCGACCGTATACAGATATCCCTTGAGGAATCCCGGCCACAGATAGGAGATGATGGTCGGGAACGCGCACGCTTCAAAGCACGCAACGCCGACATAGCCGAGAACGATCGCCCATGTGCACACGAACGAGCCGGTCGGACCCATCGCACGATGGCTCCAGACGTGCTCGCCGCCGCACTGCGGCATGGCCGCCGTCAGCTCTGCATAGGTCAGGCCGACGAAAAAGATCATGACGCCGCCGACCACAAAGCCGAGCGCCGCGCCGAGGACGCCGCCCTTCTGGATCCAGCCGCCCGAGGAGACGACCCAGCCCCAGCCGATCATTGCGCCGAACGCGATGACGAGGATGTCCCATGCGCTGAACACCTTGTTAAATTCGGATTGCTTCTTTTCCATGATGCTCTGCCCTCCTCAGCTGTTGAATACCTTGCGCGCGACCTCTTCGATGAGCGCCGCCGTGCCGTCCGGCCCGAGCAGGCTGCTGTCGATGAGCATATCGCGGTTGTGGCGGTCGCCGCGGTTCGCGCCGGTCAGCGCCAGATGGCGCTTGTGGTAGCGCTTGTCCTTCTCCTCGATGAGCAGCCTTGCGTCGTCCGCCGAGAGATTGTGGCTCTTCATGACGTTTTCGATGCGCACCTCGTCCGGCGCGTAGATGAACACGCGCAGGATGGGCTTCTGCTCCTTGAGGATATAATCGGCCGAGCGGCCGATGATCACGCAGGACTCGCGGTCTGCGAGCTTGCGGATGATGGTCTTTTGAACATGGATTGCACGCTCGGTCAGATCCGCATACTTGGAGAATGCGCCGCGCGTGTCGCCCTCCGCGCCCTTGCCGGCGATGGTGACGCCCTGTTCGACCTTTTCCATGATGTCCTTCGGGATGCCGACCTCTTTGATGATCTCATCTACGGTTTCGCGGTCGTAAAACTTGATGCCGAGGTCCTCTGCGACCCTGCGGCCGATCCGATTACCCTTCGCGCCGTATTCGCATCCTATTGTAATAACAAGATGTGCCATGTTCCGTTCCTTCCTGATAAAAAAAGGGCGCACCAATCATTTCGATCGGTGACGCCCTTGTCACTGGTTTATTTCTTGTGTCCGCCGCTTACTTCGCGACAGCCTCAACGGCCTCGGTGATGATCTCGACGGCCTTGTCGCACTGCTCCTCGTTTACGATCAGCGGCGGCACCATGCGGATGGTGTGCGCGCCGATGGCGGTGATGAGCAGCTTGCGGTCGAGGCAGGCATGCTTGACCTCTACGCCCGAGACCGCGTCGTCGAACTCGACGCCGACGAGCAGGCCCTGATGACGGACCTCCTTGACATGCGGCATCTTCGCGAGCTTTTCGGAGAAGTAGTCGCCCATCTTCTTCGCGTTGCCCGCCAGATCGCGGTCGAGCAGCTCGCCGACCTCGGCATATGCCGCAGCGCAGCTGACCGGATGACCGCCGAACGTGGTGCCGTGCGAGCCCGGGGTGAACGCCCTGGCGACCTCTGCGGTCGCGCAGATCGCGCCGATCGGCATTCCGCCGCCGAGGCCCTTCGCCATGGAAACGATGTCCGGCTTGATGCCGTAGTTCATGTAGCTCATGACCGCGCCGGTTCTGCACCAGCCGGTCTGCACCTCGTCGATCAGGAGCAGCATGCCGTTCTCGTCGCAGAATTCGCGCAGACCGGTCATAAATTCCTGCGTTGCCGGATGTACGCCGCCCTCGCCCTGTACCGGCTCGATCATGATGGCGATGGTGTTTTCGGTGCAGGCGTCCTTGAATGCCTTCAGGTCGTTATACGGCGCGTAGGAGAAGCCGTAGGTCATCGGGCCGAAGCCTACCTGGCAGCCGTTGCCCGGCTGGCCGGTCGCGCTCATCGCGCCGAAGGTGCGGCCGTGGAAGCCCATCTTTGCGGTAACGATATGGTACTTGTTCGGACCGTACTTCTCGATGCCGTACTTGCGCGCCATCTTGATCATGGCCTCGTTTGCCTCGGTGCCGGAGTTCTGGAAGAAGATCTTGTCCATGCCGATCGTCTCGCAGACCTTCTCCGCCAGCAGCGCCTGCGGAATGGTGTACGGATAGTTGAAGGTGTGCATGATGTCGTCCACCTGATCCTTGACGGCTGCGACGACCTTGGGGTTGCGGCTGCCGGCGTTGTTTACCGCGATGCCTGCGTAAAAATCGAGGTACGGCGTGCCGTTTTCATCATAGAGGTACATGCCCTCTGCGGTCTCTGCGAGGAAATCAAAACGCTCGTAAGTCTCGATCATGTACTTGTTTACTTTATCCTTGATGTCCTGTGCGGTAAGTCCGGTATCCTTCAGTTTCATTTTGAAGCCCTCCCAAAAAGATTTATGTAAATGGTTTTTCATACAAATTCCCGGGGTCAGAACAACAAACAAAAAAAGAGCAACGAGAGTCCTTTACAGGAGCCTCATTGCTCTTTGCATGTCCATTATTTTGAACAAGTACATAATATCACTCGTCCATCTCTGTGTCAACAGGAATTTTCATTTTTCCGAAAATATCTCATTTTGCCGTTTGTCAGTTATGTTTTCGGGAATTTCATCCGTATTCCGTTTTTCGCCAGCCTTTTCTGTGCCAAGTTTGGCATGTCCGTTATTTTGAACACCCTCGGATTTCCGTGCACTATATTGTCCGACGCCGTTTCGACCGACCGCAGGCAGTCCATCCGGAACAAAAGCAGACTGCCGGTAAAATTAGAAAAACCGGTCATTTCTTACGAAATAACCGGTTGATCTGGTACGCCAGAAGGGATTCGAACCCCCGACCTTTTGGTTCGTAGCCAAACACTCTATCCAGCTGAGCTACTGGCGCATACAGGATGTTTTCGTCTGCGATGTTCTCGCTGACTGTTTTATATAATACCACAGTATGCGCCCCAAAGTCAAGCGTTTTTTTATTTTTTATTTCAGCAGTTCTTCCATCTCGCCGATCAGGCTGTCGAACAGGGCGGTCGCGTCCTCGACCGGCTTCGGGCTTGCCATATCGACGCCTGCGCCGCGCAGCAGCGTGATCGGGTCGGCCGAGCAGCCGCCCGACAGGAAGCCGAGGTAATCGCGGACCGCCGGCTCGCCCTCACGCAGGATGCGGCGCGAAAGCGCGATCGCGGCGGCGTAGCCGGTCGCGTACTGGTAAACATAGTAATCATAGTAGAAGTGCGGAATGCGCGCCCATTCCAGCGCAATCTCGTCATCTACGACCATTTCCGGTCCGAAATACTGCTCATTCAGCTTTTTGTACAGAGCGCACAGCGCGTCTGCGGTCGTGCCCTCGCCGCGGCGCGTCATCTCGTTCGCCTCCAACTCGAACTCCGCGAACATGGTCTGGCGGTACAGTGTGCCGCGGAACTGCTCGAGGAAGTGGTTGATCAGGTAGGCGCGTTCCTTTTTGTCGGTCGTGACCGACAGCAGGTACTCCATCAGCAGCGCCTCGTTGCAGGTCGAGGCGACTTCTGCCACGAAGATCACATAGTCCTGATATGCGGTCGGCTGACGGGTGTTGGACAGGTAGGAATGGATGGAGTGGCCCATCTCGTGCACGAGCGTGAACACATCGTCGAGCGTGCCCTTGAAGTTGAGCAGCACATAGGGATGCACGCGTGCGCCTGCCGAATACGCGCCCGAGCGCTTGCCCTCGTTCTCGTAAACGTCGATCCAGCGGTTTTCAAAGCCCTCGCGGATGAGCGCGAGATAATCCTCGCCGAGCGGCGCGAGCGCCTTGAGCGCGATCTCCTTCGCCTCCTCAAACGTGAACTTCATCTCCACGCCCTCGACGACCGGCACATACAGGTCGTACATATGCAGCTCGTCCACGCCGAGCAGCTTTTTGCGCAGGGCGACGTACTTGTACATCTTGTCCATGTTCGCGTGGACGGCGTCGATGAGGTTCAGATATACCTCGACGGGAACCTCGGTGGCGTCGAGAGACGCGGCGAGGGTGGTCTCATATTTGCGTGCGCCGGCGAAGAAGCGAAGCTGCTTGAACTGTGCGTCAAGCGTCGCGGCGATGGTGTTCTTGTATTCGCCGAGGCGGTTGTAGTAAGTCTCGAAAGCGTTGCGGCGGAGCACACGGTCGCTGCTCTCGAGCAGGGGGACGAAGGAGCCGTTGGTGAGCTGATGCTTCACGCCGTCCTTGTCCTCAACTTCGGGGAAGCGCAGCTCCGCGTTGCGGAATACGCTGCCGATGCTCTCCGGAGAGTCTGCCATCTCGCCCGCGGCGGCCAGCAGGGTCTCCTCCTTGGGGGAGAGGATGTGCGCGGCGCGGCGGCGGATCTGGTACAGGCTGCGGCGGTAGGTCTCCAGCTCCGGCTGCACGGTGTAGAACAGGTTCAGCGTGTCCTCAGGAATGGCCATTATCTCGGAGGTGCGGTACGCGGCGGCGCTTGCGATGGCGACGTAGGTGCTCATGGCCTTGCCGCGCATGTCCTGATAGTAGTTGTCGCCGGTGTCCTGATCGCCCTTGCAGCTCGCGTAGCCGTAGAGGCGGCTCAGGCGGGTGCTTATCTCGTCGTCAAGGCGGAAGGATTCAAGCAGCGTTTCGGCGCTCTCGCCGAGCTTGCCCTGAAAAGCCGCGATGCGGGCGGGCATTTCCTTGAGCGCTTCATACTCGGCAAACCATGCCTCGTCGCTCTCGAACATGTCCTTGAGGTTCCAAGTGAATTCCTCAGGGACTTCACTGCGCTTGGGATAACGGT
>ERZ1108170.254-NODE-254-length-45414-cov-3.838290_pt1 | contig 45414 bp, 44 predicted proteins | sample MGYA00403705_ERZ1108170 | MGnify/ENA primary metagenome ERZ1108170 (study PRJEB35170, sample SAMEA104062422) | human gut metagenome | biome: human gut; feature: human-associated habitat; material: faeces | place: Denmark | collected 2012-06-15 ...
TATTAAAAGGAACGTCCCCAAGTGCCAAGGGTGTCCCCAACGACTAGTTGAATGGGGTCGGGATTGGAGCTGGGGAGGGAGCGGATTTCTAGCTCTATGCCGAGTTCTTGCAGCTCTTTGAAGGCGGCGACGTCTGTGTCGTCTACGGCAACTGTGGGCGTCGCGGGACGCTTGCCCTCCCCTGCTTGCATGTGACCGATACTGATCTTGGTAATGGGCACACCGCCCTTGACCAGCGCGAGCGCATCCGCGGGCGACGCCACCATGATGAGAATCCATTGGCGCGGCGTTGCGGTATGAATGATGTCGATGGTCCTTTGCACCGAGAAGAATCGCGTCCACACGCCATCGGGCGTCGCGACCCTCATGGGTGCCCACCTTTGCGAATCCGCCGCGATCTCATCGTTGACGATTAGGACAAGGTTGGAACCCACGGCTTCGTTCCACAGCTCAACGTCTTGCCCGTAAATAAACCGATCATCGATGCGTGTGAGAAGAATCTTGGGTTGAGCCATGGCAGCCCCATTCTCTTTGAGACCCGTAAGAGCAAGACATCGCCTCTCCAATATTAGTGCATTTAAAGTGAGAAAAGCCGTCAGAACACTTGCGCGGATGCGCGATGTCCCGTATCATAGTCAGCCGTTGACGCCTCAGTTGCGTCACCACATGGCCGCCAGCGTAGCTCAGTTGGTAGAGCACCGCTCTCGTAAAGCGGGGGTCACCGGTTCGAGCCCGGTCGCTGGCTCCATTGCACAAGATAGTCGCCTTCGGGCGGCTTTTTTGTTGCCTCATTTATTTGCGAAGAACATCGGCTAGCCGCAGGATTGAAATCATCGACCGATAAGTGAGTTCCACTTTTTCGCCCGCAAGCAGTCGTTTCGAGCCAATCTCATCTAGCCCCACAAGCCGAGAAAACAGCGGGCCGCTCATCGTGCCCTCGTCAATTGATTCCCTTATGGTCTCCAAAACGTCCGTATCATGAAGCGATGCCGAGCTGTAGGGAGCAACACGAGCGGAACTCTCAATTAACGACGAGACAAAAGGATGGAGATGCTTTGGACATAGTCCATCAAACACCACATCCCCATTGTCATCCGAGCCGACCAGGCGCCAAGTATAATGATCGACCCAGTCATCTCCGTCATATATGGCGTCCATGAGCAACTTCCCGTCTAGAGAGAAAAACCTATTTGGACATCGGGGCGCAAGACCGCAATCCATATCGGGCCTGCAGCAGCTCCAACCCAACGCACCACATAGGTTCCCTTTCGTACATGTGTATCAATCTGCCCCGAAATGCCGGTGAATGCAATTCCAGACCCATTTGTCGGATAGCAATCGACGTATTTTTGTTTTCCGCTCACAACCTTGTATAGATATATCGTTCCAGCAAAAGAGAAGGGATCGTTCGCAATTTTGTCCGGAAGAACTTGCCACCTCAAAATCCCGCTACCAATATGGTCAAGCTTGACCGTTCCGCCGTCCCCCTCAAAAGTGGCAAGGGGATTTACCCCAGACTGAGAGTCGGCATCGCCCTCCTTAGCAGTTATCAGTAGGCTGCCCGTATAAGACTGCTGAGGCTCACCTTCAGGACAGGCAGCCTCGGCCCAAGAAGGGCCACTCAGGCAGAACAGTCCGAGCAGCATCATTACCAACAAAAGAAAACCCTTAGTTCTTTTCATCTATATCCCCAACGTCTCTCGACATTTGTATATCGTGACTATTTTAGATCTATATGGCCAATTCGAGCCCTCACCATGGCAATTGCTGCTGGGTTTCTTTTCATTAAAATTTCACTTTGGTAAATCCCCGCCCCTAAGCATTAAACCCGAAGTCCGCCGAGTGGGCGAAAGTAAAAGAGGGTCGAACCAGAAGCAGTTCCCGGACAATTGGCGTCCGGCCAGACACTTCGGTTCGACCCTTTCTTTCAGGATTCTGGCGAACATCCGCCAAGCCGAGCACAACGCCGCCGGCAACTCCCCTACTCAACAAAAAGCCCCGCCAGCCGCAATCCCCAAAGGAACCGCGATCAGCGGGGCCTAAGCGCGCTCCTCCAAAGGAAAACGCTCACAACACGAACAGCTCAGCCGAGCAGCGCGTTACTCCTCCCAGTAAGCATCTGCAAGTAGCTTAAAGCAGATCTTCTTGACCGGCTGTGCGCCATCGCCCGGGAACTCGAGCGTGGGCATGTGAGGCTCGCCGGCAACGAACAGCGCGAACTTGTCGTCGGCAAGATCGCCGGCAATCGAGGCGTCTGAATCGACCAGGTCGTAGTCGTCCTTCTCGTCAAACTCCTGGACCAGCGTCAGGCTGCCCGTGGCAACCTTAAAGGCCTCGCGACCCTCAATGTCGATCTGCAGGTCGTGATAGCGCTGATGCGTCTCGTAGTGAGCCTCTGCCTCGGGACGCGTCGTGGGAGCCATGACGTTCGCAAAGACCTTGTCGCCCAGAATCGGATGGCTGCCGACCTCGAGCTGCGCCGGGTCGTTCTCCTCGAGCCAGTCGATCAACACGTCGAGGCCCTTGAGCATTCCGCGGTACTCCTCGATATCGCCCAATGCACCGTAAATCATCTAAATCCCCTCTCGGATCGCTTCTTTGGCGGCTACTCGGCAAACGCGTTACCGACGCTGTTGCCACCCACATACGTCTCGACCAGGGTAAGGTCGGGATTGAACACGACAACGTCGGCGTCGCGCCCCGGCATAATGCTACTGCACTTGTCGTCGACATGAGCTAGCAAACGATGCCGGGACCGTCACCCAAGCTCTTACAGCTCGGTCACGACAACGCCGTTGTAGACCTCGTCCCAACGGTCCATGACCAGATGGCCGGTCATAGGATCCATGGCGTTGAGCTTGCCGCAAGTGTTGGCGGTACGCAGCACCGTCTCGTCGTCTGCGCCAGCAGCGATGGCATGCGCGAAGCCTGCGATAGTGGAGTCACCAGAGCCCGTTGCGTTAACGGCAGGGATATCGGGCGTCTTTGCGCGGAACGCACGGCCATTGTGGAAGCCAACGCAGCCGGCAGCGCCCATGGACACGACGACCCAGGGGATATCGGAGAAGCGAGCATCAGAGGCGAGCGCGGCGCGGAGCTCGTCCACATCGTCGGTGGTAAAGCTCGTGCCCAGAAGGCCGTTGATCTCGGTCAGGTTAGGCTTGACCAGCTCGGGCTTAATTTCGGACTTAAGGGCGGCCTCGAGCGAAGCACCCGAGGTATCGAGCAGCACCTTGGCTCCGGCGTTCTCGGCAATGCCCGTGATCTTGGCATAGTAGTCTGCCTCGACACCGCGGGGCAGCGAACCCGAAATGATGACGACGTCGGCCTTGCCCGCAAGCTCGGTAAACTTGGCGGTAAAGGCATCGAGCTCCTCGGGGGCAATTGTCGGGCCACTCTCGAGCAGCTCGGTCTGGTTGCCGGCGTGGAGGATGTTGAGGCAAATGCGAGTCTCGCCCTTGATGGGCACAAAGTCGTTGTTAATACCGTTGGCGTCCATAAGCTCAGCCATGTAGGCGCCCATGTGGCCGCCGAGCAAACCGGTTGCCACAACGTCGTCGCCCAGCTGACCCAGCACACGGGCCACGTTGAGGCCCTTGCCGCCGGCGGTCTTTTCGGGCGTCACACGGTTGACGTCGTCGATAACGAGCTCATCGAGCTGATAGCGCGTATCGACAGACGGGTTCATCGTAACGGTGAGGATCATTTTTAGCTCCTTATCTCGCAGGCTCCTTGTGCCTCGCGATACGAGTCGACAAAACGGAATTACAGGATCTCAATCGTGAACGAGCGAACGACGGTCTCCTTGGGCTTGGCGACAAGGCAGCCGCGCTTATGCTCAAGCACGTCGTCCTCATCGGAGCAGGTCGAGAGACCGCCCCAAGGCTCAACCGCCACAAAATCGCCCTCGGGCTTGCTCCACACAATGAGATATGGGAAGCCCTCAAAGCTCAGGCGGACGCCCTTGTCCTCGCCCTTTTTGGAAAGCGTGACCTGACGGCTCTCGAGCACGTCAAAGATGGTCTCCGCAAAATCGAAGAGCTCGTGCGACAGGGGCAGCGTCTTTCCCACCATGGGGTTCTTGGAGCGGTTTGCCACGTCAATCAATCCAGTCGAGGGAACGGCGGTGCAGAGCTCCGCAGCCTCGTCTTTCTCAAAGCGCAACTCGTAGTCCGTATAGGCCTCGCCCTCATCGAGCGGACACCTAAAGCCGGGATGACCACCGATAAAGAACGGCATGTCCTCGGTTCCCTCGTTGGTGACCTCATAGGAGACGCGAACGGTATCCCCCTCAAGCGTATAACGAGCGACAAGCTTAAACGGGTACGGATAATCGCTCAGCAGCGCGGCGTTGTCCTCCGAAGCCAGGCACATCGCCAGCTCGTTTTCGCTCTGGCTCAGCAGCTTCCACTCTTGCTTGCGCGCAAACCCGTGGCGGGCGAGCTTCACGTGATGCCCGGCAAACGTCATGGCATTGTTGTCGCGCAAGCCTCCGCAAATCGGGAAGCAAATCGGTGCCTGGCCGGACCACACGGCGGGATCGCCCTGCCACAGATACTCGCGACCTCCGGCCTCGATCGAGGTAAACGAACCACCAGCCGTGGACACCTTAATAGAAATCGAATCGTTGGAGAGAGCGTATTCCATTGCCCATCCTTTCGAACAACTGCTTTTTGCTCGCAAGTACCCGTCTCGGCCCTGACCAAAGGACAAACCCGCACGTTCATCGATGCGTCCGGTATCCCAGCCATGTAACGGGGTACCATACAGACATTGATGCAATTACAGCTGAAAGGCCTTCTTATGCGAACCATCATCCTCTACGCCTCGCGCCATCACGGCAATACGAAAAAGCTCGTGGACGCCATCGTCGAGGCACACCCCGAGATCGATACCCTCGACGTCAAGGCACTCGGTAAAAACGAGTATCCCAACCTGCACGAATATCATCTGATCGGTGTCGCCACGGGCATCTATTACTCCGAGATCGACAAGGACATGGCACGAGTGCTCACGAACGTGCTGCAGCCGCAGGACAAGGTGTTTGGCCTTATGACCTACGGTGGCAAGAACAAATGGTACGGCAAGGATATCGATGGCATCTGCCGCATGAGGCAGGCCATCTTTATGGGTGTCTACGGCTGCCCCGGCTTTGATACGTGGGGGCCGTTCAAACTCGCCGGCGGTGTCCAAAAGGGACACCCGACCGCTGAGGAAATTAAGGGCGCCGTCGACTTCTTCGACAAGATCGAAGACGAGTATGGCGACATCATCGTCGAAGAGTACGCCAAGCGCGAGAAGCGCCTAGCATACGAGAAGGAGCATCCTGCAGGAGGCCTGGTGGCCGGCGTTAAGCGCACGGCAAAGAAGATCGCTAACAAGCTGTAACTGTGAAGGTGCTTTTGAGCGTTTAACCCATACGGCGGGTCCGAGCAGATTCGGGCCCGCCGTCTTTTTCTATCGTTACTCGGTAAAGGCGTTGCCGACGCTCTGGCCGCCAACATACGTCTCGACGAGGGTAAGCTCATGGTCGAACACGACAAAGTCGGCGTCGCGACCCGGCATGATGCTGCCGCACTTATCCTCGATGTGCGCGGAGCGTGCCGGCACCTCGGTTGCCATGCGAATGGCGATATCGGCGCTGGCGATGCCCCAATCGACAATGTTCTTGACGCCCTGGGCAAGCGTGAGCACCGAGCCGGCAATGCTTTTGCCGTCGGCGAGCCAGCACAGGTTGTCCTTCATGATGACGTCCATGCCACCACTGGTGTAGCTGCCCTCGGGCATGCCGCCGCAGCCCAGGCAGTCGGTGATGAGCACCGTGTGCTGCCAGCCCTTTGCCTGCAGCAGTGCCTTGATGGCGGCAGGGTTTACGTGCTTGCCGTCACAGATGATCTCGGCGTAGGTCTCGGGCGTGGACATGGCAGCACCCACGACACCGGGCTCACGGTGATGCAGACCGCGCTGGCCGTTATAGGTATGCGTAAAGCAGCTGGCACCGGCATTGATAGCGGCGATGCACTCATCGTAGGTGGCGTCGGAGTGACCGATGCTGGTCACCACGCCCTTGGCGTTCAGAGCAGCCGCATAAGCAGCGGCACCGTCGCGCTCGGCGGCCATGGCGCTCTTAACGATGCGACCGCCCGCAGCCTCCTGCCACTGGTCGAAAACCTCCTCGGAGGGGTCAATCAGGTAAGCGGGGTTCTGCGCGCCCACGTGCTTCATGGTAAAGAAGGGGCCCTCCAGGTAGATGCCCTGAATGCGGGCACCGCAGAAGTCGGGGCCGCGGCCCTCGTCCGCCTTGGCGATAGCAGCGCAGGCGTCCTTGATCTGTTCGACGCCATCGGTGAACGTCGTGGGCAGCCAGCTGGTGGTACCGCGACGGGCGAGCTCGGTTGAGCTGATATCGATGCCCTCGGGATCGTTATCGGTAGTTGAGTGGTTGTAGAAGCCATGGATGTGAGTATCGACCATACCCGGTGCGATCCACGATCCCGTGTAGTCCTTGATCTCGCAGGAGGGCTCGTCGGCCTGCCAGGCGCCAAAAACGCCATCCTCGACCATAAGATAGCCGCCCAGTTGCGGGCCTGCCGGCAAGAAGAACTTGTCAGCCTTAATTGCGTACGTGCTCATATGCACTCCTCGCTTCTAAAGCAGTTGACTGTGGTAATGCTTATACCCAGCTCACGTAAAACAAAAAGCGCCCGCCCGCCGTTATGAGCGGACGGGCGCCCTTACAGGGGGACGCGATTAAGCGGTGAAGGGGTGAATCGTCACGCCCTTAACCACGCGGTTGACCGTGCCGGTGGGGCTCGGCGTATCGGGCGTGTTGCCCACGCGGACGGAGTTGAGCAGGCTGATAGCCTGGGCAAACATCACGAACGGCAGAGCAAGGTAACCCTCGGGAAGTGCCTCGTAGCCCTTAAAGGTGAAGGACTCACCCTCATAGACGGTGGCACCTTCCTGCTGAACGGCGATGGTGTGCTGAGCGATCTCGTCGCCACCGATCTCGTTGAGGATGTCGATGTCGTACTGACGGGTGTAGGCGTCGTTGTTGACGAACACGAAGACGAGCGTCTTATCGTCGACGAAGGACTTAGGTCCGTGACGATAGCCCATGGAGGTGTCGTAGGAAGTAGCGACCAGACCGTGAGCGAGCTCGAGGATCTTGAGCTGGCTCTCCTGAGCAAGGCCACCGAAGGAGCCAGAACCCAAGTAGGTCACGCGGTTGAAATCGCCAGCCAGGTAATCGGCGATCTCGGGCTCACGGGAGATGACCTCCTCGCCCATCTTGGCAATCGTCTCGACCCACTCGGCCTTCTGCTCGTCAGAGGCAGTGTCGAAAATAAGGGTGGAGAGCAGGGTCATGCAGGAATAAGAACCGGTCATGGCGAAGCCCTTGTCGTTGGCGCGCGGAATGAGCAGCGTCAGCGCATTGGGATCATCGGCAGACTCGACGGCAAGCTTGCCCTCGGGAGCGCAGGTGATGTTGAGGAACTTGACGTTGTGGACGAGCTCCTTGGCAACGGCAACGGCGGCAAGGCTCTCGGGGCTGTTGCCAGAGCGGGCAAAGGAAACCACGAGCGTGGGATCCTCGGCGCGCAGGAAGTCGCGCGGGGCGCTCACGATGTCGGTCGTGGCGATGGGCTTAAAGTCGTAGAGATCAGTGTTGCCAGCGTGACGCAGGTACGGGGCGCAGGTATCGCCAACGTAGTCGGACGTACCGGCACCGGTGAAGACAACGGACAGACGACCCTCGCCCATAGCGCAAGCCTCGGCCAGGAAGGCCTCGATGGCCTCCTTGTTCTCGCGATAGATGTTGAGCGTATCACGCCAAAGCTCGGGCTGCTGAGCAATCTCGGCCGTGGTGATCTGGGCGCCGAGCTCGGTGAGCTCCTCGACACTCTTCTCGAACATTTTTAATACCTCTCTCTAGAAGTAATCCTCTGACGTGCAATTATACACTTCGGTTGGTTATCTGGTAGTAACCAGTTAAATGCAAAGAATCACCATATGGAAACGATGCGAGCACTAATTACTGCGCTGGTGGTAAACCTTGTATTTAAACTGATCGGCACGAGCAACCGAGAGTGTGTACTCCACTACCTCGTTTGACTCGTTATACGTAGTCCTGACCAAATCGAGCACAGGCGAGCCCTCGACAATTCCCAAAAGGTGGGCATCGGTGGGACGGGCTATGCTCGCATAGAACTCCTCTTCGGCCACGCGAATCTTTTGCTGAAAGTCCTGCTCAATCACATCGTAAAGCGGCTTACGCTCCAGCAGCGGTCGCTTTAGGGACAGAAATTGACGAACCGGTAGATAGCTGCGTTCGACCATCATGGGCATGTTGTCGGCAGAACGAAGGCGCTTGAGCTTAAAAATGCGATCACCGATGCGCAATCCCATATGCTCGGCCAGATTCTTATCGGCCTCCATCTCGCAAAACTCGAGAATCGTGGTCTCGGGTTCTCGACCCATCGCGCGCATCTGCTCGGTAAAGCTGTAGGACTGCATAAGATTGGTTGCTTTTGCCGAACGGTCGGTCACAAAGGTACCGCGACCGTGCTGCCGAACCACCAGTCCTAAACGCTCCAGTTCCTGCAGAGCCAGGCGTACCGTAGTGCGCGAGAGACCATAGCGCTCCGAAAGTTCGCGCTCGGAAGGAATCATGTCACCGGCGCGATATTCATGGTCAATCTTTTCGGTCAGAATATCGACCAGCTGATCGTACAGCGGTTGCTTACGCGCTCCGATCGCCATCCTATCCTCCCTTTTGCTCGAATTCGGCTAACTACCTAGGGTGTTATGCATTATCTGTCTGCCACACCCGAATCATTAAGAAAACAAAAGCCGCGCGCTTTTTCGAGCACGCGGCTTTTAACATACACATGGCTTAAGGGGTCGGGGTGTGAGCCGCGTAGGGACACACCCCTCAAGCTAGAGCCTTACCAGATGCTCGGCCAGAGACCAAGCGGGCCAGCGCCCAGGATGCCAAGGACGAAGAGCAGGAGAATGCCCTTGGTCGGGGTCCAGCTGTGCTTAGCGAACATGTAGTAAAGCAGCAGCGTAAGCATAAGCGGGACGAGCTTCGGGACGATGGTGTTGAGGGTGTCGGCAACAGAGAAGTTGACCGGATCCTCGGTAACGGTGCCGTAGGTCACGGACTCCATGCCGTTACCCAGATCGGTGACGCCGCACTCGACAGCGTTGCCGTCGGCATCGGAAGCGGTAAGGGCGTTGCCGTCCTTATCGGTCATGGCGATGGTACCGGCCTCAGCGGTCTCGGTATCGATGCCCTCCATACCGGTGAAGTTCTCGGCCTCCTTCTCGGAGACGATCACGGTAGTAGCGGAGAGACCACGGGTGGTGCCGTTGGGGATCTGGAGGTTGATCTGGGTGCCACCCATGGTGACGACCAGGCAACCGACGACGAAGACGCCCATGATGGAAGCGGCACGCGTGAAGGCCTGCATGTTGGCGGTCAGAGCGTCAATAGCGCTGGTACCAAGCTTGTAGGACCAGTTCATGAGCCAGAAGCGCAGAGCGAACTGGACGACGTTGAAGATCACCAGGAAGATGATCGGTGCAGCGGCGTTGCCGTTGATGGCCATGTTGGAGGTGATGCCGGCCGTGATAGGCACGAGCGTCAGCCAGAACAGGGCGTCACCGATACCACCGAGCGGGCCCATTGCGGCGACGCGGACGGCGCGGATCGTGGGGATGTCAACCTTGTTCTGCTCGAGCGAAAGCACGATGCCCATAACAAAGGTGACAAGGAACGGGTGGGTGTTGAAGAACTCCAGGTTGTGGCTCATGGAAGCCGCGAGGTCGTTCTTGTTGGTGTGGATCTTCTCCAGACCGGGGATGATGGAGTAGAGCCAGCCAGCGGCCTGCATGCGCTCGTAGTTGAACGATGCCTGCAGGAAGCAGGAGCGCCAAGCCATCTTGTTGAGGGTCTTCTGGTCGAGCTGCGGAGCAGGAGTGAGATCCTCGTAGTGCTCCGGGATCACATACTCATTAGATGCCATCTTCGAAGTCACCTCCGTCAGAAACAGCTGCACCCTTCAGCTCGGTCTGCTGCTGGAAGTCCCAGAAAGCGATGCCGAAGCCGATGAGAGCGAGGATGAGCAGAGCAGGGGTTGCCAGCGAATCGTTGGCAACGGTGATGAGCGCGAGGCCAAAGCCCATAAGGAAGAAGCCCCACATATCGCGGTTCATCATAACCTTGAGCAGGACGGCGAAGCCGACGAAGCGCATCATGCCGCCTGCAGCGGACAGACCGGTCTGCAGCCAAGTCGGGATGGCAGAAGCGATGGTCTGACCGATGGTAGCGCCAGCGATGAAGAACAGGGTGACGACGACAGCGAAGATCAGGCCGAGCAGAGCCATGGCGAAGTAGTTCAGGCGCTCGATGCCCTTGGTGTCCGCGTTGTGAGCCATGTTATCGGCCGTGGACATAAGCGGGGACATAAGCGTGAAGACCAGGGTAACGCCGAGCTGACCAAGCAGAGCGAACGGAATGGCAAGGCCGACTGCCGCGTTGGGCTCGAGGCCCGTAGCGATAGCGAGAATGGCTGCCATGATGCCGCCGATGACGGCGTTAGGCGGCTGAGCGCCTCCGATCGGCATGTTGCCGATCGTCATGAGCTGATAGGTACCACCCACGAGAAGACCGGTGTTGAGGTCGCCAAGGATAAGACCGATGACGGCGCCGGTGACGATGGGCTGATAGAGAGACTCGAGGAAGTCAAACTGGTCGATTGCCGCGATGAACGTGACGACGAAGACCAGAGCGATCTGGATGATCGAGTATTCCATCTTGCTCCTCCTTTCAAAATGTATGTACGCACTTTGGATTTCACGTACAGAACGTCAGGGTTTCACTCCTGACAACGTGGATCACGAGGATTACGAGAAGAGCTTGCTCGTGTCCTCAACAGGCGTGCTCGGAACGCGCCTGATCTCCAACTCCACCCCCAATTCCTGCAGCTCTTTAAACGCAGCGACATCCTCGTCGTTAACTGCGACGGAGGTGGCGACTTGGCGCTTTCCTTCCGACATGTGCATGTTGCCGATGTTTACCTTCTTTATAGGCACACCGCCCTTGACGAGCGTAAGCACGTCTTCCGGTGTTTCGGCCACGATGAAGATCTTCTGGCGCGGGCTCGCCTTGCCAATGACGTCGATGGTCTTCTGCAGAGAGAAGAAACGCGTAGCGACGCCGGCGGGAGCGGCCATCTTCATGAGGTTCTGGCGCATGGTGTTGGACGCCACGTCGTCGTTGGCGACGAGGATGAGGTTGGAGCCCAGGGTGGAGTTCCACTGGGTGGCAACCTGACCATGAACCAGTCGGTTATCGATGCGGGTAAGAAGAATGTTGGGTTCTGCCATGTTGATCAGCTTCCTTTCGTTATTTGCTGACGACAGTTACTTGATCTCCTGAATCGCGTAACGCGAAACATCTACGACGGCTCCGGATCGGACTTTGATCTGGACCTTCTCGCCTTCGATGCCTTTGACGGTTCCGTAGATACCGCCGGCGAAAAGAACCTCTTGACCCGGCTTGAGCTCGGTGTGCAGCTCCTTGAAGTACTTCTGCTTCTTCTTCATGTTGATTTGCGACCAGATGGTGTAAATCAAGCCCATGATGACAAGCAGGCCTAAAAGGGCGACCGAGGAGCTCAGGACGTTGGCTCCGAAATCGGCCATTAGATGCCGTCCTCGTCGCCGAAGATATCCTCTTCCTCGGAGCCGGCAACGGATGCGACCGTCTGGGCGGTGACGCCCGTCTGGCCAACGGTCACGGCCTGCTCGCCAAGCTCGGCGAGCGTGGCATTGCCGCGGAGGAACAGAAGCTCAATAACCATGGGAAGGTTGGTGCCAGTCAGAACCTCGACGTTGTCGACATCCTGGGCAATCATCATCGACTGGTTGAACGGGGTGCCGCCAAGCAGGTCGGTAAAGACGAGCACGCCATCGCACTCCTCGCGCATGGCGGTAATAGCGGCGCGGAGATCCTCACCGTAGGAAGCAGCCTGGTCGCCCTCAAAAGGAACGACGGTAAAAGCGGGCTGGTCGCCGGCAACCATAGCGATAGCGCTAGCTAGGCCGGGTGCGAACTGTCCATGACCGGTAAGAATAAAGCCAACCATTCAAATTTCCCTTCCGAAGGTGTGTACAATCTGAGTCCGATGATTTTCGGAAGCCAGCGGGCGCTCGCCCTTAAAGCTTCTTAGAAAGCGTTCTTTGAAGACCAGTGGTTTCTAAACTGGTAGTAACCACGTGATGTGTTGTTGTCACTATATCACCCCAGAAGAGGTCGCTTTCGTTGATTCATACGGTAAAACGTTTTTGCACCGCTCACGGTGATATTTCGACCGTTTACCGGTCGTTAACACTTCTACCTGCGGTTTTGAAACCGTTTCGAAATGCTTTGGCAAAAGATCGGAACTTTTCCTGTCCCTAAACAACGCAGGGTGGCTAAAAATAGCGTGTAGAAAAATTGCAGGTCATTGTGAAGATATGTGAATTGGTCTTTTTGACTTAATACCAGTTAGAACCAGTTTTGAGATTATCGGTGAACGGTAGTTTTCGACCGTTCACCGGTTACTTGCAATCGTTTGCAGTTGTTTTCCCAGATGAATTAGGGGAACCCGATGGAGCGCTTGTGCGGGCGCGAGGCCTACCCCAGTGGTTTCGGTAACAAAAAAGCCCGCTAGAACGTTGTCCGTTCTAGCGGGCTTAATCAGGTGATCGGTTAACGCGCAGTAGTGCAGGCAAACCTTATGCAAACAGGCCGTAGATGCTGATGTTGGCCTTGGCGTAGAGGCCGTTAGCATACTCGGTCCACTTGGAGCTGGCGCTCGAAGCCTGCGAAGAGTACTGCTGGTAAGCAGTGTAGTAGGCGGTCATGGCCTGCTTATAGGTGGCGCTATCGGCCGTAAAGGCATCGTCGGCAAAGGCCTTAGCGTAGGTGCCGTTCTCGTCCTTCCAGGTACCCTTCGAGCTATCCCACTCGTCGCCGGCAAGTTTGATGATGTAATCGGCGTAGTCCTTGCTCGCGGTCTCCTCGTTGCCGTCAGCAGGCTCGGTCGGGGCGGTCGGCATGCTTGCGGAGCTGTCGCCGACCTTCTTCTTGTAGAGCTTCTGCAGCGTCGCGGACTGACGGACGATCTGCTTGGCCTGGTCCTTGGACACGCCATACTGCGTGGCCATGGTCTTGTAGTCGGAGGTGCCGATGGAATCCTCGGCGTACCGCTTCATTTCCTTGGAAGAGACGGTAATGCCCTCGTCCTCGGCAGCGTCCAGCAGAATCTTGTTGCGCACGTAGGACAGGATGACGTCGGCAGAGGGAGCGGTGTAGTTGCCATCGCCATCCTTGACGGTGTCGAGGCTGTACTGGCTCTCAATGGCCTCGCGCGCGGTGATGTCGCTCTTCTTGCCGTTGTAGCTGTAGCTTGCCACGGTCGAATCGAGCTGGTCCTCGGTGAGGCTCGCCGAGCCGACGCCCTTGCCGCCAAAACCACCGTTGCCGATAAAGAAGCCGACCACAGCAGCAATCACGACTGCAACCACGAAGGCGGCAATCATCGTCTTCCTGTGCTTGGATGCATGATCGTCCACGTCGGAGTCGTTGTCCTCATCCTGCTCCTCGGGCATCAGATTCTCGTCAGCGGCATCCGCGGCAATCTGAGCCTCCAGGCGGGCGTCCTCCTCCTCGGCCGTCGTACCGGCAGCAATGTGCTCGGCAGACGTGCCGGCGACCAGGTCGATCTTCTCGTCCTCATCACCGTCGGGGCCTTCGCCGCGCTCGATGATCTGGATGCCGTCGATCTCGTCCTTCTCGTCCTTCTTTTGAATCAGACCCATATCGGTTACTCCTTGTTAGGAAACATAGTCCGCAATAGAATACGCCCGACAGAGCGCCGGGCGTATTGATTCTTAGGTTATACGCAAACACTTAAGTACTATTTAGGCGTTTGCAGCGTGCATACCTTAGACCAGATGCGCGATAACGGCATCGGCAAAGGCCTGCGTGCCCACAGCGCCCTCAACGGAGCCGGTCTGGGCACGACGCACGTCACCGGTAACCTGCTCGCCCTCGTCGAGCGTGGCAGATACGGCGGCGCGAATACGATTGGCGGCATCGTTCTCGCCCAGGTGATCGAGCATCATCGCAGCAGAGAGGATCTCGGCCGTGGGGTTGGCGATATCCTTGCCCGCGATATCGGGCGCGGAGCCGTGCGTAGCCTCAAAGATGGCGCAGTCGGCACCGATGTTGGAGCCGGGGGCCATACCCAAGCCGCCCACCAGGCCGGCGCACAGGTCACTCACGATGTCGCCGTACAGGTTGGGCAGCACCAGGACATCGAAGTCGTTGGGGTTCTGGACCAGGCCCATGCAGGTGGCGTCGACGATCTTGTCGTTGAACTCGATATCGGGATAGTTGGCGGCCACCTCGCGCGCCACGCGCAGGAACAGGCCGTCGGTCGCCTTCATGATGTTGGCCTTGTGCACGGCCGTCACCTTTTTGCGGCCGCAGCGACGGGCATACTCAAAGGCATACTCCACAATGCGGCGGCTCTTGGCAATGGAGATCGGCTTGATCGAGATTGCGGAATCGGCGGCGAAGGTCTTTTGGCCCGAACGCTCAACGAGCTGCGAAAGCTCCTCGACCTCGGCAGTGCCCTCATCGAACTCGATGCCGGCGTAGAGGTCCTCGGTGTTCTCGCGCACGATAACCAGGTCGACATCGCGGAAGCGCGAGCCGTCGCCCGGCTGCGACAGGCAGGGGCGCACGCAGGCGTACAGGTCAAAGTGCTTGCGCAGGGCCACGTTAACGCTGCGGAAACCCGTGCCGACCGGTGTGGTGATGGGGCCCTTGATGGCAACCTTGGTCTCGGCGACCGCATCGAGCACGTGCTGGGGCAGCGGCGTGCCAAACTCGTCCATGACGCCGGCACCGGCCTCCTGGACGTTCCAGCTGATCTGGACACCGGCAGCCTCGACCACGCGGCGCATGGCCTGCGTAATCTCGGGACCGATACCGTCACCGGGAATCAGGACTACATCGTGCGCCATAATCTGTTACTCCTCGTCTTCGGCGTCGTCAGATTTTTTAACGCTAGCACGCTTCTTCTTTTTGGAGAGATCCAGGCCAAAACGTTTAACAAGCATTTCGCAAATCTCGCTCGAACGGGCCTTGAGATAGCTGCCCTTACCGTTCTCGGCATCGAACTTAAGGCGCAGCGCGAGCTTCTCGGCAACCTCGGCGTCGATCTCGCCCTGGCAAAACTCGTACAGGCAACCGAGCATGTCGCGATACTCAAGGTCGCCGTGGTAGCACTGGATGGCCTCGTCCAGGATGGGCCAAGCCTCGCGCGAACGCTCGACGCTCGTGGCACCCCACACGCACAGCAGGCGGAAGGCGGCATAGCGCAGCGTGGAGGAGATCTCGTCGAACAGCGCGGTCTCGGCGCCCTCAAAGGCATCGCCCAGCTGCTCGGGGCAGGTGGTAGCAAGCGCCGTCAGGGCATCGAGGGCCTCCCAGCGGGTCTGCGCCTCGGGGCGGTCGAGCGCCTCGATCAGCGCGGGCACGCAGGGCACGACGCGCTGCGGATCGCGCTCGGCAAGCAGGTGCAGCACGCGGGCGGCAAACTGGCGGATGCGGCGCGTGGGGCAGCCGAGCTCCTTGACCAGACGGTCGACGGCGTTCTCGTTCTCCTCTGCCAGCCGAAGCTGTGCCAGCTCCTCGTCGGTGAGCTGTTCGTCTTTGTTTTCTGCCATAGTTACCTCTTCTTACTATTTCTTAGCGTGCTTGCCAGCACCCTTGCTGTCATCGGTGACCGAGATGAGCTGTCGGTCGGCCGCGCCATTGCGACGCGCACGGCGGCGTTCCTCAGCATCGCCCGCGTCGGCGGCGGCGCGATGAGCCTTGTTGACGTTAAAGACCTCGTCGTGCTTGCGCCACGGACCGACGGACTCGCCAAAGCTCATCTTAAGACCGGCGATAAAGCCGCCGAGCCAGCCGATCGGCGCAAACTGCACCAGCGGGAACAGCGAGAACACCCAGGTCAGTAGGACGACTGCCGCCGCTCCTGCAAAATTGGCAATCCAGTAGTCGCGCTTGGTGATCACGCGCTTTTCGCACGCCCACTGGCCGCACAAAAAGCCAATGTAGATCGCAAAGAGAAAGAGCACCAGCGCTAGTACCACGAACGTCCAGCTCATGGGCGCTACTCCCCGTGATGGTGGCCGCAGCAGCACTCATGGCCGTCGTCATGGCCGTGGCCGCCGCAGCACTCGTGGTCCTCGCCATGGTGGTGGCCGCAACCGCACTCGTGGTCGTCGCCGTGCTCGCCGCAACCGCAGCCGTCCTCGTGAGCGCCATGCTCCTCGGGACGATACTGCGACCAGTCCAGACCGGCGGCGATGGCGTCGGCCTCCTCCTTGTAGAGGACCGTGATGGCCTGGGTGCCCAGCTTGGCGCCACCGATGGCGTCGAGCATGTCGTAGAGCGTAAAGGCGACGTCGGCGCCGGGCAGCGCGAGCTCGCGGTCATCGGCGTAGGCGAGCGCCAGGCGCAGGTCCTTGATGAAGTGCTCGACCATAAAGCCGGGCTTGTAGTCGCCGTCGAGCGCCTTGGGCGCCAGGCTCTCCATGGCGCCGGACTTACCGGTGCCGCCCAGGATCATCTGGCGGGTCTTCTCCAGGTCAAGGCCGCTCAGCTCGGCAAATGCCATGGCGTCTGCCATGCCGACCATGCAGGCGCCCAGCGACACCTGGTTGGCGAGCTTGGCAGCCTGGCCCTTGCCGGCGCCGTCGAAGCAGCAGATGGTTGCCGCAAAGGTAGAAAGGATGTCGCGGACCGACGCGATGTCGTTCTCGGTAGCGCCCACGATAGCCGTGAGCGTACCGGCGATAGCGCCCGACTCGCCGCCGGTGACGGGGCAGTCAAATGCCATGCGACCGGAAACCTGGGCGGCCTCGGCAATGTCGCGCGCCAGCTCGGGCGAGCTCGTGGTGAGGTCGATCAGGACCGCGCCGGGCTTAGTGCACGCGAGCAGGCCGTCGCCCGCCAGGTAGAGCTCCTCGACCTCGGAGGGATAGCCCACCATGGTAAAGACGACATCGGCGTTAGCCACGGCATCGGCCGGCGTATCGGCCCAAGCGGCACCGCGCTCGATAAGCGCGGCAGCCTTGGACTTGGTGCGGTTGTTGACCGTGACGGGATAGCCAGCATCCAGGATGTGACCGGCGATGGGGGCACCCATGATTCCGGTGCCGATAAATGCGACGGAGAGCTTGTTTGCCATGAAACCTTTCCTTTTGGGTTGGGTGTTGTTACCAGGTTGAATACTCGATGCCAGCGTTTGGGCAGTGAGCCGGGATCGATTACGGCCGCGTTACTTGCCTACTGACCGCGCACGCGACGGGCGATGCGGTCGGAAAGCGACGCCTTGTCGGCGCGGTTCTTACCCCAAAACGCGCAGGCCACCATGCCGGGGCCCACGTGCGAGCCGATGGTGGGACCCACGGAGCTGCGAATGATCGTGACGTCGGCGCAGCCCTCCTCCTTGCGGATGGCGGCTTCGAGCCAGTCGCCGTCCTTTTCGGCATCGGCCGTCATGATGGCGATGGGCATGGTGCGGTCGGGCACGTAGTTCTCGCGGAACGACTTGAGAATGGACTTGAGCGCCTTCTTGCGGCCGCGGTTGACGCCGATCAGCGACAGCGAGCCGGCAAGGTCGTAGGAGAGCTCGGGCTTGACATCGAGCTTTGCCGTGAGCTGCGCCGCCGCGGGCGGAATGCGGCCGCCGGCAGCCAGTGCGTCGAAGCTCTCGAGCGTAAAGTAGCCGTGGACGTAGGTCTTTGCCTCGTTTGCCCAATCGACCAGCTGCTTGGCGGTCAGTCCCGCCGAACGCTGGCGCACGGCCTCGAGCGCCAAGAGCGCGCCGGTCGCACAGGGCAGAGCGTTGTCGACCACGTAAAGCTCAAAATCGGGATACTCGGCGCGCACGGCATCTGCCGCCTGGCACGCGGAGTTGTAGCTCGACGACAGCGCCGAGGTAAAGCACAGGTAGACCGTGGGCGTGCCCTCTTTGGCGCACTCGGTAAAGAACTCGATATAGCGACCGAGCGACACAGCCGAGGTGGACACGCGGGCACCGGCGCGCATCCGGTCGTAGAACTCCTTGGGTGTGATGCTCGACCAGATGTCGTCCGTGCGCTCTTCGCCATCGATAATGAAGGGGAAACCCAGGATATCGACATCGAGGTTCGCGGCGACCTCGGGGCTAAAGTCGCAGCAGGTATCGACGACGATGCGGCAACGGTCCGAATGACCGGCGGATGCGGCCTTGTCCATCAAAGCGACTCCTTACGTAAAAAGGCGCCCACCCGCATGGGATGGCCGCCAACCGTTAACTCATGCAAGTTAACGTATTTTACTCGTCAAGTGTTTCGATGCGGGGCTTGATGATGCCATATCCACCATTCTTACGGTGATACACCACATTGATGAGGCCAGTCGTCGCGTTCTCGAACACGTAGAAGTCGTGGCCGAGCAGATCTGTCTGCACCAGCGCCTGCTCCTCAGTCATCGGGGTGACGTCGATAACCTTCTCGCGGACGAGCAGGTCGTCCTCCTCCTCGGGCAGCAGCAGGTCGGCCAGATCCTCAACGCGCTCGACCGGTGCGACATCCGCGGCGCTGGCACCGCCCTGGCGGTTGTCCACAACCTTGGTCTTGAACTTGCGCAGCTGGCGGGTGACCTTATCGGCGGAGAGGTCGATGGCGGCGTACATATCTGCACCGTGCTCGGCAACGCGAATCACCGAACCGCGGGCACGAACCGTAACCTCGACGATTGCCGGGTTGGGGTTCGAGGGGTTCTTCTCATAGCGAAGTACAACGTCGACCGTCATGGGCTCGATATCGAAAACCTTGAGCGCCTCGCCGATCTTCTCATCCACATGCGCACGCAGAGCATCGGTTACCGTCGTCTTGCGTCCAGAAACCTTGATATCCATACGTGGCTCCAATCTGCCTCGGGGACTTACTGTACTGGCTATGTACCCATTGCCGTGCATTTAATCACGCGGATTCCTAAAGACCCGAATAACGATTGCTTGATACCACATACCGAAGTCTCGCACTTTTCTGTGGCAAAGTGCGCTATAGGAGGGGGCCGGCGGCTTTGTATTTGGTCCCGAAAATTGGCTTTGACCTGCTGATTTTATTGGGATGAAAAAGCCGGGCTCCCCCATCGGGGAAGCCCGGCAATGCGTGTTGAAACCGTGAAGAGGTGTCCTTTCCAACGTATAGGAGACACCACCCCTAGCAATAACTAGCTATTGAGTTTGTTAATGTCGTCGTCGGTGATGGCGCCTTCCTGGCTGGACGATTTGTCCTCGGAGGATGCGGTCTCATTGTCGGAATCGGAGGACTCGCTGCCGGAGGACGTGGTCTCACTGGACTCAGAGTCGCCCGGCTGCACGTTAGCGCCCGAAACCGTCTTAGTGGTGAGGTCGTAGGGCATCGTGCCATACCAGACAGAGTGGACCGCCTCGAGCGTACCGTCGACCGTGATGTCGTCGAGGGCATCGCTCACGGCACGGCACAGTTCGTCATTGGACGAGAGGCCCGCAACACCAAGCGTCGAGGGCGCCTCGAGCGCACCGACATAGGAGACCTCGCTCATCAGGCGTGCAAGGTAGCCGCCGGCCGTGGAGTCGCAGATTACATAGTCGACCTCGCCGGACTCGAGCGCCTCAAAGCACTCGTTGATGTTGGAGTAGGTCTTTTGGTTGGCGGTAATGCTCTGCTTAGCAAGCGCCTCCTGCGAGGCCGAGGACATCTGAACGCCCAGGGTGGACGTGCTAAGGGTATCGGTGGAAACGCTTAGCGACCCACCATCTCTAGTTTTACCGAACACGGAAGTGGCATCGTACAGGCAGGTGCCGAGCGAGCTAATGTCCCCGTCCGTGGAGTTAATCTCGCCGATAAAGATATCGGCCTTTTTGTCGCCGAGCGCGGAACCTGCCGAGGACGCATCGACAAAGGCGACCTTAAGGCCCATGCGGCTTGCGAGGGCGCGGGCGGCGTCAACCGCATACCCCGTGAGCTCGCCGTCGGCGTCCTGCATGGCCTGCGGCGCATCGGAAGTATCGAGGGCGACCGTCAGGGTTCCGGGAGTGACCAGGGCGTCGTCCGACACCGCCGGCGTGACGGTCTCGTACTCGATCTGGTCGATCGTGGGAGTCGTGAACGTAGACAGCGGGTTGAACGCGCATCCGCTCAGGCCCAAAACGGCGATGACCGCTGCGGTCCCAGCACCTAACCGAGCCGCGTGCATCAAGCTGCCCCTCACCATGTCCACTACCCTGCCTTCTGTGTCGTATACGATCCGTGCGTTGCGCGGAATATCAGGTTGTTCCCACCAGCTGACCTGGTATTTGACCCCACACTTGCGCACCGGGGTGTTTGCTCGGGAGGCCGCAGCCACCTTCACGACTGACCCGCTCGCCCGCGAGGCGGTATTGCCCCAAAGAAAGTAGAACGGACGGTGCGGCTTACATCTAGGACGCGCCATGATCGCGCCGCGCGCACGCGGTCGCTTACGTGGATCCCTTTGACCGCGTCTGTCTTGGACTAGGATGGACATTTCGTCCGTCCGCAACCACAGCCTGGCAGGAACGTAGCGCATTATAGCTAAGTTCAAGCTAAAGTTTAAGGTTAGGGGCGTCATTCGCACCGTGAGCACAGATTTTGCAGGTCGGAGTGGACTATTCGTGCCCCCCATGAAGCCCGGAGCTCCCCTACGGGGAGCTCCGGGGCACCCGTCTCAGGGTGCCGTGGCCAAAAAATAGCAAATATGAGTACTGTTACCAATTTAGTAGCAGACAATTTTGGCCTCTCGGACAGATTTTGCGCTCAGTGTCACCAACCTGATGCTTAGTTATTCTACATTTGTTTATTATCTTCTTACTTTACGACGCCTCCGAGTCCTAAATTCCTTGATTTTGCTGTTACTGATTTAGTGACAGTACTCATATTTGCCATATTTTGGCCAGGGCATATGATTAACCCCTTATTTTCGACGCGAATTAGACCGGCTTAAGCCCAAAACACGCCCGCAGCGTGTTAAGCAACGCCTCTTGCTTCTTCCTGCGGGCATCGACACGATTCCGGTACCGCTTTCGCATACGCTGGTGGATGCGCCATGCGAGCGCTTCCATCGCTTCCATGTCGCAGAGCATTTCGTTGTTGACCGTCGCGACCTCGATTCCCATAGTAATCAAGCCCGTGTTGCGTTTTTCATCATGGACACGTCCCCTTCGAGAGGAATGACCCAGCTCACCGTTGTATTCCAGGTCAAACCGGGCTGTTTCCTGGTACGCATCGCAAACTGCGTGCGGCATCCCCGAGATTGCCTGCGCGCGGTCATCGAACTCGATCTTGTAGTCGGTCTTAAAGGGACCGCAGGCAAATCCGCCATAGGAAAACGGAAGCGAAAACATGGCAAGCATGATGCACTCCATGGGTGAGCGCAGGTTTTCCGACAGGTAGGGACACAGGCGTAGCAGTTGTTTGGCCGCACTTCCCTTGCATGCCGCAAGGTAATCTGCCAGGCGATCGGGCGTCAGCACCGGCTCGACTTCAAAGTAGCCCACGTCTACCGGTTGGTCCTTATCCTTTGCAAGTCTATTCGCAACAGGCGAGGTGTAGGGAGGCAGATACTTCCCGCGATCGCTTAGTGAAATCTTGGAACACAGTTCCTGGGCCAGGGCAAACGCCTGGATACAGCCGACCTCGCGGGCGACGGCAACACAAAGGGCCTCGGGAGATAGGCTGTACACCCCCGGTTCCACCTCTAGAATCGAGCCGGCAGGCAACCCGGAGCACACGGACCAGCCCACGCCAGGCATGCGGCGGCGCTGCGCCGCAGATCCCACCAGCAAGCACAGATCTTCTTGCGCCTCGCCGCTTTTGGCTCCAATTCGCACCAGGTCGGGAAGATAGATATCCTCGGTCGAAGGCGATGACGTACACAGCACGCGGCGTTCCTCCTCGGGCTCAAGGTCCTTCCAGCCGATGTAGCCCATCTGCCGGCGCTCGGCTCGAATCATGCGCAACGCCGAGGTACCCGTCAGGATCACGGAAGCCGCTAGCTGCTCTTTTGTCGGTTTGTTGCACTGTCTGATTGTTACCGCCACACGAATCACCCCTACCAAACGCGTGCGATAGCGAGGCCATCAACGGCCGCGGCACCGGCGCGCTTGAGTTCCGCCGAAGCCGCTGCCATCGTCGCACCCGTGGTGATAACGTCGTCGATAAGCAGCAGGCGGCGGCCCCGCACATCCTCAACGGTCTCGTACATGCCTCGGGCGCGTTCACGGCGTTCTTCACGACTGAGTTCACGCTGGTCGCCATGACCGCACTTAACGAGGGCGTCGAGCAGCGGAACACCCGACAGCTCGCAAAATGGGCGCGCGATGGCTTCCATATGATCGAAGCCGCGTCGCCGAAACGCCGCCGCCGTCGCGGGCACAAACACCACCGCATCGGCACCGGACAACACACCACCGTAACGATCGGGTGCCGCGACCTGGGCATGTAAGGCGGTATCGTATAGCAGCTCTGCCAGATACGGCGCCAGGCGTCGCTCGCCCGCGTCCTTGTACGCTTTAATGATCCGCGGCAGCGGGTGCGTGTAAACGGCACATGCCAGGCACCGGTCGAGTGCTTCGGCCATCGCCGAGGACGTACCCTCGACCGAGCACTCGGTGCACAGCAAGTCTCCAAACGGGGCGCCGCATCGAGTGCAGCTATGCCACGGGTCGATGAGCGCGAGCGCGGCCAGGCAGTCTTGGCAAATAAGCGCACCGGCGCGCTCGCAGCCGGCACATCGCGTGGGTGACAACGCCTCAAGCGCCTCGTGCGCCGCCCGCTCGGCAAACGGTAACAATTCGTCCGCAAACGGTAGGATGCCGGCACCTTGCAGGCATCCCAACACGTTCAAATGTCTCTTCACGACACAACCCTCCCTACGCTCGGTCGCAGGGAGGGTCGTTGATTCAGCGCTATGGTACCCCGACGCGTTTGGGGTCGGGCAGGTTAAATCCGTTTGCGGGCGCTATTCGCCGGTGGGCGGTTGCGGTGCGGACGAGTTTTGGGTCGAGCCCTCGCCACCATCCTGGCGCGGCTTGCGGGAACGGCGACGGCGACGGCGCTTCTGGCCCTGGTCGGCCGAGCCCTCGCCACCACGATCTTCGCGCGACTCGCGCTCGTCGCGAGCGGCGCCGCGCGCGGCCTTGGCAGCCGCCCCTCCGCCATCTCCAGGGCGACGGCGCGTGACCTTGACCTCGCCATCCGAGACCTGATCGGCCACGGAGGGCACCGAGGGCTTTTGCTGCGTGCCCGAGGAATGGCGGCGACGCGGACGCGGGGCGCGCTCGTCATCGTTGCGCTGCTTGCCACCCTTGTCGGCAGGCGTATCGGAACCCGAACCACCCTTGGGGGCGGCACCGGCTTCGCGAGCGGCTGCGGCGCGGAAGGCGTCCTCGCGCTCCTCGCTCGACAGATGACGGCGGCGGCGACGTGTGGGGTTCATGCCGCCGCCGCGATTCTGCTGCTGGGGCTGCTGAACCTCGCGCTCGCGAGAGGCGTTCTTGCCCGCGGCTGCAACCTCGGTAGCATCGCCCGAACCCGAGCGCTTGCGGCGGCGACGTCCACCGGCAGCCTCCTCGGCCTCGGGTGCCTCGGCCTTGCCGCGACCCTTACCGCGGCCGCGACCCTCGCCCTGGCTCTGACCGGCACGGGTATCGGCGTCCGCATCGCGACGGCGGCGCTTGGGCATCGTCGTCCCCGCCAGACGGTCGGCGCTCGACAGGCCATCGCCCACGTCGACGCCGTTCTCGCGGTCGAGCTCCATAAGCGCCAGGCGCATCTCGGGCGATTCGATACGCTCGAGCACATCGCGCGTCACGCAGTCGGGGCGGCAGTTGCAGCCCTGCTCGGCGGCCTTCTTTTTGCAGCCCTCAGAGCAGGTCATGTCGGCCAGGTTGACCTTAAAGACTTTGCCGTTCTCCAGGCGCAACACCAGCTGCTCACGCGGCGTGTCATATTCCTGGATGCGCGCCTTGCCGAGCGGCGTATCGATAAGCGTCTTCTTTTTGGGCGCGCGGCTCTTAAAGTCCTTGTACGCCTCGAACTCGTAGCGCAGGCAGCACATCAGGCGGCCGCAGACGCCGCTAATCTTGGACGAGTTGAGCGGCAGGTCCTGCTCTTTTGCCATGCGAATCGAAACCGGCTCAAACTGTCCGCCAAAGCGCGTGCAGCAGAGCTCCTGGCCGCACTGGGCATAGCCGCCCACCAGGCGGGTCTCGTCACGCACGCCGATCTGGCGCATGTCGACGCGAATGTGCAGCGTCGAGGACAGGTCCTTGACGAGCTGACGGAAATCGACGCGCTCCTCGGCCGCAAAGTAGAACACGGCCTTCTCGCCGCCAAACAGGTACTCGACGCCGACCGGCTTCATCTCGAGGTCGAGCTCCTTGACCAGACGGCGGAAGTCGACCATGGCCTCGTCACCCTGGATAGCAAGGTCGTCGGCAAGCTGCAGGTCGATGTCGCTCGCTACGCGCAACACGGGCTTGAGCGGCTGGCCAATCTCGTCTTGCGGCACCTCGAAGGGATCGGCCGTGACCAGGCCGATCTCGGTACCGCGCTCGGTGGAGCAAATGGCATAATCGGCCTCGAGGATATCCAGATCCTGCGGGTCGAACCACAGGTCGCGCGAGGCGTAGGTAAACTTAACGGGTACGACTAACGGCATTTCAGTGCCTTCCTGATATCGAACAGCATGACCTCGATGGCCAGCTGGGGAGTAACGTTTCTGGCGATGTTGCGCTCAGCGGTGGCAACCGCCTCAAGCGCCTGAGTGGCACCCGCAACATTCGTCGCGGCGGCAAGCCGACCGATCGTGTCGCGCACGTCCTCGTTCACGACGTCTGCCGCCTCATCCTGAAGCGTCAGCAGCACGTCGCGCATGAGCGTCCGCGCGCTCGCCAGCGCTTCCATGATACCCGAACGCTCGCGCGCGTTGAGTTCGCGCTTGTTGCGGTCCTCAAGCTGCTTCAATGCTCCACGCGACAGGTAGTCGGCGTTTTGCTCGAGCACCTTTTCCTGTGTGGACTTGACCTCGGCGAGCGGCGCCTTAACGGCGACGATGAGCGACTTGGCGCGGCTGAGCACATCAGCCTCGTCGGCAGCGATGAGCGAATCGATGGCGCGGACCATTTGGCGGCGAGCATCCTGGCGCTCGGCACTCTTAAGGAACTCGATGCCGCGTGTGGGGCTTCCCGCCACGGCGACCGCCATGCGGCAACGCGCGAGATCCTGACCCGTCGCGCGGCTCACGGCCTGCGCGGCCACGGTGGGCGACACCAGCCGAAACGGCACGCACTGACAGCGGCTCACGATGGTGGGCAACATCACGTCTGCCGAGGTGCCCAACAAGATGAACATAACGCCCTCGGGCGGCTCCTCGAGTGTCTTGAGCAGCGCGTTGGCGGTGTTAGCGCGCAGTTGCTCGGCACGATCGATGATGTAGACCTTGGCCTTGGCACGGATGGGCGCCAGCGGCACGTCATCGAGCAGCTCGCGGGTCTGGGCAATGAGGTAGCCTGTGGCGCTCTCGGGCGTGTAATAGTGCACGTCAGGATGCGTATGCCGAGCAACGCGTACGCAGCTGTCGCATGCTCCGCAGCCGTCCTGCTCGCACAGGAAGGCCTGGGCGAGCGCCCATGCGGCATCGAGCTTGCCGGCACCGGGAGCGCCCAAAAACAGGTAGGCGTGCGATGCGCGGCCGCTGGCGACGGCGTTGGTCAAAAAATCGCGAACGCGCTCTTGGGTATCGAGCTTGGCCAGCAGGCTTGCCTGAGCGGGGGCCATGTTACTCGGCCTCCTTGGCAAGCGCGGCGGCGACAGCATCTTGCGAAATGACGAGACCGTACGCGCGAATCTGCTCGACCGTCTTCTCGAAGACTTCCTCGACGGTCGCAGTGGCGTCGATGAGCTTTACGCGGTTTGGCTCCTCGGCAGCAATGGCGCAAAATCCCTGGTAAACACGCTCCTGGAATGTCATGCCTTTTGCCTCCATGCGATCTGCCGCGCCACGGGCTGCCATGCGTAGCGCCGCCTGCTCGGGCGTGATGTGGTAGACGAGCGTGAGCGCCGGGTGTGTTCCCGCGACGGCCAGGTTATTGGCATCGCACACTATCTGGCGATCGAGGCCGTCGGCAAATGCCTGGTAGCAGGTCGTGGAATCGTAGAAGCGGTCGCACAGGACCACCTTGCCGGCCGCGAGGGCGGGAGCTATGACCTCGTGCACCAACTGAGCGCGCGCCGCCTCGTAGAGCAGCAACTCGCAGGTGTCGCCCATCGCCGTATTGGCGGGGTCGAGCAGCAGAGCGCGGATCTTTTCGCTGATGGCGGTGCCGCCCGGCTCGCGCAGGCTCACAACCTGGTAGCCAGCGAGTTCGAGCGCGCGGGCAAGCAGACGCGCCTGCGTGGACTTGCCGGCACCATCGACGCCCTCGAGCGTGATAAAGCTATGTTGAGCGGGCTCAAAAGCCATGAGCGCAGCCCCTTCCTATAAGGCGCGTAAATGCAGATATATCAACCAAGCCATGATACCCCAGGGGCAGGCGCGCCCCAAATCGGGCCTAGTCATTGGGTAGTCATTGGGGACGCTCTTAAATGACTAGGCGACAGCTAGGGACGTTCCTAAAGTGCCGGCAGAAAAGGAACGTCCCTAGCTGCCGACTTTTTTGAGCGCTGGGTATAATCGTCGTATTGATTTGAAATGTGGCGAAAGGAGTGGCAATGTCTCGGTATTGCGCCTCGTGCGGCAAACTTCTTGCAGATGATGCCAAGTTCTGCACCTCATGCGGTGCACCCGTTGAGCAGACAACCGCAAGCAATGGCCAACCCGCGTTTGAGCAGACCGGCTTCCTCGATACGCCGCAAGCTAAGCCGGACGACCCCCTCGCCTATCGCCCCGACCCTGCCGCCAGCCCCGCAGCGGTCGAAACGACGCAGCGCATACCCGTCGCGGACACCCCGCCCCAACAGCAACCGGCATCTACGTACGCGCCTGATTCACCGCAGGCCCCCGCCGCCAAAAAGAGCAGCACCAAGGCGCTTATCGCCGTTATCGTTGTGCTCGTGGCAATTATCATCGCCTTGGTCATCTTTTTTGTGATCAAGCCTTTCGACAACGCCGCCACGCAAACGACTGCCGAGATTACTAAGCTGCACCATGATGTTGACGATGATGCCCTCAAGCCTCTCGACGACCCCAATAGCCTTTTTGACGATGACGACGATGATGACGAGGATGGCAGCCAGGCGACCCTCTCCGAGCAAAACCTCTACCGTCGCCTGAGCGAATACTACGACCTGCTCGAAGATCTCGATAACCAGGTCCGTGCCTGCGCAGAGGCGTTCAATGGCGGTTATCTGGAAGAGGACCGTACCGCCCGTCAAAATCTCGCCGACGTCGCCGAGCGCACGGAAGACACCATCGAGCAGTACTACGATATCGTCGAGGACCTGGACGTCCCCACAAGCTCTAAGAACTACAGCTCGTGGAAGGACATCATTGCTCTGTACGACGACCTGGATCACCGCATCGATGCGATCTGCGATGCCTGGGAGATCAGCTTAAAGTACGCAAAGCCCGCGGACCATAAGAACGAGATCGTGGCGCCGCTGTCGCGCGACAACGTGGCGGGCACCAATGACAATAAGTACCGCCTAGACTTTGAGGAGCGCTATCCCGGCGCCAAGCCTGTCGAGGTGAACTAGCGCTTTGTCGTTCCCGAGCCGGCAGTTAGGGACGTTCCTAAACTGCCGGCAGAAAAGGAACGTCCCTAACTGCCGGTCAAAAAACGAGCGAGGATCGTGGGGTCCTCGCTCGTTTTTTTGGGCAATGTTTCGACTGCGCCGTTACTTGTCGGCGGCTGCTTTCTTGGTAGTCGACTTCTTCGCGGTCGTCTTCTTGGCGGCAGTTGCTTTCTTGGCCGTCGTCTTCTTGGCCGCCGTCGCCTTCTTGGCCGTGCTCGCCTTGGTCGTAGTCTTGCGGCCGCGGGCCGGCTTCTTCTCCTTGGTCGGGCAGTCCATGTTCACGCAGATGCGCCACGGGCCGCGCGCGGTGTTGACCACCACGATGGGAGCGCCGCACTCGGGGCAGGTCTCACCCGTCGCCTCGAGCTTGCCGCGCGCCGGCAGCGGATAGCTCACGCCGCAGTCATCGTAGTTGGTGCAGCGGATAAAGCGCTTGCCGCTCTTCTCACTCTTGTGCGCGATCAGGTCGCCATGGCGTCCGGCCTCGGCGCACACCTTGCACTCGCCCACCTTAAGGTCGGGCTCGTAGTTGGTGGGGCACGTGGGGTTCACGCAGATCTCGAAAGCCTTCTGACGGAACGGCTGGCATTTAATGCGCGGCGCGCCGCACTCGGGGCACACGGCTGCCTCGCCCTCGAGCGGGCTCACCTTGACGCCGCTCGGCACCGGATAGGTCACGTCGCAGTCGGGCCAGCCCATGCAGCCAATGAAGCTGCCACGGGTCTTGGCGCTCGTCTTCATAACCAGGTCCTTGCCGCACTTGGGGCAAGCGCCCACGCGCGCATCGGCCGTGACGGCGTCGCTGATGGCGTCGCCCAGCTCCTGCGTGTGCTTGAGCAGCTCGTCGAGCACGCCAGCCAGCAGCGCGCGCGAATGGGTCACGACATGCTCTTCGGTGTCCTCGCCGCGCTCCACGCGAGTCATGTCGCCGTCGAGCTCGCTGGTCATATCGGGGCTCGTGATGCGCGGGGCAAACTGCGACAGCGCGTCGATGATGGCGATGCCCAGCTGACTCGGCTCCACGGGATCGTTTTTGAGGTAGCGCACGGCGTACAGGCGCTCGATGATGCTCGCGCGTGTGGACTTGGTGCCCAGGCCGCGCTTTTCCATCTCCTGCACGAGCTTGCCCTGGCTGTAGCGCGCGGGCGGCTCGGTCTGCTTGGCCTCGAGTTTAATGTCGAACACGTCGACCGTATCGCCCTGCTCCAGCGGCGGCATCTGCTCATCGCGCTTGAGTCCATACGGATACGCCTCGCGGAAACCCGGGGTCACGAGCACATCGCCCGAAGCCACGAACGGCTCACCGTTCACGTCGAGCTCGAGCTTGGTGTTCTCGATGGTCGCGGGCCCCATGAGCGTTGCCAGAAAGCGGCGGGCAATGAGGTCGTAGAGCTTGCGCTGGCCGCCATCGAGTGTGGACGGGTCGCCTTCGCCCGTAGGATAGATTGGCGGGTGGTCGGTGGTCTCGACCTTGCCGCGCGTGGGTTTCATGGGTCCGGCGAGTACCTTTTTGCACACAGGCGCCAGCGCCGGGTTGATCTTTGCCAGGTCGCTCACCACGGCACCCAAATCGAGCGTCGCAGGGTACACGGTGTTGTCGACACGTGGGTAGCTGATGAGGCCCGCCATGTAGAGGGACTCGGCGATGCGCATGGTACGCGCAGGCGAGATGCCCTCGGCTGCGGCGGCAGCCTGCAGCGAGGTGGTCGCAAACGGCGTGGGCGGCTGCTGCTTACGCGAGCGCTTGGTCACCGCGGCAACGGTCGCCGTCTTGGCGCCGTCGACGTGACCATACGACGTCTCGGCAGCATCCTTGTCGGTAAAGCGCGCTGTCTTGTGCGCAATCTTAAAGCGGTCATCCTCGGCGGCGCCCTGCGCGGCACCCATGCCGCGAATCTGCCAATAGTCCTCGGGCACAAACGCCATGCGCTCACGCTCGCGCTCAACCACCAGGGCAAGCGTCGGCGTCTGCACACGGCCGGCGGAACGCACGTTGCCAAAGCCGCCAAACTTGGCGAGCGTCAGGTAGCGCGTGAGCACCGCGCCCCAGATGAGGTCGATGTGCTGACGGCTCTCGCCAGCGTCGGCCAGATTCTGGTCGAGCGTGACGAGATTATCGAAGGCATGCGTGATCTCGGCCTTGGTAAACGAAGAGTACTGGGCGCGGGCGACCGGCAAGTCGGGCGCAACCTCGCGCACCTTGTTGAGGGCGTCCGAACCAATCAGCTCGCCCTCGCGATCGAAGTCCGTGGCGATGATGACACTGTCGGACTTCTTAGCCAGGTTCTTGAGCGAGCGAATGAGTTCCTTCTCGGCCGGCAGTTTAATGACCGGTGCCCACGTGAGGTAGGGCAGGCTCTCGAGCTTCCAGCCCTTAATGGAGATACCGTCGGCAAGGAACGGCTTGCGCTTGGTGTCGTAGGGCGGACGGGCCAGACCGTCGGGCATGTCGGCCGGCAGCATCTCGCCGTCCTCGGTCACCGAATACCAACCCAGCTTTTTATCGAACAGCACGCTGTCGCAAAAATCGGGCGCCAGGATGTGACCGGCAAGGCCGATGGTCACGCACTCCTCGCCCTTCCACTCAAAACGGTAGATGGCGGTGTTGTACACCTTGTCCTTTTTGGGTTTGCCCGTGGACAGACGCTCGGCGATCTGACGTGCGGCGTCGTTTTTCTCGGCGATGATGAGCTTCAAAAGAGGCTCCTATCTCGTGTCTCTGCGGCTACGCCCACCTGTATGGCGGCCGATTTACGCCCTTGCTTGCTCAATCTGCCCGATGAGCCAATCGCACCAGGCATCCATGCCCTCGCCCTTGCGCGCGCTCACGGCAAACCGTGACGCCTGCGGATTGAGGTCATCGAGTGTCTTAGTATACCTATCCATGTCAAAATCGAAAGCCGGGGCCACGTCGACCTTATTGAGCAGCTGCGCGCCGGCGTGCTGGAAGATGCCCGGGTACTTGATGGGCTTGTCGTCGCCCTCGGGCACCGAGAGGATCATGATGGACAGGTTCTCACCCAGGTCAAAGTCGACCGGGCAGACCAGGTTGCCCACGTTTTCGATAAAGATGACGTCGATGTTCTCCAGACCGACGGCCTGGTCGAACGCATCGACAGCCTCCATAATCATGTTGCCCTCGAGGTGGCACAGGCCACCCGTGTTGATCTGGATGGCGGGCATGCCGGTTTCCTTCATGGTGATGGCGTCGACATCCGAGGCAATATCGCCCTCGATGACGGCACAGCGCAGGCCAGCCTTGTCGCGCAGGCGCTCGTTGGTGCCCAGGATCGTGGTGGTCTTGCCCGAACCGGGGCTCGACAGCACATTGATCACATAGGTGTTTGTCTCTTTAAATCGCTGTCGCAGCTGATCTGCCAGGCGCTCGTTGCGCGACAGAATCGGCGACGCAATATCAATCGTTTTCTCAGCCATACTCGGCACTCCTTACTTTGGCCCCTTTATACCCCATCACCAGATGGCTAGCGGGCTAATCGTCGGGGGTTTCGATTTCGATACTTGCGATGTCGAGCTCGCGGCCGTGCAGCAGACGCACGTTGGCGCCGCCACATTGGGGACAGCGGCAATGGAAGCGATCGTGCTCAAAGACCTCCCCGCAGTCCAGACACTCGCTTTGTGGATGGACTTCCTCCACGGCAAGCTCGCAGCCTCGCGTGAGCGGGTCCTCATCGCGAAATGTCTCCCACGCAAAGTCGAGCGCCTCGCGCACAACTTCGGTCATATCCCCGATACGCAGCGTTACCAAAACGGCGCGCGAGGCCCCCGCCCCACGCGCCGCGCGAATCACTGTATCGAGTATGCCGTTGACAATGCCAACCTCGTGCATACCGATTTACTCCTCGTCGTCCTCATCGTCCGAGAACAGGTCCAGACGGCTCACAAACAAGCCCTCCTTGCCCTCGCGCGCGGTAATGACCACGCGGGCAATGGCGAGCGAGATCTCGTAGAGCGAGAGCAAGGCGCCGTACATAAGGCCCAAGGTGACGGGCGAGCCGTCGGGCGTAATCACAGCCGAGCCCACAAGCAGGCCCACGTACACGTAGCGCCAGGCGCCGCGGAAGGCCGCGTAGGACACGATGTGGAAGACGGACAGGTAGAAGATGATGAGCGGCAGCTCAAACGCCACGCCAAAGCCGATCATAAAGAGCAGCTCCATGTTGACGTAGTTCTCCAGGTCGGGCAGCGCCGTGGCGACGGCCGAGGTCTCGCCGATAAGCCACTCAAAGCCCGCCGGGATGATGATGAAATAGCAGAAGATGGCGCCCAGGAAGAACAGCACCGTCGAGGCGAGCACCGTGGGCACGACCCATTTGCGCTCGTTGGGACGCAGTGCCGGCAGGAAAAATGCCAGAATCTGCCAGATGATCATGGGCGTGCACATGACCACGGCCATCTTGATGGCCAGCGAGAAGCGCAGGCCAAAGCCGCCGAGCGTGGTGGTGATGTAGAACTTACCGTCCGGCACAAAGGAGCGGATGGGGTCTTCCAGGATGTCGAGCACCACGGGCGTGGCGAAATACAGCACGATGGCGGCGGCAAACACCGACACGACCACGATAGTCAGGCGGCGACGGAGCTCTCCCAGGTGATCGAAGAGCGGCATGCGCGCAGGTCCGATAGGCATTACTCATCGCCTCCCTTCGAGGCGTCGGCGGCAGCGGCGTCGTCCTCGGCCTCGAGCTCGCGGGCGAGCTGGTCGACGACGGCCTTGCGCTTGCGGGGACGACGGGCGTAGAGGTCAGCCGTCGTGGGCTCTGCCGGCTCGGGCTCGGGCTCCGGCTCTGCAGCAGGCTCGGGCTCGACGACAGGCTCGGCGGCAGCGGCAGGCTCGGCACCCTCGGCCTCCTCAGCAGCACCCTCGCCCTCAGCGGCAGCCTCGCTCGCGGCCTTCTCGGCAGCAAGGCGGGCACGGCGCTCGGCAAAGGTCTCCTTCTTGGCGGGCGCTGCCGTCTCGGCGGCATCCTTGTCCGCATCGGAATCGTCATCGACGGCAGTCTTCTTGGGCTTGACCGGTGCCGAAGCGGCCTCGCTTACCGGATCGATAATCTCAGACTGAACAACGGCCGTCATCTTTTCCTGCGTCTCGCGGAACTGACGGATGGCACGGCCGATCGTGCGGCCCATCTGCGGGAGCTTATCCGGGCCAAACAGCAAAAAGCCGAAGACCACGATGATCGCGAGCTCACCCTCTCCAATACCAAACACACATACCTCCAAGGCTCGATGTGAGTCGAGCCCGCACCGCGCCATTCGGCCGGAACTCGTCTATTCATTCGGTCAAGTATAGCGCCCGGACGCCAAAACGTCCGAGCGCATCACAAACATATGCCAAACGGCACGCCCTTTTGGGGCAAAGATTATGCAGCGGTGATCGAAATCTCCTGGTCGACACCCAACAGCTGGACCACGCGCATCACCGGGGGCTGCACATTGGTGCAGCTAAAGCGCTTGCCGTGGTCGACCGCGTGGTGCGCGGCGCCCACGAGCACGCCAATGCCCGTTGAATCGATGTAGCTCACCTGGGCAAAATCGAGCTCAACGGCCTCAGTGGGCTGCTCGAGCGCCAGGTCGATGGCATTGCGCAGGCTATCGGCGTTAGAGATGTCGATCTCGCCGGTTACCTTAATGGTGTAGAGCTCTGGCGTGGGGTTGGTGGAAATACCCAAATCCATGTATATGCTCCTTTACGTATCGAAGGTGCGGATAGTACGGGAAGCCGCGCGTTAGGCGCGCTCGGCACGCGCGAGCTCGGCAGCGACAAGCTTAACGGCCAGCACCAGCACATCGAGCGCGGCCTCCAGGTCCTCGACCGTGGGATAGCTCGGCGCGATGCGGATGTTGGTATCGCGCGGGTCCTTGCCATAGGGCCAGGTAGCACCGGCCGGCGTGAGCTTGACGCCCAGGTCAGCACAAAGCGCAGCGACCTTTTGGGCCGAGCCCTCGGGACCATCAAAGCTCACAAAGTAGCCGCCGCGGGGATGCGTCCAAGTGGCGCAACCCGTATCGCCCAGGCCCTCGGTGAGCTTGCGCTCAACGGCCTCAAAGCGCGGGCGCAAGAACTCGGCGTGCTTTTTCATGTGCTCCTTGACCGCCTCGATAGTGGGAAGGAAACGCACGTGGCGCAGTTGGTTGAGCTTATCGGCGCTGATGAGGCCGGCCTTCAGGCGCTTGGAGAACTCCGCGATAACCGCGGGGCTCGCACCGATAAAGCCGATACCGGCACCCGGGAAAGTGATCTTGGACGTCGATGCAAAGGCCACCACGCGATCCTCGGTGCCCGCCGCGCGAGCGAGGTCAAAGATGTTGGCGAGCTCATCGGTCTCGTCGTACAGGTCATGCACGCAGTAGGCGTTGTCCCAGAAGATGCGGAAATCGGGCGCGGCCGTGGGCATCTCAACCAGGCGGCGCACAGTGTCCTCGCTAAAGGTGATGCCCGTGGGGTTGGAATACTTGGGCACGCACCAGATGCCCTTGATGGAATCGTCGGCGGCGACGAGGCACTCGACCTCGTCCATGTCGGGGCCGTTGTCGGTCATCGCAACGGGGACGTTCTCGATGCCCAAGTCGGCGGTGATGCCAAAGTGGCGATCGTAGCCGGGAACGGGGCACAGGAACTTGACCTTCTTGCCGTCGTGCGCGGCCTCGTAAGCCTCCCAGGGCTCACTGCCGCACGAGCCACAGCGCCAGAACATGCCGGCGATGTCATGCTCGATCAAAAGGCTCGACGAACCCAGCACGAGCGTCTGCTCGGCGGGGCAGCCCAGGAACTCCCCTGCCAACTTGCGTGCCGAGGGAATGCCCTCGAAGCAGCCGTAATTGGAGCAGTCGACGTTGCCGTCGTGCAGATCGGCGTCAGCATTGAGGATATCGAGCATGGGGCGCGAGATGTCCACCTGGGAGGGCGACGGCTTGCCGCGGGCCATGTCGAGCGCCAGACCCTTGGCCTTGACCTCGGCGACCTCGGCTTTGAGTGCCTCGATGGCAGCATCGAGTTCGGTGGTTTCCATCTTCTGGTAGATCGTCTGCATGGGGTGCGACCTTTCGCGAAGCGGTACGTTGCAGTTCGTCTAAGTATAGACCGCCACCGCCGCAACGTTATGAAGCCGTGATAGATTAAGTCCATCGCAATAAATTACGAATCGCCGCGCATGCCGGCGTGGGACGCCCAAGGAGGCACTATGGAGTATGGATCGTTCCAGGCCGAGGAATTCGGCGACCTGCAGCGCCTGGTCGACGGACTGTTTTACGACCGCCACGCCATCGACCGCCTGGATCTAATCGTACAGGCCGAAATCTTGGACCTGGCGCCCGACCTCATGGAAATCGTCAACCTGCTACCGCCCGGCTATTACGACCGCCAGTCACTTTGCGACCAACTCAACTCCGCCTTGGCCGCCCACGGCTGGGGCGCCATCTACGGCACCGTGGAATAAACCTAGTCATTGGGGCCTGTGGTCAAAAAATAGCAAATATGAGTACTGTTACTTTTTTAGTAACAGCGATTTTGAATTAAAAAGGCCAGTCTTGGCCTTTTGTGTCCGGTTTTGGAAGGATGCATCGGCATTTTTCGTCCAGCCACGCAATCGTTAATGCACAGACAGAATAGATTTGTACATTATTTTTCGCGCCTAAAATGAAACGCCGTTTGTGACAGTACTCACAAACGGCGTTTTTTGGCCACTGGGGTGTCCGGCAGGTGGCAAGTACCACTCAAAACCGCGTTTTACACGCGCTCGAGCAGGCTCTGGCGTCTGTTTCTACGCGCCTACTCGTTCTTGGGCGCGGGGTGCTTGCAGATCACACTCATGTAGATCATGCCAAGCACGGCCGCGGTGACAGAACCGGCAAGAATGGCGGCCTTGGCAGCCAGAACCTCAAACTGGGCCGTCGGGAAGGCAAGGCCGCTAATGAGAATCGACATGGTAAAGCCGATGCCGCCCAGAATGCCCACGCCGGCGATCATGTGCCAGTTGACGTTGCGCGGCAACTGGCAAGCCTTGAGCTTAACCAGGGCGAACGTCATGCCAAAGATGCCGATCGGCTTGCCCAGCAGCATGCCAAAGTACACGCCGAGCGTCACCGGGTCGGTGAGTAGCGTGCTCATGTCTACGCCCACCAGGCGAACCTGTGCGTTCACGAACGCAAAGATCGGCAGGATCACAAAGTTAACCGGCGTGGAGATCAGGCGCTCCATGCGAATGAGCGGCGGGGTCACGCGGTGCATGACGCGCTCGACCTTGGTGGTCGAGACGGTAAAGTCATGCTGGCCCAGGATGTGTGCCTCGTCGTCGTAGCGGTCATCGAGTAGCGGCAGGCACTCGCCCAACCAATCGGTGAGGCTATCGAGCTTGACGCCGCACTTGGCCGGGATGGTAAAGGCCAGGATGACGCCGGCGAGCGTAGCGTGCACGCCGCTCTTGAACATGCAGAACCACAACAGCAGACCCAGTACCGAATACGGGGCAAGGCGGTAATGCTGCGTCTTGTTGAGCCATACGAGCGCGCAGGTCACAAGCGCGGCGGCGCCCAACCAAAACGGATTGGGGCTCTGACCGTAGAAGATGGCGATGGCGGCGATGGAGATGAGGTCGTCGGCGATGGCGAGCGTCGAGAAGAACACGCGCACGCCGTTGGGCACGCGGTTGCCCAAAAGCGACAGCACGCCCAGCGCAAAGGCAATATCGGTTGCCATGGGGATGGCCCAACCGTTGCGGGCGCCGGCATGGTTAAAGATCAGGTAGATGCAGGCGGGAACGACGACGCCGCCCACGGCCGCCAGCATGGGAAGCATGGCCTGACGCGGGTTTTTAAGCTCGCCAACTGTCATCTCGTACTTAAGCTCAATGCCCACCAACAAAAAGAAAATCGCCATGAGGAAGTCGTTGACGAATAGCTCGACGGTGAGACCGGCCGTAAGGTTGCCCAGACCCACATACAGCGGGGTCTCCAAAAAGTGATGGATGGCCTCATAGGCATCGGTATTGGCGCAAATGACGGCGGCGATGGCGGCGAAGACCATGACGGCGGCGGAAATCGTGCCGTTCTCGGCGATGCGCTCCCAGATGTCGTGACGCTCAAAGCGCTTGCGCTCACGAACGTTGAACAGCTGCTCAGTTGCTGCCATGGGCGGCTCCTTTCACGGGAAAGCTCCCGTCTTAAAAAAGCACGGCCCGCCCAAGTGGCGGCGCCGCGCTCTAACGTATTACGCTTGCATCTAGCCTACCCTGCACGACAAGCACGCAGGCGTGGCCGAAAAGCGGAACCACAGGTTGAACATTATTTGCTCAACGGCACGGGCACGCCTGTCCAAGAGACGACGCGGCGCCGTGCACAAAAAACGACCGGAGCGCGGGGCGTCCGCGATCCGGTCGTAGCGTTTGGTCAACTAAACCTAGCAGGCGGCCATGATGGGAGCAGCGACCTGCTTCTTACGGGAGAGGACGCCCGGCATCCAGACGCCGTCGTGCTCGTCGGCAATGCCCAGGCCCTTCTGAGCAGCCTCAGTCTCGCCCTCGAGCAGGACCTGCGAGCCCTCCTCCATGATGTCGGTGATGCACAGGACAATGCCGTCAGCACCCTTCTCGGCGGCGTAGGCGCGCATGGCCTCGCGAATCTCGTCGATCATGCCGAGCGCGCGGCTCTTGTCGACGGTCTCGTACTGGCCGATGAGCAGCTTCTTGCCGGCGGGCTCGAACATCTTGATGTCGTTGCCGACCATCTCGGCAGCGGTGAAGGAGCCGGACGGACGGGTAAGGAAGACCTCCATGCCAAACTTGACCGGGTCGACGCCCACTTGCTCGCCGAGCTTGGCGGCAACGGCGCGGTCGACATCGGTGGTGGTGGGGCTCTTGAGCATGAGCGTATCGGTCATCATGGCCGAGAGCAGCAGCTTGGCCTGGACGTCGGAAAGCTCAACGCCGAGCACGCCGGCGAGCTTGGTGACGATGGTGCAGCTGGAGCCCCAGGGCAGGCAGATGTAGTGCAGCGGGCCGGCGGTCTCGAAGTCGCCGATGCGGTGATGGTCGACGACGCCAAAGACCGTGGCGTCCTTAAGGCCGGCGACGGACTGGGCGGACTCGTTGTGGTCGGTGAGGACGACGAGCTGACCGGCCTCGACGGACTCAATCACGCGAGGCTCGGCGATGCCGGCGTCGGCGAGCAGCTTGGCGGACTCTGCCGGTAGCTGACCAAGGGCGCAGGCCTCGTAGGTGTTGCCGGCATACTCAACCTGGTTGAGCAGCTGGGACAGGACGACGGCGCTCATGATGGCGTCGTTATCGGGGTTCTGGTGACCAAAGACAAGAACGTTTGCCATGGATATCCTCCACTTGATATGTGTACTTGGACGTAGCTATGGTAGCACGCCGATGCCGACCCTTCGCAGACAGAAGGGCCACGGCATATTTTGTGGCAGGCATGGGGGCCAAGGCTGTCCCTTTTGCACCATGTTGGTGCAAAGTAACCTGACCCCCTTGCACCAGCTATTTGCCGGCAGCGCGCAGGGCTACGTAGGCGGCACCGATGATGCCGGCGTCGTTGCCGAGCGAAGCGACCTTAATGGGCGTCTCGCGCGAGGCGGAAAGCGCGTAGCGCTGGAAGTGCTCGCGAACCTTGTCGAGGTAGACATCGGCCGAGGCAGACGCACCGCCGCCGATCAGGAACATCTCGGGGTCGACCACGTTGGCAATAAGCGCCAGGGCACGACCGAGATAATCGGCCATGGTATCGGCCGCGGCCAGCGCGAGCTTGTCTCCCTCGCGGCAGGCCTGGAACACGTCCTTGGAATCGGAGGGGCCGGTGAGCTCGATGGGCTCGACGCCCGCCTTCTTGCACTCGGCAAGGTAGTTGCTCACCACGCCGGTGGCGCTGGAATACTGCTCCAGGTGGCCATGGCCGCCGCAGCCGCAGGTGCGCTCCTCAGCTGGGTTCAGGCACATGTGGCCAATCTCGCCGCCAGCACCCACAACGCCCGATACCACGTCGCCATTAACGATAACGCCGCCACCCACGCCGGTACCGATGGTGACCATCACCACGTTCTGCACGCCCTTGGCAGAGCCGAGCCAGGCCTCGCCCATGGCGGCGGCGTTGGCATCGTTCTCGTACTTAACGACCGCGTCGGGGCAGTGCTGCTGAATGGCGATCCTCAGCTCGGGCAGGTTAATGGCAATGTTGGCCTTGACCTTGGCATCGCCCGACGCCGGGATGGGGCACGGAACGGCCAGGCCAATGCCAGCCACAAAGGCGCGCGGAATCTGGGCCTTGGCGACCACCTGGTCGATAGCCTCGGTCACCGCGGCAAAGCCCGCAGCGTCAACGATGGGAGGCGTAGGCACGCTGGCCTTGGCCAGCAGGTTGCCGTCCTCGTCGAACAGACCCTCCTTAACCGAAGTGCCGCCGACGTCAATGCCGATGTAGTACTGCTTAGGTTCCATGGGAGCCCACCTTTCTCGTTTAAACATTGCCTGTATGGTACCGCTCCCAAGGCAAAAACCTACCAAAAAGGGACAGGTTTGTTCTGGCAGGTTTTATCTGGGGAAACGCAAATGGCTGCTCAACAGGCCGCGCAAGACCATCCCCAAAAATAAAGGCGCCGGGAGGCGGAGACTCCCAGCGCCCGTCAAAGGGACTATGTTGGCTGTTGGACCGCACGGTCCGTCGCGGCGATAACGCCGGCTAGGCCTTAAGTGCCTGCAGCTGCTTGTGAACCTCGATGAGCTCCGTCGCCATGACGCGCATGGTCTCGGTGCCGGCCATCTGGTCCTCGGCATGCAGCAGAATCAACGGGGCCTCGCCGTTACGTTCGCCGTTGGCCTCCTTCTTCAGAAGCCCCATGTGAACATCGTGGCCACCGTTATAGGCCTCGTCGCCCTGCTTGATAAGCTCCTCGGCGGCGTCAAAATCGCCCTCCTTGGCCTTTTGCACGGCATTGATGTACATGCTCTTGGCGGTACCGACGTAGCTGATGATCTCAAAGCAGGTCATCTGCAGTTCGTTCATATCCTCCATGCAGAGCACCTAGCCCATCACGCTGACGCAGTGGTCGATGATGCCGGCAGCGTTCATGCGGCCGTAGTCGACCATGTTGATGACCTCGACCGGAAAACGACCGGCGGCCTCCTTCTCAAAATCGCCCTTGGTGTAGCCGATCTGCGGACCAAGCAGCAACATGTCGCACTCGTCCAGGTGATCGTGGGCCTCGTTCATGGGACGAGCCTCGACCTCAATATCCAGACCACGGTTTGCAACCTCGGCCTGCATCTTCTGGACCAGCAGGCTCGTGGACATACCGGCATTGCAGCAGAGCATGATCTTCTTCATGGTTTCCTCCTTATAACTGCGCGGCGCGCAGACGACAACTGGTTTTATTCCTTGCGGCTATTGTGCCCACCCCCCTGCATCTTTACACAAGGGAGAGAGCTGCGGGCACCGGCGCCGCGTACCGGCGCCCGCAAAGGTGAAAGGGACGAACGTTAGGCGTTCTACTCGGCGAGAGCCTCCTGCTTGGCGATTGCCTTCTCGGAAATCTTCATAAAGGGCAGGTAGACGGCCATGCCAATGACAATCTCGATAGCCTGCCACACGCCAGCGCGCCAGTCAAAGCCCGTAGCGAGCAGGGCATTGATGACGGGAGGCATGGTCCAGGGCACCTGGGCGATGCAGGGGCTGATGATGCCTGCGCAGGTAAGGCCATAGGTGATGCCGATGAACAGGTCGGGAAGGAGGACAAACGGGATCATGAGCGGCAGGTTGTACACGATGGGGTAACCGTAGATAACCGGCTCGTTGATGTTGAACAGACCAGGCAGGATAGCCATCTTGGAAACGGTCTCGGAAGCCTTGTTTTTGGAGAACAGGAGCGTGTCGAGCAGGAGCATGAGGGTGCAGCCCGAGCCGCCGATGAGGGCGAAGCTGTTAACGATCTGCATGTTCATGTAGTGATCGGGCTGGATGGTGCCACCGGCGGCAAAGGTAGCCATATTGTCGACGATGAGCATGGTCAGGATCGGCTCGACGGTAGCGCCAGAGATGGTGGACTGGTGAATACCGACGCAGAACAGCAGGTTAGCAAGGGTGTAGATGAGGATAACAGCCCACGGACCAGCGTTCATGATGCTCTTGAGCGGGTTGGAGATGCACGTGGAGATGATGGTGCACAGATCGATGCCGGCGCACACGGCGAGCAGGGCTGCGGCAAGAGCGAAGACCGCGAGGTTAAGCAGCATCGGAATCATGACGTTGAAGGAGTTGGAGACCGCGGGAGGCACGCCCTCGCCCAGCTTAACCTTGAGCTTCTCGACGCCAGAAATCTTGATGAAGAGCGAGACGGAAAGCAGGGCGATGATAATAGCCGAGAACAGACCGTTGGTGCCGGTGTTGGCAGTCGAAAGGGCGCCCGTGACCTCGGCGGAGGCGATCTTGTCGGTGAGCAGTGGGCTCGTGGCGGCAAGCGTGGCGGTGATCTGCTGCGGCATCATGATGACGAAGGCAGAGATAGCGACGACCATGCAAGCAAGCGGATTATCGAAGCGCTTGTTCTTAGCGAGGCTGTAGCCAATCAATCCGGCCAAGATAATGGCAGAGACGTTGAGGGTGCCCAGCGTAATCGCCGAACCCCACGTCTGAAGGTTGGCAAGGCCCGCCGCATCGAGCGGGAACAGAGGGAACACGACGTTGTTAATAAGAACCGCGATACCCGCAAGGATATAGAGCGGCGTGATGGTCGCGAAGGCGTCACGCAGGGAACGCAGGTGAACCTGGTTTCCCACCTTCGCAGAGACCTCGGCAAACTTGTCGAGGAAGCTCTTTCCGTTGTCACTGGCCATGATTGCTCCTAACTTTCAAATCCGGCCTTTCCTATGCGCACGGTGGTCTGTCGCCCTCTGCCACCAGATGTGCCATGTGTTGCGCGCGGCGGCGCGCGGTCTGGACGTTCGTCCGGTCGCTAATCAACCACGTGGGTCGTGGCGACCTGTTTGAGCCAGGCCGCCGACTTCTTAAGACGGCGCTTATAGCCATCCATCAGATCGACCTCGACAAAGCCATAGCGATTCTTAAAGGCATTGGCCCAAGACCAGTTATCGATGACGGCCCAATAATGGTATCCGCGGCACTTGGCGCCCTCGTCGATGGCCTTGGCCACCCACTCCAGGTGCTGACGTACAAAGTCGACGCGGTAGTCATCCTGGATGGTTCCTTCGGCGTCACGGTTCTTGTATTCGTCCATGATGCCGATGCCGTTCTCGGAAACGAACCACTCAAGATCGGGGTAGTTCTTAGCGCAGTCCATGCCAAAGTCGTAGAGGCCCTGCGGGTAGATCTCCCAGCCGCGGCTCTCGTTCATAACGGCGTCGGGCCATACGTACTCGTCGGCAAAGTGCGGCAGGCCGTACTGGTCGACCTTGCTCGCCGGCGCCTGAACACGCGTGGGGTGGTAGTAGTTGCAGCCTAGCCAGTCGACAACACCCTGCTTGAGGATCTCTTGGTCGCCGGCGCGGAACGGGAGCTTAACGCCGCCCTCGGCCAGGCTGTCGAGCACGTCGGCAGGAAGCTCGCCCTTGGTGATGAGGTCGAGCCACCAGCGGTTGTTGATGCCGCTGGTCATGCGCACGGCCTCGAGGTCCGCCTCGCTGGGGTTCTCCTTGGTGTAGACCGGGGTAAAGCAGTTGATCATGCCGATCTTGGCATCGGCGCGAATAGCGCCCTCGTCATAGGCGCGACGATAGTTGGCCACGGCCAGCGCGTGCGCCAGCGAGATGTGATACTGCACGGTGCGGGCGCGGTTGAAGTCGTGGAGCTGCGGGAACCACACGCCCTCCTGATAGCGCTGCTCGGGCTCGACGATGGGCTCGTTAAAGGTGAACCAGTACTTAATCTCCTGGCCAAACTCGTGGAAGGCGACGTCGGCGTAATGTGCGTAAGCCTCGACAACCTCACGGCTCTCCCAGCCGCCACGGTTAAAGAGGTAGGTGGGCATGTCAAAGTGGTACAAGTTGACAAACGGCTCCAAGCCGGCTTCGCGAGAGGCGCGGAACAACTCGTGATACCACGCGGCACCTTCCTCGTTGAGGTTGCCGTCGGCATCGAGCAGACGGCTCCACTGGATGGAAGTGCGATAGGTATCCAGACCCAAGTCCTTCAAAATGCGAAGGTCTTCCTGGTACTTGGCCATAAAGTCATTGCCGGCGTAAGAGCCAACGCGGTTGTAGAACGAACCCAGATCCTGGATGGACCAGGTGTCCCACAGGTTCTCGAGCTTGCCGCCCTGGTTCCACTGACCCTCAGTCTGCGGGCCGGACATAGCAGCGCCAAAGAAGAAGTCGTTGGGCAGCTGATACTGTGCCATCAAAGTCCTCGCTTTCGTGTTCTAGAGCTTCCGGTTGGAGACGGGTTTGCTTTGGCAGGTTATCCGGCGCGGGCGCGCACCGGCCATACCGATATCCAACCCGCCAAAACAAAACCGTCCCCAAACGGTCGATCCTGTTGTGCGGAAGGATTCCGTTCGTTGCTTAAACTATAACGCTCTAATTTTAAAACTAAAGCGTCTTTTTCTTTTTTCTTTCTCGAACTTCTTAGATAAAAGTAATATGGGTGCCCTGTTGAGGGTTATACTTACTTTTGTATTCATATATGTCGGAAAGGAGGTTCCATGATTCCCAAATACGAGGCGATAGCTGCAGATATTCGTCGAAGTATCGAGGATGGCGCTCTTAAACCGGGCGACAAGCTTCCCACCGTCGTTGAGTTCTGCGAGCTCTATAGCGTTTCCAAAATCACCGTCAAACGAGCTATTGAACAAATCACCGAGGAAGGTCTTATTACCAGCCGACGCGGATCGGGTACCTACGTTAAGGACACGGCGGGGCTTCCCGGCCAGGCGTTTTTCCAGGGCAAAAACGACCGTGCCCAGGGTTTTTCGTATGAGCACCGCGGGGAGAAGGTGACCTCGGTGGTCTACGATTTCTCGATCGTTAATCCACCGGCGGACATCGCAGCCCAGCTGGGAATTGCCGAGGATGACTTTGCCTATCACGTCGTGCGCGTGCGTCAGGCCGATGAGAAGCCCATCGTTATCGAGTACACCTACATGCCCCTCGAGCTGATTCCGGGGCTGAAAAAGAAGGACCTGTACGGATCGCTCTACCGATTCATCCGCGAGCAATGTGGGCTGAAGATTTCGAGCTTTCACCGTACCATTCGCGCCGTGGCAGCAACCGAGGAAGAAGCTGAGCGCCTGGATACCAAACCCGGCTCTCCCCTGCTCGAACTCAACCAGATTGGCTTCTTGGATAGCGGCGCCGCCTTTGAGTATTCGGTCTCGCGCAACGTTGGCGACCGCTTTGAGTTGCACAACGTAACGTTGGCATAGGTTTTTGTAGTCATGCGGGCGCTCGTTTTGAGCAGTTTTACGCGGCGCCCACGCAGCACAATGGGAGTATGAACATGTCCGATTTGATTAAACTGACGCCGATCTTCCACGAGAAGATCTGGGGCGGCCGTCAACTCGAAACCGTATTTGGTTACGACATTCCCGATGGTCCCATCGGTGAGTGTTGGGCCATCTCGGCCCACCCCAACGGTGACTGCCAGATTGCGGAGGGCCCGTATGCAGGCCACACGCTTTCGTGGCTGTGGGCCGAGCACCGCGAGCTCTTTGGCAACTGCGAGGGCAAGGAGTTCCCGCTGCTCATTAAGATTCTGGACGCCAAGGACGACCTTTCGATCCAGATTCATCCCAACGACGAGTACGCCGCTGAGCACGAGAACGGTAGCCTGGGCAAAACCGAGTGCTGGTATGTGCTGGATTGCGAGCCTGGCGCCACGATCATCGTCGGCCAGCGCGCGCATGACCGCGCCGAGGCCGCACAGATGATCAAGGACGGCCGCTGGGACGACATGCTCAACGTACTGCCGATCCACAAGGGCGACTTTTTCCAGATTGATTCCGGTACCGTGCACGCCATCAAGACCGGCACGCTCATTTTGGAGACGCAGCAGTCGAGCGACGTGACGTATCGCCTGTACGACTACGACCGTCCCGGCACCGACGGCAAGCTGCGTCCGCTGCACATTGAGCAGAGCCTCGACTGCATAAACTTTGATGCTCAGGCTCCGACCGACGGCACGATAACCGCGCCCGAGGTGGACGGCGTGACCGAGCTCGAGTCCAACCCCTGCTACACCGTCGATCGCGTGCGCGTCAACGGCAGCAAGACCCTCGACCAGCGCTGGCCCTTCATGTGCCTGTCGGTCATCGACGGCGAAGGCACCATCTGCGGCGACCCCGTCCACAAGGGCAGCCACCTGCTGGCCCCCAGCACCGTCAGCTCCATTGACCTCAAAGGCAAGATGGAACTGATCATCAGCCACCTGTAGGTCACCGGTCTCCAAGCGCTCGCCGGGACGGGGTGCGGGGTTTGGTCGCCTGCTCGGACAGTCCTGCTCGCACGGAGAGCACATTAAGTGCTCTCCGGCTCG
>ERZ1108170.257-NODE-257-length-45287-cov-5.298616_pt1 | contig 45287 bp, 31 predicted proteins | sample MGYA00403705_ERZ1108170 | MGnify/ENA primary metagenome ERZ1108170 (study PRJEB35170, sample SAMEA104062422) | human gut metagenome | biome: human gut; feature: human-associated habitat; material: faeces | place: Denmark | collected 2012-06-15 ...
GGGCCATTCTCTCACGTGAGAGGTTGGCCCCCTTTGCCGCGTCCCCACACGGTGTGGGGATAAATCCCAAAAAGTATCACCTTTTGAACTTCTTAATCGTATCAGCAATGATATTCTGCTTCAAAATCATGCTGACCAGCACATAAATAACGCACCCCACAACGCCCGTCAGGCCGCACTTGACGACGAGCATCAGCTTGCTGTCATCCGCCGCGACAAGAAGCGAACGCCCGCCGTAGAGGACGACCGCCATCGCTGCCGTGGCGGCAAGGCCCTTGAGGAGCGGCACCAGGCGCACGATCTTCGTCCCGTGGAAAAGCTGGATCGTCATCGCGATCGCGCCGATGGTCAGCGCAAGCGAAGTTGCCAGCGCGACGCCGGTATCGGTGTAGAACACGCGGTTCAAAATGAGATTCAGCACCAGCACGCCGAGGTTGATGAGCAGCGGCACCAGCGTCTTTTTCATCGCATAGTAGGCCTTGTTCAAAAGGTCGAGCACGGCGAAGGCGCTCATGCCGAGCGCGTAGCGGGCGAAGATGCTGCCCGTCATCTCGGTCGACTCAGCGGTGAAGCTGCCGCTTTCAAAGATGACGCGGATGATATCCGTGCCGAACGCGCACATCATCGCGCAGACCGGCAGGATGAAAAGCAGCGTGTTTTCCGTCACGTTCCAGATGTAGCCGAGGTACCCCTTCGAGTCCTCCTTCGTAAACTCGCGGTTAAAGCGCGGGAACATGACCGCGCTGATGCTGTAGAGCACGCTCGTCGTGAGCGGGGTGAAGAGCTTATCGGCATAGTAGAACGCACTGACGGCGCTGTCGTTGAGCGCCGTGGCGGTCGCCGTGTCGATGAGATAGCAGAACAGAAAGATCGATGTCGTCAGCACCGTGACGAGCGCGGTCTTGAAGTAGGTGCCGACGTAGTCCGCCTTGCGGTCGAGCATCGGCCGGTAGACATAATGTTCCTTCTTCGCATATGGGATGCTCATGGCAAGCTGTAAGAGCCACGCGCACGAGCTCGCGATGACGACGCCCTTGATGCCCCACTTTGCGCCCAGCGTCACAAGGAAGATCGCAAGGAACGCGTTGTACGGGATGCTCATGCTGCCCTGCAATTCATAGTGGTCGGTCGCCTGGAAGATGGCGACGTTCAGATACGCCGCCGCCACGACCGGCAGCGCGCAGGCCATGATGCGGATATAGCTCGCAAGGCGCGGCAGCTCGGCTGCGTCAAGATCCCAGATCGTGCCGACGAGCGGCGTCGAGGCAAAGATCTGCCACAAAACGACCGCCGCGAGCGAGCCGAGCAGCGTGATGGTCAACAGGTTGTTGGCCGCTTTCTCGCCGCGCTTGCGGTCGGCAGCAAATTCCTTCGTCAAAATCGGCACCGCCGCGATGCACAGCGCGTAGCACATCGTCGTAAAGAGATAGAGCGTCGAGTTGTAGGACGCGGTGTAGAGATCCGCGTCGATGCCGGTGCCGAAGATGTTGGCCTGCATCATTTCGCGCACCACGCCGAGGAGCTTGGCAAACAGCGTCAGCAGAAAGACGAAGCTGATCGCGCCCGCCGTGCGGACGCCCGATTTATCCTTCTTTTCCGTATTGTTTTGAGGGTCTTGCATGGTATATTTCCTCGATTTCTCCATGATCGCGCAGATCATTTTCTCGTTCGTGTCGAGCTTGCGCGAAAGCTTGGCCATATGCGATTCGACGCACTCCACCTGTTCCTTGCCCGTTTCGAGCACGCGCTCGGCCTCGGGCAGGAAGAGCTCCGCCGTGAAGTTCTCCTTCGTGCTCAGCTTGTCGAGCCCCACGGAGTTTAAAAACGCCGTGCACTTGGGGTCATACGAAATGCCGATGAGCGGCACGCCCATGATGGCCGCATAGATGAGCGAATGCAGGCGCACGCCGACGAGCAGGTCCATGTTGCCGATGATGGAGAGCATATCCTCGGAGAGGTACTTTTCATTCAGGCACACCGCCGTGTCATCGGGCAGCTGCGCCGCGATATGGCGGCAGACCTCGCCGTCCTCTTCATAGTGGAACGGGATGAGCACGGACTGCGCGTTGTACTTGTCTTTCATCATCTGGATGGAGCGCAAAAGTTCTTTGACAAAGCGGCTGTCTGTGTCCCGCTCGCGGATGGCCCAGCCGACAGTTAGACGGCCATCCAGCGAGACACCTGCCTTTCGCAGGATCTCCGCGCCGACATCGCCATCGGGCTTTTTCATGCGGATGACGGGGTCCGCCGTGATGACGACCTTGTCGCGCGCGATGCCGATTTCCTCCAAAAGCGATGCCGACCGCTCGTCGCGCACGACGATACCGTCCGCCCGCTTGAGCGCCGCCGCCGCGGCGCGGCGGTTGCCGGGGCGGTCGATGGGGCCGATGCCCTGGGAATAGATGAAGACCTTTTTATGGAAGAATTCCGCGCAGCGGATGATGGAGAGGTAATAGTGTAAGCTCTTGCTGCTCGTCACATCCTGCAAAAGGCTGCCACCGCCGGAAATGAGCATGTCGCACTTTTTCACCGCGCGTAAAATCGCCATCGGCGACATGCGGTCCACCGCCTCGACGCCGTATTTTTCGCGCGTGGAGGCGGGATTGTGCGAGAGCACTGTGAGCGAGCAGTCGGGAATGTGCTCGCGCAGCGACGAGACGAGCGTGCGCAGGATGGACTCGTCGCCGATGTTGTCGAAGCCGTAATAGCCCGAGATCAGAATGTTAACCATTCGTCACCCCGCAGATCCTGCGCACAAGGCGGTAAATGAGCTCCGCCACAATGACCACGGCTGTGCCGATGAGAAGTCCGAAGAGGATGCCCCAGCCGGTGCGCAGCAGGCTCAGCAAAAACGGCGTGCGGATGTGCAGGAACGTGTTGACCACGCTGACAAGGCCGATGGTCATGCCCGTGCCGAAGATCATCGGCAGGAACTTCATTCTGCGGCGCAGCGACCAGATAAAGAGCATCAGCATCGGCCAGCCGACGATCATTTCCTTCGTGCGCGGGCGGGCAATGAGCGTATTTTCCAGGAAGTTGCGGAACGCAAGCTCCCTTGCCGACGTCGTGGTCGAGTTGCCGGTGCGGTACATATAGTAGGCGAACACCAGCAGCATGAACACCGCCGCCACCGCGATGACGACGATCGCAAGGAACCAGCCGAGTTTCATCGGCGTCTGCATCAGCTCGCCGAAATAGGCGTTGAAGCGCTTGACGCGGTTTTTCTCCCCGCGCTGTCCCGCGTGGGCGAGGACGGCCTCGCGCGCGCCGGTCTCCTCATAGGCGTAGACCAGAAGGTAGGCAAGCATGAAGAGCGCGATGGGGATAAGCTGCATGAGCTTGACGCCGCGGTACAGGTCGATCTCGAGAATATACGAGAGCTGCGAGAGCGCGGACGATGCGAGCAGTGACCCGCAGAATGCCGTCAGAATGGTCGCGATGGCTGTGCCAAGCGTAAAGCCAAGCAGCTTGCCGAACTTGATCTGTGGCTCGCTGCGTCTCTTTTCCAGCAGCACGCAGCACAGACCGACAGCGGCAATCGACGGCATCACGATACCGCCGGACATCGAAAGGATCAGGCGGAGCATCGAGGGCTTCAGCACCGCGAGGCCGGCAAGGCCGAGCGCGCCGACGGCAAACAGGATCGTGCGCCAGCGCTTGCCGATAAAGAAGAATAGATCAAGCAGGATCACGATGAGCGCCGCCGTGCCGATGCTCTGCAGCACCTTGAGCGCCATGGACGGCGCTTTCAGCTCCATCGCGGGCACGGTCGCGTGCGTGTAGCCGAGGGGCTCCAAGCGCGCGTCGAGGTCCGTGAGCATCTGCTCATAGTCGGCAGGGTCGGTGATGTAGACCCACTCCTTCTCGTCGGCGTCCCAGCTGACATCGGTATCCGGCTCTAAGATCATCTTGAGGAAGATGATCTTGCAATTACGCTCGGCGATGGCTCTAAAGAACGTGTTCGTGATCTCCTCGGGGCCTTCGTAGCCGCAGTACTGATAGCGGTTCTGGATGTAGGCCCACTCGTTGAAAACGCGCACACCGCGATAGCCCGTGTTGTCGAGCAGCTCTTCAATGCCGGGCCAGACAAGGTTCTGGCTCTGGTCGTTCTGCTCCATCATGGCGACGCTCGCGCCGCTCTCGTTGAGATACTGCGTCAGAAGCTCGAGGCTCTCGTCATCCTCATAGCCGACGAGCTCGTCGCCGTTGTTCATAAAGTACGGCGCGTTGAAGTGCTTGAGCACTTCGATATAGGCCTCGGCAAATTTCGTGCCGTTCATATTCTTTTCCGTCACAGAGCGCGGGATGATCTGGTAGCCGTGGCGCTCAAACAGCTCCACCGTGTCCGGCCAGATGCCGAGGCGCAGGTCGAGCAGCTTTTCGCCCTTCATGCCGTTTTTCTGCTGCTGGATGAAGATGAAGCCGTGCTCACCCTCCAGATACGTCTTGGCCTCAAAGTCCTCAAAACGGACCTCGAAAGCGTTCAGGATCCACTCATAGCTCGCGGCGGTCTCCGTCCAGATGATCGCGTCGCTCACATCGGTGCTCTCACGCAGCCATTGCGCGACCTCGGCGGGGTACTGATCTTCCCATCCGTAGCTCTCCGCCGCCTTTTTCACGGTCATCGCGTGGACGGGGATGGCCGCGTTATCGTGCAGGTTGAGGGCGCTCGCCTCGCTGAGCGCGACCTTGTCGACGCCGAGCGACTTGAAGAGATCGATCCACTCGTCCTCTGACTGCGAGGATTGGCGCGCCATCGAGCGCATGCTGTTGTAGTCGAGGACGATGTCGTAATACTTGTTGCTCTCCTCCGCCTGCACGCGCGAAATGAGCGGCACGAGCGAAGCGAGCAGGCCGATCAGCGCAATGACGGCCAGAACGCGGTTTCTTTTCAGTATGCTTTTCATTTGTGTTCTCCTTGTGCATTCTCCGCACTGTTTTTCTCGTTAAAGAGAGGCAAGCTCCACCGGCGTGCCGAGGACCTTGGAAAAGGTGTAGACCTTGGCGACATCTTCGATGTATTCCGCGCGCAGATATGCCTGCGCAAGGTCCTTCCCCACGGCGAGCACGCCGTGATTGGCAAGCGTGCAGCCGCCGCGGTCCCTGAGCGCGGGGATGGCGTTCGTGCCGACACTCTCGGTCCCCGGCGCGGCATAGGCCGCGCAGCGGATGTCGCCGCCCAAAAAGATGCACGATTCGATCAACACCGCGGGGATGCTCTTCCGCACGACGGCGAACGCCGTCGCATAGGGTGAGTGCGTGTGGAAAACGGCGTCCGTCTCGCCATACGCCTTGTAGACCGCCGCGTGCATGCGCCACTCGCTCGAGGGCTGCAATTCACCCTCCAGCACTGTGCCGTCGAGCTTCATGCGCACGATGTCCTGTGCGCGCAGTACATCATAGCGCACGGATGTCGGCGTGATGAGCATTTCATCGGGCGCGACGCGGCAGCTCATGTTGCCGCTCGTGCCGGAAAACAGGCCCTCGCGGAACGCCTCAAGCGATTTGTCCACGATCTCCTGACGAAGAATGTCCAGATTTTGTTCCATTTAGATCACCAGATTGTCCTTGCCGATGCTGCCGTCCGTAAAATAGCGGTGCAGATCGTAGGGAGAATAAATACCAAGGTCGGTCACGACGCCCGAGACGAGATGCGGCGGCGTGATATCGAAGGCGGGATAGTAGCCCTTCACACCCTCCATCGCTGTGCGCACGCCCATGGCTTGGAGCGTAAAATTCGGGTCGCGCATTTCGATATGAATGCTGTCCACCGTCTCATGTCCCTGATCGGGCGCGCCGGTGACGAAGTACGGGATGCCCATGTACTTGGCGACGATGGCGTTCTGGAACGTGCCGACCTTATTGACGACGTGGCCGTCGCAGCAGATGGCGTCCGCCGCGGTGGTGAAAACGTCGACCTTTTCGTTCTGCATGACGAACGCCGGCATATTGTCGGAGATGACCGTCACGTCAAAGCCCATGTCGTGGCAGACGGACGCCGTCAGGCGCGCGCCCTGAAAATACGGGCGCGTTTCGGGGCAGAACAGCCGGATGTTTTTGCCGCGGCTGCGGCACTCACGAAGCATCGTGCCGACGATGGTCTCGGCGAAGCAGTGCGTCATCACCGTTCCGTTGTCGGGGAACATATCGACTAAGTACGAGCCGATCTTCGCCATTCTGTTATAGCGCACGTTGTTGAGCTCGATGGTCTTATTCTTGATGGCCTCGGCCACATTCTCCCCCGCTGAAAGCGCGCGCTCGGCCTCTTTCAGGCAGATGTCGCACAGAAGCGTCATGCGCTTTTGCGTCGTGGGGCGCGCGTGGGAAATGGTGTAAGCCGCTTTCTTGAGGTATTCCATCTGCTCGTCCGCCGATTTGCCGCGGCATTCCCACGCCGCGAGCGCCATGCCCATCGGCGCCGCCGTGTAGGGGCCCGCGCTCTGCGTCACCATGTCGGTGATGGCCCGCGCGACCTCCTGATGTGTGCGGCAGGTGACAAATTCGACCTTTGCGGGGTAAATGCGCCGGTCCAAGATGCGCACCTCGCCGTCTTCAAACCACGCGACATTCTCGTAGCGCAGCAAAAAGGCGAGGTCTTTGTCCGCTCTCTCCATGTTTCTTCTCTCTCACTTTCTATAAAGGCGCTCAACGGCACGCTCCATGTCGGCGCGCACCTTGTTCTCGTCCAGCGTCTTAAATTCACCGTTTTCGTACAGGATCTTGCCGTCCACCATCGTCATGCACACGTCGCCCGCCTGTGCCGAACAGGTCAAAAGCGCGGGCGTGTCGAAATTGGGGTAAAGGTGGGGCTTGCTTAAATCAAGCGCAATGATGTCGGCCTTTTTGCCGACGGCCAGCACGCCGGTGTCGTCGCGGCCCTGCAATTTCGCGCCGTTGACCGTCGCCATATCGAGCACCTCCTGCGTGGAGATCAGCGTTGGGTCGTTGTGATAGCCGTCGTGCATGATCTCGGCGAGGTGCATTTCCTCAAACATATTTAAATTATTGTTGCTGGCCGTGCCGTCAGTGCCGAGCGTCACGTTGATGCCTTTGTCCATCATCTGGCGGATGGGGGCAAAGCCGCTGCCGAGCTTCAGGTTCGACGTCGGGTTGTGGACGACGCTGACGCCGTGGGCCTTCAGAATGTCCATGTCGCGCTCCGTCACCGCGACGCAGTGCGCCGCCGCCGTGGGCGAATCGAACGTGCCGAGCGATTCGAACCACTCCGTCGGCGTTTTGCCGTAGCGCTCGATGCACTCGCGCTGCTCGCGCGCGGTCTCGGCGAGGTGGATGTGCATGCGCCCGCCCTTTTCGCGGCAGAGGTCGCTGTACGCCTTGACGATATGGCTCTTGCAGGTATACTCCGCGTGGATGGAAAAGTCAATGTGAATGCGCCCGTCCGCCGCGCCGTGATACTTTTCAAAAAGCGCGAGCGATTCGGGGATCTGCGTGTTCTGCTCCACGGTCTGGTTTTCATCAAAGCACTGCACACAGCGGTTCAGGTTCGCCTTGATCCCCGCCTCTTCGACCGCCCAGACGGTCTCCTCGGGGAAAAAGTACATATCGGAAAAGCTCGTCGTGCCGCCCGCGATCATCTCGAGCAGGGCAAAGCGGCTCGCTGCGGCGATATCCTCGCGCACGAGCTTGTCCTCGATCGGGAAAATGGCCTTGAAGAGCCAGTCCTGCAAAGGCAGTCCGCTGCCGATGCCGCGCATCAGCGTCATGGCGATATGGCTGTGGCAGTTGATGAGTCCCGGGGCAAGGAGCCTGCCGCTCATGTCCTTTTCAAGGTCATAGGCCTTTTTGGGTTTTTCCTCACCGATATAGTCGATCTTCGCCTCATCGACGCCGAGATAGGCGCCGTGCAGCGTTTCATATCCGTTTTCCTTGCGCAGCAGAATGTCCGCGCCTTTCAAGAGTGTTCTCACAAAAGAGCCTCCTATCTGCATTTTATCTCATTATGCAGTCTATCACGCGTGCTTTCAGATTGCAACGGGCAAAAGGATTAAGTTTTTCCATATTGCTGACCATGTCGACAAAAATTTCTCATTTTGCAAGCTCAACTACTTAAAATTTCACTATTGAATTTCCTAATATGCCTGATTATAATTAGCGCATACTTTTTCTTAAGGAGTGAAACCGGTATGAGCAAAGTCTTTATTCCGCAGGACTACCACACCCCGCTGTCTGTCTATGAAATGCAGCGCGCCATCGAATTCATCAAGAGCAATTTTCAGGTCAATCTGAGCAATGCCCTCAATCTCCGCCGGGTTTCTGCTCCGCTGTTCGTGGATGAAAATTCTGGTCTGAACGACAACCTCAACGGCGTCGAGCGTCCCGTCTCCTTTGACATTCCCGACGTCGGCACCAATGCCCAAGTCGTTCATTCGCTGGCCAAGTGGAAGCGTCTTGCGCTCAAGCGCTACGACTTCAAGGTCGGCAAGGGCCTGTTCACCGACATGAACGCCATCCGCCGCGACGAAGAGGTCGACAACCTCCACTCCGTCTATGTGGACCAGTGGGACTGGGAAAAGGTCATCTCCGCCGAGGACCGCAACGTCGCTTATCTCAAGCGCACCGTGCGCGATATCGTCTCCGCCGTCAGCGAGACGAGCAGCGCGCTGAATGTCGCTTTCCCCTCCCTGCACACCAAGCTCCCCAGTGAGGTCTTCTTCATCACCACGCAGGAGCTCGAAGACCTCTATCCCGACCTGACACCCAAGCAGCGCGAGGATGAGATCTGCAAGAAGAAGGGCGTCGTCTTCCTGATGCAGATCGGCAAGATCTTAAAGTCCGGCATCAAGCACGACGGCCGCGCTCCCGACTATGACGATTGGGAACTCAACGGCGATATTCTCTACTGGAACGAAGTGCTCGGCCATGCGTTCGAGATCTCTTCCATGGGTATCCGCGTCGACCCCAAGTCCCTCGACTCCCAGCTGACGATCGCCGGCTGCGACGACCGCCGCGCGCTCCCCTTCCACAAGATGCTGCTGAATGGCGAGTTGCCCCTGACCATGGGCGGCGGCATCGGCCAGAGCCGCCTGTGCATGCTGCTCATCGGCACCGCGCACATCGGCGAGGTACAGGTCTCCCTGTGGGACGAAGCCACGCGCAAGACCTGCGAGGATGCGGGCGTCATGCTGCTGTAAAGCACATTTTAATTTGTCACCATTCTTTTTTCTCTTTTTCTCAATGTAGCACAAAAGCCGGCAGGTCCTCCTCCCCGCCGGCTTTTGTGCGCTCTTCTGCCGCTTTCCATCCACTATCCATCGGCGCAAAGCAAAACAGCAGCACAAAGAGGGCGCTTCCCAGCTTGGGAAGCGCCCTCTTTCTTATTTTTCACAGCGCAGGCGGTAAACGTCACAGCTGTCCGCGCGGCCCTCATACGAAAAGCCGTGCCTGCGCGCGATGTGCGCGCTCGCCGTCTGTTCGGGGACGCATTCGATCACGGCATTCTTCCCCTCCCGCCGCGCAAGCGCGGTCAGAAGGTCCGTCATTTCGTCCGCATAGCCCTTGTGCCAAAAGGCAGGCTTGAGCACCCAGCCGAGCTCCCGGCTGTACTCGTCATAGTCGTGGTAGATGGCGTAGCCGAGAAATTCTCCCGCCATATTCTCCGCGGCATAGATGAGCGGCGGCTCGGAAAGTCCCGCCTGCTCCAAAAAGCGCTCGGCCTGCGCGCGGCTGAACGGCGGCTCCAGCCAGCGCATCACCGCTTCATCCGAGAGCAGGGCGTATAATTCGTCCGCGTCCTCCCGCCGCATCATCCGCAGGCGGACGCGCGCCCCCTCCGTCAGGATCATCCCCTGTGGTGCTTGCCGCGGAACGTCATCTCCGGATTTTTGACGCTCACGACCGTGTTGGGCGCGACCGACGAGGTCAGAAACGCGTTGCCACCGACGACGACATTGTCGCCGATCTCCGTCGCACCGCCGAGCAGCGTGGAGTTTGCGTAGATGACGACGTTGTTGCCGACTTTCGGGTGGCGGCGCACATTCGGGTTCGTCGCCATGCCCGCGGGCGAGAGCGCGCCGAGCGTCGCGCCCTGATAGAGCTTGACGTTGTCGCCGATGATCGTCGTCTCGCCGACGACGACGCCCGTACCGTGGTCGATGAAGAAGTATTCGCCGATCTTCGCGCCGGGGTTGATGTCGATACCGGTCTGTGAATGGGCATACTCCGACATCATGCGCGGGATCATCGCGACCTTGTTCTCATACAACTCGTGCGCGATGCGGTAGATGAAGATGGCAAACATGCCGGGGTACGAGAGCAACACTTCCTCCTTGCTGTAAGCCGCAGGATCGCCCTCAAAGTTCGCCGACAGGTCCTTGAGCAGCAACTCCTGAATGGCAGGGATGCGCTCGATGAATGCCGTGCTGATCGCATAGGCCACTTCGCAGTTCTCGTCGCACTCCGGCATCGTCAGCGTGATCTGGCGCGTCAGCTTTTCGTGGATGTGCTCCATCAAAAGCGCGCTGTATTGCTCCGGCGGCAGCTTTAAGAGGTCGCGGTCGCCGTAGTAAACAGGGAAAATGAGCTTCTGACAGTCGCGGATGATCTCGATGACCGCATTACGGTTGGGCATGCGCAGCGCATCGCCGTACATGGGGATCTGAGAGCTCTTGTAGTTCGCCGCCATGCGGTCAGCCGCCGCATGGATGACGGTGTTCTTTTTTGCTTTGTCCATAGCTAATCCTCGCAATCTATCAGAAACAGTCATATCACAATTAGAAAATAATTATAGTATCTCCCCGCGTCAAAATCAAGTATTTCCTCTGCAAACGCCTCAGAAATATACACCTCCGCGCGGGAATTCAGCCAAAAAACGTGTCCATTCATTTTTTCATTTGCATCCCGCGCACTTTTGCTTTATGCTGTTTTTATAGGGACGCTTCGCATTAGATACGTCCCAAGCAGTAAACAATCCACCGCAGGAGGATCAAAATATGAAAGCAAAGGTTTATTTTTCCAAGCAGATCACGCCGAAGAAGGTCGTGGAGCTCTACAAGGCCGTGGGTCTCGAGCTGCCCGGCAAGGTCGCCGTCAAGGTACATTCCGGCGAGCCGGGCAACCAGAACTTTCTGACGCCCGAGTTCTGGCAGCCGATGGTCGAGACCGTGCACGGCACTGTCGTTGAGTGCAACACCGCCTATCCCGGCGAGCGCAACACGACCGACGCCCACCGCCGCACGATGATCAAACACGGCTGGAGCAAGCTCTTCGATGTCGACATTCTCGACGCCGAGGGTCCCGATCTTGAGCTCCCCATCCCGAACGGCAAGCGCATCCAGAAGAATCTGGTCGGCAAGGATATCAAAAATTATGATTCCATGCTCGTTCTTTCCCACTTCAAGGGCCACCCGATGGGTGGCTTCGGCGGCGCGCTCAAACAGCTCTCCATCGGATGCGCATCCAGCGCAGGCAAGGCGAACATCCACGGCGCGGGCAAGCCCGAAGAGATGTGGACGACCGAGCAGAATGCCTTCCTTGAGTCCATGGCCGACGCGGCGGAGTCCGTCGTCAAGCTTTTCAGCGGCAAGATCGTCTACATCAACGTGATGAAGAACATGTCCGTCGACTGCGACTGCTGCGCCGTGGCGGAGGACCCGTGTATGAAAGATATCGGCATTCTCGCCTCCCTTGACCCCATCGCCATCGACCAGGCGTGCCTCGACCTCGTCTACGCGTCCGACGATCCGGGCCGCGACCACCTTGTTGAGCGCATCGAGAGCCTCAACGGCGTCCACACCGTGGAGGCCGCCGCCGAGCTCGGCTTCGGTTCGAGAGAGTATGAGCTGATCGAGCTCTAAGAAAAATCGCAACGAAAAAGGCGATGGCCGTACGGCCATCGCCTTCTCTTTTGCTTCTTTACTTGATGAACCAGATGTCCATATCGACGTTGCCCTTGATGCCGTCCACGCTGCCCTTGGATGAATACTGCCACATGGCAAAATCGTAGTAGAACGAGGGCGCGTCCACATCGTAGCGCGCGTACCACAGCGGATAATCCATGACCTCGCTGAGGTCATACTTGACATAACCCGCGTAGTCGGTGATGTAGATCATCGGATCGTAGCCCGCGTCCTTGATGATCTTGCAGAAGGCGTTCGCCGCAGCGCAGAGCACGCCGGTCTCGATGCCGTAGGTGCGCGCCTCGCTCTTGCCGATGACCTCCCAGTCGAAGACGACGGGACCCGTGATCTCATGGCCGCGCAGCTTGTCGAGCACGTGATAGGCCTCCTCCTGCGCCTCTGCCACGCTCACAGCCTGCGAGAAGAAGTAAGCGCCCACCTGAAGGCCCGCTCTCGCCGCGCCGTCGGCATACTCGTCAAACTTCGTGTCGTCATAGATCGCGCCCACAGTGTAGCCGCGGCCGCCCACGCGCGCGATGACAAAGTCCACATCAGTGCGCGCGACCGCGTTCCAGTCCACATCGCCCTGATACTGCGACACATCGATACCGACGCGCGTGCGCACGCTGGGATCGTTGTAGGTCATGATGCTGCCGTTCTTGACAAACGCGTTCTTATTATAGCTGTTCGTCGGAACGCCCTCGAGCACATCGAGCGTGTAGTCCTTGTAGTAGATCTTCTGCTTCTGGTCGAGCGAGCTGAGCTGATAGATGCGGTAAACGATCGTCGCCACCTCCGCGCGCGTGATGCTGCTGTTGGGGTAGAAATACGTCAGGTCGCCGACCTTCGTGCCAATGAACACACCCGCTTCATAGAGCGCCGTCACATAACCGTCGCTCACGTCGGCAAAGGGAGACACCGTGTTGGACGCGCCGTAGCCCAGCGCCTTGGCCGCAAAGCGTGCCACATCGAGGCGGCTGATGCCGTTGTCGAGCTGGCTGTCGCTGTAATTCTGCGCGGCAAAGCCCATGGAATAGGCGTAGGTCGCGTAGCCGCTTGCCCAGTGCGCCGTGCTGGGCTTCTGCTCCTTGTGGCCGGTCGAGAGTAGCACGAGCTTGAGCATTTCGCCGGTGCTCGTGGGACGGTTGGGGGCAAACGTGCCGTCGCCGTTGCCGCCGACGATGCCCTGCTCGCTCAGCTCCATGACATAGTTATAGAACCAGTCGGACTTGTTGACATCGGTATAGGTCTTGCCGGTGTAGCTCGTCGCCGTCCACTGCGCCGTGACGACCGCGTTGCCGTTCACGATGCTGTTTTCCGTGATGGTCTTGCCGTCGCTCGTCTGGAAGCCGGCAAAGCTGTAGCCGAGCTTTTCCGCTTTGGGGAAGCTACCGTAGGTCTTGCCGATCTCGTAGACGGCAAAGTCCGTCTCGTAGGACGTACCGCTTTCCATATTGATGATGAGATACGCAAACTCGTCCTCCGCCGCGCGGGTGCTGTCGTCCAAATAAATGGCGGCCTCCTGCAGGCGGCGGTCGGCAAGGCCCGCCTGGGCCTGTCCGCCGGAATGGCACCATTCGCCGAACGCATGCGCCACTTCAAGGCGCGTCGCGTCCTTCTCGCCGCGGGCGATCTTGACCAAATCGCTCGTGCCGCTCATCCAACCGGTGCCGAAATTGTAGCTGAAGCAGATCAGCGCGTCGAACTGCCCCTGCGTGGGCGTGACGTCGTAGCGGTCAAAAAAGTCGTTGAGCTTGGCCTCATACGCCTCGACCTTGCTCATCAGAAGAAGCTCCGCCTCCTCACGCGTGATGCCCTCGGGATAGTCCTCGGCATCGCACTCCGTGCCGTAGCCGATGTACCACTTGCCGCCGGAGGAATACTTCTCCGCGCGGAAGCCCTCTTCCTCCTCGATCTGCGCGATGGCCGCGTCGCCCGCGCGCATCAGCCGATTGCTCGCCATCGCGGCGGGCACGCAGAGCTGCATGGCAAGGCACAGCGCCAGAAGCACGGCCAGCGGCGTTCTCTTTCTCATGTTCTGCTTCATCTCGTTCTCTCCTTTTGCCGGGATCGGGCGAAAACGCCCACTCTCTAAAATGTCTTTTTATGATACCACAGGTTTACATAAGAATCAACCAAAAAGCGCAAAAAATGCCGCCCCGTGTCGAACCGGGCGGCATTTTCGTTATAGCAGCGCGTCGAAGAGCGCGTCCATATTATCGTCGGAATACTCGACCTCCGCGCTGTACAGCCGGCAGAGCTCGATCTGATCCTCCACCGTGAACTCGCCGTGCAGCAAAAGGTGCAGCGCACCAAGCGAGAAAAGCAGCCGGACAGACAGCACGACGAACGCCGCCTTGCTGCTCACGTCCCCGTCGTCGAGCGCCGTCGGCACGTGACGATAGAGGAAGTAGACGAGCAGCTGCTCATACTCCGTCTCGCGTCCTTTCATGTGCGCGGCAAAATCGTCGAGCGGCAACTCATCTGCGTGCTCGCGCAGCGCTTCCAAAATGCCTGTCCACGCCTCGTCCATGCGCTCGAGCGAGAGATAAAATTCTGCCCACTGCGCAAGCGGGACGTCCGGCACGTGCGCACTGCAAGCCGACAAAATTTGTTCCATCCGCTGATTGATCGGTTCCTCGCGGTTCTGTGCGATGGCGAAAAGATGGTCGCGCAGCGTGAGCAGCGCCGTTTCCTCTTCGTCGAGCTCCCCCTCGCCCGTCACGACGAGCGTTGTCTTCTCCGGCCTGGTCAGAATGAGCCGCGCGGCCTCCTCGCAGCAGAGGCCAACGCCGATCTCCGTGCACTCCGAAAAAAAGCTGCGGTAGCGCGGGTGGTCGTTGCAGATCTGGCAGAGCATACCCTCCCCGCCGTATAAAATGAGATCGCAGAGGTTTTTGCCGTTCAAAAACGGGCAGCGCTCCTGCTCGCCGAGGAGAAAGTGCGGCATCTCGCCGCTGCGGTCGATACATTTATGCAGGCGCTCGCCCATCTCGCCGCCGATCTGATCGTAGGCGGCGAGGGAATCCCCGTCCACGTCGATCTCCCAGCCGATGCAGCAGTTGTGTCGGCAGCGGCCGGCGATGCAGCGGAAGAGCGGGTAATAATCAGGATAAGCGTTCTGCACGGCGGAGTCCTCCTATAGTCGGTGCTGCGCGGTCATAAATCGCGCGCTGCTTCATTATAAATCTCGCAGGCGCGCATTGCAATGAATTTTCTCCTTGCCGCCGCGAAAGAGATATGATATAGTAAAATATATGCGGGCATGATGAAATTGGCAGACATGCGAGATTTAGGTGATGTCACCTCAGTGTAGGTTTTTGCAAATGGATGAATTTGCAGGAGGATATGCCGATGGGAAAGCTGAGAAAACAAAATAGCAACTTACCCGCATTCCCCAGAATAACACCTGATAAGACCGAAACTTTTGCTGGCAAGTGGACTGCCCGTGTTACTAAGATATTCAATCAGCCTGATGGCTCTATTATTAAAGCGACCAGAAAAATCAACAAAGATGGGAGCATAACCGATAAAATCGAGCATAGACACAAATAACATATTTGTGCTTCATCTTGACCCTTTGCGGTACCAAACAATAAAAAATAGCGGCAGTTTTTCCTGCCGCTTATATATGCGGGTATGGCGGAATTGGCAGACGCGCAGGATTTAGGTTCCTGTGAAGTGATTCGTGTGGGTTCGACCCCCACTACCCGTACCATAATTGGACCAAACATTGATACAATGTGTTGATGTTTGGTCCGTTTCTTTTTGCCTGGAAAGCCGCTTACAGCAAGGCTTTCTGCTGTGATTGGGTGCATTTGTACAGGCGTCCGTCATAATCAAGCTCCTTTCAGAAGGTATTTTCCCGAAACAAGCACGCTGGCCGGAAAAGCAAACGTTTCAAACGGCCATAATCGTTTCAATAAGGAAAGCCCGTGATGAGGATCAATCGGTCCCCATCTCGGTCTCCAATGCGGCACTCTCTGCATCGAGGGATTCCGTGTTCAGGTATTCATCCAGCAACATCTGGCAGGTTTCCATCAGGACTTCCCGCGCTTCTGTAAGATCCGCCACAGCCTGCAGGAACAGGCACTTGATGTCCTCCTCGTATAAATGAGGTGTGCTGCAGCGATGCTCACCTTTGAACTTCCCATTGCATTGCCAGATCACGCGGCGGTACTTGTCAGTGCTGTGCCATATCTTGGGACCATAGTATTCCCCGCAATCACCGCAGACGATCTTTGCCGAGAATGGACTCAGGCTGTTATGGTACCGCCCTTTGGATTTACGGACTGCCATCTCCGTCTGCACCTTTTCCCACTGGTCAGGATCAATGATCGCCGGGTGGCCCTGCTCCGTCAGGTGCTTTGCGATCCAGTTGAGCGTCTTGCCCTGCATGAAAAGCGTGTAGATCTGCCGGACGATGGACGCTTCCTCCGGGACGATCTCAGGCAGGCCATCCGCCCCTTTGCGGTAACCGAGGAAAGAAGAATACGGCATTGTGACATTTTCGGAAATGGAGCGGCTCTCCTCTTGGGCAAGGCTGCTCATGATGGTCAATAATAATTCTCCGCGCCCATCAAAGGTCCAGATGGCCTCCTTTTCAAAGAAAACCTCTACGCCATGTTCCTTTAACAGTCGGATGGTGGAAAGGCTGTCCACCGTGTTCCGGGCAAAGCGGCTGACGCTCTTTGTGACGATCAGGTTGATCTTCCCGGCCAGCGCGTCCTCGATCATCCGATTGAAGCCGTCCCTGTGCTTTGTGTTCAAAGTGCTGATCCCTTCATCCGTGTACACATCCACAAACTCCCAATCAGGATTCGAGCGAATGAAGCGGGTGTAGTAATCCACCTGTGCTTCATAGGAAGTAAGCTGCTCCTCGCTATATAGACCTTTAGGAAAAGAGCTCCATGACCTCCACACTTGGTGTATGGATGCTAACCGGGTACGGGGCAGAAAAGGCTCCACACCTGATGCAGCTTTCCGTACATTGTGATCATCTCCGATCTATATCGTTTCGGAGAGCAGATCCTCTCACCCTACGGAGAAAAGGTGACTGCTTTAACCACCCTGCTCCGAAAAAAGATGTGCTCCTTAATATACGGCCACGGGAAAGAGGAAAACTTAACCACTTTTCAAAAAAGGATTAGAAAACGTAAAAACTGCCTTCGCAAAAGCTGCGGAAGCAGTAGATTATCCAGCTGAATCGTGATATAATACTATGTCAAAATATAAGTGTGATTTGTTTTTTTGTTGTGCTGGGAGGCGACCAACATGACCCCTGAAGAAAGAGCCAGACAACTGATTGATGCCCGTCTTGCGCAATCCGGATGGGTCGTTCAGGACCTGAAAAAAGTGAATCCCACGGCTTCTCTCGGTGTTGCTGTTCGGGAATATCCCACCAGTACCGGGCCAGTTGACTATGCTCTTTTTGTTGATGGGAAGCCCGTAGGCGTGATTGAAGCGAAGAAGGACGAGCTGGGCGAGAACATCACGGTCGTCGAGGGCCAGTCCGGGCGCTATGCCAACAGCACCTTCAAATACATAACCACCGAGTATAAGATCCGCTTTGCCTATGAAGCCACCGGGCAGCTTACCCGTTTCACGGATTATGCTGATGTCAAGTATCGCTCCCGGCGTGTATTTTCCTTCCATAGGCCGGAAACGCTGCTGGCCCTGCTTGCAAAGGACGATACGATCCGCAACAACATGAAGCGCTTCCCGGCTTTCGACACCACCGGATTCCGCAAATGCCAGATCACAGCGATCCGGAATCTGGATGCTTCCTTTGCGGATAATCGCCCCAAGGCGCTGGTGCAGATGGCAACCGGCGCAGGCAAGACTTTCACAGCAATCACGGCAGCATACCGTCTGCTGAAGTTTGGCAAGATGAAGCGCATCCTGTTTCTTGTGGACACCAAGTCACTGGGCGAGCAGGCGGAGCGGGAATTCCTTGCCTATACGCCGAATGACGACAACCGCTCCTTTGCCCAGCTTTACGGTGTTCGCCGCCTGAACAGCTCCTATATCCCCAATGACATTCAGATCTGCATCAGCACCATTCAGCGGATGTATTCCATCCTGAAGGGCGAGGAGATGGACGAATCCGCAGAGGAAGAATCCTTCTTTGAGCAGGCCGGGGCCGACGCGCAGGCGGCGAAAGAGGTCGTCTACAACGAGAAATATCCCCCGGAATTTTTCGACTGCATCATCGTCGATGAATGCCATCGGTCGATCTACAACGTGTGGAATCAGGTGCTGGAGTATTTCGACGCTTTCATCATCGGCCTGACCGCTACGCCGGACAAGCGCACCTTTGCCTTTTTCAACCAGAACGTGGTCAGCGAGTATTCCCGTGAGCAGGCCATCATCGACGGCGTGAATGTGGGCGAGGACATTTTCCTCATTGAAACCGACGTGACGAAAAACGGCGCGATGATCCTGAAGCAGCAGATCGAGTACCGGGACCGCCTGACTCGCGCCAAGCGCTGGAAACAGATGGACGAGGACCTGATCTATACCACGGCAAAGCTGGATCGGGACGTTGTGAATCCCAGCCAGATCCGCACCGTGATCCGAGCGTTCCGGGACAACCTGTTCACGCAGCTTTTCCCGCATCGCCGCGAAGTACCCAAGACGCTGATTTTTGCCAAGACCGACAGCCATGCGGATGATATCATTCAGATCGTCCGGGAGGAGTTTGGCGAGGGCAATGAATTCTGCCAGAAGATCACCTGTCAGGCGGACCGTCCGGAGACTGTTCTCAGCGCCTTCCGCAACGATTATAATCCCCGTATTGCCGTTACCGTTGACATGATCGCCACCGGGACGGACGTGAAGCCCATCGAGTGTCTAATCTTCATGCGCGATGTTCGCAGCAAGAATTATTTTGAGCAGATGAAGGGTCGAGGCACCCGCACCCTCGGCAAGGACGACCTGCAGAAGGTCACACCGTCCGCCGCGGAGAACAAGGATCATTTTGTGATCGTGGACGCCGTAGGCGTCACGAAATCCAAAAAGACCGAGACACGCACGCTGGAGCGCAAGCCCACCGTCAGCATGAAGGAACTGATGCTGACGGTGGCCATGGGCGCAAAGGATGAAGACACCCTCACATCCCTTGCAAACCGTGTGATCCGGCTCAACAGCCAGATGACCGACCGGGAGCGCACCGAATTCAGCAGCACCGTCGGCAGCAGCGCAGGGAACATCGCCCAGCGGCTGTTGGATGCTTTTGACCCAGATGTCGTATCCGCGAAAGCCGGTGTCGATTTATCCGACGATCATGAGCCGACTGAGGACGAGCAGCACCGCATGGATGAGACAAAGAAGGCGCTGATCCAACAGGCCGTGCAGCCCTTCTATAATCCGGATATTCGCGATTACATCGAGAATGTGCGCCGCAGCCATGAGCAGGTCATCGATTCCGTGAATATCGACACGGTGCTCTTTGCCGGGTATGATACCGACAAGCAGGCGAATGCAGACCGCATCCTCAAGACCTTCCATGCGTTTATCGAGGAGAACAAGGATGAGATCCTTGCCCTGCGGATCATTTACGATCAACGGTATAAGGACCGTCCCATGGCGATTACAAAGCTCAAAGCCCTGTATGAAAAGCTGAAGGCGCAGAACATCACCATCGAGCGCCTGTGGGAATGCTATGCCATCAGGAAGCCGGAAAAGGTCAAGCGGGGCACCGTGGCGCAGCTTACGGACCTGATCTCCATCATCCGCTTTGAGATGGGCTATGCTGATCACCTCGCGCCGTTCGCGGACAAGGTGAATTATAACTTCATGCAGTGGACGCTGCGCCGGAACGCAGGCCATATCCATTTTACGGATGAGCAGATGGAATGGCTGCGCCTCATCAAGGATCACATCGCTGTTTCCCTCAGTATTGAGCCGGAGGACCTTGATCTCAGTCCTTTTGACCGTAAGGGCGGCCTGGGCAGGTTTTACGATGTGTTCGGAGACAGCTATGAGGCGATTTTGCAGGAAATGAACGTGGAACTGGTGGCATAAGGAGGGCATCTCATTATGGAGTATAAAGAATATGAGCTTGGTGAATTGCTCTATTATGAACAGCCCACCCCATATATCGTTGAATCGACCGATTATAACGATGCTTATGAAACCCCTGTGTTGACTGCTGGGAAATCTTTTATTCTCGGATATACTGACGAAAAAGAAGGAATATACGATCAACTTCCTGTCATCATATTTGATGATTTTACTACGGCAAGCCAGTATGTTAATTTTAAATTCAAAGTCAAATCGTCTGCGATGAAGATATTGACCCCTGTAACCGAGCTGGTTTTGCCAAAGTATATCTATTATCGCATACAGATCATTCAGTTTGATCATAGCACCCATAAGCGGTATTGGATTCAGCAGTATTCAAAAATCCGTGTCAGTATCCCACCCATCCCGGAGCAGGAGTGCATTGTTGCCCGGATTGAGGAGCTGTTCTCCCAACTCGACGCCGGAGTGGAAACGCTGAAGAAAACAAAAGCACAGCTTGCGGTGTATCGGCAGGCTGTGTTGAAAGAGGCGTTTGAAGGACGGTTGACAGCTTCTGGCCCTGAAAAGATTGTCCGTCTTGGGGATTATATTGAAACGCCACGATATGGGACATCGAAAAAGTGTAGCTACGATGATGGAAGAGACAGAACCGCAGTCTATAGAATTCCAAATATTGAGCACAAAAATGGCCGTATCAGTCACGATGATATCAAATATGCACAGTTCACTGAAAGCGAATTGGACGGAATCCGTCTGCAGCAGGGTGATATCTTGATTATCCGGTCCAACGGAAGCGTGTCTCTCGTTGGCCGGGCGGCTATGGTTTGCGATGCGGATATCACAGGTACATTTGCGGGGTATCTGATGCGGCTTAGAATCTCGGAGCCAGAAACATTGCTTCCTAAGTTCTTGTTGCTGTTCCTTCAATCGCATCAGGCCCGAATATACATAGAGAACAAAGCAAAATCCACAAGCGGCGTTCATAACATCAATTCAACAGAAATATCTGATTTGCAGATGCCCCTATATGACCCGGACACACAGTATGCCATTATTGAAGCAATCGAATCTCGCCTGTCCGTCTGCGACAGCATTGAGCAGACCGTGGATACGGCCTTACAGCAAGCCGAGGCCATGCGGCAGAGCATTTTGAAAGACGCCTTTGAGGGGAGACTTTGATAAGTGAAAGACAAAATAAAATACTATCTTTTACTGCTGGCTTTTCTTTTCATAATGGCCCTAATTCTTTGGTTCTTTCATGACTGGATAGAACAATACAGCAATTCCCTTATGGTGTTGATTACCTTCATTTATGTGGTCGCAACTATCGAAATTTGCCGGGCAAATATCAAATCTGCTGAAGCAACTAAAGAACAGCTCGAAGAATCGAAACATCAGTTTGCAGAAAATGAACGGCTCCAAATGATGCCGTATTTTGAAATCATAGTACATGATGATATACGGGATTTTGTTGAGTGCATAGAGCTTACTATTTCGAACAGCAACGCAGAGAACAGTACCGTTGTCGATCGAAGGATTTCAATAAAAAATATTGGTCTTGGTGTTGCAAAAGACTTTACATACACATGGTGCAATTTGGACGGATGTTATCCGCGGAACGACCTTGCTTTTACAGCATTTGCTCCGGGAGAAGAAAAAAGCATCTACTTTGATTTTTATGCCGAACATAAAGAGGACTTTAGCGAATATGAAGCTCAGGTATCAATGATTTTTTATTACTCTGATTTGCTTGAAAACAAGTATTCTGTAGTCCTGAACCTTGTTTTTAGAATTGCCAAAGATGGTGAAGTTGATATAACAGATTATCATGTTAGTATTCCAAGCCGTATAAAGGAGAGCAACAATGTCTGAACAAACATCATCTATCATCTCCAAAGTCTGGGGCATGTGCAACCCGCTCCGCGATGACGGATTATCCTATGGAGATTATCTGGAACAGCTTACCTATCTCATTTTCCTCAAGATGTCGGACGAGTATTCCAAGCCGCCATATAGGAAGGAGTCCGGTATCCCTGCCGGCTATACATGGCAGGATATGAACACCCTCACCGGAGCAGCGCTGGAAGAACAGTACAAAGATACGCTGGAAAAGCTGGGGGAGCAGGGCGGCATCCTGGGTCAGATCTTCAAGGGCGCGATCAACAAGGTCAGCAACGCCGCGATCCTTTACCGGATTGTGCAGATGATCGACCGGGAGAAATGGGTCTCCATGTCTTCGGACGTGAAGGGCGAGATCTATGAAGGTTTGCTGCAGAAAAACGCAGAAGACGTAAAATCCGGCGCAGGCCAGTATTTCACGCCCCGCGCGCTGATCCAGGCGATGGTCGCCTGCATCCGCCCAGAGCCGATGAAAACGATTGCGGACCCCTGCTGCGGCAGCGGGGGATTTTTCCTCGCGGCGCAGGCATTTCTTGCCGACCCGGAGAACTATACGCTCGATCGGGAGCAGAAGGAATTCCTGAAAAACGGGACCTTCTACGGAAATGAGCTGGTGGCGTCCACCTTCAAGCTGTGCCTGATGAATCTTTACCTGCACAACATCGGGGATATTTATGGCAGCGTTCCTGTCGCCCACGGCGATTCGCTGCTCACCGATCCCGGCTACCGTGTGGACTACGTTCTCACCAACCCGCCCTTCGGCAAAAAATCCTCCCTCACCTTCACCAATGAGGAAGGCGAACAGGAGGAAGAAGACCTCGTATATAACCGTCAGGATTTCTGGACCACCAGCAGCAACAAGCAGCTCAATTTCGTCCAGCACATCAATACCATCCTGAAAGCCACGGGCAAGGCTGCGGTGGTCGTGCCGGACAACGTGCTCTTTGAGGGCGGCGCTGGCGAGATCGTGCGCAAGAAGTTGCTTGCTACCTGTGATCTGCATACAATCCTGCGTCTGCCCACGGGCATCTTCTATAAGCCGGGTGTCAAAGCGAACGTCATTTTCTTCGATAAGCGTCCGGCCAGCGCCGAAACCCAGACGAAGGCCGTCTGGATCTATGATTTCCGCACCAACGTTCACTTTACGCTGAAACAGCATCCGATGCAGTATTCCGATCTGCTGGACTTCATCGCCTGTTATCATCCGGAGAAACGGTACGAACGCACCGAAACATGGAGCGAAGATAACCCGGATGGCCGCTGGCGCAAATTCGATATTGCCGACATCCTTGCGCGGGACAAGACCAGCCTCGATATCTTCTGGATCAAGGACAAGTCCCTTGCCGATCTGGACAACCTGCCCTCGCCCGACGTGCTGGCCGATGATATCATCGAAAACCTCCAGAGCGCACTGGAGAGCTTTCAGGAACTGAAGGCGCAGTTGAAATAAGGAATGGACTTTATGAGCGAAATCCGTATAGCAATTCCTGACTTGGATTTGAACAATGCATTGCGATTAGATGGCAATCTGCGCAACTATGAGATTGGGCCATTTGATGATGTCGTTTTGGATTTTTCCAGAATGACAAATTTTGACCCACTTCCCATGTTGATGGCAGGGGCGATTATGAAACGTTTTCGGTATCAATACCATGATAACACTTTCTCTATTTCTGGCATCAACGGGAAAAGTTATGCCGGGACGATGGGCTTCTTCAAATATTTATCCGAATCCATAAGCGTTGGAAAAAGCCCCGGTGAAGCCACTGGTAGTTCAAATTATATTCCGATTACACCTATTTCGATACGCTCTTTGCAGGAACGCGCATTTCGTGATGGTGGGTCAATAGAAATCGGTGATATGATAGAAAGAGCGTCTGCTCGACTTTCTCGTGTCATTGATAGGGGAAATAAGGAATTACATAAGCTGCTTACATATTTAGTCCGCGAAATACTGAGAAATACCCCTGAACACGCTCAAGCAGACGAGATGTGGATATGTGGGCAGTACTGGCCCACTTACCAATTGGCTGAAATTGCAATCATTGACGAAGGAATCGGGGTATTCCAAAGTATAACGCGTAACGCTGCACATGCAAAATATATTCATGATAACCGTTCTGCTTTAAAATGGGCTATTCGTGCAGGTATTTCAGAATCATTCCGACCCGCCTATGAGTTTAAGCCGCATGATTACGATGTATGGAAAAACAGCGGATTTGGGCTTTATATGGTTAGTCAGATATGTCAAAAGCTGAACGGCAGTTTTTGCATCATCAGTTATGGTGACGCGTTGCTCATTGATAACCACGGCGTTGCAGAAAAAAGCACCTCATTTCACGGAACTGCAATTCGCATAAGAGTACCGACGAACAACATCTCAGCTGCGCAAGCCATAATTGATGAAATAGCCGCACAGGGTGAGGTTGAAGCGCGAACGATTAAAAATGCCTTTAAAACCGCCTCTATGCCTTCAAAAGGCTTGATGACGCAGCTAAACATATAATTTGTAAATTATGAGGAATCTCAGTATGAATATTATTCGGTGGTGCAATGAGAATAATGGTTTTCTTACGGCTATCCTGTCTTTGATTGGACTTGTTCTGAGTGTTACAGCCATTGTGGTTTCTATTCGTACAGCAAGATTGCCTTATAAAAAGAAACTGATGTTAGGGTCATATATGTCTGTTGGTGCAAGTATGATTCCGGGAGTTGGTGCGGAAACACAGATTCTGGGTATGTCTGCTTCGGCAACGAACGTCGGAAATCGGACAATAAATATTACATATTTGGGATATGCGATCAAAAAAGATGGTCGGTATAATATGATATATCCTGTCAATCGAGACTTTGATGGAAAGGCATCCCTTAACCCTTCAGAAATGGCAGAAACCCAGTTTTATAAGGATGAGTTATTGAAGTGCTTTTCGAAGGAAAACCGTAAAACAAAGCTGTTTGTTTACGCTAAGGATAACGAAGGTGCAGAGCACAAAAGGAAAGCTGGTACAGTCGGCAAGTTGATTGACAACCTGTCGAAATAAAAATGCACCCAGTAAAACCGGGCGTATTCTATCAAAATGGTGGTACTTTTCCAACGTAAGTTGACGGGCTGCCAGAAACGGCGGCTCGTCGTTTTTGTTAATCATTCAACTAATAATAAGTTTGGAGGTGTTAAAATGTTAGATACGATAGGTGCTTTCGGGAGTGGTATTGGAACCAACCTTTTATCTGATTCTTTGAGCAAGAAACTTGAGGCTTTCAAAGGCAAAAAAGCAATTGCCTCTTTCACCCAAAGTCTGCGAGATTGGGAAATTGAATTTGAAAAACAGAATGACGGCACTATCATCACAAACGGCGCATTTTATTCACATGTGAAGTATCATAATGTAATTGAAAATATTGTGGCTTATGTCCTTGAGCCGAGTATGAATGCCGTGACTGAGGATGAATTTCTAAATTGTCTCCATGAAAAAATGGTAAACAGGATCGAAGAAACGACCGAAAAGAAATTATCTTGGAACGACTCAAGACTTATTCGGAATTTCCTTACACACTTACTTACAACAACAAGAGCCTTTCTTTTTCAAAAAATATCTTTGGAAGATCGCGGCCTATTCTATTTGGTTTGCCAAAATAATGCCAAACTTGAGCACTTAGAACGGATTGTAAAAGAGAAATTCCAAATGCAGGATCAGAATGTCCAGCAAATTGTAGAACAACTTTCGATGGCTATTCAGAAGTCCGAAACTGAGGAACGCATCAAAGCAAAAATGGCTTCATGGAATTCCAGACAAATAAAGGACCTTGGTAACCGGTATACGCCAGATTTGAACATCCCTGTTGAAATAATGGACTCTCTCCACGGAGCATCTGTCGATCAACAATTTCAGAATATATTCTATGACAAAGTAGATAAATTTTTGATTGCGATGAGACACACAGAGCTTAGTGAAATCAACGCATTGTGTGATGCCATAGAGAAATATGCAATAGAATTGAATTTCTTCAATATTACATCAAGCGACATCGATGTAATAATTTCTACAGTTAACGCTATCAAAGATTTTCTAACCAGCAAAATAGAAGAATATTACGAAAACCCCGAAGGGAAGAAAAACTTTGACAGTAAGGCATACCAGTTATACGAGAAACTGGGCATTGCCAACGAATTTAACGACTATCTAACTAATACAACTGTTAGGGTAGCCGTTTCCCCGTACATTATTTTGGCCGGAGATGGTGGTGTTGGAAAATCACATCTTATTGCCGATTACATTGATAACTGTGATTCTTTGGGGCAGACATCTTTACTTCTGTTAGGCCAGCAGTTTTCTGCGGGAATGGATGTTTTGGCTATTCTCCCAACTCTACTCGGTTGTGATATTACTTATCACGAACTTTTTGATATATTCGAAGCGATTGCCTGTACTCAGAAAAGTCGTGTCCTGATCTGTATTGATGCTCTTAATGAAGGTGCTGGGGTAACTTTTTGGAACAGTGTTCTTGGTGGACTCGTTGATTTCCTGAAAGAGTTTCCTCACATTGGCCTCCTCGTGTCTGTGCGTACACAATATGAGGATTCTCTTTTCGACGGACAAGATACGCTTAGAGCACAAATGCAACGAATTGAACACTTCGGTTTCACTACAGTTGAACACGATGCCATGCATCAGTACTTCTCTTTCTATGGAATAACCATTGACCCTGTAGTATTCCCAATTTCAGAATTCAGAAATCCGCTGTTTTTGCGGCTGTTTTGCACCGCAAATAGAAATACGCACATTAGTCTGGGCGATATTTCATTGCCGTTTGTTTATTCGCAGTACATTAGTGTGATGGAGCAGAAAGTCGCTAAAAGATGTAACTATAACAAATCTTATAAATTAATTTCAAAAATTATTGACGAAATGGTTTCCAAACGTATCAATGAACATAGTGGAACCGTTTCACTTTCGCTTGATGATACCCTTGCACTAATAGTTGATATCTGTAAGAAATGGAATGTTAACACCGATGTGTATAGTGCACTTCTTGCGGAAGGAGTTCTTACACAAGGCATTACATATAACGGTGATGAGTATGTTTATATTACCTACGAACGACTGGAAGACTACTTTTTAGCACAGAAAATAGTTTCAGCGTATGCACAGTTAAGTGAGGAGCAGTTTTTTGAGAAGTATTCTTGGATGTTAAACAAGCCGGATCTCCTTCAATTCTTTGGTATTGTCCTTGCTGAAGACTGGGAATATGAACTGAGTGATGTATTTTCCTCTGAAAACGCGAAGAATACATATCGTGTTCGCAATGCATTTCTTTATGGCTTATTATGGCGAAAAACAACCAGTATTACGGAGCATACTATAGATTACATTAACTCGGAAATCCTGCAATATGAGTATAGTTTCAACCAGTTTGTAGATGTTCTCTTCGCATTATCAGCACGCCCAAACCATCCTTTGAATGCCAAAAATGCATTTAACTTTTTTCATGGGGTAAAAATGTCAGACAGAGATGCTACATTTATTCCTATATTTGACGAATTATATAGTAATCACGATTCAGCGCTTTATCGACTCGTTGAGTGGGGACTTGTTCACGCCTCAAAGCAAGCTATTACCGACGATATTGCGGAAAGTTGTGCAATCATCCTTTCTTGGCTCCTAATTTCGCCTAACAACGAACTTCGGGACAAGGCAACAAAAGCTATCATTTACATCCTGAACTCACACATGCCGGCATTGTTATTCTTGATGCGGATATTTGAAGAAATTGACGACCCATACATTTCTGAAAGAATATATGCTGTCGCATTTGGCTGTGTGGTAAATGAAGATTCACCGCAACAGGTCAGGGCACTGGCAGAGCATGTTTACAAAAACATATTTGATAAGGATGTTGTATATCCAAATATACTGTTGAGAACCTACGCCAAAAACATTATCGATTATGCACGCCACATAGGCTGTGTTGAGGACGGGTATTTCGACACAGAAAAAATCACACCTCCATATAACAGCAGATTCCCAGAAATTCCTTCGGATGAAGAGATTAAAACATATAAGTTGGACTATAACAGCGAATCATTTAGAGATTATCATTGGTCACAATTAGCCATTTTGAATTCAATGAAGGTTGAATACAGTCGAAGTGGTCAACCTGGTGGCTATGGTGATTTTGGAAGGTATACCTTTCAATCGTATTTTTACGCTTGGAAACAACTACATCCTATAGATTTAAAAAACATAGCCATTAAGCGTATCTTTGAACTGGGTTATGATGTCGAAAAGCACGGAAAATATGATCGAAATTGTACTGATCGTGTTGGTTTAAGGTTTCAGCTTGGAAGGAAGGAGCGTATTGGGAAAAAGTATCAATGGATAGCACTTTATGAATTGGCGGCTCAAGTCTGTGACAATTATCAGATGAAAGTATACGACAATGACATAGGGGAACCACATCAGGAATACTGCAAGGGTTCTTTTGAGCCGGATATTCGGAACATCGATCCAACGGTACTTGTTACTCCTGGTTTTGATAATTTGCATATCGATATCGCAGCATTTTCATATGACATCCCAAACAATTCCTATGAGGAATGGCTTGCTGATTTTTCTAACACACCAGCTTTTGAGCAATGCGTAAAGCTACAGTCCGGAGCACATCAATATCTCTTACTTACGGGTGAATATGATTGGAAAGAAGCTAAGCGTTTAGGTTTCCGTTCATATGACCTTCCTCGCAAAGATATGTGGCATCAAATCAGAGGATATGTTGTAAAGAATGAATATGCTGAATCACTCATTTGCGCTCTTTCTGGTGTTGACTTTATGGGGCGTTGGATGCCTGAAGCTCAAAGTAACTCAGCAATGTACAACAAAGAATATTACTGGTCTGATGCGCATACTTTCTTTAATAACCCATATTATTGTGGTTTAGAATGGGTAAATATCGATTCTGACCACCTTAATTGTGTCTTCCCTGAAAAAGTATTAATTCCTGTTAAACAGTATTATAGCGAACGAAAAGGCGAACTGAATAGTTTGAATTCAGAAATAGCTTCTATCTACTGGCACAAACCATGCGAGGAAATGTATACAAAATTGCAATTAAAGTATTTAAAAGGCAGTAATAGCGCGTTTGTTGATGGTGCTGGGGAATTAGTATGTTTTGAGAGTTCAGAGCTAATAGGTAATGATACAGGTTTCTATATCCGGTACGACAAGCTTCTTGAGTTTTTGAAAAGTAGCAGTTACACATTAGTGTGGACATCTTTGTGCGAGAAGCGCATATTGACTCCCTCGTTCGGAAGGTGGGATTTACCACCCAAGGCAATACACATGTCTTCTGTTTATTATTTGAAAGACGGTAAAATAGCAAAAGCCAGTGAAACACTATTCGAAGACAGACTATATTATTAACGAGGTCTTGGATTGGAAACGCCTCCTTTCAATTTCTCCATCACGATCCCATCAATTTCCAACTCCAGTTCCAGCACTTTCCCCTGTAACGACAAAATGTGGGCGTCGAGGATCGGTTTCCTCAACGCCCACATTTTTTGCAGCTGTGCCAGCTTCTCTACTTCCTCGGCACACTGCTCTCGCACAGTTTCGGCACACGCCTGCACCTGTTCATCCAGCATCTCCTCATGAATACGGTGGGAGGAGCAGTAGGTTTTTCCATTCCGATGATACCCACGGCACACATATTCCACACGACTCTTGCCGTTCCAGCAGCGGATCATAGGAATGAACGCATTCCCGCATTCACGGCAGGTCAGCAGCCCCGCATAGCGGTGCTTGGCCTGATTGCCGTTTGCGGGCCGTGCCTGCCGCTTGAGTAACGCCTGTACCTGCTCCCATTCCTGTTTTCCTATAATTACAGGAAAGAATCCCTCATGACGATACCAGTCGGTTTTGTCTATATGCTTGGCCTTACCGTTGTTGTATTCTCTGCGATGGTTGTTCAGCACGCCGGTGTACGCCTCCTCCACCAGAATGTTTTTCACACTGGCGTATGTCCATAGGAACTGACCGTCACGGGTTTTGTGCGTATGCCGGACCTCTCTGCCGCGCCGTTCAGCTCGGAGCTGCGCCGGTGACTTTCGCCCCGCAGCATTAAGCCGTCGGGCGATCTCTTTCTGCCCACACCCCTGCAAGTACAGAGAATAGATGAGCTGCACCGTGACTACCGCCTCTGCGTCTATCCTGATCTGCCCCGTATTTTTGTCTTTCCAGTAGCCGAAGGGCGGCGTGATCACGATGCCGTCTTTCTGCTTCTGGCGGTATCCCGCCCGGATCTTTTTGCCAATATCCTTTGCATAGTAATCGTTCATCAGGCCGCGGACGCCGATGATCAAGTCATCTTCGTCGCGGAATGTATCAACGCCCTCCGTGGCAGAGATCACTCGCACCTGGTGTTCCCGCAGATAATCGATGAACAATGCGGTCTGAGTCCTATGGCGGCCAAGCCGGGATAAGTCTTTTACGATGACAGCGTCAGTTTTATCAGCGTCCACAGCCGCCATGAGCTCGTCCAGCCCACGGCGGTCAAAACTCATGCCGCTTATGTTATCATCGAAGGACTGTCCTACGATGGTGTACCCGTGCTGCTCGGCAAACGCCTGACAGATTTCTTGCTGATTCAGCAAAGAGTTCATCTCTTGGTCATCATCGTTTGATAGCCGCGCATAGAGCCATACCCGCACCTGTTATCACCTACCCCGCATAATAATCGCCGTAGATCACCGCACCCAGCCTGTCATAGTCAAAATCTGCGGAGGGGAAACAATCTGTCTGCGCTCCGTTTTCAAAGACATCCAAATGGTCACGGAAGGGCGCTTTCAACCGGATCTCCAAATCCAGCCTGCCGTCCTCCTCATGAACGAGTATCTTCTCCACCAGCATCCTCAGATGTGCTTCTGACATTTTGCCCTCTCGCAGGATATCGTCGATCAGGCTGATGTCCCGCTTCAGCTTGGCCTGTCGGCTGCGGAGCATTTCTGAGATGTTTTGCAGATCTTCGATTTGCTTCTTGGCCTCCGCAATCTGCTCCTCGCGCTTGGCGATCATGCGGTCGTAGCGTTCCGCGTTGGCCTTATCCCGAATGCGTTCCATCAGGATCACCTCCACTTCCTCCTCCAGTAAGAGAATGTGCTCTTGCAGTTTACTTATTTTGGCGCTGGCCGTGGAAGCTTTCGGCGTCCATCTCTCAATGAGCCATTCCATCCGCGACCAGTTTTCCTCATACATTTTCTTTGTTCGCAGGATCTCCGCGCCAATCAATCTGTCCAATGTTTCCTCGTCCACCATGTGAGAGGAGCAGTGTTCTTTGCCATACCGATGGTAGGTGTCGCAGACATAGGCTACCCGTTCCCCGCTTTTCAGCTTGATATGTTTCCCGATAAAGGTTCGGCCACAATCCTTGCAGCGGAGTAATCCACCGTACCGGAGGATGCCCCGGTTGGTGCCCGCACGGACATTTTTCTCTTTACGCTCTGCAAGGAGCGCCTGCGCCTGCTCCCATATCTCACGAGTCACAATTATTGGCAGATAATTTTCATGCCGGAACTGCTCCTCCAGGTCTGTAAAGCGGAAGGTCTTATTGATTTTATTGCGCTCGCTTTTGTGGCAGATTAGGGTGCCGATGTAGCTTTCATCTTTCAAGATTCTTGCCACCATCGTTGCGTCCCACAGGTATTTTTTGAGGATGCCATCCTGGGTGTTGGGCAGGCGCTTATTTAGCAGTTCCGCCTGCATAAGTGCCGGCGTTTTTCTTCTCTGCTCATTCAGTGTGCGGGCGATGGCTTTCATGCCGCTGCCGCCGACATAGGCGGAGAAAATCAGTCGAACCGTTTCGGCGGCGTCTTCTACGACAACGACCTTTTTTGTGTTCTTATCCTTGAAATAGCCGAAGGGTGGGATGGTCACAATACCTTCCTTTTGCTTTTGTCGGTAACCGGTTCGCACACGGCGGCTGCCATCGCGGGCATAGAAGTCGTTGACCAGCCCCTTGAAGCCGATGATGAGATCATCGTTCTCATTAAAAGTGTCGATATTTTCCGTTGCGGACAGGACCCGCACATCATGTTCACGGAGATAGTCGATAAAGAGTGCGGTCTGCGTCCGGTGACGGCCCAGGCGGGACAGGTCTTTAACGATGATCGCTTCGATCTTGCCTGCTTCGACCACCTCATAGATTTTGTCGATTCCCTCACGGTTGAAGTGCATACCGCTGACATTGTCATCGAAGGATTCGCCCACCACCTCGTGGCCGTTGCTGACGGCAAAGTTATATATGATTTTCCGCTGGTTATTCAGAGAATTCAATTCTTCATCCTCATCTCTGGACAGCCGATAATAGAGCCAGACTTTCATAATCGTTCCTTTCCGCTATGGTGTGCCGATCATGCACGACACACCATAGCACACAATTTTTTGAATAGCTATCAAAACAAATCAGGCGACTTCTGTTTCTACTTTAGCAACAAAATCGGCGGGCTGATTTGTATATGGATGATCCACAGACAGATAGTCGTGGATCATCATTTTCAGGAAATCATCGAACTGATCGTCCGTACCCATATAGGAGTACATGACGCTTGCAATATTGGATTCTTTTCTCTTTCTACCCATAGCATTCCTTTCTCCCAAAGTCAATTTGGGCAATAAAAATAGCAGACCTCACATGGTCTGCTGCCAGTCATAACTCACCTCGTCCTCGTGGTCATCAGCCTTGTGACCGAGGGCGATCTTCTTTTCACGTTCTTTTTGCAGTACCTTTCTGTCGGTGTGGTGCTGTACGGGCATCACAGGGGCAGCAGACTGGAGCTGCTCCAGACGGTGCCCAAGCCCCACCAGAGCAGAAGCAGTGCTGCCGCCGCCATCAGCAGAGAGATCAATGCCGGAATACTGACATGTGGCAGATGCAGTCTGGGAAGTCTGATTCTGTGCAGAGGAAAAGAATTCTCTTTCGGCTTCCCAGCCTGTTCGGTCATCTGCTCCAGATGCCGTACCGCTTTCAGCAGATCGTCCAGCTGCGTCCGCGTGGGAAGCTGCGACATCTGCCTGCTGATGCGCTCCAACAGATCTGTCTGCCGATCCGCATGGTGCCACAGTGCATCCATGTATTTCATCATTCGCTCCCAGTCTGTTTTCGAGGGACACGCGTCGGGAGATGGTATCGGCGTCGGAAGTTCTATCTGCTGGGTGTTGCGCTGCTTGAGTTCTTGCAGAGACAATCTCCGCCCGTATTCTGAATTCATGCTCCATGGCCTCCTTGCAATACTTTTCCTCGTGTAATTTGCTGTCGCGGCATCTCATGCCCTCTGGCGTGGTGTAGGTGATGTACTTGCGGCCGCTCTCCCAGCGGACGGCGTAGCCCTCGGATGCCATCAGAGAAACGAAGGCGTCCTTGTCGGCGGCGTATTTCATGCACTCGTCGATGGTGTTCATGAGCCGCAGCTTCCAGCTTTGGCCCTTCAGCGCTGTGTGGTACTCCGCACCGCTCATGCCGCGGGCCTGCTGCATTGGTGCGTCAAAGACCGGCAGGCCCATCTCCAGACAGATCGCATCGTTGCGCCGCATCAACTCTTGCAGTTGTTCCTTCGCCATGTGCAGCTTTTTGCCGGTCTCAAAGGTGACGGAGTTGATGACGCAGTGGGAGTGGACGTGTTCCCGGTCAACATGGGTGCAGACCAGCACCTCGCAGCCGTCGAAGTATTCCGCCAGCCGCCGCGCGGCTTCGTGGGCCTGTCGGGGATCGACCGCCGCGCCCTTCGGAAAGCTTTGCACCATGTGATAGAACATCACGCCGCCGTCCTTGTGGTAGAGCAGCTTCGTGTTGAGGAAGTCATCGTAGACGCTCTGCGGCTGGCAGTTGATGCCGCTGATGAGTGGCGCGCCCTCCCATGCGGTTTTCTTTTCCTGCATGACGTAGAGCATCACGCCGCGCATGGCGGCGCGGGATTGCGTGCCTCGCTTGTAGTTCACAAAATGTACGATGGCCATACGGCTCACCGCCCTTCCATGACTGACCGCAGAGCGGCGCTGACCGCGGACAGCTCACCGGCAGCTTTTTCCAGACCGATGACCTGCACCTTGCCCACGTTGGCGAGGACGGTGAGGCGGTTGATGTTGCTGCCGATGCCCTTGAGCTGGCGGAGCAGTTCCTTCTGCTCGTCGATGACGACGATCCGCTTGCCGAGACAGCAGGCGGTGACGTAATCGCTCATGGACATGTGGGCCTTCGCCGCCAGTGCCCTGATCTTCTCGCGGTCGGTGGACGCCATGCGCGTACTGAATTTGATATCTTTTTTCATGTTTTTCTCCAATCGTAGCTAAAAGTGGGTGTGGGCTTCTGCCCGCAGCTTGGGGGTGTGGGGCCATGCCCCGCCCAGTGCATTTGGCAGGGCAGCGGCTTCGCCGCAGACCAGACAAATGCGATGCTGGCCGTCGTCCGAGCGGACGACGAATCCCTCGTCCCGCCGCAAGCGGCAGGACTCGCGCTCTCTGTCGCTCGTCCTCTTCCCACCGAAACCGCTTTGCTGGGTTTCGGCGGGAATCCTGTTGGGGGCGGTGATAAAAACTCCCGTGTTATATTTTTTACATTTCTGTGTGGGAGGTATCACTTACCCTCCGGTTGCTGTGGCTGTGTCGGAACAACCCCGCGCGGGGTTTATTTCGGCAGAAAAACGGCTTTCTCAGAGTGGGTGCTCTGCGCCGACGGACACGCTGTTCCCTCCTGCACACAGTGCTTTTTCGGCACTTCTGTGTGGGGGGCGGTATCACTACCCTCGGTGCGCGCTTCATGCCGTTGAAACACTGGACGCGCAGGAGTTACGACGGCGTATTCGCCGTTTTTGCGCCGTCTCGGAATTTGCCCTGTGCGGGCTGAATATCCCCTCGGCGGGTACACACGCCAACCCAGCCCCGAACCGCGCACACAGTGGCTCACACGGCGAAATACGGGGCATTTTCACTGCCCGAGACATCGGCAGGGTCGATAGGGTCAACAGCTTGGGTACCCTGTGCATCGTCACTTTCGGCACGGCGCAGCTCAATGAGCCGCTTGCCGTTGCTGCGGCGCACCACGGCGGAAATGCCGATTTTGCTTAGTGCGGCAACGCTTTGTAGGATCAGACGAGATACCTTTTTCGGCGTGATGCCCTCGCTGCCCGCAGGGTCGATCTGCGCGGACAGCTCCGTGGGAGTGCCGATAAATTCCGTGCGGTCACGCATCAGCTCAGAGAGAAGAATGACGATCCGGCCGCCCAGCAGCTCCGGCTGCGTCCGGCTGTCCGACACCAGCTCCCACACATTTTCCGCGTTGCGCTCCAGCGTCAGCTCCCGATACTCGATGTCGCGCCCGATGCAGGAAAGCGTCGCCTTGCCGCTGCCGCGCTTGTCCTCAATGAGCGTGAAGCTGGAATCCACCGCGCCGCTGATGGCCGTCGTGCCAGAGATGCGGCTGAACACATCGTCGGCGAATTCTTTTCGCAGGTGATGCACCAGCAGAATGGCGATGCCGTGGGTGTCCGCAATATGCTTCAGCACGGAGAGGTCACGGTAGTCATTTGCGTAGGTGTTGTCATAACCGGCACCGCGGATCATTTGCAGCGTGTCGATGATGACAAGCACCGTGTCGGGGTGTTCAGAAAGGAACGCGCAGAGTTGTTCCTCCAACCCCTTGCCAAGAGTGTCACTGTTGGTGGTGAAGTGGACGTTGGCGGGGGCGTCCTCCGTGATCTCGAACAGGCGGTTCTGGATGCGGAGGGTGGAGTCCTCCAAGCAGAGGTAGAGCGTGGTGCCCTGCTTCACGTCCATGCCCCAGACGGGATCACCCTTCGCCACCGTGACGGCCAGCCACAGCACCAGCCATGACTTTCCAACCTTGGGTGAGCCGGCGAGGATGTGCAGGCCTTGAGAGAGCAGCGTATCCACCACAAAGTTCAGCGGTGTGAGCGGCTGACTCATCAGCGTTTCTCCGTCGATGGTCAGCAATCGGTTTTCTTTTTTCAATTTCGGATCCTCCTTAAAAAATATTGCTCCCATCGGAACGATGAGAGCGAAAAAATAGAGGGGCGTTACCACGGAACGGCACGTGGTTTCTTCCCTCTGCTTGTATTGTGGAGGAATTCATGCTATGCTGAGAAAAAGAGCGGACAAATTAAAAATCAGGTAGGACAATTTTTGCAAGGGAGGATACACATGGGAGGCAGCGTTATTTTCTACACCTATGGCAGCACCTTGGAGCTGAACGGCCAGCAGTTGACCGCTGGTATGCTGACCGCCGATCTGCTGAATCTGTCTCCGGACGAATACCTGCGCCTGAAAAAGCGTATGACACAGATCACCGATCTTGCGAAAGAATATGAGCGGAAGCGGGACATAGCGCTTTGGTGGAAGCTGAATGAGAAGATGGATGCGCTCTGCCAGAAGCTGCGCCGGTATCAGGTGTTCCGCCTGCTACTGGACGAAGACGAGGACGCTTTCTTCTCTGCCATACGGGAGATCACGGAGCAGTTCAGCGTATTTCCCACAGAGGATCAAGCGCCGACAGCGGAAGCGCAAAAGAGACAGCTTGAGCGCGTGGCAAACCAATTCTCCCAGCGCGGCGAAGACGCTCCCCTCGACCTGTTCCATCCGAGTGAGGCAGATCTGGAAGATGGGATGGCTTTTTATTATGAGATGCTCCGAGCCTTCGGTCCCACCAGGGGCGCATGGCGTGATTACCAGAAGCGCCTTGACCGCTATGCACTGTACCTCCATGACATTCGCGCCTTCAACGAGACCATTCAGAATTTTATCCGGTTCGGCTTATCCAAGCTGGAACACAACAGTCCGGAGGAGTATGCGAAGGCGCTCTACAGTTTTTACAATGATGATCGTATCGCGGAAAAGCTCATCGTCAATCCCATCCGCAACAACGGCGATTGCTATACGACCCACGATGCCTACGAGCTTTCCTATTTGCCGCGGCAGTTGCCGGACGGCTCTGTCGCTATCTGTCAGGAGCACGTGACCGACAGCTTGCAGGCGCTGATGAAAGCGGATTATATGCTGGCGCTGAACAGTGGGCACAACATCCGCCGCTGCATCATCTGCGGACGGTATTTTCTGCTCAAGAGCGGTGTCCATGCTTTGTACTGCGAAGGGGCGTGTCCCCATGCGCCCGGCTACACCTGCCGGCAGTTCGGCACGGTGGAGTTGCAGAAGGAACTGGCGAAGGACATTCCCAAGGTCAAAGTCAAGGTGACCGCCTTTGCCCGCATCACAAAGGATATGCAGCGGGGCGCGATCTTACAGGAGGACACAAGAAAAGCCAAGGACTATGTGCGGGATCTGCTCTATGACGCTCTACGTGACGCGAATATCTCCGTAGAGGCTTTCGAGCAGCGTATTTCCTCTGAGCGCGTTTACCAGCACTGTGGGATCACCAGAACGGCCAATCCGAGGGGCCGTCCGCCGAAGGAAAAGGCGGGTGAGCAATCATGACCAACGAGCAACTAATTCGCCAATATTATGACGGTGATGAAGCTGCACTGGAAAAGCTGTACTATAAAAACATCGGTCTGATCCGCGGCATCGCCAAGGAAGCTGCGGCGGAGTTCAACTGCCTGATAATGGAGCAGCATCATCCGAATCAGTGTTCCGTGTATACGAAAACGATTCTGGACGATCTCTGCGGCGAGGGCGCCGTGGAGCTTCTGACACGGATTCAGAGCCGAGAATATGACGAGAGCCGCGCCGCACTCACCACCTACCTCTACCCGCATTTGAGGGGGCGCATGACCCGCTGGCTGGAGCAGAATAATGGCTGTATGGCGTTGAGCAAGGACGAGATGGCTGCCGTCCGGCAGGCGCAGAGGCTGTATCATGCCGCATGGAAGGATACCGGTGAAATCGCGGAGGAGTTAGGCGTCCCCGAGGCTCGTGTCAGCCGGTATGTTCGCTACAACACCCATTTCCTCGGTGTGCATGATCTTGTCCCAGAGGGTTATGACGGCGATTCCTACGAGCGGCTGATGCCGGGGATGCTCTCCATTTCGGCGGAGCAAGCCGTGTACCGCAAGGTCTGCATTGAGTTCCTCCGGGAGCTGTTCGACACCCTGCCGAAGAAGGACAGGGACATTCTCGGCAAGACCTGCGGCGTGTTCGGATACTCGGAGGCGTCCTTGAAAGAGATCGGGATGTATCACATGATGAAGGAGTCCGCCGTAGAGAAGGCAAAGAGCCGTGCTGTCGAGAAGCTGAGAGAATCCTATCCCGGCAGCAGGCTTCAAGTGTGGAGGACTGTTCATCGCATGATGCGGAGACCGGTTCCGCCGCCGGGGGAGGACAGTGAGCTGCGGCGCAATTTTCCGCAGTATGTCCGCGCCTTGGCGGAGGTCTATGGCGTGCTGAATGAAGCCACCTCAGATATAAATAACATCTCTGTATAGTCAGAACAGCTATACAGACTTTTGTACACCCCCTTATGGTAGCATCTATGCAAGCGTCACAACTGATGCTATACTATGAGAGGAGATGTCTTTATGCATTATTCCAAAACAAACAAGGTCTGCGCCACTTGCGCCTATTGGACCGGAAGCCGCAATCTGGTGAATTCCGGAAATTCTTCGGAGCCGACCAGCAATAGCGCCAAGTGCCAAATTCCAAACGGTTCCAATCGGGGCAGTACGAAGTTTTGCAGTTCTTCCTGCTCTAATTGGGCTAAGTGGCCGGTACTGAAGTAAAACGACACAGAGGGACTGCATTATGCTGACGGAAAAAGCCAATGCCATCTGCCTTTTGGAGGTTCTAAAGGAGTATTCCGATGCGGAACACATTTTGCCCATGCGGGAGATCATTGCAAAGATGCAGTCCCTCTACGGCATCAAAATCGATCGCCGCACCGTATACGGGGCTGTTGCGCTTTTGATTGAGCTCGGTTACGACATCTCCCTTTACGAGGATAACGGTGTGGGCTATTACTTACGAGATCGGGAATTGGAGCCGTCGGAAGTCCTGCTGCTGACTGACGCGGTATATTCTTTCCCGTTCATCCCGGCAAGGCAGACCGAGCAGCTTGTCCAAAAACTGCAAAAGCAACTCAGTGTCTATCAGCGTAAGAAATACCGCCATCTGACCGTTGCCCGGCAGGGACGCAAGACCGGAAACCGACAGATATTTTGGAATATTGAGCAGTTGGACGAGGCCATTACACGCAAGAAAAAAGTGGCCTTGGATTACTTGCACTACGGATATAACAAACGGCAGCATCCTACGGTGACCTACACTCTCAGCCCCTATGAGATGGTGTACACCAACGAACACTATTACCTTATCTGCGTCCCCGACCACGATCCGCACACGCGGTTGTACCGCATAGACCGCATGGCAGATATTCGGATACTGGACGAGCCCCGCAGCGAAACGCCGGCGCAGAAGCAAGAGGCACAAGATGCCGTTTACGCCTTTGTAGGCGCGCCGGAGCGGGTGGTGCTGCACTGCGACCGCGCCGTGCTGGACGATGTGTTGGACCGCTTTGGTACGGACATACAGGTTTTTGAGCGGGACGAGCAGACCTTTACCGCCGTATTGACTACCCCGCCGCGCGGTGTGCGCTTTTGGGCACTGCAATACCTCTCCTTTGTGGAGGTGGCAGAGCCCGCTTGGCTGCGGCAGGAGATCATTGAGAGCATTGCAAGAAATCAATATACAAACAGAAAGAATGGGTGACATGGAGGAGAACGAGCAAAAATGGGATAAGCAGGAGTACCTTTACCGAATGTTCTCGCACCACACCAAGGACAAGGAAAAGGAGAACTATGTTGTCAACGCGATTTGGCAGCGGTTGGATGATCTGAACATCAAACCCGTGACGCAGCAATATGTCCACTTTTCCAAGTCCAACAGGTATGCGTTGATCGACCTCTACTTCCCGCAGATCAACTACGGTGTGGAGTGTGATGAAGCCCACCACAAGGATAACAAGTTCAAAGATGCCGCACGCGAAATCGACCTGCAAACAGCACTGTCCGCCTGCAGCGAAAACGGATTGACGATCCGCCGTGTGGATGCAACGCTGGATGCAGACGCGCTTCATGCCCGCATCCGCGAGATCGTCTGTGAGATCAAGCAAAAGGTAGCGGAAAGGGGCAATCAGCTTCCACATTGGCTTAACCCCGAAGAGGAATGGCGCGGTATTAAAGAACGCGGTATTCTGCGAGTGGAGGATGTCTATTCCTTTAATACGATTGCGGACATTTGCCAAAAGTGCTTTGGCAAAGATAAAAACTATAAAATTCAGCGCAGCTTTTTCCGCGTGACCGATGATCGGATGCTTTGGTGCCCCAAGTTGGCAATCAAACTGCCCAACGGCTCAAAGGCGGCGCAGGCTCGCGGCTGGGTCAATGAATTGTCTGCTGACGGGAAAACGATCATTGAATACAACGATAGCGGCACCAGCGAAGTAAAGCACCCGAATAAACCACGCCTTACCTTCGCCAAGAGTAAGGACGAGCGCGGTGAAGACGCTTATCGTTTTGTGGGCGTGTTCCAATACACCAAGAATACCGCCGAGGGGCATCATGTGTATAGTCGAGTATGCGACAAATTTGATTTAAGTATATAAGCGGAGAGATAGCTATGGGAGAAGCAACACTGGCTGAACTGTGGGATGATTTTTGCAGGCAAAAGGATTTTGAAGATCCTCTCCTCGTTCCCGCAAAAAAAGGAGTCTACTGCATCCGCATCCCAGCCGGGATGGAGGTTGCTTTCAAGGATACCATTGACAATCACCCCGGTGCCGCCTATCCCATCGAAAGATTGGAGGCAAAGCGCGTTCCATCCTCCGGCATTCTCTACATAGGTAAGGCGAATGGAGAAAAAGGGCTGTTCCAGCGTCTGCGGCAATATATGCGCTACGGCTTCGACGCAGGAAACAACCACCGTGGCGGGCGGGCGATTTTCCAAGTTAAAGGATATGAAAGCCTTATCTGCAGATGGTGTGTCTGCGAAAACTGTGAAGATAAAGAACGCCTCCTGCTGGAAAACTTCAAGAGAAAGTATGGCACCTATCCCATAGCTAACTGGCGAAAATAATCGCACGGCACCCTGTACGGACATTTGTACAGGGTGCTGTGCTATTCTATCAGTAGAACAGAAGTAAAAATGATAAAATTGCGTTGCAAGAAAGGATACTCAGTATATGAAATCTACTGTTGCCAAAGTTAATGAACTGGTGAAGAAACTGAAAGATGAGTGCTTCTCCTTTCTGAATGAAGAAAAGCGTAGCCGAGACTTCAGTACTTCTATAGGAGCGGATGCCGAGTCGATATGTCCAGCTTATAACTACGAAAATGCCCAAGTGCATCTTTCAGAGATAAAGGAGACTATTCGTACTCTTAAGCATACCATCGATCTACTTGAGACAGCGGGTGAACTGCCAAGAGAATGCGCTAAAGATCAATAAAAAGATTGTCGACTGTCCCTACGCAAATTATGCTCTTACTACGTTGGAAACGGAGTAAGAATGATCTGTCGATGAGATGTCCTGCGCACGATATAGTTAATCAGAGAGAATTCCTTGCGTTCTGAGGCTCGTTCTTTCCGTTGTGTAGATTGTTCTTGCCAAAAGACTAACAATTATTGGGCACGGTCCTCGACGCGAAAAAACTTTTTGGGAAACTGAAGTACAGTTATAAGTTCCCACACAGAATATGTTCTGCGCAAAGTTACGAGTTGCTTTCTAAAATCGCAGAGCACCTTGACAGTTTCTACTTTATGGACTTATCATATTAATAAAATCAGCCCTTTGCAGTAGCGTACAACCTAAAGCCAATTTCTTTAGGAGGGACAGCGAGTCGCTGTCCTGGATTTCAAGGTTATCCGCATCGCATAGCGATGCCCAAATCTGATACGCTCCGGCGAATAGCCAATCACTTCATGATTCTCGATTCGCCTCCGCTTAATCAGACCATTTTGTACTGCAAAGGGCTGATTTTGGGGAGGACGCTACACATGAAAATAGAAGGAAGCTGTGTGACCTTTGAGCCGTGCGATGCGGCTTTTGTGAAGAAGTTCGGACCGTTAGAAGCAGCAAATATGGTTTTGGATTACCATTCTGTCCACCCCAATATGCCATTTCTTTATGATGCCGAGCAGCTGGCCGGTTTCTTTGGCATAAGCTGTGGTGAATTAAACCATATTGTCAATCACATTCAAAAAGAGTATAAAACGGCATTTCTCCCCAAAAAAGATGGTACTTATCGCAGCCTATACATACCAAGTATCAGACTTCAATTTTGTTTGGGCCCAATCAAGGATAGAATTCTTTCACAGCTCCCTGTTTCAAAATTTGCAACTGCTTATCAAAAAGGAAGCTCTACTCGCAAAAATGCAGAGCCACACATTGGAAAAAAGAACCTTCTAAAACTGGATATTACCGATTTTTTCGGAAGCATCTCTTTTGAACAAGTCCTCTGCGCAGCTTTCAACACCCGCTATGTATCGAAGCAGGTCGGCTTTCTGCTGACTTCTCTGTGTTGCAAAAATGATGCTCTTCCACAAGGCTCACCAACATCTCCTGCGCTCTCCAATATCGTCATGCGTCGTTTTGATGACCAGATCGGTCGCTGGTGTAACCAACACCAAATCACCTATACTCGCTACTGCGATGATATGACCTTTTCCTCCGACCGTCTGCTTTGCGGAGTCTATCAAAAAGTCAAAAAAATGTTGTTTGAGATGGGATTTGAATTGAATGAAGCGAAAACACATTTCATCAGCAATGCTGACCGGCAGACAGTAACAGGCTTGGTCGTCAATGAAAAGCTCTCCATCCCCAGCAGCTATAAACGAAACCTGCGGCAGGAAATTTACTATACTTTGAAGTTTGGCATAGAGGACAGCATCGTACACGGTAATCGGTTGAATTTTCTCGAAGACGGTCAACCAATTCGTTGCCCTACATATATGACACACCTAATAGGAAGTGTGCAGTATGTCTTGCAAATCGAACCGGAAAATCGTTGGTTTCTAAATGCCAAGCAAAAGCTGCTGGACTATGCTCGTGCATATTTTAGAGCCGAAGGATTAGGGGAAGAATACTATTTGCATCGCAGTCGCTTACGCGAAAAAGATGAATGAAATACAGGGCGGTGACCTCGGACTTTAGGATCGCATTCAGATTTATAATGCATCATACTCACATTACCAACCGTGTCATGCGGCAGCAGAAATTTCCTACCGTAAAGCTATAATCATGCTATACTTTTCCGGCAGAGTATGCTATGATTTAGCAGGTGTTCGGCCGGTCACGACCGAAATATCTTTTGAAACGTTGGAAAAGATGCCCTTCCCTTATGATATGGAGGGCTCTGAAAATCTTTCACTAAGGTGACATACCTCTTAGGTTCTCGTGCCGTAAGGCGTTGGGGTTCAAGTCCCCATGCCCGCACCATTTCCCAAATTTCAGAGCGCATCGCTCCGCGATGCGCTCGTTTTGGTATTCCGGCACTTTTCGTAAATCAGATTTTCACAAAGGAGGTGCGCCATGCAGAAGGTCACACTCGGCATTCTCGCCCACGTCGACTCGGGAAAAACGACCCTGTCCGAGGGGCTTTTATACGCCTCCGGCGCACTGCGGAAGCTCGGCCGCGTCGACCACGGCGACGCCTTCCTCGACACGGACGCCATGGAACGGCAGCGCGGCATCACCATCTTCACCGAGCCGGCCGTCATCGCCACGCCCGACCTCACCATCACCCTGCTCGATACTCCTGGCCACGTCGACTTCTCCGCCGAAACGGAACGTACGCTCGCCGTGCTCGACTACGCCGTCCTCGTCATCTCCGGCGCGGACGGCATCCAAGGCCATACCGAAACGTTGTGGCGACTGCTCAATCGCTATCAGGTGCCCACATTCGTCTTCGTCAACAAAATGGACGCGCCCGGCGCCGACAAAACGCAACTGCTCGCCCAACTCAAGAAACGCTTCTCGGACGGCTGCGTCGACTTCACCGAGCCGATTGACGGCGAACGCATGGAGGAGATCGCCATGCAAAACGAAACGGCCATGGACGCGTATCTCGACACCGAAACCGTGCCGGACGAAACCATTCGCGCCATGATCGCCCGCCGTGAGCTGTTCCCCTGCTATTTCGGATCAGCGCTGAAAATGGACGGTATAGAACAGTTCGTCGCAGGTTTCGAACGGTTCGCGCAAGAGCCGCAATACAATGGCGAATTCGGCGCACGCATATATAAGGTGTCTCATGACGCGCAAGGCAACCGTCTGACCTGGCTCAAGGTGACCGGCGGCGAACTGAAGGCCAAGATGATGCTAAGCGGCACCGCGCACGCCGGCGACGCGGATGCGGTTGCCGAAGACGGCCAATGGCATGAGAAAGCCGACCAGGTGCGCGTCTATTCCGGCGCGAAATCCACCACCGTCGACACGGTCCCCGCAGGCACCATCTGCGCCGTCACGGGTCTGACGCAGACATTCCCCGGCGAAGGCCTCGGCATGGAGCGGGACGCCGGCAGTCCGGTCCTCCAGCCGGTGCTCACGTACACGCTGGAACCGGGGGAGTGCGACATTCACAAATGTCTCGTCGCCCTGCGCGAACTGGAGGACGAGGATCCGCTGCTGCACGTCGTCTGGCAGCCGCGTTTGGAAGAAGTGCACCTGCAGTTGATGGGCGCGGTGCAGCTGGAGATCATCCAGCAGATCATGCACGACCGTTTCGGCCTGGACGTCACGTTCGGACCGGGCAGCATCCTGTACAAGGAGACGATTGCCGCTCCGATCGAAGGCGTCGGCCATTTCGAGCCGTTGCGACACTACGCCGAAACGCATGTGCTGCTCGAACCGCTGCCGCAGGGCGCGGGAATGGCATACGCCACCGTGTGCAGCGAGGACGTGCTCGACCGCAACTGGCAGCGCCTCATCATGCAGCATTTCCAGGAACGCGAGCATCTGGGCGTGCTCACCGGCTCGCCGATCACCGATATGAGAATCACGCTGCTGACGGGCCGTGCGCATCTGAAGCACACGGAAGGCGGCGATTTCCGCCAAGCCACCTACCGTGCGATACGCCAGGGCCTGATGGAAGCGAAGAAGAAGGGCGATTGCCGTCTGCTTGAACCTTGGTACGGCTTCCGTCTGGAAGTGCCGCAGGACATGGTCGGACATGCGATGGCCGACATCCAGCGCATGTCGGGCACGTTCGACACGCCTACCGGCGACGGCGAATACATGGTGTTGAACGGCACGGCGCCGGTATCCGAAATGCGCGACTATGCGATGGACGTGAACGCGTACACGCACGGCCGTGGCCATTTAAGCTGCGTGTTCGCCGGCTACCAGCCGTGCCACAATGCCGACGAGGTGATCGAGAACATGGCTTACGATCCGGAATCCGACCTGGAGAACACGCCGGATTCAGTGTTCTGCGCGCATGGCGCCGGCTATCCGGTCAAATGGTACAAGGTGCCCGAATTCATGCATCTCGACTACGCGTGGGAT
>ERZ1108170.259-NODE-259-length-45095-cov-38.316918_pt1 | contig 45095 bp, 76 predicted proteins | sample MGYA00403705_ERZ1108170 | MGnify/ENA primary metagenome ERZ1108170 (study PRJEB35170, sample SAMEA104062422) | human gut metagenome | biome: human gut; feature: human-associated habitat; material: faeces | place: Denmark | collected 2012-06-15 ...
GTGTTTCATTATAAATACGTTCTCCTAGATCGATAATCTCCTTAATCATTTTCCACAACATTTCCATTCTCCTTTCTCAAAGCAGTGCTAAATACGTAAACAGTGCAAATACAATACCTGCCAGAACTTGCTGCAAGTTCTTCTCCCACATCCACACCGGAAGAAAAGTAAGCAGAATCCCAATAATCGCACTGACTACGATATCCTTTCTATTTTGTCTAGGTGATTTCATTCTTTTCCCTCCAAAAAGAAAAAAGATTACAGACTGTAAGCAATATACCAGAAGATATTAGTAATGATTAACAGCGCGGCAGTCAAAAGCCATGCACTGAACCACTTCTTAGTCTCTCTCTTTGCTTTTTTTACGATTTCGGTAGCCAACATTGTTTCCAAATCGTTCCATGTAATCTTTTCATTGTTTGTTGCATTTTTTTTATTTTCCATGTTATTTTCCTCTCGCTTAATATTGACTTTTTAGCGGATAGAGGATTATAATTTACCTGTATCCACTAAGTCTTGGTTAGTGAGTACACTGCTCCGGGGTGGAGGTCGTGACTCCCTCCGGGGCGCTTATGCCAAATTTGCTTCTTTTCTTCTGTAGTAATCTAAGATAATTCTTGAGCATTCATCGACAATCCTTTGATTGTCTTCAGCTGTGTTGTCTTTGCAGTAATCATCATGTATCCTGATTACCCCAGACCCCATTTTGATTGTTTTGATTACTGCCATCGGTAAACCTCCCTTTTTATGCATTCACTATGTTAAGATATGTTATTTGCTTCTTTTTGCTTCTTGTAACAGTTCTCCGCCTACTGCGGTGCTCATGTCCATATCATCAATACACGGAAATGAAGCCGCAGTGTGATGGGTATAATGATCATGGTTTTCAATGTGGTTATGCAAAAAATCAATAACCAAACTCACTAACTCATCTGGTCGCTCGCTGGGCGATAGGTAACAGTAAAGCCGCAGATCACAGTTGCAACAGTCTCCACCAGATTCTTTGCAGTGCCGACTGACGGCTTTATTAAATTGTAATGTGTCCATTTACGCTCCTTTCATATTTGTTTTTATGAACTCTTTTCACTTTTACTTTCTTCTTTCTCTTTTTAGTTTTGAACGAAGATTTCTTTCCAGTAAAGTGTGTAAAATTATTTGCTCCCATTATTTACCACCTATTTCTCTACGAAATAATTTCTTTTTTTTGATATGTACTCACTCCCTTTTTATGCTATACTCTCCTTTGGAAAGGAGGAATTTGCTATGCCCGATAATTTTGGTTTAAGTTACAGTGAACTTTCAGAAATCCGTACTATAAATTCAGAACTGGCAGCACACAATATTGCTTTAGCTTATATCCAAGCAACTGCACAAGTTAATAAATTAAACAGAGAAGATGAAGTTAATTCTTCTGATGTACTGTCACTGTCCAACCAGTATGTACAAGCCTATAACTATGCTTATAATTTTGTCGTTCATGAAAATAAGATTATAAACGAGGCTGAATAGTATTTATTAAGGTGTCTTGACTCCGCTTATACATTTCTTCCATAACAGAGTCCAGATGCTTACGGGCAACTTTGCTTTCTGCGATTGTCAATTCTCCCATTGCCATTACGCAATTTTCTACTGCCTTGAGAATCTTTTCTTTATCATATCCAAGCATCTCAAAAGCATAGTCCGTAAGTCCGGCGATTGATTTTCCTTCCATCTTCATACACTCCTTTCTACTTAACTTCTGGCAACCTTGGTTCAAGAAACTTATGAACTTTCTTTCTGCGCCTTGCCGGAATCATCTGGTTTATTCTCGGAAAAACTTTCCGTCTTACCAAGAATGTATCCTTTGTCAAACTCTGACATATTAGGAATCGCATCTTTCAGCTTTTCAATGATTCTTTTTTCTTTTTCTGACATGCGCTCACTCCTTTCTTGTGGTATACTCTCCTGTGAAAGGAGAGATGTTATGGAAATTTCTGGTTCACAAATCAAATTGTTAAAACGTCTTTATAAAGCTGATATACCGTTGTCTGATTTTTCCAATTCGGAAAAAGGAGAAATAGAATATCTTGGGAAACGCGGGTTCATTAAATACAGTAAAGAAGATACCGATTCAAGAATCACACCAACCATTGTCTGCATTCAGTCAGCTGGAAAAGCTTTTTATGATTCTTATGTAAGAGACCGCAGACGGTGGTATATCCCTGTTGCTCTGTCCATTGTTGCCATCGTAATTAGCTTATTTGCGCTGTACAAATCTGGACAGGTAATCAATGTTTACATTGACGAAAACAAAATGAATACGGTCACAGCTGAGAACCCTCCAGCAAATGCAGATAACAAATAAGGGAAATTCGGATATCTGTAAATGATTGGTAATCCGTCACCATACTTGCGCAACGCTCTGTGTGCTTGTCTAGCCATTTTCCCATGTGAATAATGAGGGTCACTGTTTATGGAATCCAGAATTTCCCATTTTGTCATGTTGTCATATTTTGACGGTGTTCTGTGGAACATTTGTTGTCACCTCCTTGCTTTGTGAGTTTATAATATCACGATGTGAGTTATATGTCAACACTAAATATTGACTTTGTGAGTTTTTTATGATATATTATCATTGGAGGTGAGGAAAATTGAAAGACAGAATCAAACAAGTGCGCAAATCCCAGAAGCTCACTCAGACAGCATTTGGAGACATAATTGGAGTAAAGGGAAATACCATTACTAATTATGAAACTGGTTTAAGAAATCCAACAGATGCTGTTATCAAATCTATATGCAGAGAGTTTGGAGTGAGTGAAGAATGGCTCAGAACAGGAAAAGGAAGTATGTTCGTTCCAGAGAACAAAAACGATGAAATTTCTAAGCTGTTTGGAAATGTTCTAAAGTCTAGTGATGATGATTTTAAATACCGTCTCATCAATGCTCTGGCAAAGCTGGATGATTCCGGATGGGATAACTTAGAAAAACTCTTAGACACAATTTACGAAAAGAAATAAGAAAATAGCCAAGGGCAATGCGCAAACCCTTGGCTTTTCTTTTTAACCGATTAATGTTTTTATGAAAATGTATATTGACCTCAGCCAACATCTGTTTTCTATCTTTTGTATCATTTCAATAATTTCTTTCTTGTAATCCATATTATACCTCCTACCGTCCAAAAACATTTGTTCTCTTTTACATTATCTTTGGTACGATAAAACGGCATCGGCAGACAAATCCCTCCTTGCTAACTGCCAGTGATAAACCAGAATGTGCGTAATTGCAAAGAAAATATTCGCACTATCGAATATAAAATGCGTTTTACGTGGAATTATACGGTATAGCAGCACAAAAATAATCTGTATCTGGTTAGGAACGCTCCTTCTGACTGTAGAATGTCTGCTAGATTGCCGGACAAGGCTGACCGTAGAATTTTTACATGAGAGATTGCGTGTCCGACTCGGAACATGAACTATGTAACTGATTATCAATATTATTCCGACAAAAATTATAACTTTTTTGGCTAATTTCAAAATACCGCCTCTTTTTTTAGACAAAAACAACTTTACATGATGTATATAATAGCACATTTTTACACTGTTTTAAATAAATCCGACAAATTTCGAAACAAAAATTTTAACAAAAATATTCTAAAACTTTACAATATGTGCTAGAATCAACTCAAAAGTATAAGGAGGAACTGTAGTATGAGTACAGAGAAAACTAAGAAATGCAAGTATTGCAAAACAGAGATTCCGGCGGACGCTAAAGTATGCCCGCAGTGCCGAAAGAAATTAAAAGGTGGAAAGCTCAAATGGGTTGTGCTGATAATCCTTGTCGGAGCGATCATCGGAGCTGTAGCGGGTGAAAGTGATTCGGAATCAGGTAAAAGTGCAACAACGGCTACTTCTTCAGAAAAGAAAGAAGCTGCACCGATCGAGTATACCACTGTTTCCGTTAATGATATGATGGCAGATCTTGATAACAATGCCATGGGAGCATCTGATAAATACAAAGATAAATATCTTGAGATTACTGGAAAACTTACAAACATTGACGCTTCTGGAAAGTATATTAACTTGATGGCTGATGGAGACTTTGAGATTATCGGAGTTCAATGCTACATAAAAAATGATGAACAAAAAACAAAAGTAGCTTCCATGACCAAAGGAGAGACAGTTACTTTAAAAGGGAAATGTACAGATGTTGGAGAAGTCTTTGGATATTCTCTTGATATTGATGAAATAGAATAAATAATAAAAAAGCCGGCTCCTGCGACCAACAGGAACCGGTTTAATAAATAAGATAATCTCGGAGAAAATCTTACCTACACTATGATTATATCATCTCCTGGATTATCGCACAAGTTAAAAAAAGGAGAATGATAAAATGAATGAATCAGTATGCATCTATCTAAGGAAATCCAGAGCTGATCGGGAAGCTGAAGCGCATGGAGAGGGTGAAACCCTCGCCAGACATGAACGGATCCTGTTAGATCTCGCAAAGAAAAAAGAGTACATCGTGGGCGCTATTTACCGCGAAGTGGTATCGGGAGAAACTATCGCCGACCGTCCTGTTATGCAGCAGCTTCTCCACGAAGTAGAATCCGGTATGTGGGATGGAGTTCTGGTTGTGGAAGTAGAACGTCTCGCCAGAGGTGATACTATAGACCAAGGCGTTGTGTCCAGGGCTTTCCAATATTCCGATACGAAGATTATTACCCCAACAAAAATATATGACCCAAACAACGAATTTGATGAAGAGTATTTTGAGTTTGGGCTATTCATGAGCCGCCGAGAATACAAAACCATCAAGCGCCGTCTGAATGCCGGAAGGATCTCATCAATAAAAGAAGGGAAATACTGTGGTAACAAACCACCTTACGGATACGAAAGAGTTAAGCTCGAAAAAGAAAAAGGCTATACTCTCCGACCTGTTCCGGCTCAGGCTGAGATTGTAAAAATGATCTACACCTGGTATGCCGGTGATGGCTGCGAACAAATTGGAGTCGCGAAGATTGCACGGAAATTAAATGAAATGGGAATAGAATCTGCACTGGGCGGCGACTGGACTCCTGCCAGTATACAGGGAATTCTGACAAATCCGGTATACATCGGGAAAATCCGATGGAATGGGAGAAAAACAGTGAAGACTATACAGAATGGTCAAGTAATTAAGACACGCCCACGATCAAAAGATACTCTTATTTGTGATGGATTGCATCCGGCTATTATATCGGAGGACCTGTTTAACTCCGTACAGGAAATACGAAAAAAGAACCCACCTCGACCAGTTAGTATAGCAAACTCGATTCGTAATCCACTTGCCGGAATTGTCTATTGCAGCAAATGCGGTCGCGCCATGGTTCGCCGTCCTTATCAAAAGCGCGGACAGGAAGATACCCTCATGTGTCCATATACGTCTTGCCCCACAGTAAGTAGCAAGTTGCCTCTGGTTGAAAAAGCTGTGCTTGATGGAATTAGGGAGATTGTGGAGAAATATAAGTTAAACAATGATATTAATACATCTTCACAGGCTATTGATTTAACAATAATTTCTAAACAAAATCTCATACATGAAAAAGAAAATGAACTGGAAAGCTTAAACGCCCAAAAAGCAAAACAATATGATCTGCTCGAACAGGGTATCTATACCACAGAAGTCTTCCTCGAACGTGCCAAAACTATATCCGCATCCATCCAGTCATGCTCTGACACTATAGAAAAATTAAAAGAAGAAATCAAACATGACGAGAACATTATAAAACAACAGTCGGATTTTATCCCGCGTTGTGAAGAGCTACTTGATAACTATTTGAGCCTTGACACAGAATCCAAGAATAAAATGCTTAAGAGTCTAATTGAAAAGGTTGTCTACTCAAAAGATACTAAAAATGTTTACGGCAAGGGCAACGAGATTGGTTTTCAGCTCGACATTTTCCCAAAAATCCAGAAGAATGATTAATGATATCTTCTATGTGCTGACGAACTGGCTCATTGATGCTATCATTAATTAAAAAAGAAATTCCCGGGGGCTAATTCCCCGGGATATTTTTACTGTTTTTTAACATATTTTGCGGATACAAAGCCATAATATTTTCCAGCAATACGGACATAATACCACTTTCCACCGTCTTTGGCTTTCTGAGTATAGTTCATTACTTCCACTTCATTTCCCTGGTTGAGTTTCGGATATTTTTTAATGTTAGGGTACTCAGTTCCAGCCCAAGTACGCACATTAAGCACAGTGGCAGTTACATTTCCCTTGAAAAGCACCTGTGTCTTATCCTGTTTGCTTGAAATTACAACTGGCTTATTAACCGATTCTTTTGCAAGATATCCAGTCCAGATCCATCCAATACCGATACCGGAAACTTTAACATGCGTCCACTTTCCGCTTGTCTTTCCATCAATTTCAACAACAGTATTTTTGTTGATTGATCCCATGATATAACCATTTGGTGTTTCACGGACATACAAGTCATTCACGGTTGCCACTCTGGTTCCAGTTTTTTTCCATGTGGCTGTATCTTCGTAGGGTTCCCAGTCAATCCAAACATATCCGTCTATTGCTGAATCGTTGATGGAGTAGGATTTATTGCGAACCGCTCCGCCATTTGCCACCACTCCTGGAGCACTGGAAGTATTTCCCTCATTAGTATAAATTCTAGCTCCATCAAAATTCTGTACATCTCCGATATGGGAGCCATTTCGGAAAATCAGAAGTGCACCAAGTTTCGGAACGGTATGCCATGTGCCCTGTTTTTTCGACCAGTTTTTTACACTCTGACAGTTATAAAAACCACCACCCATGATTTTGAGGGCATTTGTGATTCCAATTACTTTCACAAGTTTCCAGAACTGATACTCTGCACACCACGGCTGTCCCTGGCATCCTGGTTGTCCCCATGAGTTTACGTCTCTTGCGAATTTTGTATAATTGTTATATCCTGCATTCTTTTTAAAATCATCCAGATAGGCATTACTTTTCTTTTCAAGGTACCCGCCGTTGGATGCGTAATAATCACCAAGGTTTAAAAATTCCTGTAATTTGCTCATTATATCATTCCTTTCATATTGATAAGTACATGATACAACGAGCAATTGTGAATTTCAGCCCCACATTTTTATATAATATAGTCGTACCCTTTGTGGTGCTTGGAGCTGAGTTTTTTGATTGGTAGTCGGGAACTCAGCTCCCTTTTTTGTTGTGATATACTGATTATATCATGTATTATCTTTTGTGAATAGAGTTTTTGCGATTTTATTTGTTTTTCGCTAACTATTTATATGGCAATCGAGTTCGAGTCAACTTCGAAACAGATGAATCTGGAAATGCAGATGTAAATTTTCCAAATGGCTTTTCCAGAAATAATGCATCAGTCAGCATTACCATATTTAATGGAAATATTTATACTCAAATTTTTCCAAATGCTATATATACAAGTCAGGTAAATATCGTTTCAGAATATGCCAATTCAAACGGATGGGTAGATTTTATTAAATGAACACCAACTTCCAGCTATAGTAGTATTATTAGTCCAAATTTTGATCTTACTTTATTCTATGGCACAATAGTATTTATGGTTGCGGACTTGCATTCTGTTTCGGTCAAATAATTATTTTTCCCAAGCTTTAGCGTGAGAGTAATTTTGTTTAAACCGTTTCCACCAAGTTCACATTCTTTTACATTTGCAAGCATAGAATACCCTAGTAATTTGGGATTATATCCATTCATGAAAAATATGCAAACTCTATTAGCAATACCTATAATGCATAAATTACATGAGCTGTATGGAATGACCGAAAAAACAGCAGTTACAATATCTTCATCATTATCATCATACAATGACAAATTCATTGTACCTTTTTTTGTTTTGCCATTTAAATAGTTAAGTGCCCCGATAACTGTCTTGTTTTTTGTTTCCAATTCCGAAATGGTAGCCTCGTTTAATTTCTTAGCTACCCACTTCCAAAAAGTGCCAAAAAGAAGTCTTTTGTTTTTTCCGTCTGTGGAATCACGAACCATTACTTCATCTGCATCTACTGGTGTTGCTGTTTTTTCTGTGTAATTACTCCATATGTTATTCGCCATAGTCTTATACCTCCATTGAAATATGTTGTTTGATAAGTTGCTTTAATTCATTCAATTCCACTTTCATGGAATCAAGCTCGGATTGCAGATTTTTAACTTTTTCATGCTCATTTTTCAGCATTGCGAACATACAGGGAATCATAATACGGTAGTTCCAGTTCTCAGCACGTCCTTTTTCGTCATGGTCAACGGCAATCGGGAACCTGCGGTCAATATCCTCTGCAATGAACATTGGCATTTCTTTACCACACCGCTCGTCTTGCTCCATAAGATATCCGTCTTTGTACTTCGCCCAGATTACCTTGATTCTGTATAGGCCTTCCAGTTCATCTTCTTTTACGGTTTTCCCAAGAATTTTATAATGCATGGAGGATGATGCAATTGTTCCGACATCTCCATTATTATTTTTCCCCAAGTTACTACCGGTTATAAGCTTAGGCATTTCCGGAACATTGAGAGTCAAAGAGGCACTGCCAGTCGTCTCCACTTTCATCCTGGAAACGGTTTTTAAGAGAAGACCTGCTTGTTTACTCTCCAGAACTGTCCAATACCCATCAGCGTATTGCGCAGATAAATCAAGAAGTCCATGAACAAGAGAAGAATCGTAACCAGCTGTAGCTACAGACTCATTTATCTGGAACCACTCTTTTCCCTTGAAGTTTTTAAATCCAACTGAGTTGTCTATTTGAGTTATTATATTTCCATTCGCGTCATACACCTCAAAGGTGCCATATCCATTATTCGGACCGCCAAGCTTCAATGTTCCGCCTTTTGCATAGGTGAACGAAAAATATAACTGGTTACCCTCTTTATAAACTCCTTTCACGGAACCATTATTTGTAAGAAGATCAAATATCTCTTCGTGGGTAAGTGCGTCCACATCTATCACCACAGGGACAGATTGCATATCCAGCTGATTTGTAGTTCCGCCAGCAGCATACAGGATAAATCTAACAGACACAACGCTTCTATCAAGCGAGCTAACAGTATAACTTTTACTCGGCTCATTTACAGTTGAAACCAATGCGTTTGTAAATGTAGAGCCATCCGTGGAAGTCTGCACATACCATCTGCCGGAATATGCTGTTCTTGCAGCGCTGTCACCATCTCGATAATAAGCTTTTGCTGTAATTGTACTTGGTAAAACCTTGTCATTCTGACCTCGTTTTAGGATATTGGATGAAAGCTCGATAAAATATGTCCTGCCAGGTACACCTTGCTCTCCTTTTTCTCCCTGTTCCCCTTTTATCTTCGTCCATCTGTATTTTGTCGGGTCAGCGCTGTCACCCGGTGTATAATCAGTATATTGCCCGATATACTGTTTTCCAGAGCTAACAACTACATCAAAATCAGTTTTCCCATCTTCACTGTTCGCATAAGCCACATGGAAATATGGTGTCTTTCCATCCGCACCTGCTTTTCCTGGAATACCTTGTGCCCCATCAGCACCTTTAATCAGAGACCATGCATAATTATCTGGGTTTGTGCTGTCCCGCTCGGCAAAATCCACATACATACCGATATATTTTCGGTTGCTATCAGAAACGGAAAAATCTGTTTTTCCATCTGCAGAATTTGCATAGGCAATGTGTGTATAACTTGTTTTTCCATCTTTTCCGTCTGCGCCATCCTTACCATCAGAACCATTTTCCCCATCAGCGCCTTTGTATCGGGTCCATGTATAATCTTTTGGATTGTTACTTTCTATTGGCGTATCTTTGTTATTTGCAATTCCGATATACGCAACATATTCTGGCTCCAGATAGATTGGATTTCCTACAGTATCACATATTGTATTCCCATCTGTATCAATCCATGGAACAGTATCTGGGTTATCCGACATATCTTCGCCGTTTGGCATAGAAGCGTATTTAATCCAGGTATATCCATTCTTTCCGGGCTGTCCATCATCCCCGCGAAATTTCGCCCAGGTATAGGCAGCTGGATCCGTGCTGTCATCCTGTAAATAATCTGTGTAAGTACCAATATAAATATCTGGTGTCTTTGTCATCTGTCCAGATGTTGGATTTTCTACCGGAGCATATTTAATATGCAAATACGGCGTTTTACCATCCGCCCCGGGAGTTCCAGGAATTCCTTGTTCTCCTCTCGGTCCTTTTGGGCCTTGAATACCTTGTTCTCCTTGTGGTCCCGGTATGCCTTGGTCTCCCTTAGGCCCTTGTAATCCGTCAACACCATCTTTGCCTTTTTCGCCAGCGTAAATTTTAGCCAGCGAAAATCTCTTAACCACTGATAGAACACTGATATATGTTGCTTTGATGTCTACCCATCCATCGTTAGTGGATAATGCTGTTACTGTGTATGTCTTGGTCACATTATTCCAGGATCCTGTTACGCTATCTGATTTGATAATTGTAAATTTACAATCAGATGTAATATCCTGCGTTCCGTACATCACGACTGCCTGCGTACTCACATTGCCGGGAAATGTTCCGTAATTTCCGTCAGAATCAACAGAAATGCCCTGGTATTCGTTGCTCAACTGCAATGTCATATTCTTTGCAAGAGCTGCCGCTTCCTGCGCGGATTTAGCTGCCGCTAAAGCATCCTCGGAATCCTGTAATGCTTTTGTTACGTCCGTATCTTTTAATCTTTCCCAATAATACCCTTTTCCATCATTGCGGAATCTGTAAGCATGGCTGTCTCCATCATAATACAGATCACCTACATGCTTACTCATTTCTGTATCAGTTAGCCACTCGTTTGCCGGGTAATTGCTAAGTGTAGGTGCAGGAGTCCCGGTCCAGGTATTGATATTTCCGTCAATCTGACCTTGCATACTGTTTAACAGTCCGTCCAAAGATGATGCACCGATTCGCACGGATGCGCCGTCAATTACAATCTGGTTATTATCAATATCGGCTGAAAAGATAATTTTTCCGTTTGTGTCACGCACGATCAGCGCGCCGGCATTGATGTAGCTTGCATTGATTCCCTCGGCGTATAGCAGTCTTGTAATCATTTCTCCTGTAACAGTAAATCCATAAGGATAGGTTTTTCCACCATCTGTAGAAATTCCAATGGCTTCCGCCGTGAGTTTCCATACAATATCTGATTCTTCCAGAGTCGGCTTATTGTGCATATAATAGATTACACTACCGTCGTCCTGTGGATCTTCTGTCATATAAAGCCCGCCAGACTCCTTAAGCGTATTTGCTAGCCTTTCAACGGCTTTTTCGCGCTCTGTGCGTTCATCCTTAACAAGTTGTCTAGCTTCTACCAGTGCTTTTGTAGCTTCCGACATATATGTGCTGCTATTTCGGATGGGATCATCTGCCTGCGTTTTTACAGTGGTAATGCCATTTAACGGAGATGATACATCAGTTATTGGTGTAAGATATCCATTGCCGTTTCGATCAAAACTGCGTGCCATATCACCAAATTCTAACAGAGGATTATAAATCAGATCCCCTTGCAGATTTCGGAATCTGGCCCCGACCAGATTACCGCCAATCCATGCCGCTACAGTTCCGAGGTCACTGTCAGACAGAAGATTGTTTTCTAACTCCAACACATATCCAGCAGTTCCAAACAGGGATTCCGATTCTTTGTTTTTTACTCTGATACCAGTAATTATAATATCATCACTGGAAAGTGTAGGACTACTCACGTAATCCTCTAACTTGATTGGAACCAAGGAGTCGTTTTCGACAGCTCCGAAATTCCACTTAATAAATTGCAAATATCCTCTATTGTCAATTCTGGCGTTTGCTGTCTCCAACATTGCCGCCCATCCAATCAACTGACGGAATGTCATATTATCCGGGAGCGCTGTGACAACTACATTTCCATGCGCCATAGATGAAAACCCCATAGGGATATTTAAACTCTCACAAGCGCCTCTTACCAGCGTCATAACTGTCTGTGGAAGTGTCAGAGCGCTATAATATTTAGAGTTTGTCTTATACATATCATCTAACGCTGTAAAGCTCAATATTTCGCCATATTGCTCTGGCGTGGTAATTGTATAGACGCCCTTATCAATCGTCTCATATCGGTCTTCCGACGCGGCTCTGGATAGAACTATGCTGTTTCCATCAGTGTCTAAAATCGGCTCATAAAAATCACCCATCCAAATTGATTCACTGGCTGGTTCTGCTACGGAAGTCTGGAGTTTCAAATAGGCGTGAACTTTTGCCTGGTAGAAATTATAATCTTTCCACTGATCCTCTGTATTGTCCAGTTCAAGCTTCATTGTTTTGCAAACTGTAGCGCCGACCGGGAAGCTACTACTCTCCGCACAATCGGAAAAGTCATTGTTGCCGATCATAATCTCGTTTTCAAGTGTCTTTGTTGTTCCGTCAGCAAAGGTGATCTCCACGATTTCAATTACTTGCTCACCATCCTGCAATTTTTCTTTAAAAGTGTTTGATGCATTAATCAAGTGGATTTACCCCCTGCATATTAAATGATATTTCGGAATAGTATTCCCCAACTTGTTTTATGTTGTAATTCATTTTTCCCACGTAAAACTTTTCTGAACGCCATTCATTTTTGTGTGCTAACCAGTGATGTAAAATGAACGGCTTTCCTTTAATAATTGCATTTACCAGATTAGTTGATTTCTCATCAACCGGCACATTGGTGGCTTTATAACTATATTGCATAACTGTAAAAAGCGGAGTTATTAGTGCAACTCCTTTTTGAGTTCGATTACTTCCCTCTGAATATGTGGTCTCAAAGTTACACTGCATGTCCTCATCTGGCTGAGGGATGAGAAGTCCATTTATCTTGTATCTATCAGTTATTGATTTACTTATTGAAAATGCCACATTCTCACCCCCCTATACCAACTCAAACGGATTTATGCCGCTTGCATCACGCCTTAACTTCGCTTCGTCAATCATCTCATCAAATATTGTTCTGCGGTTCAACTGCGCTGTAAATCGGAAGTTACCACTGCTGCCCTGCTGATGCCTTGCAAATGCATCATCAATAATTTCTCGGATAACACCTTCTGGTGCTTCCAGGTTGCGACCATTCTTCTGATCTCCGAGCACTGCAAGGAACTCTGATCTTGGCGGGATAACTGCGCCTTTTGCAAGATATGGAATTGTAGGAACTCTTGGGAAATTAGCCGTAAATCCAATTGTCCTTGATCCAAACGGAGTTGGAACCTTCCAAGGTCCAAATGTAAATGCTGATTCAATGCCGCCGATTGCACTGTTTACAGTTCCAATAGCGCTGTTTGCAATTCCGATCACTTTGTTTAATATATCTTTGATAGTATCGCGTATACCTTCAAAAACTCTTACAACTGTATCTCTGGCACTTGTAAATTTATCAACGATTGCATCATGAATAGCATTTACTTTTCTGTCAACAAATGTTGTTATACTTTCCCATATAGATGACGTTTTTTCTGATACAGAATCCCAAATTCTTGTAATTTTAGACTTTATTCCATCAAATACTGTCGAGACTGTAGTTTTTATTGCTTCCCACGTATTAGACAGCCATGTTTTTATAGCATTCCATATTGTAACAGTAACTGTTTTTATTGCGTTCCAAGAAAGAGAAATGATACTTTTTATTATTGTTAATGCGGTTTCCACTATTCCATTAATAGCTTCCCAGGCTCCAGATATAATATCTTTTATAAGGTTCCATACACCTCTTGCAATTTCTTTGATTCCGTTCCATGCCAGTTCCCAATCTCCTGTAAAAACTCCTTTCAGAAAATCAATAACTCCGCTCAGAACATCTAATACATCTCCAATAATTTTAATAACGGATTTTATTGCTTCTATAACAGTGCTACCAATTACATTTGCCACGTCTGCTATTACTGGAATCACATTCGATATAATCCAGCTAATTATTGGGACTAAAATATTTTCCCAAAGTTCTTTTAAGATATCTATTAATTTGCCAAGAAACGTTTGGACCTTTACAAACATTTCTCCCAATTCCCCATCCATAAGCTCTTTTATTTTAGAAGCCAAACCTTGCAGAACCGGTAGAATATATGTGTTATATCCATCTATTAAAGTTCCAAAAATGGTTGAAAGTCCATTAGCTATTGAATCGAAAAAAGGTTTTAAATGCTCATCGTATAATGCGGTCACCAAATCAGAAAGATTTTGAATAACTGTCGATAATCCATCGGTTATTGTTTCGATAACCCCAAGTGTTCCTTCGACTGCGCTTTTTAATATATCCTTATTATCAATGAACGGCTGTGCGATCATATTCAGCATATCTCTTCCAAGTCTTGCACATAATCCCATAGCAGTCATTGAGATATTCGAGAATATCCCTATGATATTGGCTGTTATCTGCTGCGCAATTTCTCCACCAAATGCAGAAAATACCTCTGCTAGAGCGGATGAAAAATTTCCTTCAATTTGAGCAACCTCAGATCCAATATCAAACATATCAATTAAATATGTTTTTATTCTACTGGTGTTTTGCTTTATAAATTTTTCTATTCCTCCAATAAGATTTTGAGCAATTGTTATTCCAATCCTCGAAAAAGATCCAGATACTCTTCCAATGGAATAGGCAAATGTATCTAAAAAATCACTTGCCGCTCCAATTACTTCTGGATCAGTAAATATATTCTGCAAGGATTTCCCGATAGAGTTAATATTTTCCTTAATATCATCAAAAATCGGTTTGTAATCGCCTAGTCCATCCCAGAATCCTTTTGATAGCAATTTGGCTAATTTTTTAAACTTCTTTATTATGGAATCAAGCGGCTTGGACATTTTTTTAATAGTCGTTTCGCCTTCTGCAAGTTTACCGTAATCCACATTATTTACTGCACCGGATAATCCTCCAGAAGCTCCACCACCTCCGCCAGATGAAGATGGTGTGGACGATGAGTTGCTACCTGTAGATGTGGCTTTGTGAACTTCATCAAGTGACGAAAGATAGTTTTTTGTTTCTTTATTTGCTTTTTTCGTAGCTGTTGCATTATCTTTATTGGCATCTGCCAATTTCTCTGCATTATCCGCTGCCTGTCCATACTGATCTGCTGTATCTGCGATTGCATCCGTTCCGGCAAGCCCTGCACCGCTTCCACTTGTCTGACCTGATGATTTCTTTCCAGTAATAAGCTCCGTAAAGCTTTTGAAAGCATTTGCCAGAGTTGCCAGTTTACCGAGTAAAACATTAATTAATTTCAGAACAGGAGTGAAAATATTAATCAGTCCCTGTCCAACTGTTGCCTTGAGAGATTGCAGCTGCAACTGCATCACTCGTACCTGGTTCGCCCATGAGTCAGATGTTCGGATGAAATCACCAGATGCAGCCGATAACTGTTTCTGCACAAAAGCCAGACGGAGAGCTACTTTCTCCTGTTCAGTCATGGCGGATGTTGTTTTACCATATCCGTTCGCCAGTGCGTACTGGTCTAGTGCCGACTGGGTCATTACCACGCCGAGATCTTTGAGCGTTTCCGTTTCACCCGTAAACACTGATTTCAGTTTGATATAAGCCAGGTCCTGACTGATATTATAAAATGATGCTACGTCACCAGTCAGCTGTGTTAGAGCCGTTGACATGTCATAAGCCTGTGCTTCTGAGAATCCGAACGACTTTGACATTGCCCCGAATGTACCAACATACCGCTTTGCCATAGTCTCCGATAGTCCGGCGCTGGTCATAGCATTCTTTGCAAATTCGTTTACCTTGTCAGACATGGTTGTAAATGTAACATCAACCACGTTCTGAACTTCTGCGAGGTCGGAACCAAGTTCTATAGACTCTTTACCAAATTGAATTAGCTTGCCAACAGCAAAAGCAGAGCCAACCAGAAATCCGATTCGCTTTACTATCGTTCCTAATCCTTCAAACTGGCGACCTAAAAGATTTACTTTTCGACTTGCGCCGGAAATGTCCATTTTATTAAATGAGTTAGAAACCGTAGTACCTGTTTTTTTTGCCGAATTCCCCATTTTGTCCATAGAGTTTTCGACTTTTTCTGATTTTTGCTGTAAAGATTGAAACGAATCTTCTAGTTTTTCAAATCCATCGTGAAATATGCTATTAATATTTGCATTTATTTCTTTGACCGAGTTTGCTAAATCTTTAAATGCCGCTTGAACTTCTTTGACACCAGACGATATTCCGTCAGTATCTATTCTAGTATCAATGATAATTGAGCCATCAGCAGCCATACATTCACCTCCTAACTATTTGAGGTTCAACATCTCATTCAGCGCATCCTTGTACGCTTGCTCTTCTTCGCTGAGACGTGTTTTTATATCAATAATGTTCTTATTTTCTTGATAGAATTTCTTTTCCCATTTATCGAGTTTTTCTCCCTTTGCCTTTTTTGAACGAATTCCAACCACTGTATTAAAAAGGCATTCACCAGATTCCATAAAGTACCCGAAAAACGTCCACCAGTGCATATAAGGCACTGCTCTGATTTCTTTACCGGCAACCTTATTTACAGCCGGAACAATCATGTCTCCGTCCTGTTCCCAGTCCATTAAGCGGGGTTTGGGTTTATTCGGACTATTATCAACTTGACCGCAGTCAATAAATTCGCAAGCTTTCTGACAAGCTTCTGTAAGATGTTCTGATGGTATGCTTTGCCAATCCTCGAACAGAATCTGTAACATAACAACTGCTTTTGCCTGTTTGTCTAACTCTGGATCATTCTGCGCAATGAGAATATCAATGATTGCTCGAAAATCCGTTCTAATAGAAAAATCCACCCCACTTATGTTTAGTGAGGTGGGAAGCTCATAGGCGGTCATTTTGTATACTTCTCCGTATACTTATTGACTGCTGTCTGCATTTTCTTTTTCCTCTTTTCGATTTCCGGTGCGATTGCTCCTGCGATTTTATCCAGAACAATATAAGCAAATACCTGACCATTACCGAATACAGTTGTTGCGGTAATTGGTTCCTTGAACAGATCTTTGGATGCCTCATATCCAAGTAAATAATTGATTTTATCCTCGATCTGTTTATTCAGTTCTGCCATCTCTTTACCGGAAGTGACTTTCTGAATGGAATCTTTGAGCTGCTCAAAATATTCTGTCAGTTCTTCTGCGCGTGCTGCTACATTGATATCCGTCGGGTTCAGTTTGAAAGAAGAAAAAACTTCATCTTTGTTATTTGTGAATGTGAAAATGAGAATTCCATCATCAATTTTGGTATTAATTACTTTTGCCATTTAGCATATCCTCCTTGCGTATGTGCTTATTCGCTGTCGGCTGTGAATGTACCGGAACTGATATCAAATTTTCCTTTTACACGCTCACCAACGTAGTTCACAGTAAACGGAATCTGATAGCCGGATGTATCACCGCCATAGGAAGTCGGTACAACGTAGCAGTCCTGCTGGTATGCTTCATACTTGCCTGCCGTGGCTTCTGTCCAAAGATGGACCTCAACCGCTTTTGTTTTGAGGTTATCGTCTTTGAGACGTCCGTCTACAATCTTCTGCAATGCTGTAAACAGATCAGAAGTAGTGTCTGCATAGAATGGATCAGCGTCGGAAGAAACTTCGTAGCCGTTATGCTTGAATGTGGATTCTCCAAGAATGTTTTTAGATGTTTCAGTATCCGGATTGAGTTCTACGTTATACTCTTCCAGATCTTTTCCAAGACGCTCATATTTCGGCGTCAGTCCTCCACAGAGAGAACCTGCATCGATATAATGAGCCATGTATTTACGGTCAATTTTGCCTGTAACTGCCATAGAAATGTCCTTTCTGCCTATAACTCTTAAAGGCTGTGTAGGTTAGCGACTATCTCCGATTGATAGCCGGTTAGTTGTTATATTTAAGTGGTGTAATCACCATTTTTCCCAGTCATATTCGTATTTTACTGTGATTGGAAGCAACCAGTCCTGTACGCCGTTCTCCTGCGGCTCTGTTCCGTAGGAATTATCGCGAATGATGCGTTTTATCACTCGTCCTCTGGAAAGCTCTGGAAAAGCGGATAAGCGCGTCTCAGTGCCATCTACTGTGACTGGTTCCCGGCAAATCCACTTGCCAAGGTTGTCCAGAAACTTCTGAACAGATAGCTTCTGGCGCTCCTTTTCGGAAGCTGTGCGATATACCACGATAAATGGATACTGGCACACCTGGTGCATCGTTCCGCATACATCCTCTTTTTCTGAATAGATTAATGCTCCGGTATCTGCAAAGAACGAGATACCGCTATCGGTTCCAAGTTCTTCATATTTGATTGTTTCGTTTTCATATAACCCCGGATACTGATTCAGCAGAGCTTTCATGGCTTCTGTCAGAATCTCATATCCCTCTGCGTCCTTGCCGATCGGTTTATCCGCCATATTGCATCCTACTTTCCTAATATTTCAAAATGTGGTATCAGTGTATACGGTCCGCCCACACTGGTGACTTTAAAGACATTGTCCTTGTTCTGGTTCATATATTGATAAAATCCGCTCCGATAATCACTGTCAGTTACCGTTCCACCAGTCCACTCACCCTCCCAGAAGAACGATTCATCTGAGAATGTGATAGTGTCTTCCAGAGCGTTGTTAATCTGCCTTTTCCACTCTTTAGGCGGCACCCATGGAAGAATCTTGCCCCCTTTATCTGTAATGGTTATATCGCCGTTCTGAACGGTATAACGGATGTGTAACTGTGCGTTGTCAGTTGCGTCTGCGCCATACTTTTTAAGGATTGCTCCTTTGTCCGTAATGAGGTCAACGCCGGATAAAACATGAGGATACCAGTACGCATCTCCAGTCGTGGCTGATTCGTAATAATCAAAAATCGTCACCGTTTTTTCGTACATGATACCCTCTCCTTAATCATTTATTTTTCAGCTTATCCACGTCAATCTTGGACGTTCGTTTCCACAATTCCGTAATTTTCTCCCATCCAAACATGGAAATAAACGCCACAATAAACCCAGCCATGATAGCTGCTAAAATCATATACCACAAGATTGTCATGTGGATATACTGCATATACGCTACAAAAGCGGCTACAGTAATTCCTACAGACAGTACAAGCACTAAGGCATCTGTCGGAATTTTCGACAGAAACCCAACATTTTTAATCACCTGTGTAATCACAGACACACAAAACGCCAGAACACTGATTACTGCCAGAATCAGAGTTACATTTGTAAATAATGCTTCCATTACTCTGATACCTCCAAATCAACTTTTTCCATAACTGCCCTTGTTTCCAGAACAGCAATATAATCCGCCATTGCTCTTACCTGCATATTGTAAGTGCTTCTCGGACAAGTAGGAGTAAATGGGAGTTCCCCTTTGTCCCACTTTCCAAGCATATTCGCAAGTTTCTTATATCGAATAACCACCTGCATATACTCTGCCTTAAAGCGTTCCTTGTAATCTGCACTGTTCATCATTTCAACTGTCTGTTTTAATTCCATTATTCAGATACCTCCTACTTAACTACGAATTTTTCCCACTTCTTGTCACATCTGGAATACCAAACTGTTTGTATGTACCTGTGAATGAAAACTGTTTTCCACATTTACAGCAAGTTTCCGTAATGGTACAAGTCTTTTCTTTGTCATTGCATTTTGATTCAGCAGGACTTTTGAATTTATGCCCGCCAGTTAAAAAGCACATTACTTTATTCATACTAATTACACTCCTGCATACAATACTGGTATCCCATCATCCATCCTTACTCCAATCAGAAGCGGCAAAGCTGTTTTAAGGAGCAAATCATTTGTTTTCTGCGTATCTCCAACAGCACTGTATACCGCACTCCACTCCTTCGCACTCGCTCCGATCTGTTGAGGTGTGGCGTATGAAATGGATTCACTGCCGGAAGATACAGAGGTTACAATGCCTGTCGTGCTACCACCGGACCCGATCGCGGCTGACGTACCGCTCACAGCGGCATTGGTAGCATTCTTTTCAGCAAGCTCAATTTGATACATTAATTCAGCCAATGAACAGACCGCCTTTTTGATACGCTTCTGAGAGCGTTCGTTTGTCGGCAGTCCGTCCACCAACCTGTCAAATGTCATTGTGTCCACAAAACCACTGGCTCTTTCTGCTAATCGTGGAAATTCGGTTTCTGGCACAACTGAACCGAAATATGAAGTTGTGTAAAATTCATAATCTGCATAAGCCATGCCAGTTACCTCCTACTTGATCATCATTTTGCTGTTACAGTCGCGTGTCCGGCGCTCAGTGCCTTATATGTGCTGTCGCATTCAACCACTGTGATTACCTGCCCTGTTGCTGCGGTAATGTCAGCTTCTCCATCCCACGCAGTCCAGTTCTTCACATTCTGGCCATAATCTACAGTAGTCTCAGATGATGCAACTTTGTACTTGTACACATTTCCTGCGCTTGCTTTTTTCGGAGTAATAGTCACTTTTGTGTCTCCACTCTTACTTCCTGCCGCAGAATTTACAGTCAGAGTTCCAAGCGTCTGAGTTGTGTTGATAGTTCCTACGGCAATAGCATCAATGTACTCTGCAAAGAGGGTAAGTCCCATGATTGCGAATGCTTCGGATACTGCTGTGTGGTAATTGCCCTGTGTATGGAATCCGATCAGATTTGTTTCACCGGATACAGTATATACAAGACCCGCTCTTGCAAAATCAGATTCGTTCGGGTCAACATAGTACAGAACGATATTTTCAACAGGTGTAGCGATTACTGTTCCTCTCGGAATTTCACTGTCAGATAACAAGAAGATTGTGTTGAATCCCAGGAAATCTTTCATATACTGGAAGCCGAACTGATTCTGAATAGTGATATCAGCTGCGCCGATATATTCATATACGTCCAGAATATTGGCAAATCCAACAACGCCAGTCACATTTCTGTGCATCTGTTTGAATTTGTTCTCAACACGTCCTTTAGCCATTGCTAGAGACATCTGGAAAGTAGTTTCTGTAAATGTGAGGGTACCTGTTTTTAGATAATCATAAAATCTTTCAGTAACATTGGTCTGAAGCTGGAAAAGGAATTCATCATCGGTCATTTGAACAGCGTTCTCATAACCGTGATCCTTGATTGCTTCGATAGATACAGCCTTTGCGTATTTCTCGATAGTCATTTCTGCATAGGGCTTTTCTTTTACAACGAATTTGCTGTAAGGGATTTCCTCGCCCTCACCAACATTTCCGTTCTGTAATGTACCCTCTGCATATTTTGATTTAAGAAGCGCTCCGGGTGTCTTTTTGATTGGGCGCATGATACCAAGGATTTCACGTAAGTGTTCCCAGTTTCTTTCGAATCTGGTAACAAAGTCAATCTCACGTGCCGTTACCTGGATATCATTTGTCATAATAAGATTAGATTTTGCTGCCATAAAAAATCCTTTCTACCCATAATTGTTAAGGTATTGGGTTAGCGACTACGCTCTGATGCATAGTCGGTTTAAAAAAAATCACTGGAATAACTGGATATTCTGAGCAATTGCAGCCTGTCTCTCGGACGGGTCTTTGATTGCTTCGATATCTTTCTTTGTCATGCTTCCCGGTGCCTGCTGCTGTCCAACATGAGTGGTAAATCTTGCCTGGTTCTTCTGAGCCTGTTGCTGAGATTCATCTACAAAGGCAGATGCGTCAGACTGTTTCATTTGCTCGATTAGGTCATTCAGTCCAAGTATCTTACCATTTTTCAGCTTTAATCCAGCTTCTTTGATGTCTGCCATGACTGACCTTTTTGCAGCCTCACTGGAAAATTTAACATCATCAAGTGCTGTTTTAAGTGCGTCTGAGAAATCGCGGTCATAGATCTTCGCATTGAATTCTTTCTCTGCGTCCTCAGCCTTCTTCTTCCATCCAGCAAGCTCTGTCTGAATGTTCGCCGGGTCGATACCATCAAAGCCTTTTAAGGTTTCTTCTGCTGTCTCAGCACGTTCTTTCCAGTCATCACGTTCACCCTCGACTTTCGACAGAGTTTTTGCTACTTCTTTAGCATTCTTGTAATGCTCGGAGAGTGCTTTCTTAACATCTGCCTGTTTATCTTCCGGGATTTCAATTCCAAATGATTTTAATGTGTCAATAAGTTTCTGCATATATATCCTCCTGGCCGTTTTTGTTGACCTGCCGCCGCAGGTAAGGATTAAGCCAGTTAGACCACTGGCAAGGTAATGGGAAAGATAGGAATTGAACCTATAATGTTTACCACGAGGGAACGGATTTACAGTCCGCCGTAACACCGCCAATCGTTACCGCTTTCCCATAACCCGGATTCCCGGGTTAGCAAGGTATTTATCGTGTTATGCCTGCCACTATCCGACTTCCACTGAGATGTTGTTTTATTCATAAGGAAGTGTTACCAGTCAGTCAAACTGACCAATGAATATGCCGGAAATTGCATCCGCTTTCCAACCTCCAGATTCCGCTCAAATCTGTTTCTATTAAGGACATATTCACAAAGAAAAGAAAGGAGGACATGAAACGAAAAAGAAAGTAAAAACTTCTAATCAGCAGGCCCTACAAGGTTCACCATTCCTTGCAAGATTATAGTATCACATTTTTTTTAAAAAGTTGTCCCCACATTTGCAAGAGTCAAAGCATACTTCTCAGTTTTTCAACGTATCTTTTGACAAGATCGCGTTCCTCCCGGCATTCCGCATCTTTAGACATATCGCTCATTTCTGTTGTGAGTTCGTCCAGATGTTCTTCCAGAGCGGCAAGCATCTTCCTCTTGCAGTCTTCAGACTTGCCGGAACGATAGCTTTGCTTCTGCGTCATGTAGTCGTCATAAGCGTCTCGCCCGTCAGAACGGCTGTAATGCCCTCTTACATAATGTTCACCGCGTCTGCCATAAGAACTACCTCTGTCGTAATCTGGCATCATTCTGCCGTCATTTGCGCTGTATCTCCCCATACTGTCACGTTTTCTTCCACGTTCGCTGTAATCGTCATTGTATCCACCACGCATCTCATCAAGGACAGTGTTGTAATACTCTACTTTTTTGTCCCAGTACTGTGTATTCTTGATATCTTTGTACATATCAATCAACTTATATGTCATTTCCAGATTTCCAGTGGTCAGTCCACTGTCAGCAATTTTGGACAGTTCATCTTCGATTCTTGCGCATAAGTCTTTAATATCTCTCATAATCACACCTCCTACGCTTCTCTGGTTGCGACAATGTTTGCGTTCGCAACAGAAACAGCCTGATCGCTTGTATTTTCTACTGCGATATTAACACAGCATCCGCGAGGCACGTCAATATAAATACCAGAGGACACATTGTTGTACTGATCCACTGCCGCCGGTGTGGAAATCATCTGGGAAGATAATACCGGTTCACCAGAGATTGCAATAGCCAGAGAAATAGCTCCGACAGTGCCGCCTGTTGGAATTGCGATATTGCCAGAAAAATCCACGAAGAATCTCGCTTTGCACTGATTAGTCAGTCCTCTCAGCGTAATAATTCCACTTCCCTCTCTGTGCTGAATACAGTTAGAACCTTTAACTGCTGTGCTTGAAAATACTACGTTTCCATTTGCTGCTACAGTCTGAGCAGCTACATTTGTAAATTCTGCCATAAAAATACTCCTTTCATATCACAAAAGGACAGGTCTCAGCCTGCCCCTCTGTGTAATACGGCATAAGCCGACATCCGAAATCAATCGAAAGATACTCTCGATATGAAGTTATCAGCAATTGCATCCAGCGTTGCATCCGCATCCGTAATATGTGTTCGGGTTAGGAACCTGGTATGCTGGAATCGGTGCCGGATTAATTGCGTTAATGAGCTGCTGTGTCTGTGAAGCCATTGCAGTTGTGAGAAGTGCGCTCTGGCGATCCTGAGAAGCAGCACGTCTGAGGTCGTTATTTTCAGCCTGTAAGTTGGAAATCTTCTCGTTGCACAGGTAATCAAGGATTGCCCTTGTTCCGGCGTTCTGGCTGTCGATAATGTCTCTAGTGTTGTTGTTCATGGTGTTCTGCAATGCACAGGTATTCTGTGCCATGTTGTAGTTTATGCCCTGGATTGCTTCTCTGGTTTCGCAGCAGCAGTTTGCAAGCTGTGCCTGGAGTGCATTGGCATTCTGCATATTTGCTACAGTGTCAGCGTTAATAGCCTGCTGGATGCCGAAGCCAGTCTGCATGATGTTGGTGTTGATTCCATTAAATCCGGTAAGCATACCGTTGTTCATGGCATAGAATCCATCACAGAGACCGTTGTTGATTCCGTCAAGTTTGCTGATTACTGCGGAATTGTCGAATCCTCTCTGAATATCTGCCTGAGTAGCTGCTGTGGCTGTATATCCACCGCCGTTGCCGTTATTGCCCCATCCGTTGTTTCCCCATCCGAAGAAAGCAAAAATGAATAAAACAATAATCCACCAGCTACCATCTCCACCAAACATGCCGTCATTATTTCTACCGTTTCCAGTAGCAGCGGCAATATCTGCTAAGCTATAATTTCCATCCATAATATAATCTCCTTTTTGTGTATTTACATCAATCTGGCCAGATTGTAATGTACTATTTCATTCCTTTCAACATGTGCTGGAATTGTCCTGCCATCTGTTGAACTTGATTAAGTTGCTGTTGGGAAATCTTCCCAGACTGTAACATCTTCTCAACTTCCACTTTCGGGTCTCCCTTAAAATTCTGTTTAAACTGCATAAACTGCTGCATCATCTGCATTGGTCCGTTACCCTGTGGCATCCCACCGCCAAGTGCGTTAAATAATGGATTACTCATCTGCATTTCCTCCCTTGATCGCTGATTCCTGTACGGTATTAGTCCTAACAGGTTCAGAAAATGAATTTAATCGGTTTATGATAGCTTCGTATTTGCCCTTTAAATCGTCATATTCCTGTCTGGTGACATATTTACTGTCCATGTTCTGAACAGGCTGTTTAGGCGGCATCTGAGAGCCTATCTCGTGGTATTCAAATGTTCGCAGTGGCTGCGGCATGCCGGATACATCTGTGGATTTTATGTAGAACTTTTCGCTCTCACTGTCCATCAGTAAAACGCTTGTCCCGGGTGCTACCAGATAGGATTTTGCGCCGACTTCGCCAGACACCCACAGAATACCATTGTTATTCTGCTGGGGTTGCTGCACTGGTTGAGTTGGCATCTGGACAGGCTGTTGCTGAAACTGATTCATCTGCCCCGGAACACCAAAACTATATTGATAAGGATTGTTATATAATGCCATCTTATACACCACCTTTCTGATTATATTTTTGCACAGAAATATTAATCTAAGAAGTTCAAAAAAGTATCAAAAAAGTATTGACATATCACTCATCGGGTGGTATTCTAATATCAGAAAGAGGAAATATGATATTATTAAGACAGTTAAAGAAAAACAACCACACAGACCCAGGAGGGCGGACAGGAGGAAAAAATGATAAAATATGATTTGGTGAAAAGAACGGCAGAATTTAATCGCAAAAATAGAAAGGAGATTAAAGAAGGATGTACGGCGTTAGATCCTTCTCCTGAATATATAAAAACATTTGATGCTTTGGAAGAAGCGAAAAAAGAGCTTGCCAAGTATCAAACAAGTATTAGCAAATTCAAAACCGGTATGACATTTTATGAGGTTACAGAATACGTGATTGAAGAAAATAAATTCGAGTATGACGATGATGAAAAAAAGCTCGTACAGACGAGCTTTATAGACACATTAGAAACTACTTCAATGGAAATCAAAGTTGTTGAAAAACCCAGCTATGAAACAATTGGTGTTTATTCTAGCCTGGAAGAGGCGGAAGAGGCAGCAAACGAGTATGACGGAGACGGAGAGCCCTATATAATACTTTAAAAAAATAAGTCAGAAACACAGGACGGAGTTTTACGTCTTGGAAAACGTCAACCCGGACGAATACGCTCCAGATCATTGCGACGGGGACATTATAAAACGTTGGAAGTAAGAAAGGAAGAATGAAATATGGACATCAAGGAGATTCGTTTGATTTCCGGATTAAGTCAGCAAGCTTTTTCCGATAAGTACAAAATTCCCAAAAGAAGCATAGAGAACTGGGAGAGTGGAAAGCGAACTCCGCCAGAATATGTTATTAGTTTGCTTGAGAGAGCTGTGAAAGAAGATATTAAAAAATAGAAGAATAATAAAAGGAGGTGAAAAAGAATGTATGATGAATATACAATTGGAATTCTTTCCGAATATGCGTATTGCATCCAGCTGGGGCATGATATGCATATCGGAGATACCTATCCGATTAGAAAACTTTGGAATGGAAAAGGAAATATTTCTGAAATTTTGAGAAGTGGAAAAATCTCAGTACAGGACGAAGATGGAGAAGAATATGTATTATTTTTTGAAATAATAAAGAAAAAATCTCAAATATTAAAAACAACCGTAAGAATAATTGACGCTGACTAATGGTTGGAATGAAGAAAAAGTAAAGCTCCAGAAAATTAATCCTGGGGCTTTTATCGTATCAGCATACTTTAATTATTTTATTGTTCACCCGGCGGCTCAATCGTTTCGCCGTGGATATACTCACATTCATTTGTTCAGCGCAGTATTCAAGCGTGTATTCTTTACATCTCAACCGAAACAATCTTTCTTCGTCCGGCGTGAAATTACACTCTACTAAGAATCTGTCTATATCTTTCTTTGTAAACACATATAATTTCATGAGCATACCTCTTATTAATGCAATTAACGCTGATTCTGTGCAAGATAATTTGTAAGCTTCTGTTTTGTTTTTTTTAATTCCTCGACGTTGTCTCCGTTAATCTGACTGTCTAGCATGGTTGACAAGACCTCCAGGATAAGGGAATCTCTCTCAGCTATTCTCTTTAACGTTTCAAAATCTCTTTTATCATGGTCTTCCAGGATTTCCACTCGCTTATTAAGCCTGAATGCCGGAGCAATCCATTTAAAAATAACAGCTGCTGCCCCTCCAACAATTGATACCCCTCCACAAATTGAAAGAAAAAATTGGATAAATTCCTGTATGCTCATTTTTATAAGCTCCTTTCCCAGTAATATACCGGGACCTCATTACCGCTATCCCATGTATCATAATATTTTCCGTCTTGTACCGTCACCACATGGCCATCTATGCAGAGAATGTACGTGCCGGTCGGATGATCTGAACAGAAGTCATTTACTGTATAAATATACCTCTCCGATTGCTCCACTAGCTTTCTATGGAATCCTTGCTTTGCCAGGTATGAACCCCATACAAAATTTGCACTCGGCATATCTGATAAGGCACACGCTTGTACCATCAATCCGATAAACGCCGTTTCCCAGTCAAGGTCTAAAGCCTTACATATTGCCCGGACAGCACAGTCGCCTACGCGCTGTCCTCTTACCGGATTTGGATTGAAATACACCCATCTATCCATAGTTACCTCACTTTGCTCTCATAAATCTTTTTGCCCCGGCATTTGCCCTGGACTGCTGCTTATATCCAAAGTCTGCTACCTTGTTGCGGTAATATTGTGCTGCAAGATTGTTTTCCTCACAGAATTTATTATACTCCTTATTCTGTTCAGTCAGCTTAAAAGCCATTCGATCATATTCTGATCTAAGTTTTTCTTTTTCAGAGTCTGGTACATCGTCTGAGTTGATTTCTTCGTTCTTCATTATCAGCTGGCGTTTAGTCGCTCTAATAGAACGTTCCATTGCTCGCTGCTTCTGTGTATCTTCATAGATCTTTTTATTCTCTTCAGAATCAATCTTGTGTTCATCCGCCCAGGGATTCCGTAATCCTTTCGCCCATGGTTGGTGACTATGCTTGCAATTCCACCCATGCAGTCCGTGCGGATCCACAACGGTTCCTTGTCCGGTTTTCGGACTTATATCATATCCGGTACTCTCCAAAAGATTAGGATATCCAGGTTCCGATCCAACTATTGAATAAGGTTTTCCCTGCCAGGACGAATGATCTCCGCAAGGTGGCTGTCCTTTCTGTGCTGTTCTGGCTCCCAGGTGGGCTGATACAAGGACATAATTTGTCTTTGCCTGCACAATGTACTGATTAGTAATCTGCGCCGCTGTCTGGTTCATGGACGTTACCACGCAGCACCTCACAGCTGCTTCAAGTGTTCTTTGGGCACCGCTTGTTGGATAATCCACCATAATTCCTTTTTTAGCATAATTGTCCAGCGCATCACAAATTGCAGTGGTGTAGGATTGCACACCGGAAGCAACACGGATTTCAGCTTTATCCAGCAGATTAATTAGATCCCTCTGAGATTGATTTATGGTAGTCCTACTCAGGTTGCTAAGCTCTCCTAATGTCTTTTTAAATTCTGCGTCCATCACAGCAATGACTTCTGGATTTTGTATTGGTGGACTTATATTTTCGTCAATTCCTAAAAGGATATCTTTATCATTGTCCCAGGAAGTCATTACGGCATTTTGCAGGATCCGTCTAAGCTCTGGCTGTGTCATTTTTGTAAGCTTCTGCAGTTTCTGTTCAATAGCAGCTCTGCTTTCTCCCATTTGCCTGAGCTTCCAGATAAGCCGATCAGCTGTGGCAGTCATTTTACTAGTCTGGAGAATACGCCGGGAAATGTCCGTCATAATAAAATCTTCCAGTTCCTGATAAATCGCAAGGATCCTTTTTTCTTTTCCGTGGAAATACTCTGGTGGAAGCATTATTTACCACCTGCCGTTTCTTTTACAAGCCGCACCCAATCAGATAGATGTTCCTGCTTAGCACGATCAAACCAGTGATCGGACGTTCCTGGTGTGTGATATTGTAATCTTCTCCCTGTTGGTGTTTTTTTAGGTGGAGATGTCCATCCAATAATATTGCCTTGTGCATCTTTTATCGGAATATTTGGACCGTATACCTCGCCTGTGTACAGATAATGAGCGTAAGGAGTATCATATTCAATCTCTCCGCCATCAATTCCCTGCGGATATCTTACGCTACTTCTCAATGCTCCTTGCTGAAAAGGTACATAAGGCTCGCAGTCCGCTACAATCTGCATATTCAGTTTCGTTTGTGCTTCTTTCAAATTAGCATCAATTCTCTTTGTATCGAATTTGATATGTACATTTCCAACATGATTATTGATCTTCATAGGCTATTCCCCGAATAATCCACTTGCTTTGTTTTCCGCATTTAAATCCCTCTTTTTTTATTCATCATCAAATAATCCTTTTTCTTGTGTGCTTTCTGCTTCTTTTTGCATTGCCACAGCTTCTTCTTTCGTCATTCCTTCAAATTTCACGAAATACATCCATGCCGGAACCTTTCCAGTGGTCACATACTGCCACCATCTCGCACGGTCGTTTTCTCTGACATAGAGGATGTCTCCAAAATCATAATTGACTTCATAAGCTCCGACAGGTGCAAGTCCGTACAGATCAGCATAAACGTTCAATGCGTAAATAACTTCGTTCAGACAGGATTCCAGTTTATCCCTTACATCCTTAATGAACTGCACTGTCCTCTGCTGTTCTGCTTCTACTCCTGTAGCTGTCTGAATGCCGCTGGATTCGTTAAATACAAAGTACCCGTTGGAGAATCCAATCTTGTACCCCAACTGGCTTAAAAGGGCATTTATGCCGCTTATACGGGTATCTGTGTTGAGAATCGGATTGATTTCTTGATAGAACTCTTTTTCATCCTGTCCGAATACGTTTTTCACATAATCTGGCAAACTCATTTCTGAGCATCTGTGTTCCATTGCCTGTGGCGTCATAGCGGAAACAGGCGAGCCACTTGGCATCAGCAGCCGGTCATCTGCCAGAACAGTCCTCTTAGAATCAAGGATTTCTTTTGCGTTTCTGCTGTATGCAATGTCGAGGTCTTTTAACTCTTCAATGGCTTCTGCAAATATCGGAAGTCCCAGTGGCGTGCTAATATCCACATTATTAGCCTGCGGCGTCCGTAGAACTCCATACAGAGGCCCGTCCAGCTTCTCACCATTTGCCTTGAGTATTGGTGGTGTATCTGCCATAAGGTCTGCCCATTTAGTCTGTTTAAGGTCGATTCTGTCACCGATTGACTGAGGAGATTTTGACACATAGGCTCTATTAGACACGTAGTACGGATAAGTTGTCACACCATCTATTGTAGTCTCAGCAAAACGATGATATTCGAGCCTTGTGTAGTATTTCCGTCCAACCGTATAAGAGTCCTTGAATATAATCCCTTTGATTTCCTGATTATCATAATCCACAATCATCACATCTGCTGGAGTGAATACATCAAGGCTTTCGCCATTCGGCTTAATGAACACTGTTCCGTAAGCGCATCCATATTCCACCCAGTGCCGAATCTGGAAATATACCTTGTCAATCTGCTCCTGTAACCATGTCGCCCTTGCAGAGCCGTCAATCTGAATGCCGATCGCCAGCGTTGCGAGCCGTGCTGTCTCTGAGCAGACAGATTTCGCGAAATTAATTGTCTTGATATTGTTCTTATCATCTAACCATTCCGGCACACCTCTGTAGATGTTCGCACACCGGTTAATCAGCGATTCCATTTCCGGGAATTCTGCTGCTCGGATATTAAAATCCTCTTCGGCTTGTTTTTTGAATATCATGTTAAACCACCTTTTTAGTGTTGTTATAAATCCCATTTAGTCACCTTTTTTTTACAGTCAAATCCTTATCAATGCCTAACGGATCTCCTGCAAAGTTCCATAGCTGGATTTCTTTACAGACAGCTCCGCACTTACAACACTGAACATATTCGCTCCACACCTGGTCTACGTGCATTTTATCATTGATTAGTTTATCCTCTAATGGCTCTTCAGATATCGGAACAATTATCACGCTTCCGCACTTACCGCATTCCATGATGCGTGCGCAGCCTTTTCCATATCTAATAAATCTGTATGCTATTTTTATTCTGTCAAATAGCTTATTGTCTCTCATTATGCACTGTGCCCCCTTCTCATCGACAATGGACTTGTCGCATACCTGAGAGAATCTATCCAGTGATCGTTACCATCTGGATAATCTGCGATAACTTCTCCATTGCTATCTACTTCATGTTCATAATTGATAATTTCCTTGTATGCTCTAGGCGTTCGTGCCGGGTCAATGACTAATGTTCGGCACTGTAACCACTCAAAAGTATATTTGCGGCTTCCCGGTGTAACAATGGCCCTACGTGCTGGAAGCCCTGCATCTCGGAAGTCAATAATGCTTTCTTCTTCATCAACTCCGCAAGATATTGAATAATCATCATATCCTTTTTTCTTTATCTGGTTAGCCATTTCCTTGTTTCTTATCTTGGAGCCTCCAAGTTCGTCTAATAAAAAAACTTTTTCCTGATTAGGAACATAAGCTACACGGAGAAATGCTTTAGGATCTGGATACCACCCCCAGTCCTGTCCCTGGTAGATACTTTGAAAGCTCTGAATCTCTTCATCTGTAATTTTTCGAATTTCTAACAGTTCGAAAATATTTGTTCCAAGTCCAACAGGAAGACCGAGATATTCATGGTCGTAAGCTCTCTGATTTGTTTTCTTCAGATGCTCTGCATCATCAATAAATTGCTGACCAAGCCATTCAACAGGAACTGATCTATAATCGCTCTTGTGTCTGTAGCTGTCAACTCTCGGTTCCTCCACATACACGTTCGCCCAGTTGCTCCGGCTGATCGGTGGATTAAATGTCTTAAATACTTCAAATTTGCTTCCACCACGAAGTACAGACTGTTGAACTGTACGGATTTCTTCAATTCCGGCAAACTCATCAAGCTCCTCAAACCAAAGGTACTTGAAATATCCTTTTTTTACTTTTATGGACTTTGTTTTCTTAGCTTTATCCAGTCCTCTGAATATGATCTTTTGTCCTGTTGGCTTATACACATATTGCATAGGACTTAAACTGTCAGCCCATAAATCACTTGCTCCAAGCGCATCAATTCCCCATGCGATCTGTTCATACACAGATTCTCTGAGCGTATTACCGACTTTCCGAAAGATTACAGCATTTGACATTAAGCCATTCTCTGCATCCTGCATCATCTGAAACGGAATCATGCCGCCTACAAAAGATGATTTTGTGGATCCACGTCCACCGTACAGATCATAGTAAGTGTGTTTACCATCTAAAATATCCCAAAACACATTGTAAAATGCTGGTGCCACAATCTCATTCAGTTTGATAGCGTTACTTTCCATCCTGTTTCTCCGGTCTTGGAATATTGTTCACAATCGTAATCTTTCCGTCTCCGAAATCATCATTTTTCTTGTCAGCGTCCCAACCCTTGAAGTTGTTTCTAAGACTAAACTGAGCACCATTGGAACCATCACGATCAAACAGTCGTTCTTCTGCATACTGTTCTACTCTGGCTTTCGCGCGCGTAATCGTGTCAACAAACTCTGGTTTTGCTTGATAGTTTAAAAGAGCCTGTCTGCTTGTAAATCCAAGGGCCAGAGCAAGTCCTGTAACGGTCGGAGGGTGAACGTCTACAAAAACGGGAGACCCGAATTTATTAAACATTTGTTTGCCTTTGCTATCAGTTAAAGGATATCCTTTACAATACTCAAAATATTTTTCGATTTTTTTTTCAATTTCATCCACCGTTTTATACATGGGTGGTTTTCCCATTGGCATTCCCACGTTCTCACCTCCAAACAAAAAACTGCCACATATGGCATATAGTCATAGATATATACTATATTACCATACATGGCAGAAAAATTTGTCCCCACATTTTAATATTAATTGTAGTATTATATTTCTCTTAGTTTTCTTAGAGTATCATAAAACATAGCCATTGCCTTGCGCTTGTATGCGTAGAAATCGTCTCGCTTTGCCGGTATGTATTTCGTTTTCATGATACGGTCATAGGATTTGTTTGTTACAATAGATTCATACACCAAAAGTTCAATCCCCGGCGGACAAGAGCTTATGCAGCAATGTAAAATATCGTGTCTCTGCTCTGGTGTAGCTTTCTGGCATATATCCTTTAAACGGTTAACGTCCTCCGGATATACACCAAAATCAACAAGTGACTTTTGCCTGGTCCGCATATCATCACCGCCTTTTTATTGCTATTTACGCTTGCCGATAAAATGTGCAATCAAGTAAATAGTGCCAAATGATCCGAATATTATTCCAAATGTAAATGCTATTAAACTATCAATCATAGATACGTCACTCCTTTAAACCACATAAGTATGTTGTTTTGGTGCTGCTTTTCCACGTTCTTTCCCCTTATTAAATGGCTTTACAAATACTTTCTTACCGCTTTTGTACGTTCTGTAATGTCCTCTTACGCTCCAACAAGGACAAGTGATTTTGTGATTTTTACTTGGTTTTATCAGCAGGTCATTATCATTCACGTAATCCACGATTTCCGAAAGAAGATAGACGCTCTTATTTTTACTTTTAGCTTTATGCTTCTTTTTGGAATTCGCCATTTGCACAGGCCTTTGCTTTTCCGCTCTTTTTCTTTCGGTCGTCATTATATAAGACATTATTGCATATATATTACTCGCCCAGTTTGCATAAGCTTCCTCGTATTCTCTATCTTTTTCGTATATTTCTACAGTAGTATATTCACCATGCACACTCCAATTAAATTCTCCTATGTATACCTCTTTTTCTTTTTCCAAGTCTACGAAGATGGCTTTGCAAGAGCATTCATTAGGATTCCCGTTATTAGTTGCTATTTCAAAAATCAACCCTGTTTGAGCATATTCATTAGGACTAATAAGCATCGTAAACGAATCATAAATAAATTTATCTATTATTTGACAAGCATCAAACTTATCAACAATATCATCCCAATAAACAATTATGGAATTCATTTTTTCTTCATCTCCTCCAACTTCTTCTCTATCGGATTAATAATCTCTTCCAATACCTGTTGCTCATAATTTTCTTTCCAGATTTTTTCTCTTTTCCAAAATTGGATTTTCATAATCTCATTTATTAAATTAATACACGCTATTGCTTCTAGCATTCCCCAACATCCATCACAGGCTCTTTCATTGCACCACTTTGCAAATTCTTTAAATTTCATTTTTGAGTTCCTCCAGCTTCTTCACAGCTTCTTCACGGGTGAGGAATACGGTTTTGTCAAGTTCATTATAATAATTGCAAAATAGCATAAATTGCAGATTGTTTTCTACGATATAAAATTTCTTTTCAGAATCACAATCGCAGTTACAATTATAATTCTCACAATCAATAACTGTTTCTCCAAATTTACTACATTCCGTATATTCATAAGTTATTCGATATACTTTTTTAAATAAATCATCTGGCAATTTCACAAGCAAACCCTGTTCTTCTAAGTCTTTATAAGATTTCAGTTCTTCTAGCAGCTCTGCAACATCTTTCAACCAATACAATCCTCCATCTTCAAAACAACATTCATAAGTATCTTGATAATACGGGCATCCAACCGCTTCCTTGTCGCTGATAGGATCTCTTAAATCCTTGCCAGTTCCACAGACAATGCGTTTATACTCATCATCCATATGTATGAAGTTTTCGTGGTCTGCATAGCAACCACCTCCTGTATCTTGACTGGCAACACATCTAAGTGCTTTTATCGTATCGTCAAGTGTTAATCTCTCCATCTACTTCACCTCTTTCATCTGACTTTCTACAGTATCTGCAAGCAACTTTAAGGACTTAATAAATGATTCCGTCAATGCTGTTCTGTCTGGTTTTTTAGCAAATGTTCTGACAAGATTTACTGCATCTTTGACCTTTTCTTCATCTTCGACGATTTCAGATGCTTCACACAATATTCTTTTATCATTGTCTCTGCAAGTGACCATCTTGCTACTATAAAAATTCAATATGTTTGGAATTGGAATTTCGACAGGGTTTAAATGGTTTGCTCTCGCCCATGTAAATCTCTGAAGCTTTGCCATTTTCAGAACGCTCAGATATTCTTCCTGTGTCTTTACAAACACGCTTTTTCCTGTTAAATCAATCATCATAATTTCCCCCTGTAATCTCATCAATACACTGATTCCAGCCCTCCGCAAAGCCAGCATCAGACGTATTGGCTGGATAATCTCCATTGTCTTTTTTCGGCAAGTCCATAAGCGGGCACCAATCTGGCTTTGAGCTTAAGTCTTCGATATATCTACAATTTATTTTACAAAAAGAATGGAATATTCCACCGTGTAAAACACATGATTCACAATCTTCTGGTGTTTCCATCACTAATACTGACTTACTCATCTTCTCTTACCTCTTTTCTGCAAGAATGCTCCATATTGTGAAAGACTAATGATAGTATCTTTTTCTCTTGTAGCCAGTCCATACCCAAGTCTTCCATTTTTTTATTTTCCTCTTTCGTAAACATGGTTGAAATGTCCTTGCCTTTACTCATCTGATTCCTCCTGTAATAATTCTGGGTTGTCAAACACGTTTCCGGCAGTTTCAATCTTTCTGTGCCAATATCCAAGTTCTTTTCTGTAAAATGTCTCTTCTGGAAAATCAACATAAAATCCAAAATTATAGCTTCCGTAATCAAAACTCGAACAATACATTCCAAATTTTACCGGGGCATATTCTCCGTTATGATTAACAATATCGTTCTCCCAAATTTTCTTCCCGTTCTTGTCGGTCAGACCTGTGAACTGACAGAGGGTTTCTATATCAATTATATTGGTATATACTGTAAACAGATCTGAATCCTTCCGATAAAAAATAATGTCCTTCCCCCCTATGTGATATTGATCTCTTAGGTAATATCCCTCAACCCATTTTCCATCATAAACGCTCTTTGCCTTGAAAAGAATTTCTCTCATATCACACCTCCTTCGGTTTTTCGCACCGCTCAAACTCGATCACCCAGACCCACGGGTTCGCATTCCAGCCGTAGCGATCAAGGTCTGATTTCTTAATGGTGGAATCCCAAATTTTAGCGAATCTTTCTATCGCTGTACGCCACATTTTTTCTTCCCAACCAACGTTTTTTCCATTCTTCCAATTTGCTCCCTCTGCTTTTGCGCCATCTTCTGTGATATTCTGTAACCGCTCCACGCTCACATTCGTAACCTTCAGCCAGATACGAGCAGCTTTTTTCGGCATGTGGATTGATGGTTTCCACGGCTCTTCTGCGTCTTCAGAATTTGCAATGCTAGCCTTATATCCATAGTGTTCTTCCAGATGGCACCCTTCACCTTTTCCAACCCGCTTTGTATATCTGTGCCAAGTCTCACGAACATACAGGATATCTTCCGGCTGATATGGCGATCTTCTTTCCGGCTCCAACGGATAACCACATCTTGCACAGTATACGTTCTCTGCCAGGTTATCATATATGTATTCGTTGTGAACATATTTGCAATTCGGGCACTCTTCCCATTGCGGTTTTACAATTCTTCTGGTACAGCTTTTTCTTCCGTCCAGAATTGCTCGAACCATTTGGGTGTTGAATAAAATCGGTTTAGTTGCCATCTACTCCACCGCCTTTCACAATTTCTATCGCCCTGCTCAGTCCAGCATTGTATCCTTGATGCACATCAGATAAGATACATTCTGATTCAATGAATTTGTCTCTTTTCAATTCGTTGATAACCTTGTCCACATCAAAAGCTGTCGGCTGTTTATTAATGCAATCAATGAACTCTTTCTGATCAGAACTAATACTTGTTCCAATCTCCCATATTTTGATGTATTTGATTAATTCGTCTGCGTCGATTAACCGCATTCCTCATCCCTCCTTATATGGCTCTGGATAGTCCATCCATGCAACTACTGTTCCCCCTAAAACTTTTTTATCCGTTCTCCAAATTCCATCAGTAGTATGTGCTTGCTCTACCAATACTGTTCCATCGTCAAATACAACTGTAGCAATTACATATTTAGATGTTTTTTCGAACATTCCTCTTTTCCAGTTATCTGTTCCTTTAAACTTTGCAAATATGGAATCGTGTTCTTCCGGCAATCTCTCACTGACTGGAATCCAACCATTTTCTTTCTCTTCCTGTTCAAAATCATTTAGAAGAGTATTCACAATATCCAGCGCACTCCCTGGAAGCCCATGCTTATACTGTGATTTCTTTTCTATCTCAGCTTTGTATTGTTCTAATCTGGTTCGTACTCTGCTCATACAACCACCTCTTCAAAATGCTCATTTAGTATTTCTTGTGATATCTCAATCCATCTGTTAACATTTACTCCGTCAAGATGGATTTCTCCATCAATAATTTTTTCATTTCCTACTTCGTAAACTTCGCCAACCTCAATTTCCATGTATCCGTCAACGTAAAATCCATCACCATCGTATGTATCTAACGTGAACGCTTTCACGCATTTATACTTCATGCTTCCACCTCGCTATCCTCTGGCATCTGGAACGTCATTCCTTTTTTGAGCATTTCTCCAAGTTCTCCTGCATGTGCTTTGTTTTCTTCTGTTTTTGGCTTCATGCTTAATATCCTACATACTTCTGGAATTACATATTTTGTGTATTCCGAATCTCCATAGGCTTCCTGAATCATATCCAATACCTTCATGGCTTTTGCTTTGGTGGAATATTCAGCGATAATGCAACAACCGCCTTGACTTCCGACATATATTGATGCCGCTCCATTAATGTCTCGAATTGCAATACTGAAAGCATTATCAATATTTACTATTATTGTTTTATCCTGACTTCTGATTAACATTTTGTGTCCTCCTTATCTTTCTCACAAAATTCTCTGTGTTCATGCACTGAGTACTCGATTACACCACTACATTTCATGTATGTGAGTTTTTCTCCTGTCAATCCGCATTTGTGTTTTCTTGTATTCAGATACTTACAGGTTCCGTCACAGTAGCTCATTTTTCACTCTCCTAATATCTATCAAATTCAATGTTACTGTCTGAATAGAATCTGTATGAATCCTCTCTGATTTTCTTATTTTTACACATGATAATTTCTTTCGATTTGCTGACAGCTTCGTTAAAATCCTCTGTTCCGAGATCGTAGTCGAAAATATCAAATGCACTACAGTTGAGAAACAGTGCATCTCCGCAACCAGCGTATTTGTGGATAACGATTCCTAAAGAATTGTATTTCAAGGCGAAAATACTTCCAGTTTTAGGATCTTCGCCATACTTGGCGTTACTTTTAAATTTCATTTCCATCCTCACTTTCCCTATGTATTAGCAACTGAAACGCTATTGTGCAGTTAGTACATGATTTTAATACTCGATAAAATCAGATAATTCCATCTGACCATCTAAATTATCATCATTCATCCACCACCTAAATACGTCCTCTCCAGCCTCCCATTGAGTTTCTAGTCCTTTTTCTTTTCGAGCATCTAGCATTCTTTCAAAAGCCCTAATATAAGACTGTTTGTACTTAGGAAAATCTGCAAATTCTTTATACCTCTTTTTCCCGGCCATAGGACAGCCGATACAGCCAACACGATCATATCCACATTTGTACAACTCACAAGTTTCCATATGCTCCGAATTGATAAATTCCCATATATCAGAATCTTTCCAGTCAATGATTGGATTGACAACCATTTTGTTTTTCTGCATACAAAGTTCATTCATTCTGCGATTGGCGTCGTTGTCATTCATTAGCATAATTGATGTGAATTTTTCTCTAGTTGCCTTTGTTTCACCAATTTTTTCAAATTCTTCTCTTTCTTTTCTCTGCCTGCTTTCAGCCCATCTCACACCAGTAGCAATATATCTATTTGCGCACCCTGTTTCTTTAAGGACTTGACAGCAGTAGCGAACTTGTCTTGTTGGTGGCATAAGTTTTAATGGAATTAATTTCCACATCGTGATATGTTCGCCTTTATACTTCGGCATTTCTATTTCGCATTTAATTCCTTTTTCTTCCAGACTTTTAAATGCCTTTCGTATGTGCCGCACAGTTTGCGGTGCATCTGCTGTAGTGTGGCTATTATGTACCTCAAATGGTATGCCACTCCTGCGAAAGAGTTCTAACATTACGTCAGAATCTTTCCCGCCGGAATACTCGCATACAAGTGGCTTTCCATAATGTTTCAACGAGAGATCAGATGCAAGTCGAATTCTTTCAATTGCTTTTTGCTCTAAATCCATAATATTTACACTCCAAATCTTCTGACCAATTCTTTATGCATCAGTTTTCACCTTTGAATAACTTAATCTATACGCCCTCTGCTCTGTCGGATCTTCGCTAACGAGAAATCCGTTGTCTAAAAGCAAATTAAAGTGTTTTCTGGCAGTAGCCATTGAAATGTCTAATCCATCTGCGATATTTCTTGTAGACGGCATATAGTGGTGTTTGCGGTAATATTTCAGGATAAAATGATATACCGCTTTATACATCTCCTGTCCCTCTTTATGTTTGCGCTCTGTATTGTATTTTCCCATCAATAACACCTCACTTAATCGTTAATGCGGAATCTCAAAGATTGTAAATGTATCAAGTGTCATTTCTTTGATCTTCTGTGCAGCCTTATCCAGGTCCTTACTGGCTAAAGAGGTATGTACTCCTGTAATCCCTCGGAATTTTATTTCCCTCTCGAGCGCTTCTATACCGCCATCTCTAACAATTCTGAGTGCCAGGTCAAGACCGTCCTCTCTGCCACGCTCATACTCTCTCATTTTGCTCATTGGTTCGCCCTCATTTCTCTTTGCTTAGAATCCAAGAGATTCTCTAAGGCATTTATGCAATCTTGGATAAACTTTTTATCATGTTCATCTGTGCAAATACCACTAATCTCCCCAAGCCAAATTAATTTATCGAAAGCTTGTTTGGAATATTCATCTGTAATCTCTACTGAATAGAATTCTTTTATAGCTTTCCAGTATTCTGTTAGAAACTTTTGTATGATAGGAATATCTTTTGCTTCTACTTTCATCCTCCATCTCCCTTATATGTAACCTATTTGAAAAATCCGGTTTCATTTGGGTTACAAAAAAATCCAGTATTTATGCGGGTTTGCAGCGTTTGCAACCGTGTAACCGTGTAACTCACGCATTCCCTATATAGGAGAAAAAAATAATTTCATTATCATATTTTTATTTTTCTCTATATATATATACGTTCCGAAAAGTTACAAGGTTACTCGGTTACAAAACTAATCGAATACCGGATCCGATATCTGGAACAAACTCGCCTTTTTTTGCTCTTCCAGGTATCCATCAAGATCATTCACCACTTTCAAACAGCAAAACTTTTTTGGATTCCTGCTTTCTGACTCTCTTTTCAGGACGTTACCGTACTTATTGTTGGAAATAATAAGCCCCATTTTCATACCCCATGACAGAAACGCCTTTTTTGAATATCCACCATTTTTGCAGATGTTATTGAGCGCAGTGGGATAGAAATACACCAACCGGTTCATTTCTCCATCTTTTTCAATGGGATCTCCCCATTTTTCACAAGGTGTATCAACGTCAAAACGCTGCTCATTCATAGAAATCATATCCACCAGGTACTCATAACAACGTTCATTCGGGGATACATCCGATACATCAGCAAGCGTGTTTTTGGCATCTTGTATATCAATATACTGCATGTCCTTGAAAAGCATATCTGTGGCGATTCTATCCGCAGTCAGAACAATTGATAAGGAAAGTAGCTGCTTATCCGTTTTATCGTCTGATGCGATTTTTTTCAAAATCTCCTGCTGGATATTTTTGATCTTATCAACACTCATTTCTTCCAGCGCCGCCACGAAGTCTTTCCCGGCAAAGCCATAGTTTTTTTTTAGAATATCAATGGTATTTTGCGGATTGTCGAACAGCTTATCATGCGTGCATTCTACTTCAAGGATACGGTTTACAGCGCCGCCCTGGTTCACGTAGGACTGCAATGGATACTCACCGTTTGTGAGGATACACAACTTCCACACGCTTTCTCTTGTCAACCCAAGTTCTTTGTTGGATCTGGTTTTTCCTTGGCCGGAACATAGATCATAAACGATTCGTTCAAAGTTTTCCTCAATCTTCTTATCCTTCTGGCTTGTATCATCAAGGATAAGGGGAAGATTATTGAGCATGTCAGCTTTTACTTCCAGGCCCACATCCGAACTCTTGAAGTTGCCTATATACTTGTTTTCGGACGGATCCGCCCAGACCGAAGCGGCCAGCATGTGGGTAACAGACTTTCCGTTTCCGGTAAGCCCCCATAAGTCGGTGAAAAATGGAAGCGCGTCCAGTGGCTTAATCAGAACACTGGCGAAAGACGCTGCCAGCATAAACTTAATTTCGAATTTATCCTGCTGCCTGATCTTTTTTACATGCTCATACCAAGTTTCCCTATCTCCTTTTACCCGAATGGCTTCAAAAAGCTGCCTGAACTTCGCATCCCCATCGAATATGATTTCCTCGCTGTATGGCAAGAAACCGTCTCCAATCCATCCAAGCTTTCCAGACGAATATTGTATTTCTATGTACTCATCGTTCAGGTTTTCCACGTCCGATAAGTACCTTACAAGGTGCTTGGCAGTTTCTGATGTTACAGCTATCCCATTCTTGGATAACCCTACAATCTTGGATGCAGTTGCTACGACATCTTTTGGAACAATAATCTCTTGCCATCTATTGTTACGTTTAAAGGCAATTTTTATCTGTTCTTCACCTGTCTGAATATTTTTCAGGCGTTCAACCGGCAATATAGGGTGATAGCAGGCCCTAACATCTGTTATTCCAGTAGTAGAATTCCAAGTGCAAATTCCATCATCTGCTGCAATCCAGTTTCCGCAGGCCATTCTATCGTAGGGACTATCCGTGAAGTTCGTATAGTGCTCTACAAGGCTGGCTTCTTTTGATTGCCTCCGGATATCTTCCTGTTCTTGCCTTTTTATATCTTTTTGCACTTTTTTGTATGCGTTTACCACGCTTGTAAACTCCGTTTTACACCTCAATTCAGATGCTCGAAGCGCAAGGCTGGCCAACAGTTCAGCCCTGTAAATCTCATCCTCCTGATTGAACACCTCATCCAGCACTTCCCGAGACATGATGGATTTCGAATCCAACTTGTTTAAAGGAACCATCTATATCACCTCTTTTCTAATACGGTATACCATTCAATTCTCCATGCAGGTACAGTGCTTTTTGAAGTGCATTCCATGCCTCACACCATCTGTCAGAAGGAGGACTCCATCGCTCGATTTCTGCCCGATAAAAGTCAATATCAGACAAGCATTCTTGCAACTCAGCCTTTTTCTTCCGTTCTTCCTTTTGCCTCATTTCCATCTGCTTCTGATGGTGATATATAGATATTCTGGAAGAGAAATTTGGCTTTTGGTAAGTTCCTCCAAGTATGGTAAAAGCTGTCTTAAAATCGCAATTATCCATGTTCTGGACGAATGTAAATATGTCACCTGTTGCACCGCAACCGAAACAATAATAGCTGTCTTTGTAGATTTTCATGGATGCAGTACGATCTTTCGGATGAAACGGGCACCGAACGAATCCTGCTCTGTTTGGAACCATGCCATATCTGCTTAGAACGTCCCTCATGCTATTCTGTTGTTTAATTGTTTCTTTGTCCATCTGGCCTGTTCCTGTATTCAATCATGTGATTCTGAAAATCTCCATATGATATTTTTCCTGATTTCATCCTTGCATACATCTTCTTATATTCCCTCATATAATCTTTATCTGAATTTTTAGAATGATATTTTTGCACACACTTAGGAGAACAAAAAATCCTGTATCTATCATTGACAGTTTCGAATTTTCTTCCGCATTCTTTACAAGTGTAAGTGTGTTTCAATTTTGGAAAATACTTGGTTTTGTATTGATTTATAAGCTCTTGATTTCCGCTTAATATTTCAAACAAATCTTTCTTTGGAATCTGCATCTAATCACACCCCATTCTTTAATAGTTCCATTATCCGCTTTCCGGTATCTTTCTTGTCGCAAAACAGAAATTCAACATCATACTTGCGTTGCATCGTGCAAAGAATCTTATATAAGACGTCTCCATGCATAACTTTCTGCTCCTGCTCTACCCAGGTGCCATTCTTTTTAACTCTTTTCTTTGCCCGGGGATTCTCCCACCAGAGAACGTCATCCAGCTTTTCAATTCCTTTTCCATGCTCACACAGAAATATGAGCTTTATTCCTGCTTCATTCGCCCGGATAATCTCAGCACGGAATCTCTCATGCTGCTGGCATACATTTCCGCATAATTCAGAGAGATTTTGCTTTCGGTCAACAACTAACCTGGGGTTGTCATAATTCATATAATCCCCGACGTAGAGCTTTGACACGAACCATTTTTCTCCTGCTGCATCAAACGCTTTCTTAATGCCATCAATAACTTTCTGATGTTCCCTACTGTCAATTTGTATCATGCGAACGGCATCTCCTCATCAATTCCATCTGGAATATCCATAAATCCGTCCGGGTCTGTTTCCGGATGTGGTGTCTCTGACTTCTGCTGGCTCTGGTTAGCACCTTTACTTTCACCAAACTCAATCTCTTCTACAACAATATCTGTTGTGTACACCTTCTGCCCATCACGATTGGTGTAGCTGCCGGTCTGGATTCTTCCAGATAAATCTGCTTTCATTCCTTTTGTGAAATATTTTTCGATAAATTCCGCAGATTTTCCAAATGCAACACAATTAAGGAAATCCGCTTTCTGATCAGAACCCTCTTTTACAAATCTTCTATTGACTGCAATGGAAAATCTTGCGATTGATGTTCCATCATTGGTGTACTTGATTTCTGGATCATGTGTGAATCTTCCTGTAAGAATTACTTTATTCATGCTGTTGCTCCTTTTCTGTATGCTGTTTATCATAGTCAATTAACATTTTGAGACATTTATGTCCTTTCTCTTTTGTAAGTGACTTAATGTCATTTACCTTGAAACGAGTCTTGATCTGGTCTAAAAGTTTAGCTTCCGGGTACTTATCAATAATGTTTTTGATTGACATAGTAGTCTCGGAACTAATCATCTCAGTTTCTTTTACCAATTCCGCTTTCCTGCCGGACGTTTTTTCTTTCTCTCCTGTATTAGTAGAATCACTGTCTTTGTTATCATCAATACAGAACAGTCCATTTAAAGCGTATTTTCTGGCATAAGATGAAGCTGCGCCTGTCACCTGTGAAGAATCCATGCCTTTCTTAGATTCTTCTTCCCTTGCATAAGCAACGGTTGTAATCTCACCGGTATCTTCGCAGTCGTTCAGATGAGCTTCTGCTCTGACATATATTCTGTCTCCAACAACTTCCATCCGATCCGTGACACTTAACACGGTCTTTGTTTCTGCCAGAAGTGGCTTTACAGCCTCCAGAATATCCTCACAGCTCCTGTATTTGTATTTCCCGAAGGAATTGTACTGTCCTTTAGGGGCTTTCAGTTTTGACTGAATAATACTTAACTTCTCATATATATTCACTGTCATTCCTCCTTGTCATAAACTACATGCTTGCTGCCCTCAACGATCAGCAAACTTGCAATATCTTTCATTGATATGGTTGATTCGTTATAAATCTCAACCAGTGCGTTGTATGCTTCCGGCGATACTTTCACAACCGGATTATCCTTATCAGTTGCCGGCTGCTTCTTTCTTGCCGGAATACGGATTTCAAAATCACTCACCGATATTTTCCTCCTTATACGATTTCTGAGCCGTTAAAAGCCCATTTAAGGCTTGTACGTAGCTCGCCAATGCTCTTGCCTTGTATGATTCCTCTATCGGATTATCCGGCACAATAGCAAGCTGGGTGTCAATCAATCTAACAATCTCATTAATGCGCTCTTCCATGTTTACACCGCCTTAAAAAAGCAATACAGGTTGTCTGATCTGTCGCCCTCTCCTGGAACAATCTTTCCATCTTCCTTTCGGTCTCCAGCGTGATATTCGATTCTGTCCAGGTACATGTCCGCATTTTCATAATCAAGGATATTGTCTCCTCGACTCTGCATTTCCCGGAGAAGATCATTGATTACCTGGGCCAGGGTGAGTGTAGGTAGCATTCTGAGCATTGATGTCTCATACATCATTAGCATTCACCTCTTCTTCAAGAAGTCTAAGCATGTGAGTTTTAGCTTTTTCAAACTGTCTACGATTAAATTTTTCTTGCGCGTCACTTAATAAGAGCGTGTATAATCCATCATATCCATGATCATTTTCAAAACCTCTATCCATGATATAGATGTTAACAGATCCAGTTCCAGTGCTAATATCAATGGATAAATAAGCAGGTGTTTCATTATAAATACGTTCTCCTAGATCGATAATCTCCTTAATCATTTTCCA
>ERZ1108170.271-NODE-271-length-43633-cov-4.033274_pt1 | contig 43633 bp, 40 predicted proteins | sample MGYA00403705_ERZ1108170 | MGnify/ENA primary metagenome ERZ1108170 (study PRJEB35170, sample SAMEA104062422) | human gut metagenome | biome: human gut; feature: human-associated habitat; material: faeces | place: Denmark | collected 2012-06-15 ...
AATCTAACGCCCAGATATTTTTTTCATGCGCGATAAGCCATTCAAAATAAGAAGCATCTTTGATCAATCCATGTTTGATAATCTCTCCCATTCCGGACACGATCTGTTTCCTTGGAAGAGAATGAAGTACTGACAGATTCATATAGACTAATCTGGGCTGATAAAATGCTCCGACCATATTTTTATACTGCATAAAATCAACGCCCGTTTTGCCGCCAATACTGCTGTCTACCTGTGAAAGCAGTGTTGTCGGAATCTGTATGAAATCAATTCCCCGTAAGTAAGTTGCTGCCGTAAAACCAGTCAGGTCACCAACGACTCCCCCGCCAAGCGCTAATAAGATATCTTTTCTGTCAAAGTGATTCTCTATCAGAAATTGATATAAGGTTCCAACGGTATCCGTGTTTTTACTTGCTTCACCGGCAGAAAAAACATGTAAAAATACATTTGGAAATGTTGTAGAAAGCTGGTCCCGTACTTCCTTTGCATATAAGGGGGCAACATTAGAATCTGTAACAATACAAAGCTTGCGTTCAGAACCGATGTCAAGCCTGTTCAGTTCTTTACAAAGGTCACTAAAATTATTCTTTAATTCAATCGTATAAATTACATTTGTTCCATCTGTAACCGGTATGCTTTTTGACATAATACTCCTCCATTTTTGTATATGAGTTTATTATTAACTTTTGTATATCTGGTATTTGATTTTCAGACGTCCCTTATTGGTTTCTCCTGAGATAGAAATAAAATGAAAACGTCCATGACCGCGTACGGATACAATATCATCCGGTTTGCAGATATAGGTCGGAGACTGGATTGTTTTTCCATTTACAAATACACGGTCTGCACGGATCAGGTCTAAAGACTGGCTTCTGGATAAACGATATACACAGGCGATGACGGAGTCAAGTCTGTTTGAGGTAATGATTCCGTCTTTATCGATCAATTCCTGGTGGAAACTGATCTCGTCTGGATCTACAACACTTAAATGAACCAGTGTATGACGAACCTTTGTGAGTTGTTCCATAAAGTATGGGGCAACAGTTTCTTCACATAAAATATAATAACAATCATCCCCCATAAGAATATCGCCGATCTTTGCACGGTCTATGCCGAGTGTCATGATAGATCCAAGCAGATCCCGATGCCCTAATTTTTCTGCGAATTTCGGGTAGGCAGGCACTACTTTTAATGCTGTGATCGGGTATGTCCAATCATAATAAAGAGCATCAGGAATAAAAGCAATTATCTGACGCTCTGCATAAGGGACACCACCATAGCTCTCTGTCTTTGTTACGAACTCGGATTCGCACTGGTGGTAAATATTCAGTTCATTTAAATTAAGGAAATCGCTGAATAAAACGATTCCCTTTCGATCAGCCTGTCTGGAAAGATCCAACAGACGTTTTTTACAAAGATCCTGCTCATTCATAATTAAAAATCAGTTTGAATACCCCTTGTTTCAAATGAATCCATTAAACTTAAGAAATCTCCGGAAATATCTACGGATGCCGGTGTGATAATGAAGATATAATTTGAAATCTTCTGCAGATTACCACTGATCGCGAAACATGAACCGGATGTAAAATCAATGATACGCTGCGCAATCTCAACATCAAGACCTTCTACATTGAGTACAACAGTACGGTTTTCCAGTAAAGTTTCTGTAATCTCTCTGGCATCTTCTACGGAAGTAGGCTTTATCACACATACTTTCATGCCACCAGGACCAGCCTGTTTCTTGGATGGACGGATTGGTGTAACTTTAGAAGTTGATTTTGTTGAAACATCTTTGGAACGATCAGAATCGTAATCTTTTTCTGCAGTGTCCCGTTTCTTTTCGCGATGGAACGTCTGCTTAGGCTCGTCCTCTGTATAATCGTCATCATAATCATAATCTTCGTTGTAAAAATCGTCATCATCGTCCGGATTCAGACGCATAGCACTTAAAAATTTATCAAGAACTCCCATGTTCTCACTCCTGTTTATAATTTCTTTCACCGAAAATTCCAGTCCCTACGCGCACCATGGTAGCACCCTCTTCGATTGCAACCATATAATCACCTGTCATTCCCATAGACAGAATTTCCATAGATACATTATCTATGTTTTTATTAGTTATGTCAACAGATAATTGCTTTATTTTTCGGAAATACAGACGATTATCTTCTGGATTTTCCACATAAGGTGCAATCGTCATAAGCCCTTTGATACGGATATTTTCAAGCTTGGAAATATCTTCCACAAGAAGAATTGCATCCTCTGCAGAAATTCCAAATTTGGACTTTTCATGTGCAATATTGACCTCCACAAGAATCGGGACGATCACATTTTGTTTTTTTGCCTGAATATTAATCTCTTCAGCAAGGCGGTATGTATCCACAGAATGGATCAGTTCAACTTTCCCAACAATATATTTTACTTTATTGCGCTGAAGATGCCCGATCATATGCCAGCGGATATCCGACGGAAGCTGCTCCATTTTACTGCAGAGTTCCTGTACTTTATTTTCACCAAAATCGCGTATGTTTTCATCATAGATTTCCTGTAACATTTCGACTGGCTTGGTTTTACTTACCGCAATCAGGGTTACTTCATCACGGCTGCGACCGGCATTTTTGCAAGCCTGTTCAATATTTTTTTCTACATTGGCAAGATTTTCTTTTAACATATATTTTTCCTCCATTATTTTAACAAATCATCTTCATTGATCTTTGCTCCATCTAAAGCAATATGGTCGTATAGGGAAATACCATAGGAAGTTCCTGTTTTTACGATGGTATATTCTTTGCTCTGATAGAGGATATCGATCTGTTTAAATACAGCATAACCTTTATTGACATTATAGACACCTTTCAATGTTGCAGTGTCTGATCCAACCCGGTAAGTTTCATTCGAGTCCGGTTTTACCAGAATATCCCCTGCATTGACCATCTCGCTGTCGATATAGTAATAATCGTCTGTTGTGTAGTAGATCGTTGGCGAAACAAACTCCGTCGTTGTCTTTCCATTTTTGTTTGTGGATGAAACGAGCAATCCATCGGCATCAGAATCACCACCTTTCATAAAGTAGCTGACAGGTATGGTAAAAAATTCTTTCTCCGTAATTGCTGAATTTGGAATTTTCAGTCCGGTCTGTTCTGCAAGCAATAGTTCAATTTCTATAAAACGATCCTTGGCATAGCGCACCAGTGAATTGTGAAGCGTTAAAATAAGATATTTTTCGCCGCCCTTTTCTGTGATCACGTAGGTGGCATAGGATGTTTTACCATCTTTGATAAACCGAAGTTTCAGTGTGTTGTCATCTGCAAGTTCGTCTGCAAGTGTGTTAGTGATGGGAACGACGATATGCCATTCTTCATTGCTGATCAGTTTATAAAGCGCATCTCCGGCAGAAACAGATGTGTTTTGTTTTAAATTGTTTCGCTGATAGGAAGCTTCATCAAACTGTTCTTTTGAAAAATTGTCTGTCGTTGTATTTTCAAATCCGTCCGTATAATAAACAAGAATGCCAGGGGTATCGGTTGTGACTGTATGAAAGGAAGAACCATCTCCGGCAGCGGACGTATAGTCAGATAGTCCGTTCAAAGCTTCCAGACTTAGTGCTTCATTTAATGCAGAATCAATATTTTCTTTAAAGGAATAAATATTATAAAATGTCTGCGCCTGATAGGAATTTTCGTAATCAAAAATATCATTTTCAATTTCTAAGAGACCCTCGTCATCCAAATTAGAGGCATCTGCACTTACATCATTGATCTTTTGGGAAACACTTCCGCTTTCATCAACGGAACAGATTAGATCTCCGTATCCAACTCTTGAAGATTCCCGTACATAATAATTTAGCGAACCGGCATATTGTGAGGTAACAATTGATTCATCCCGAAGAATTAAACCCCGGTAAACATTGTTTTCTGCCATGGTTCCCTGCTCCACTTCATAAACAGAAGTGTGTGTTGTTGTAATATAAGAAAAAACATTGAATACAAGATATATGAAAATAATAATAAAAATGATGACACCAATATTTATGTTGAACGGTTTACGATATTTTACTATTTTTTTATGTTCACTCAAAAATTTATCCACCTCTTAAAATTTTCAACATTTCTATTCTAACATTTTATTTCATAGAAAACAACGTGGATAAAAAAGTTTTATACGAATAAAAACTTTTTTATGCGTGCATACTAATCTGCAAAAGGAGGCTAAAAAAATGAATACAAACTGGCTTGATTACACATTGCTTACATTAGTCATTATCGGTGCGGTTAATTGGGGACTGATCGGCTTTTTCAGATTTGATCTGGTGGCATTTCTTTTTGGGGATATGTCGTGGCTTACAAGAATCATTTATGCACTTGTGGGAATTGGTGGATTATATCTGATCAGCCTGTTCGGACGAATCCGTTCTGTAGGAGAAGCATAGACAACAGACTTGCGCATCCCGCCGGAGGACTTTTCAGTTCATAGGACGTAATTTCCTGTGAATTGAAAAATATGCGGTATGGATAAAAAGTCTTTCCATACCGCATAATCACTCAGAACAAAAGATATACTTATTGTGTGTTATCTAATGTCTACATATTCATTTTTACAGGGAAATGACAACTTTTGCTTTTGCAACATCCGTCAGTTTGGATTCATCTTTTGACACGCTTAAGATGAACTTTACATTGTATTTTTCACTGATCGCATCGAGCTTTTGAATTGCATGATTTAAAAGCTCATCAGAGTCAATTGATGCAATGGTAAGAAAACTGTCAAGGTACATTTCTTCGAGATCGTGATCCTGTGATATCACACCACAGATGAAACCGAGAAATTCATCACAGTTATCAATCAGAAAATCATTTACATTGATCAGCCGCACCTTATTATTTAATTCATACATATGTTTCTGACTCTTATCCAGATATACGATATTGCCAGTTGCGGATGCGATCGATGTATTGACCTTGTTAAGCAGTTCTTTTGTCTTTCCTTTTCCCTTTTCGCCTGAAATAATCTCTATCATGGTCATTTCCCTCCTGATCCTTCGATGCAACGTCCATATTCGTGAAAATGAATAAAAACGGTTCGTTTTATAAATTAATTATAGTATATAAATACATAAAAAACAATGATATTTTCAATTAATTTGCAAAACCGGATAACATTTCATTCATTAACAGATAAAGGTTAAATTTTGCATCTGCTTTCAGAACAATAGAGATAATTGGCTGTGACTTTTCATTCATGGAATAAAGAACCAGACAGTATCCCGCATCGCCGGTTGTACCTGTTTTCCCGCCAATTATGGTAAAACCGTCCGGAGCCTTTGCATGACCACTCAGATATTGATTTGTATTTTCCCAGGTATGTTCTTCGGTTGTGCCATCTGCTGCCTGATATGTTACATCATAGGATGTTGTACTGATGATCTGAACAAACGTTTCGTTCTGTAATGCAGCGCGGAAAATCAGATATAGATCATATACGGACGTATAATGATTTTCATCCGGAAGTCCATTGGGATTGACAAAATGGGATTGTGTTGCGCCGAGTGCTGCTGCCTCTTTGTTCATCAGTGCTGCAAATTCTTCCACACTGCCTGAAATTGACTCTGCGATTGCAATCGCAGCATCATTGCCACTTCGCAGCATCATACCATATAAAAGATCATCCATGCGGATCACATCTCCCGCATGAAGTCCGCAGACCGAGGAATCGGAAGCCTGATTGGCAGCGTTTTCGCTGATTGTGACTGGCTGGCTCAAATCCGTGCAGTATTTTAAGGCAATGTATGCGGTCAGAATTTTTGTTGTACTTGCCGGATATAACCGTTCATATATATTCTTTGCATAAACAATCTCATTGGTTGCCAGATTAAAAGTACCGGCACCTTCTGCAACCTGGGAGTCGGTCGTATCAGTTCCGACCGGAAAATCATCTGCCACACAAAGATCGTTGGAAAAATACGCCTGTGAACCTGCAGAGGCAGTCGCACCAATTCCAAGACTTCCGGTTGTTTCGTAAATATCATATGGCTGCTCTAAAGTAACTTCTTCTTTTCCACAGCCTGTTATGCTGCCGAGTAAAAGTGCTGTCATACACAGAACAGATAGAAATCGTTTCATGTTAAAATTCCTTTCACAAAATACGCAGGATATACCGGTCAAAGGTATATCCTGCGTACGCATTTTTCATTTGCTTCTATTATTTGTACATTTCACGCCACTCTAAATCGCCTCTGTCTAAGGATTTGATCAGAAGCTCTGCTGTGGCAAGATTTGTTGCAAGAGGTATGTTGTGTGTATCACAGATTTTTACAACATTGTTAACATCCGGCTCATGTGATTTTGGTGTTAACGGATCACGGAGAAAAATAACAAGGTCAATCTCATTGTGCTCAATCTGTGCTCCTAACTGCTGTGCTCCTCCCAGATGTCCTGCCAAATATTTATGAACGTTTAAATTTGTAACCTCTTCAATCAGCCTTCCGGTTGTTCCGGTTGCATAAAGCTCATTTTTGCAAAGTATACCCCGATAGGCAATGCAGAAATTCTGCATCAGTTTCTTTTTTGAGTCGTGTGCTATTAATCCAATGTTCATGTTGTAGGACCCCCTGTTGTTAATATTTTTTCGGCTGAAGCCCGACATTTAAGACAAGCCCGATACCTATATACAAAGACCATAATGATGTAAGTCCGTAGCTGACAAACGGAAGTGTCACACCTGTATTTGGCAGTAGCCCGCTTGCCACACTGATATTAACAAAACTTTGAAATCCAATCAACGCACCTACACCACAACAGATTAGTCTGCCTGCTGTGTCTTTTGCTTTTCTAGCAATAAATATACACTCAATCGTGATGAAAAGCAAGAGAATTATGATCACTGCACTGCCCACAAATCCAAGCTCCTCCCCTGCAACTGCGAAAATAAAGTCATTTTGAGGCTCCAGAATAAAATTACCATTTTTCACAGAGGTAGGATCTGTATTGTTAAGACCTTTTCCCCATAAAAGTCCGGAACCGATCGCCATGATCGAATTTTGCTGCTGGTAGGCAAGATCCGGATAATCATCCGGATAAAGCCATGCCATGATACGTCCAAGCTGATAAGCGTGAATGAATGGAATTTTATCCTGGATGATCAGTGTCATTCCGATCAGTCCGACCGGAATACAGATAATTAGTACACCGACAACCAGTTTATAGTTTAATCCTGCCATAAACAACAATGCGCAAAAAACCAAGGTGATCACGATCATAGTTGATAGATTTGGTTGTTTATAGATTAAAAACAGCGGGATTGCAAGTAACACAAACGAAGAAACAATGACTCTTACTGTATTGATTTTCTCTTCATATTTCATAAAATAATATGCGAAAAATAAAATCAAAAGTATTTTTACAAGTTCGGATGGCTGAAAGCGGATACCGCCGATCTCAAACCAGCGCTGCGCACCTTTTGAGGAAGCTCCCGCAACAAGCACCAGTGCTAAGAGACCGACTGCAAGCAGATATACGATCCAGGAAAAACGAAGGATAAAACTGTAGTCAATCAGAGATAAAACCACCATGATGATAATACCGCTCACCATACCGATGATCTGTTTTTTCTGATCCCCGGGGCTTGCACTTCCAACCAGAAAGACCCCCAGGGTATTTAATATCAGAACATATATGACCAGTATGAATTTGTAATTCTTTAGTTTATAAAGTTTAGACATTATCCTACTCTCTTTTCTTGTAATCCTTTAACATTACCTTAATTTCAATGTTTTCCGGCTCGATGACAACATATTTTGTGATAATACAGCCTATTTCCTGACGGATAAGTTCCATAGTAGCATCATCAAGTTTTTGATGGTCTGCATTCATCATCAACTTTAAGCGCTCTTTTGCAACATTTCCGGAATGAGACTTAACCATTTAGTACTCCTTTCACAGGTTTCTTTTTGAAAAATATTTTTGAAAAAATACTACCCTGTTTTATGTAATTTAACAGAGGCACTTCCTCACCTGTAATTCGTCTTGCTATATTGTTGTAGCAAAGTTCGGAAAGTAATACATTTTTTTTGTTTCCATCCAGATGCAGTAATGGTTCGCCATGATTTTGGGCAATAATGATCTGTTCATCTTCCGGTACAACACCGAGTAACGGTACATCTAAAAGTTCACAGATGTCGTCGATATTTAACATATCTCCGTCCTTCACCATATGTTTCCGGAACCCATTGATCAGAAGTTCTGTTTTTACCGTATAATGTTTTTTTAAAATCTGAAGTACACAGTCAGCATCATGAATGGCTGCAATCTGTGGTGTTGTGACCACTACAATGCGGTCAGCTCCGGTAATGGCAAGCAAAAATCCCTGATCTATTCCTGCTGGACTGTCAACTAATATATAGTCAAAGTCCTGTCTTAAATCATCAAGCAGATGTTTCATCTGACCAGGATCAAGCAGATTTTTTTCTTTTGTACAGGATGACGGTATTATAGACAGATTTGGAAATCGTTTGTCCCGTATGATTGCCTGTTTCACCCGGCATCTGCCACTTAGTACATCCACCAGATTGTAAAGAATCCGGTTTTCAAGTCCCATGACAACGTCAAGATTTCGTAAGCCGATATCAGTATCTACCAATACCACTTTTTTATCTAACAGTGAAAGTCCTGCGCCAACGTTAGCTGTAGTTGTTGTTTTGCCAACGCCGCCTTTTCCTGAGGTAAAAGTAATTACTTCACCCATAAGGGAACCTCCTGTTTTGATTTATTAATAAAACCCATGAAATAACGGGAATTATCCACATATTAGTCATTCACGCCATTTGAGGTAGCGTTAATATTTTCAGCCTGTCCGTTTAACAGAGAATCGGCATCTTCAACTTTAAAATAGTATGCAAGGATCTTCTTTGAAACCTCTGCTGCATTGTGGGAAGTATATCCATTGGCAATACGTGTCGCAATGGATATTTCAGGATTGCCATATGGAGCGTACCCAACAAATAATGCATGGTTTGGTCTGGTCAGATCTTCCTGCGCCGTACCTGTTTTTCCGGCTGCTTCGATTGGAAATCCATCAAACTCTTTCGTGTTTTCGACTACCATGCGCATACCGGTATGAATGGCATCCCAGTCACTATCACTTAAAACATCCACGGTATTGCGGATCTCCGGTTCGTATTGTTTTAATGTGTTTCCGTCAGAATCCGTTACTTTGTTTAAAAGTGTATAATTATATACGGTACCACTGTTTGCAACGGCAGTAACATATCTGGCGAGCTGTATTGTGGAGTAGTTATTATTACTCTGACCAATGGCAGCCATGACAGGGAAACTGTCTGCAACCTGCGGTTTGCTCTCTTCAATCTCTACCCCTGTCGTCTCATTCAGACCGTAAAGCGAAGCATATTTCTGTATTTTTTCAATACCATTTTCTGCAGCATCGTTATTATAACTCATTGCATAGTTGTTCGTACTGAGACGATAACCGACTTCATAGAAAAAGTAGTTACAGGAATCCCTGAGTGCTTCAGACACATTAATAAGTCCGTGTGATCCGTGGGAAGAACGATAAATCCAGCATTCCGGTTCATTACTTACATTTTTGTATACACCAAGATCCTGGATCTGTTCTGTTGTACTGATCACATGCTCGGCAAGACCGGCAGTTGCAGAGACCATCTTAAATGTGGAACCCGGTGCGGTACGCTGCTGGGTGGCATAATTATATAAAGGTCTTGCGTTATTCTGCTGCAGACTATTGAAATAATCGGCATCGACAGTATTTGCAAGCCTGTTTCCGTCATATCCCGGATAACTTACCAAAGCAAGGACCTCTCCTGTGTTTGTGTCCGTAATTACACAGGAGCCGGCACATGGATCTAAGGCAAGCTGTGCCGGTGTAATTTCAAGATTCTGGATTTTTTCTTTGATAAAGGCAGCCGGTGCAAGTGTACCACCGGATAATCCTGCAATCTCATCTTCGTCGAAAGCCAGTATATTCTGATCAAATAAGATCAGGCAAAGCTGTCTTCCCGTAATTGCATCTGTCTGGATCAAATATTCATATATAATTTTGGCAAAATCTGAATCTGTACTAATGTCATTTAGAATATAATCACACAGTGCATCATATATTTCTGTAGAGTCTGAGTATTTCTCACTTACGGAAAACTTTGTAATATCGATCCAGCCTTTTGCTATCGCGTGATCCAGATACTCCTGCGGACCAATGGTTCCATTCTGCCACTGAAGATAGACTTCATCAGTGGTATCAATATTTTTTTTCAACAGAATGCCATTGTCACGAAGCATTTTTAGAATATAAGTAAAATAATCCTGATATTCTTCAGTCATGGATGCAAATGGAGTCGGTGCATTTCCGGTTAATTCCGTACGGATCTGATCGGTTACAGCATTCTGCCTGCCTGTAAAGATCTGCTGCACTTCACGTTCCGTGGAAGATGCATTTTCTTCTGAAAAATGTGAAAAATCAATTACATTATTGTTGATCAGAGCAAAATAAACATCTGTAATTGGAATATTGATATCCGATCCGGGATTATCGATATTAGAATACACGATTCCGGCAATTTCCTGCTCTAAAAGATTATACACCGCAATCTGCAGATCACGGTCAATGGACAGATATACATCATTTCCAGCCTGTGGTTCTTCATGTTCAATGACTTTTACTGCTTTTCCAAGATAATCCACATAAAGCTTTTCATGTCCTTTTTCTCCCTTTAAATCGCTGTCCATATATTGTTCAATACCAAGCTTGCCGACAACATCATTTAAAGTATAGGAATCATCAGTCTCTGAAAGTTTGTTATATTCATCGGTAGATATTTTTCCGGTGTAACCGATAATGGAAGAAAAATATTCACTATCGTTGTACTTTCGAATGGTGTCTTCTAATACCTCCACACCCTGTAATTCTGCGGCGTGTTCACTGATATAGGCAACCGATTCTTCTGAGACATTTGTTGCAATCGTAGTCGCGATATATTTCTGGTAGGCATTCTGTGCCATGGAAAAACGTACGACAGTAATCTTATATGCCATCGCATTATCATATTCGTTTCCGATCGCATAACGTTTACTGCCTGTCAGATACTGCATGACCTGTGCTGCAGTTGCTTCTGTTGGTTTAAAGTCAAGTTTGTTGCGTGAAATGATATCAGATTCATCTTCCTGCATACTTTCGTATGAGGCTTCGCCAAACACATCCGCCAAAAAACGTTTCCAGGTTGCACCGGACTCTTCTATGTTGTAACTATAATCGCCGTTGCCATCCATTGATATTTTAAAATCATTGATGATCGAGTCTCCATTTTTTTCAATGGCATCTATGACCTGTGCAAGTTCCTGATTGATGGCAGCATTTTTTGCCTTAGGAGAACTATAAGTACCGTTGTCTTCGATGGTAATGGAATATGCCAGTTCATTGTATGCCAGCAGATTGCCGTTGCGGTCATAAATATTTCCGCGTGTACTGTTTAAGGTACGTTCTTTGACGATTTTTAACGTATAATTGTCCTGGTATTCTTTTCCGTTTACAATCTGAAGAGAAAAGATACGCCAGAGGAGAATGGAAAACAACAGGATCATTACAACTGTTGCTACAACCAGCCGTGATTTAAAAAACATGCGGCATGCGTCTTTTATATTATCAAACAAATTTGCTTGCACTCCTTTTCTCGATTGCTTCCAGTTTCTGGTTAATCTTTAAAATTACAAAATACAAAAAAATTGTGATAACCATGGTATAAACCAACTCTGGTATCATTAATTGTAAAAAATAGTAGTTAAAGTCGTATCTGTTTCGAAAAAGAAACATAATAAAATAAATCAGAAGGTTGCAACTTAAATCACTGCCTGCAATCAGAAGAAGCGGCAGCTTAATATCCTCCGGATAAAAAAGTTTGCGGAACATTCCGTTGATATATCCGATATACATATATAAAAGGCTATAAAATCCAAGAACACCCCCGCCGAAAATATCTAAGAGCAGTCCGCAGAAAAAGCCGATAAAAAGCCCTTCTTTGCGTCCGCGCATAAAACCAAAGGACGATGTTACGATAATTAGAAGGTTTGGCGATATGGATGCAAAGGAAAGTGTATCAAAGAATGTCGTTTGCAACAGATAGCAGACGGCAATAATAATAAATACGGTAATCTTTCTTCTCATAAATAACCTCTGTTTCTAAGATTCTGCTGTCTGTTTCTTATTTAAAATGACAAGAACTTCTTCGATATGTTCAAAATCGACTGCCGGTGTGATGGTACCCGACTTTGTAAGATTATTAGAATCCATGGTAAGTGTACTGATATAGCCGATCAGGATTCCCTGCTGATAGCGGTTGGATACATAAGAGGTAACAACGGGATCCCCGGTGGCAACTTCATTGTCCTTATCGTTGAGATTTGAAAACTCAATTGCCATATTTTCATTCATGTTCTGTAAACTGCCATTTACGATCAGATTGTCTGAAGTTGTGGAAACCATGCCACTGACTTTCATGGTATCATTGATGATCGAAGACACTTTTGCATAATTAGGTCCTACATCCGTGACGATTCCTACAAGACCACTTCCTGCAATTACATTCATGTCTGCTTCAATTCCGTCGTTTGATCCTTTATCGATCGTAAAATTGGTAAACCAGTTGCCGCCGTCTTTCCCAATGACATTCGCTGCTACTTTATCATAACTTGGATATTTCTGATCCAGCTTTAAAAGCTCTCTTAAGTTTTCAAGTTCGTACTGCTCTAACTTAATCGTATTTAATTCCGTTGTCAGATCATCTACCTGATGCTTCAGGTCTTCGTTTTCTGCCATGACATCATTTAACTTTTTTAAGTTATCTGCTTTTTCACCAATCCAGGTACCGACAGAATTAATGCCGCGCTGCATCGGAATAAATACATATCCGGCGACAGTATTTAATGGTCCGCCGGATATGCCGAGTGTAAAACTGAGTAATATTGCCACAATACATACACCGCTTAAAATAAGCAGTATATATTTTGTTGGAAGAACAAATTTTGGTTTTCGTCTCATACTTTCCCCTAAATCAAGATCTTACTTTTCATGCTGAATGCCAGATGTTTGTATTTATTGTCGGAAACAATTTTTACAAGGCCACGCACAACACACTCTTCCGGTTCTTCGCAGGTATTGATATCGATACCTGTGATATCTGCAAACAACTTATCCAGATCGTGGATCTGAGAACTTCCGCCCGTGATATAGATTCCGGAATGGATAATGTCTTTTGCCAGTTCTGGTGGTGTTTTTTCCAGAATCATTTTGATGGAATTACAGATGCTTTCGAGGTTGTCTTTGATTGCTTCATATACGATAGTACCTGACATTTCCATTTCAATCGGAAGACCGCTTACAACATCTCTTCCGACAACGATCATGGTATCTTCATTGCCCGGGATACCGGAACCTAAGCGCTCTTTCATGCTCTGTGCTGTTTTCTGCCCAATGACCAGATTGTAATTACGCTTTACATAGGTAATAATGGATTCATCGATCTTATTGCCACCAAAATGGAGCAGATCACTAAGTACAAGTCCACCAAGTGAAATAACAGAAATCTCGGTCGTATCTGCACCGATATCTACAACCATGATACCGGTCGGTTCATTGACATCTAATCCTAATCCGACGGCATCTGCGATCGGTTTTTCACATAAAAGCACACTCTTCGGTTTCATCTTGCTCTTATAGAACATGTCAAAAAACGCTTTTTTCTCTACCTCCGTAATACTTGTTGGTACTGCCACGATAAATTCTGCGCCCTTTAAGCTTCCCTTAACATGTGTTTCTAAGAAGAGCTGTATCATGGACTGAAGATTGTTAAAATCTGCGATGACACCTGTTGTAACAGGAAATGTCACATGGATGGACTCTGGAGCTTTTTCATACATTGCGTATGCCGAGTTACCATAAGCGTAGATCTCATCTTTATTTTTTAATGCGATCGTGTTTTTCTCATTTAAGATTTTGTTGGAAGACTTGCAGTAGATTTTCATATTGCATGTTCCAAGATCAATACCGTATACGTTGTTTGTCATTGTTCTCTCCCTTTGGAACGCGGTTTAAACCACGATCCTGTTATTTTCTCTGTAACTAAAGTAAGAATGATCCCCGATAATAACATGGTCGGAAAGCGGAATGCCCATCAACTGTCCGCAGTTTAAAATACGTCTTGTAACGACATCATCTGCATGGGATGGTTCCGGTATACCACTCGGATGATTATGGACTAAGATAAGATGCGCAGCATGACAATTAATTGCTGTTTCGAAAACTTCGCGGGGGGAAACGATCGTCTCGTTTGCGCTGCCGACAGAAAGCAGTTTATCACCTTTCATGTGACATTTATTGTCGAACATACAGACAATCAGATGCTCTTTGTTTTCATGACGTAGACGTTCCATATAGTAATCTGCGATGGTTTTCGGACTGGTCATACATATTTCAGGAGCTGATTTTGTCTGAGCAATCCGCCTTGATAACTCTGCAACACATTTTAACTGAATCGCCTTTATGGGGCCGATCCCGCGTATTTTCTGCATCTTTTCAAATGAAATATCATAGAGGTTTAACAAATTGCGATGACCGTCATGCAACAGATTCTGTGCGACCTCCACAGATTTCTGACCATTTGTCCCTGAACGGATAATCACTGCTAACAGCTCTGCATCACTTAAGTATTCCGGACCATATGCAAGAAACTTCTCATATGGTTTTTCCGAATCCGGCAATTCCTTTACCGTAGTATTTTTGCTCATGAATGCTTCCTTTCTACTCTCCCGGGAAGCATAAGGATCTATTATCATAAAAAATAGATTATACATTTTACAAGTAAACCTATTGTCATGAATAAATCACATTATATTCTATCATAACAAGTCAAGGTCGACAAGTTTTCGTTCCTTAAGTTTTTGTAAAGATTTCAAAATACCCAGTTTTGCATGATACCAGGTCAGACCGCCCTGGAAATAAACGGCATATGGAGGCTTGATCGGACCGTCTGCGCTCAGCTCAATGGATGATCCCTGGACAAATGCACCTGCCGCCATAATGACATCGCTGTCATAGCCCGGCATAGCCCACGGTTCCGGCGTTACATAGCTGTCGACCGGCGCAGCAGCCTGGATTCCCTCGCAGAATGCGATCAGCGCATCCGGATTGTGGAATGAAACTGCCTGAATGATATCATGACGGCTTTCACTTCCGTTTGGAACGACTTCAAAACCGAGTTTTTCATAGATATTTGCGGCAAAGATTGCTCCTTTTAATGCTCCGCTCACAACAGTCGGTGCAAGGAAAAATCCCTGATAGAAAGACTGGATGACACCTAAGGATGCTCCGACTTCTTTTCCAAGTCCCGGAGAGGTCAGACGGTAAGCGGCATTTTCAACGCATTCTTTTTTCCCGACAATGTATCCGCCGATCGGTGCAAGCCCGCCGCCAGGGTTTTTGATCAGGGAACCTACGATCATATCTGCTCCCACTTCGAGCGGTTCGCGCTCCTCTACAAATTCACCGTAGCAGTTATCTACCATACAGATCACATCCGGCTTAATTCCCTTAATAAAAGAGATCAATTCGCCAATGCGCGATACAGAAAGTGTCGGTCTGGTCGCGTATCCTTTGGAGCGCTGGATTGTCACAAGTTTTGTGCGGTCATTGATTGCTTCTTTGATATGGTCAAAATCAAAGTTCCCGTCAGGAAGAAGATCCACCTGGCGGTAAGACACGCCGTATTCTGCCAGGGAACCTTTTGATGGACGGATGCCGATCACTTCCTCTAAGGTGTCATATGGTTTTCCAACCGGAGATAAAAGTTCATCTCCCGGACGCAGATTTGACATTAAAGCGAGCGCTAAGGCATGCGTGCCACAGGTGATCTGCGGACGAACCAGGGCATCCTCCCCTTTAAAGCAGGATGCATATACTTTTTCTAATGTATCGCGTCCGAGATCATTATAACCGTAGCCGGAGGATATATTAAAACACTCTGCACTCACACGGTTATCCTGCATCGCTTTGATGACTTTCAGCTGATTGTATTCTGCTGTAGCATCAATTGCTTCAAAACGTTCTTTCAAAAAAGCCTCGATTTTATCTCCAAATTCATATACTTCTCTTGAGATACCAAGAGCCTCGTATTGTTCTTCCATCCACTTATTCATGACTGATTATTTCCTTTTCTTCTAAAATTGATATCATATTTGCTAAAATTGCCGCGTCATCATAGCCGAAAGCCTGTTTGTCAAGCCATATCACATCCCGTTCCCGTTTAAACCATGTCAGCTGGCGTTTGGCAAAATGGCGTGTTTCGCGTTTGATGATATATATTGCTTCTTCTAACGTATACTCGCCGTCTAAATATGCCAGGATCTCCTTATAGCCAAGTCCCTGCATGGAAACCATCTTGCGGCTGCATCCCATGGCTTTTAATTTTTTTACTTCATCTACGAGTCCGGCTTCCACCATTGCATCCACACGTCTGTCAATGCGGTCATATAATTTTGCCCGCTCATCGGTCAGTACAAAATATGCAAAATTATACGGCGATTGTTTCTGACGTTCCGTCTCGTTGTGTTCGGATATTTTTTTGCCGGATAGATGATAAAATTCCAGTGCTCTTATCACACGTTTGATATTATTGGCGTGGATTGCCTCAGCGGATGCCGGATCAACTTCACGCAGCATTCCATGCAGATATTCTGCCCCGCGTTCTTTGGCAAGCGCCTCTAACTTCTCCCGGTATGTCTCGTCACACTGCTGTTTTGTAAAATCAATATCATACAAAAGAGCCTGAATATAAAATCCGGTACCTCCTGCAATGATCGGTATTTTTCCATCCGCATAAATCTTATTTAAATATTCCTTCGCCATCGTGACAAAACGTACAACATGAAATTCTTCGTCCGGTTCTAGTTCATCGATCATATAATGTGTAATGCCCTGCATTTCACCCGGTGTAATCTTGGCGGAACCGATATCCATATGGTGATAGACCTGCATGGAGTCTGCAGAGATAATGGCTCCGTTTATCTGCTTTGCCAGTTCTACCGAGAGAGCACTTTTCCCCACTGCGGTAGGACCGGTCAGAATAATCATTGGTTTTTTTTGCATATCAGACAATCCTTTTAAATTTCTTTTCTATTTCATATTTTGTCATGGAAATGATCGTCGGACGTCCGTGCGGGCAGTTATATGGATTTTCAAGTTCTAACAGTTCATCGATCAGCCGCTCCGCCTCCGGTCTGCTGATCTGCTGATTTCCCTTGATAGCTGCCTTACAGGACATGGAGGCAACCTTTTCCATAATGGCGTTCGGGGAATCATTTCCATTTATATTTGCAAAATCATCTAGCATTTCCAGAAACATTGTTTTGGTGTCAATCCCGGTAAAATCAGCCGGAATTGCAGTCACTGCATATTCCTTTCCACCAAATGGTTCAATCTCGTACCCGAACGCATCTATCTGCGCCTTGTATTTTTCAAGCATTTCGATCTCTTCGATGCTGAGCGTTAAAATGATCGGTGGGCTTAATGTCTGTGATGAAAATGTTTTTTCCTGCACTTTTTTCATTGTTTTTTCATAGAGCACTTTTTCATGCGCTGCATGCTGGTCAATAATAAACAGCTTGTCCTCGTATTCTACCATCCAGTAAGTATCGAACAGCTGCCCGATGATCTTGTGTTTCGTTTTGGCATCTTTTGTCAGAAAACTTTCTGAAACTGCCGCAAGTTCCTGCTGCTCATAAGTATCTTTGACCACAGGGGAAGGTGCTGCTGTCTCTTCTGGCGGACGCACTGTCTGTTCTCTTTCCGGTACGGTCTGCCGTGCCGGTATAGAAACGGCATATGTGTTGGTTTCGGATACCCGGTCTGAGGAACCAGTCATTTTTTTTTGTGGAAGCAGTGAGTTGAAAATCGAAAGATTTTCCGGCGGTACTGATTTCTTCGGCTGTACCGTGCTTGGTACTGGAACTGCTGCCTGCGCATGCACGTCCTGCGGTTGAAACCTGCCCCCATTCCGTACTGTATCAACACCCCGGCGTTCAAACGGTTCCGGGAGCGGTGCCCTGATATTTTCCTGTTTCTGTACTTTTTCTTCCTGCACCGGTACTTCCGGGATAAAGTCTTTGTGTGTCAGGGCACCCCGGATAATTTCAAACAACATCTTATAGATTGCCTCGTTGTTTGAAAAACGAAGTTCCATCTTCGTTGGATGCACGTTGACATCCAAAAGATCGGTATCCATGGAAAAGTAAAGAACACAAAACGGATACTGATGCTGCATCAGAAAACCTTTGTATGCTTCTTCAATCGATTTTGAGAGCAGTGCACTTTTGATATATCTTCCATTGATAAAATAATTTTCAAAATTACGGTTTCCACGGGAAATCAATGGTTTTCCAATAAAACCTTTGACGTGAAAATACTCATTTTTGTGGTCAATTTCTAACAGTCCGGAGGTAATATCCCTGCCGTAGATATGATAGATCATATCTTTTTCCCTGGAATTACCGGAAGTGTGCAGTTTTGTCTGACCATTGTTGATGAATTTAAAAGAAACCCCCGGATGTGACAGGGCAAGCCGTTCCATCAGGTCATTGATATAATTGCCTTCCGTCTGGGCAGTCTTTAAAAATTTCCGGCGGGCAGGCGTATTGTAAAAAAGGTTGCGGACAATAAACGTGGTTCCTTCCGGTGCTCCGATTTCTTCCTTTTCCTTTTCTTTTGATCCTTCAATGACATAGCGGGTACCGGTCAGTTCCCCATAAGTTTTGGTAATCAGTTCGACCTGCGATACTGCAGCGATACTTGAAAGTGCTTCACCGCGAAATCCCAAAGAAGTAATGCTCATCAGATCTTCCACGCTTTTAATCTTACTGGTCGAATGACGCAAAAAAGCAAGAGGAACCTGCGCACGTTCAATGCCGCAGCCGTTGTCTGTGATACGGATAAATGAGATACCGCCCTCTTTGATTTCAACAGTGACGGCAGTTGCTTTTGCATCAATAGCATTTTCTACCAGTTCTTTTACTACAGAAGAAGGGCGTTCCACAACTTCCCCGGCAGCGATCTTGTCAATTGTCTCCTGACTGAGCAGTGTAATTTCGGGCATACAGATTCACCTCTTTGTTTCAATCGTTTCTGCTGCATTTCCTGCAGCATTGTTCTGTTATGGTCTTGGCATCTTAGGGACACCTGACACCGGTTTCCCGCAAGGTCTTGTCTCGGAGCAGTATCCGAAGTAATCGCATTTTGGCATAAATAAATTATCTGAGATCCAGCGCCATTCTTCTGAATATTCCGAAAGTGCTTTTCGGATATCACCGAACAACTGACGGAATTCCCAGTATGCACGGTTACACATTCTCTGATGGCTCATTTCCGTCAGACTGCGCAAATTTCTTTTATCTACGATGGATGCTGTCATGCCAAGCGGCAGTCCATTGGCAACATCCTCTTTTGGAATGCCATAATCTTCCTGCAGGGCACGGCATTCTTCGTTGATATGTGCCATCAATGCCTGATATTTTTCAAGTGCTTCTTTATTATTCTGAATTGACGGCGGGATGATGTAATCAAATCCACGGCCGGCATAATTGATATAACGGGTGCTTGACTGTAAACGCGTCGGTGAACCGCCAATGTGCGTATACCATTCACGTTCTACTCTTGCGGAATAACCGGCAATGATCATCTCTACATTTACATATTCCATGACTCTTCCGTGTCCGGAAATGATACAGTCCATGCCCCGCTTATAATTTTTTTCAGGATCTTCTACATTTCCTCCCCAGCAGACACCGGCACGCTGGCCCATCAGCGTGATCGGGTTTTGGGTGGTTTCCGGTAAAATTGTAATTGTGCCCATAAATTTCTATTCTCCATTTCTACCAACGGTTTTTTATTTTATTTTGTAATTCATAAAGTTTATTCAATGCCTCGATCGGTGTCAGATTTCCGACATCGATGGTCTTTAATTCTTCTAAAATATCGTCGTCTTTTACGGTATCAAATAAAGACATCTGTGTCAAATCAACTTCGTCAAGACGCTCTTTTTTCTTTTTATTTCCCGCGGATGCAGGGGTAATATTTTTGGTTACAGATGTGATATCATTTGCACTTAATTCTTCTACGATCTCTTTTGCACGTTCGATAACGGAATCCGGAACTCCGGCAAGTTTTGCAACCTGGATACCATAACTTTTATCCGCTCCGCCCTGCACAATTTTACGCAGAAATACGATATCGTCACCTTTTTCTTTTACGGCAATACAGTAGTTGTGAACATTGTTCAGCTTTCCTTCTAACTCAGTCAGTTCGTGGTAATGCGTTGCAAACAGAGTTTTTGCACCGAGCAGACGCGGGTTACTGATATGCTCGACTACTGCCCAGGCTATGCTTAAACCGTCAAAGGTACTTGTTCCGCGTCCAATCTCATCAAGTACTAAAAGTGAATTCGATGTGGCATTGCGTAAAATATTGGCAACCTCGTTCATTTCCACCATGAAGGTACTCTGACCGCTTGCTAAATCATCTGAGGCCCCGACACGGGTAAAAATACGGTCTACAATGCCGATTTTTGCGGATGTCGCAGGAACAAAACTACCGATCTGTGCCATCAGGACGATCAGTGCAGCCTGTCTCATATAGGTGGACTTACCTGCCATGTTTGGTCCGGTTATAATAGCAATGCGGTTATTTCCGTTGTCTAAATATGTATCATTATCGATAAACATATCGTTTGTGATCATTTTTTCTACAACCGGATGTCTGCCCCCCTTGATATCGATCACACCGTTGTTTGTCATCTTTGGTCTGCAGTAATTATTCTGATCAGCAACAACTGCAAGTGACACGAAAACGTCTAAGTTGGCAATTGCTTTTGCAGTCCGCTGGATACGGACAACTTCTTCTGCAATTTTATTGCGGACATCGCAAAACAGATCATATTCTAAACTGACAAGCTTGTCCTCAGCACCTAAGATCATATCTTCTAATTCTTTTAATTCCGGTGTAATGTAACGTTCTGCGTTTGCGAGCGTCTGCTTTCTCGTAAAATAATCCGGAACCAGATCTTTGTAGGAATTGGTCACTTCCAGATAATAGCCAAATACTTTGTTGTATTTGATCTTTAAATTTTTAATTCCGGTTTTTTCACGTTCTTTTGCCTCTAATTCTGCAAGCCAGGTTTTGCCTTCTGTTTTGGCATTGCGATATTTATCGATATCCTCGTTATAACCCTCTTTGATCAGCCCGCCTTCGCGTACGGAAATCGGAGGCTCCTCCATAATCGAATGATCCACTAAAGAACAGAGTTCTTCCATGGCATCAATATCGTTCTGGATATTTTTCAGCAAAGCTCCATCGAACTCATCGAGCAGGGATTTGATTGGAGGCAGCATACTGATTGAATTTTTAAATGCGATCAGGTCACGTGGATTCGCTGTCCGGTAAGTCACACGTGTGATCAGACGCTCAAGATCATAGATGGGATTTAAGTATTCTCGCAATTCCTCTCTGGTGATCACATGATCGTTTAGCTCGGCGATGGCTTCCTGACGAAGTTCAATTTCATCTTTATCGATCAGTGGCTGCTCTACATAGGCCCGGAGTGTTCTTGCTCCCATCGCGGTTTTTGTTTTGTCTAACACCCATAACAGGGAGCCGCGTTTTTGTTTTTCTCGCAGGGTCTCTACCAGTTCTAGGTTGCGTCTGGTTGAACTGTCGATAATCATATATTTTCCGGTTGAATACGGATGAATGGAAGAAAGATTGCCAAGGTCATTTTTCTGTGTCTCATACAGATAACGGAGCAATGCTCCGGCCGCAATCGTACCGCATGCAAAATCAAAAAGTCCTAACCCCTCAAGGCTCTGCACTTTAAAATGTTCTTTCAGTGTATTTTCTGCCGTCTCATCACTGAAATACCAGGCTTCTAAAGAATATACCGCAATGCCGAGACGATGTTTCATATCAGAAAGATCTACGCCACTCATATAAAAACTCTCATTGCAGATGATTTCGGATGGCGCAAATTTGTTGATCTCGTCAATGAGTTTCCGTTCGGAATCTACCTCGGTGACGAAATAATCTCCGGTTGAAATATCCGCTAACGAAATACCATATTTATCTGCAAGGTATACGATACACATGATGTAATTATTTTTAGACTCATCTAAAGCCTGCATGTCTGTATTCGTTCCAGGTGTGACAATGCGGATTACCTCACGTTTTACAAGTCCTTTTGCAAGCTTTGGATCTTCGACCTGCTCACAGATGGCAACTTTATGACCGTTTGCAACCAGTTTATTTAAGTAACCTTCCACTGCATGATAGGGAACACCACACATCGGTGCCCTCTCCTCGGTGCCGCAGCTTTTGCCGGTTAGTGTTAACTCAAGTTCTTTCGATACAACGATCGCATCATCAAAAAACATCTCATAAAAATCGCCAAGTCTGTAAAACAAAATGCAATCTTTATATTCTTCTTTTGTTTTTAAATATTGCTGCATCATAGGTGTATATTCTGCCACGTTTTTAACCTCTGTTTCTTTGTTTATCATATCTTTATGAATTATTTGTTTCATACGAAATCATATGTCTGCCAATTGCTTCGGCAACTTTTAATCCATCCATGGCTGCAGACATGATCCCTCCTGCATATCCTGCACCTTCCCCGCATGGGTAAATACCGCGGATATTCGACTGAAAAGATTCATCACGAACGATACGCACCGGTGAAGATGTACGGCTCTCAACGCCTGAAAGAATCGCATCATCACGGTCGAATTTCGGAATTGCATGGGAAAAATGATGCATTCCCTCTATAAACGACTCCTCTAATTCTTCCGGCAGAAGTCCTCTTAAATTGCAAAGTACCGCGGCTCCTTTTGTGGTACTTAAAAACGCACCGTAGGAAACGGAAGCACGGTTTTTGCAATAGTCACCAAACAACTGTTGTGGAATTTTTCCATTTCCAATCTGCCAGGCTCGTTCTTCTAAACGTTCCTGAAAGCGAACACCGGATAATGCATCTTCTGTACCACCCGGATCCTGCGGCTGCTCACCATGGCGTATTGCATCTGCCTTAAAATCTTCCGGTGTGACAGAGACAATGATCGCACTGTTTGCGTTGCTGCCACCACGGTCCGAATAACTCATGCCATTGACTGCAAGATGGTGTTTTTCGGAGGAAGCATTTACGACATAACCACCCGGACACATGCAAAAAGAGTACACACCGCGGCCGGAGGAAAGATTTGCAGTCACTTTATAAGGTGCGGCTGGAAGCTTGTCCGCATATAATTTTCCATACTGCGTCAGATTGATCTCACTTTGCGGATGCTCCACGCGAAATCCGACCGCGAAGGATTTGGCCTGCATATGCAGTCCTTTTTCCTGCAACAGTGAAAATGTATCCCTTGCACTGTGTCCAATCGCAAGAATCAGACAAGCCGCATCAATCTGTCTGTCGTGATTTAATTCAACAGATTGTAAGCTGCCGTTTGCGGCAACAGAAAATCCGGTAACACATGTCTCAAATAAAAATTCCACGCCGTTTTCTGTCATAAAAGTGCGCATCCGTCTTATCACGTCCGCAAGAATATCTGTACCGATATGTGGTTTGTTTTCATATAAAATATGTTCGGGTGCACCAAACTTTACAAATGTTTCCAGAACAAAACGGTTTCTACCGACAGGATCTTTGACTAAAGTGTTTAATTTTCCGTCAGAAAAAGTTCCTGCACCGCCTTCTCCGAACTGAACGTTAGAAGCTGTGTCTAAGATGCCGGTTTCCCAGAATTTCTGTACGTCTGCAGTCCGCTCCTCGACTTTTTTCCCGCGCTCTGCCACAATTGGATGAAATCCTTCTAACATTAATGCATAGGCACAGAACAATCCGGCAGGACCTGCTCCCGCAATCACAGGGACAGCGGAAGGAGATTTTATTTCCGGAAGGATATATTTTTTCTTGCTGGTTAACATAACATTATTATCGTCAACTTTTTTTAAGATTTTCTGTTCGTTTGCTGTTTCAACATCCACAGAATATACATAAAACAGATCCGGCTTTTTTCTTGCATCAATAGATTTTTTGATAATCTGATATTTCAAAGGCGTATCTGCAGTAAATTTTAATATTTTCCGGATCTTTTGTTCTAATTGTGCTGCTGTATGTGTCACCGGCAGTTTGATCTGATTAATTCTTATCATTACTTCCTCGTTTCTTCCTGTGTGATTCTTTTCCGTGATGTGAATACTCGGCAGCATGAAGTCCTGCTACATATCCGCTGGACCATGCCCATTGCAGATTATATCCACCACAGGTACCATCAATATCGACGACTTCACCTGCGAAAAACAGTCCGGGAACCAATTTTGACATCATACTTGCGGCTTCAATCTCGCGGGTATCTACTCCCCCGGCACATACCTGCGCCTGTGCAATGTCTTTGCTTCCGGTGATATCGACACGCAGCTCTTTTAACAGCTTTACAAGTCGTGTCAGTTGTTTGCCGGAGATTTTTTTTGCTGGAATATGAAGATCAATACCAGCTTCTTTTAAAAGTACCTCTGCAAGCTTTTTATTACAAAGACCGATCATTGCCTGGGCGGCATCTTTTCCGTGTGACTGTGTATAAAAACGCAGTTTCAGAAGATCGTTAACAGATTTGAAAGAACGGTCCGGCATAAAATCAATCAGTGCATATACTGTCTTTTTCTGCTTCAGAGCTCTGGTTGCATAGCGGCTGATCTGAAAAACCGGAATTCCAGATATGCCATAATCTGTCAACTGCAATTCACCACGTTCTGTGGTCGTTTCTGCTCCATTTATGTACAATCTTATCGAAACTTCTGCACGGATTCCTGCAAGCATTTTAAAGAATGACTGCTTTCCCTGCAACGGAACCAAAGCCGGTACAATATCTATGATGTGGTGTCCGAAGCGTTCTATATGTGGAAGTGCACTGCCGTCGCTGCCACTCTTAGGCGAAGCTAAGAGACCGGTTGCGAAAATGATCGATTTTGCACGAAAATCGCCCATACCAGTCCGGATCAAAAATGTGTTTCCCTGTTTTTTGACGGATTTGATCTCACAGGAGACGATTTCCTTTACGCCTGTATAGGATGCTTCCATGCGCAGCACATCCAAAACAGAAGCTGCCTGTTCACTTGCAGGGTAATAATAACCGTTTTTTACTTTGGGTTCGATGCCGATCTCACGAAAAAATCCCACCGTTTTTTTCTGGTCAAACTGTTTCAATACCGGCACAGTAAAAGCAGGGTCATCGCCCCTGTAACACGACAGCCCCTGCACCTCATTTGTATAATTACATTTTCCATTCCCCGTGGCAAGTATTTTCTTGCCGACACGGTCCATATGTTCCAGGATAATCGTATCTGCGCCTGATAAAGCAGACGCAATGGAAGCCATCAGTCCGGATGCACCGCCACCAATGACTGCAACCTCTGTTTCTGTCATATTTTAAACCTTTTCAGATAATTTTCTCAAATTCTATTTGTCATTTACAGACAAACCATAGCATATTTTAGCATACTGAAAACAAACATTCAATCCGTGAAACGCATAGTTATTGCTGGTAATTCATCAATATCATATAGCTGACAGATCCATTAACTGGAATAGCTTTCTAAAAAAGCATATAATTCCTGGTCATTAGAAAAAAAGATACCATTTTCTAATTTTTTTATCATTCCCTCATCCAGATCACGTACCCGTATATTTGTCTCAAAAAATTCTGTGACACCATCTCTCTGGTATACAACTAATATTCCATCTTTCTGCTTTATTACATAGGTATATGGTTCGTAAATTGCAATGCTCTCTGTTGTTCTGATATTTTCTGCAGTATCATTTTCAGCTAATATTTCTTCGGTTGCCGCAGAAATATCTTTTTTTCCTGCTCCAGCATTCTGTTGTGTAAAAAGTAAATAGACTGTCAGGATCAATAAAAGAAAGATCATGCCGGTAAAAAGGCAAATACTCGTCGTTTTTTTCATTACCATCACTCCATATTCCGGTTTTACGATAAGTATTTGCCAAATTTTACTTTTTATTCACTTTTCAGGAATATTTGTTCATGATCACAGAATGTTCCAATGCGTACCGTCTGTTATTTTAATAAGTGCAGTCTCTTTGCGATATCTGCCAGCATGCGCCCTTTCGGGAATCGTAAGATTTCCTGTTCATTTAATCCTTTTAACAGCAACAGTAACACTGCATAGACTGCTGCTCCAACCACGATCGACAGGAGCGTTGCAATGGCGTTGATGCGCAGTACATACAGGATGCCATGATAGACGAGCCCTACAACAACACCCATGCTTAAAGCTGCAATCGCAGGAACAAAAAATGTTTTTCGGACTTCCTGATGATATCCACTGTAACGACGTATCGACCGCGCATTTAAAATACACATGATAAGACCGAATGCTGCATTTGCGATAACAACTGCAAAAATATTTAAATCAAATAAGAACATAAGTGCTGCGAGCAGACCCAAATGCAACACCAGTGCGATAATCGCATTTTTGATTGGTTCCTTCATCCGGCCCATTCCCTGTAAAAGTCCGTTGGAAAGTGTTGACAGGGAGAAAAACAAAATCGTAACAGCTCCGACCTGCAGCATGTGTGCAGCAGTTTCTGATGAGTCACGGAACAAAAGCTGTAAGATCGGTGACGCAAGCACACCCATTCCGACCGCACATGGGAATGCAATCACCATGATAAAACGTGTTGCAATACCAATCTGACGCTTTGCCTCGCCCTTTTTTCCGGCTACATAGGCAGCAGTCAGCGCCGGAACAGAAGATGCTGCCATTGCCGATGCAATGGAGATCGGGACATTGATCAATACGGTATATTTTCCTGTATAAATACCATTCCAGGAACCATACTGGCTTGCAGTATAGCCTTGAAATGCTGCGATATGTTTATACACTGCCTGATCAATGACTGCATTACAGTTATAGATTGTACTGCTCAGTAAAACAGGAATGATCGTAACGATCAGCAAATGAAATATGGATGCGTAAGAGTCCACATTATTTCTACGTTCTCTGTGCAGGCTGCGTTTGAATGCGTGCAAATATACAACCAGAACAAAGGTACAGAATAATAATGCAACCAGTGCTCCGACCGCGGTGCCAAGCGTTCCTCCCGCTGCTCCGTATGCTGCAGAATAATTATCAGCATTGCCAAGCAGTGCCCCTGCCTTTGCACCATAACCGGCCAGTACATATGCTGCCCACACACTGACGATCGCATTTGCAATCTGCTCTAAGATCTGGGAAGTTGCACTCGGCATCATTGTGCCAAGTCCCTGAAAAAAACCTCTCATAACACCGAGCACGGCAACGATTAAAAGTACAGGAATCAATACCCGCACGGCAAAAACACTCATTGGGGTTTTCATCAGTGTGCCTGTGATAAAATCTGCTCCAAACAAAAGAATCAGCGCTGCAATCGTACCGGTACATGCGCCAAAAATCAGTGCACATTTTAAAATACGATATACATTGTGTCTTCTGCCCTGTGAATAATTAGCAGATACCAGCTTTGAAACAGCAAGCGGCAGACTGTAGGACGAAATGATCAATAATATATTATAAATCTGAAAAGCAGTTCCATAGTAATCATTTCCGGTATCACCGATAATATTAGTCAGTGGAATACGGTAAATCAACCCGATGATACGGCTGACAATAGATGCGATGGCAAGAATAGAACCCTGCACAAGAAAACTTGTACTGCTCTTTTTATTTTGTTTGCCCATGTGACTTAATCCTCGTTATCTTAAAATATTCATTTCGTTTAAGATCTCAGTTTGTTTTCCTTCCATAACGGCAGCTTCTTCCGGTGTCATATGGTCATACCCAAATAAATGAAGCATACTGTGCAGGATCAGAAACGCATATTCACGTTTTTCACTGTGCCCATAATTTTTTGCCTGTTCTTTTACTTTGTCAACAGAAATAATGATATCACCAAGCATGATCTCCCCTGTGTCAGGGTTAAAATTATCATCGTAATCATCTTCTAATTTTGAAAAATCTCCGGCACTCTCATAGGAAAGCATTGGAAACGACAAAACATCCGTCGGTGCATCAATATCACGGTATTCTTTATTGATGGCATGGATCCCGTCATTATCTGTGAGCGTCAGGTTGATCTCCGCTTCAAACGGAAATCCTTCATGCTCGATCGCGTAGTCTGTTACTTCTTTTGCAAGTGCCTCTTCGTCAAATGAAAAATCTGTTTCCGTTTCTTTTTCTATAAAAAGACTCATAAATTTCCTCATTTCTGTGCCTTACCGGCAGTTTTTATATCTTTTGTATTTTATGTAGTTTCTAAAAGAAGAAAGTTTCCTCATTTACAAGATATTCCCTGATCTTTAAAAACATATTCATGCCAAGTCCTGACTGGTCATAAATTCCGCTTGCAGAATATTCATTTAATGTCTGGTAAATGACCATATCCTGGTTCCATTCGCTTGCCATTGTATAACTGTCAAAGACTTCGATTTTTTTGACCAGACCATTTACCATATGTACGATTGCTGACTCAATGGATGAAGGCGGTGCAGTTTCACCATCGTATTCACTGATGATGCGGATCACATCTTCCGGGAAACAATGTTCCTGCGCAATACGGATTCCACTCTGTGTCAGGGGTTCTCCTTCCATAATACCGATCCGGTAATAAAATCCCGCCGCTGCACAGGTTTTTTCATCTGCTCCAGCAACTTTTGCACATTTCGCTGCAAGTCCCGAAACTCTGCGTGCGTGCTGGTATTCCTGTTTTGAAAAACTAGAAAGCTCCCGGACAAGCGGATATGTATCATCCAGAATATCAGTCAGGGTATCGCTTACCTCCTGCTCCCTCAGACGTGCAAAATGTAAAAAGCCAAACTGCATCCACAAAATACTGGCAGCACCCTCACCGATGCCCCATAATAAAAGTTTAAAATGTACTTCCTGATAAGTCAGATAATAAAAAGTTACCGGAAGTATAAGGGAAAGGCAGAATAAAAGTACTTCATACCAGATAAGTGTCTTTTCATGTTTTGCTGTTTCCTCGGCTGTTCCTGCAAGAATTGCACCAAAGATGGTCATCAGACAGTACAATACCAGTTCCTGTGAATGTAACCCCATAACAAGACATAGTAAGGAATCCCAGAAAATTCCGGTGATAAGCGCAAGCCGCTCCGAACCGAAGGCTGCAATAATGAGCGGTACCAATATCATCGGTTTTACAAATTCAGGAAAATATGCAGCAAATATGACCACCACTGCGGCTGTTGTATACCCATATAATACTTTTTTGAAATCTGTTTCACGGTTGTGACAGATCAGTCCTTCTGCACGGTCATGTTCCATGAAGAAAAGAAATAACACAAACCATATCAGTGTAATACAGACAATCCCTAATAACTGATCCAGTAAAATCTGCTGCTTTACACATAATAAAAGTGTTACCGCAATGGCAACGATAAACATACAGACATGGTTCCATACTCTTTTAATTACAAAGCGGTCATTCATCGCTGGCGGGTCTCCTGTCTTCTTTTTGATATGTTCTTACTGCGGTTTTCATAATCTTCGTAGGCCTTGACTATTTTTTGTACGACCGGATGGCGGACTACATCTTTACTGGTCAGCTCGCAGATGCCGATCTCATCCACTTTCTTTAATACTTTTAATGCAACATCCAGACCAGATGCCGTACCAGGTGCAAGATCCTTCTGCGTGGCATCACCGGTGATCACTGCCTTAGATCCAAAACCGATACGGGTAAGGAACATTTTCATCTGCGCCGGTGTGGTATTTTGTGCCTCATCCAGAATAATAAATGCATTGTCAAGCGTACGTCCGCGCATGTATGCAAGCGGGGCAACTTCGATCAGTCCCTTTTCCATATTTTTCTGAAAACTCTCTGCTCCCATGATCTGATACAATGCATCATAAAGAGGTCTTAAATAGGGATCAACCTTACTCTGCAAATCTCCCGGCAGAAAGCCTAATTTTTCACCCGCCTCGATAGCCGGACGTGTCAGGATGATCCTTCCCACTTCCTCATTCTTAAACGCTGTGATCGCCATTGCCATTGCAAGATAAGTCTTACCGGTTCCGGCAGGCCCCATGCCAAATACAATCATTTTCTGGCGGATTGCATCTACATATGCTTTCTGACCAAGCGTCTTTGGTTTTACCGGTTTGCCGTTGATTGTATGGCAGATACAGTCCTTATCAATTTCAACGATCGCGGATTCTTTTTCTTCTTCCGAAAGTGCTAATGCATAATTGACATTCTGTTCCGTGATAATATTTCCTCTTTTGGATAACTCGATCAGCTGTAAAAATACCTGTTCCGCTTTTTTTAAATTATGTTCTTCTCCAAGGAGCTTCATACTTTCACCGCGTAAGACCACAGTAACATTTAATGTGCGCTCAATCTTTTTGATATACGCATCAAACTGACCAAATACGTTTGCCACATGATCAGTCGGTATATTTAATGATAGTTCAGTCAGACTCATCCGTCAGTTGCCTCTCTTCACTCGATTGTTCAATGATTTTTGTCGGCTGATAGGAAACAATAGATTTTATGGTACTAATCGTTCCTTTCACCACATATTTTTTCTTCGTTCTTTCTATAATAACATTTTTTCCCGTAATTTGAATACCTTTTTCTTCCAAATCGTTAATATATTTCTTAAGATTCTTAGAAGCAAGCTGTTTCGCCTCTTTTTCTGTATATATTTTCTGGCTGTTTTCATAACCGGAATAAGTTTGTCTGACCAGATAAACCGGCAGGTAAAAATTATCTGTAAAGTGAAACTGTGACACATCCGATACAACTTCATAGGGTTCTTCCATTGGCGAAAAAAAAGGATTTTTGACCAGATAATCTAACATTCTGATCTGGTATGTTATTTTTTTTGCACCGGTTGGCTTTTTTTCCACATATGTGACGGGTATCTCGTCATGATAGGGATATGTAACTTTCGCTGTAACATCTGCATCTGCTGTGCGGTATAGATATTTTGCCACCTCTCCGTCATCATTTAAAATTTCAATGCATCCATTGACTAACACATCGCCTTTTTTTACTTTTGTGCCAACGGTCACAACCGGGGTGCCGCTTCTTGTGATCATTTCAGTGATTTCTCCATCATCGGCAGCAATAATATCATGCGCCGGTTTCTCCGGATTATCCTCATAAGTTTCTTCCGGAAGCAGATTTTCCTGAATATCAACCGTCATTTTGGTTCCATAAATTTTGATGGAAGTCCAGATTACTTCCGGATACCTGCTCCTTAATGTTTCTTCTAAAACGGCGCAGTCAATATCTTTTTTCTTTGCACCAAAAGAAGCATGTTCCCCGGAAAGGAAACGGAGTACGACTTCCTCAGACAGATAGGAATTACCGTTTACCTCAATATTCCAGATAAAACCGGAAAGGTAATAGATCAGACCTGCAAAGAGAAGCATCCCTAATGCAAATATTTTCCGCTTGCGGTAATGGTATAATTTGAATGGTATGCCATACTTTTTTTGGATACGGATGCATGTTTTTGTTTTTTTTAAAATGGGGCGTAACTGTTTAAATCCCGCCACACTGATATAGAACGAATATCCGTCCTCCGTGGATTTTAAATTCCAGATCAGAATATCGTGGCTTCCGCATAAATTCAGGAAACGTTCCGGCGCATAACCGTTTAAACGGACATACACGTATCCTTTAAAATATTTTATTATTGAGAGCAGCATCTTTTAATTCTCGTACTGGATTGTGTCTAAAAACCCAGTGATTTTCATTTCCTCGTTTGTATAATAATCAATTGCAAGATGTGAGCCGGAAATCAGGATCCTGCAGTTTTTTGTCTGTATTTTGATAAAGGAATCCTCATATTCCAGGATCCCTTTATAATTAGAAATCAGGATCTCATGCCGTCCGGTTGCGGTTACAATCGCCGCACCAAGCATCAGATCCTTCGGCAGTTCTAAGCTGTTTATTATTTTTTCTTTCTGATTTTTCTTCATATATGATTGTATGAAGAAAAAAAGGATCTTATTCTCATTCGTAAATATATTCTCTTACGACCGGCCGCATTTCTTTGGGTTCGTCTGAAATTTCGTAGGCATGCAGCACTTTTTCGGCAGCCTGGGTCATTTTCCCACGATCATTTGCATAAATAACCGCCAATGTATCACCGGCAGTTACAGCATCTCCATTTTTCTTCTTTAAATAAATGCCGACAGAAAGATCAATCATGCTGTCCTTTGTTTCACGCCCACCACCAAGCGTCATGCATGCAATGCCGATATTCTCCGCTAAGATGCGGTGTACATATCCACTGCACTCTGCCTTTACTTCGATCGAATATGCTGGTTTTGGAAATTTTGACGTATCGTATACATAAGATGCATCCCCGCCCTGTGCTCTTACAAACTCAGCCATTTTATCAAGTGCGGCACCACTGTCTATGGAATCTTGCATAAGTTTTACGGCATCCTCGCAGGAATCTGCACGTCCTGCAAAAAGCAACATCTGGGCGCCAAGTGCAAATACCACTTCTTTAAAATCGGACGGTCCTTTTCCTTTCAGGGTGTCGATTGCTTCAATCACTTCGATGGCATTTCCAATCGCATTTCCAAGCGGCTGGTCCATATCGGTGATGATTGCTGCTGTCTTTTTGCCTGCCATCGTTCCAATTGATACCATTTCTTTTGCGAGTGCAACAGAGTCCTCATATTTTTTCATAAATGCACCGTTTCCGGTCTTGACATCAAGTACGATCGCATCACTGCCGGAAGCTAACTTTTTGCTCATAATTGAGCTGGCAATCAGCGACATCTGGTCAACGGTAGCTGTCACATCGCGCAGTGCGTACAGCTTTTTGTCTGCCGGTGCAAGATTCGCAGTCTGTCCTGCGATTGCAATGCCGATTTCCCGAACATTTTTAAAAAAGGTTTCCTCAGGAAGTGCTGTTGTAAATCCCGGAAAACTTTCAAGTTTATCAATTGTTCCTCCGGTATGTCCAAGACCTCTGCCAGACATTTTTGCAACCGGAACTCCAAGGGAAGCCACGATTGGTGTCAGAGCCAGTGAAGTTTTATCGCCTACACCACCAGTGCTGTGTTTGTCTACCTTAATACCCGGAATGGAAGAAAGATCGAGCACATCCCCGCTGTTGCGCATGGCAAGTGTCAGATCTACGGTTTCTCTTTTACTCATCCCCTGGAAACAAATTGCCATCGTCATTGCAGACATCTGGTAATCCGGGATCGTACCATCCGTAAAACCATCGATCATAAAATGGATCTCTTCTGTGGTCAGTTCCATGCCAAGTTTTTTCTTTTCAATCAGGTCGTACATTCTCATGTGCATAATCCTCCCTTGTATCGATATCAACAAAAAATTCCGGTATAAAAACCGGATAAGAGAAAACATCATCCGGATGGGAACGGATAATCTTTTTACCACCACATTCTTTAGATAATGCTAAGAGCTCCGGGCGGTATGTTTCTGAAAAAAGATTTGGACTGCGCAAAGTATCTTCACACGATAGTGCGCCGATTCCCTTTTTGCTTTTAAAAAAAGCATCCAGAAAATCAATGAGTAATTCTGCTTTTACATATGGCTGGTCTGCCTGAAAAAACATATCATAGGAGACAGCCTTGCTCTCTGCCCGCACAGAATGGTCTGTCGCTGTCTCCACTCCTTTTCGGATGCTTGAGGCAATCCCGTCATTTTGTTCGCACTGGTTTCGCACGACGATACAATCTGTAAACAGCTCCTTGCATAACTTTTCGATTTCATCGTATGCAGTCACAACAATGATCCTGCATGGATAACTGCAAAGTTTCTGCAGACGCAGCAATTCCGTGAAACCATGCACAAACAAAGGCTTTCCATGAAATTCCGTGAGCAGCTTATTGCCGCCGAAACGCCTCGCGTATCCGGCAGCAAGATAGATTAGATTTAGCTGTTCCGTATCAGATCACCTGCATTCCTTTCAAAATTTTCTCCGGTGTGATCGGCAGTTCATTGATCCATACACCGGTTGCATTATAAACCGCATCCGCGATTGCCGGAGCCGGTGTATTGATGACGATCTCACCGATCGATTTTGCACCAAACGGACCGGTCGGCTCATAGCTGCTGTCAAATTCTACACGGATACGGTCTGTATCCAGACGGCTTGGCACTTTATACTGCATAAAGGAATTGGAAAGGTTTTTTCCTCTCTCATCGTACCAGATATCTTCATACAGTGTCATACCGATTCCCTGCAAAAGACCACCCTCGGTCTGCACTCTTGCAAGGTTGGTATTTACAACCGTTCCACAGTCGACACAGGCGGTATAATCTAATAACTCGATCGCACCGGTTTCCGGATCCACTTCAATCTCAGCACAGGCAGCCATAAATGGTGGTGGTGATACCGGAGAGCTGTGTGAATAGGTGACTTCCAGTGAAATCTCATTATTGCACATGGAGGCTGTCGCAATGTCAAACAGACTCATCTTTGTACCGTCGGACTCATCCATGACATTTTCTCCATCAAAAGTAAGTGCCGAAGTGTCTTTGTTCATGCGTACTGCTGCAAGCGCGATGATGCGTTCCCGGAGCTGCTCGCATGCCTTTACTGCTGCCATTCCGGTCAGATAGGTCGTGCTGGACGCATACGAGCCGGAATCATATGGGGAAATATCGGTATCAACACCATACACGGAAATATTATCGATCGGTGTCTCTAACACGTCTGCCGCAAACTGGGCGATGATCGTATCGCATCCGGTTCCCATGTCTGTACAGCCGACCGTGATATGATAGGTACCCTCATCACTTAATTTTACAGTGACAGAACCCACATCACAGTTTGAAATGGAAGATCCCTGCATTGCCATCGCAACACCGCGTGCCCGGATCTTTCCATCAGGCATGACGGTACGCTGCCCTTTTTCTTTCCATCCGATCATATCGGAAGCTTTCAGCAGACATTCTTCAAGACGGCAACTGTTCGTTGTCTCTCCATAATATGCCGGCATCACATCTCCCTCATGGATGATATTTTTCTGACGAAGTAAGACCGGATCCATGGAAAGCTGATCCGCTAACTTATTGACCGTAGACTCTACTGCAAAAATACCCTGTGTCGCACCATAACCTCTATAGGCGCCTGCGGACATCCGGTTGGTATAGACAACATCATACCGGAAACGGAATGCTTCAGTATGGTACATCGGAATGGATTTGTGTCCACTCAGTCCAACCGTAGTCGGACCATGCTCACCGAATGCACCGGTGTTGGAAAGTGTATACAGATCAATGGCACGGATTGTTCCATCCGACATTGCCCCAAGACGTACCCGGACTTCCATTTCATGGCGTGGTGAGGATGCAATCATGGATTCCTCTCTGGTATAGATCATTTTTGCCGGTTTGCCGGTCTTCCATGTCACGATCGCCGGATATACTTCTGTGACAACTGTCTGTTTTGCACCGAAACCTCCACCGATACGCGGTTTGATGACACGCACTTTTGCTTTTGAAATATCGAGGGCATTTGCAACGATCCTTCGTACATGGAATGGAATCTGCGTAGAACCAAGCACGATCAGACGACCATATGTATCCATATAAGTGCAGGTACGGAACGTTTCCATCATACTCTGCTGCATGGCTTTGACATGGTAAGTCTCGTCTAATACAATGTCACAGTCTGCGATGACAGCGTCCACATCGCCCTCTTTATCCATACCGGATGCACAAAGATTTCGTTTGTTATCAGCACCGACCGGGCAAAGTGACTTCCAGTCGTCCTCCGGATGTACTAAAACCGGATTATCCTTTGCGGTATGAAAATCCAGTACTGCATCTAAAACTTCGTAGGTTACTTTGATCCGTTTTAACGCCATATCCACTGCTTTTTCTGTCTCTCCGGCAACGATTGCAACCGGATCACCGACAAAACGGACACGATCTTCTAATATATAACGATCATATGGACTTGGTTCCGGATATGTTTGCCCAGCCATGGTAAAACGGCGTTTTGGAACATCTTTATAGGTAAGTACACAGACAATACCGTCTATTTTTTCTGCAAGATCTGTGCGGATGTCTTTGATCAGCGCGTGGGCATGTGGACTTCTCAGTACTTTTACAATCAGACAGTCCTTTGGTGCCACATCATCCATATAGACCGGTTTCCCGGTTACAAGAGCCATCGCATCTTTTTTTATTACGGGAGCATTGACAAATTTTCCCGGTTTTCTTAAGTTTGTACTGCTATTCATGCCTTTTCCCCCATTTTAAATTTCAGGTATTCTTTAACCGCACGAAGCTGACTTTCATATCCACTGCATCTGCAGAGATTTCCGGCAAGATATTCTTTCATATCCTCCTCAGTCGGATTTTCCAGTTCATCTTCCATTGCAAGTACATTCATAATAAATCCCGGATTGCAGAACCCACATTGTTCACCACCCTGTTTTGCAAGGTAAGTACCGAACTCTTTTGCACGTTCTTCCACGCCTTCTAAGGTGGTGATATGTGTACCGTCAGCTCTTGCTGCTAACACGGAACAGGAAAGTACCGGTTTATGGTCAAGCCATACGGTACAAAGACCACAGTTGGATGTTTCACATCCTCTTTTTACACTGTAACAGCCCTCTGACCGGACAAATTCCAAAAGCGGAAGATCTGCTGCTATCTCGCGTGTGATTTCACGCTCATTCAGCCATACATGTATTTTCATCTTATTGTTTGTTCTCCATTTCTTGTATTTTCTATGATTTAAAAGACATAACCGCCCTGCGGATCAGCACACCTGCAACATGTTTTCTGTAATCCGCGCCGGCTCTGCGGTTGCTTCCGTAAGTAAACTGATCCGCACACCAGACGGCAAGTTCTTTTACCAGTTCCGCATCTTTTTCAAATCCTTGCGGAAGCTGCTTTCCGAAACCATCCGGCTTGCCGGAACCAATCGGCAGTTCTATCAATTTTGCATGTGCCGGTCTTGCTCCGATGCTAACATGCAGACTGTCATCATATTCAGATACTGCACATGCGACCACCGGAAAATCAGTAGCCGTGTTGCGCTGGCTTAAATAGGCAATGCGGATCGGCTTTTTTGCCACATGCAGAGCCACTAAAATATCATTATCATATGGCAAATCAATAAATTCTTTTAAGGAGACCATACCTGCCTGATACAGTTCTACCTGGGTATCCATTGCCAGAAATACGGTCAGTACATCGGAAAAACCGAAACGTCCGAAAATACTTCCACCTATGGTTGCACAATTCCGGAACTGTACACCGACAATGTGGCGGACACTCTCACGGATAGCTCCGTTTGTATATGCGGCAAGTCCCGCATGTTTTTCTATCGCCCGCAATGTTGTCATTGCACCAATGACAAACCCGGTATCTGTCTCAGTGATCTTATCGATCCCAAGCCCTGATAGATCGATCGCCGTACCTATCCTCCGGTCACCAATCTTCATCCAGACACCGCCTGCGATGATCTTATTATTTTTTTTCTGATTCAGCTCATATGCTTCTTCTAAACTTTCTACCTTGCGGTATTCATTGATCGTTAACATTGATTCCTCCTGTGTGTCACGCATAAAAGGGCGCTATTTATATTATACTGTACAGAAGTACTGCCGTCAAATGAGAATGTAGTATTAACGAACATTAAGCTGTCCCATCTAAAAAGAAAGGACAGCTTAATATCAAAATAGTCATTTCAGACCATAATCTGCGTAATGCAAAAAAATTTTTTATTCAAATTTTCCTAATAAGTAAACAACTGTGCCCAGTATGTAGTTCCATGGCTGTTTGTACGGTAACCGACACCGATTTTCTTAAAGTTGGGATTTAAAATATTTGCACGGTGCCCCTCACTGTTCATCCATGCATTCATAACCGCCTCTGGTGCTTTCTGTCCCCATGCGATATTCTCTCCGGCTCCCCGGTAGGTAATGCCAAGATCCGTGATCGCTGTTCCAAAGCCTCTTCCATCCGGTCTTGTATGAGAAAATGACTTTTCAATCTCCTTTGAACGTGTCATGGCAGCAGTTGTAACTGTTTCATCCCAGACCAACTCATTTAATCCGGCTTTTTTCCGCTCTGCATTTACCAGCTTTAAAATCTGTTTTGCATAGGAAGTTTCTGTTACATCATCTTTCGACTGTTCACTGTCTATAATACCGTTTCCACCCGACTCAGTACCGCCCGGCTGACTTCCTTCCGGTTTCTCCAATGTGCCTGGTTTTTCCGATATATCCGGTTTTTCTGATGCACCTGGTTTTCCAGATGTATCCGGTGTCTGCTCCTCTTTGTCATCTTTCGGGAGTTCCGGCATGCAGTCCCCTGGCAAAACGATTGCAGGGAAACGATCACATATTTTTTTCAGTACATCGCCGATAGAATCTGTCTCTACAGAAGACCATTGATCTGTCGTGCAGTCCTTTTCAAAAACTGAAATGTTCACACGGTTAACGGATGCTGCTTCTACCGGTGCAGATACACTCATTGCAATTCCAAGTGCGGCTGTAAATGCTAATATTGTCTGTTTCTTCATGATATTCCTCCATTTGTACTGCCCTGAAATACTTTTTAAATATTTCACAATTGTTACATAATTATTACAAGCAAAAGAATATCATAATTTAAACTGCCATCCAACCGGTAACATCTGGAATTTCCGGTATCAGTTACTCCACACCGGCTTTTTTGCAGATATCATTCAGACAGCAACGGTCGCAATACGGCTTTGTCCGTGCCGTACATACTTCACGTCCATGATACACAAAACGGTGGCACAGATCACTCCCCTCCTCCGGGGGAATAATTTTCCAGAGAGCCATCTCCACCTTTTTCGGCTCCTTGATGCCGTCGACAAGACCGATACGATTTGCAAGGCGGATACAATGGGTGTCCGTCACAATTGCAGGTTTTCCGAATACGTCTCCCATGATCAGGTTCGCACTTTTTCTTCCCACACCCGGAAGTTTTAAAAGCGCATCAAAATCTTCTGGCACATTTCCGCCATACTGCTCCCATAAAATTTTCATGCAGGCACTGATATCCCTGGCTTTGCTTTTCCCAAGTCCGCATGGTCTTACGATTTCTTCAATTTCTTCTACCGGTGCCTTCGCAAGTGACTCTACATCCGGGAATTTTTCATATAGTTTTTCTACGACAATATTTACTCTTGCATCCGTGCACTGCGCCGCTAAGCGGACACTGACTAAAAGTTTCCAGGCCTGGTCATATTCGAGGCTGCATCCGGCATCCGGGTATTCTTTTTTCAGGCGTTCGATCACTTCTTTGGCAAGTTCTTTCTTTCTCATGGTTGTCCTCGCTTCCTTATCGTCTTATTACACAATATATATCTTAAAGCACATTGTCATTTTAAACTCTATCCCTGCATATGAAAAAGCTTATTTTTCACGCTGGATATCTGATATTTTACCATAAAATCTTATCCGAAACAACGACGGCAAAAATGGCAAAATTAATGAAAAAATTATTTTCTCACTTCCTGTGCCGCATAAATAGAGTTATCCCCATTCACCAGATAAGCAAAAATGCATACGATCAGAAATAACGGAATGTCATCTCTTTTCTTCTGTCCTGTCTCAAATACCAATGTTATTCCCTTTGAACTTGTTTCGCTGAAATGATGATACATCCATGTGATCAATAGACCTGCAAATGGCAGAAATGGTATCAGATACAGATAGTGGGTTGTCCGGAAATCAGAAATTGCCAGCAGACCTCTGCCAAATACTGCGTCAATGATTCCAACCAGCACACCGGTTAAAATGGCAAGCTGTAATTTCCTATGAATCAAAAAAAGCTGATACCTCCGTGCAGTTTACACAGAAGTCATCAGCTAACAATAGCGGTTTCGAATCAATCGTGGGAGAACCTCATTCCCATTTCATACTTTTTCTGTAAAGTACCATATCTTCCAGGCTATGTCAATAAAAAATGTTTTATATTGCAACTTTATTGTGATACAGTATTGCAGTAATGCTTTATTCATGATATACTTGCAAAAATTTATACAAAAGATAAAGGAGAGTTTTGTTATGACAGGACAAACAATAGGGCTTCTGCTCGTTATGATCGTTTATCTGATACTGATGGTAGGCATTGGTGTACTCTATTCGAAAAGAAACAATGATGTATCTGATTTTTATCTGGGTGGACGTAAACTCGGACCAATTGTAACTGCAATGAGTGCGGAGGCTTCTGACATGAGCAGCTGGCTTTTGATGGGATTGCCCGGTGTTGCTTATCTTTCCGGCTGCGCGGAGGCTGGCTGGACTGCGATCGGACTTGCAATCGGTACCTATCTCAACTGGCTGATCGTTGCAAAACGTCTTCGCCGTTATACTCACAAAGCAAACAATTCCATTACTCTGCCGTCTTTTTTTGAAAACAGATACCGTGATAAGAGTCATGCGCTGATGGCAATTTCGGCAATTATGATCGTAATTTTCTTTGTACCGTATACCGCTTCCGGTTTTGCTGCATGTGGAAAATTATTTTCTACACTGTTTGGTGTTTCTTATCTTCCGGCAATGATCATCAGCGCTATCGTTATCGTTTTGTACACCTCACTCGGCGGCTTTCTCGCAGCAAGCATGACGGATCTGATCCAGAGTATTATTATGACGATCGCGTTGTTTATCGTTGTGATCTTTGGCATTCATACTGCCGGTGGATTCGATGCTGTTATCACAAACGCAAAGTCCATGAGCGGATATTTAAGCCTGTTATCCTCTCATGATCCTGCGACCGGAGCGTCTGTACCATATAAAAGTCTTACCATTGCTTCCACGCTTGCGTGGGGACTTGGATACTTTGGCATGCCGCATATCCTGCTTCGTTTTATGGGAATCGAGGATGAAAATAAGTTAAAAACTTCCAGACGTATTGCCTCTGTATGGGTTGTTATTTCCATGTTCATAGCTATTTTTATCGGCATTATCGGCTCTGCGATGACCAAAGCAGGTGCACTCGATCAATTCGAAAATTCCTCTCAGTCTGAGACTCTGATTGTAAGAACAGCCGTACTTTTAAGCAATCATGGTGTCATTGCAGTCATTATGGCGGGACTGATCCTCGCCGGAATCCTTGCAAGCACCATGTCAACTTCGGATTCCCAGCTTTTGGCTTCATCCTCATGTGTTTCACAAAACCTGTTCTGTGATTGTATGGGATTAAAGCTCTCCAGGAAATCTTCCATGCTTCTGGCAAGGCTCACGGTTGTTGTGATTGCCATTATTGGTATTTTTCTTGCAAGGAATCCGGACAGTTCGGTTTTCCGTATCGTATCTTTTGCATGGGCGGGATTTGGTGCAACGTTTGGTGCAGTTATGTTATTTTCATTATTCTGGAAGCGGACCAATCGAAACGGCGCACTTGCCGGAATGATCGTCGGCGGCGTCATGGTGTTTGTCTGGAAATATCTGATTGCTCCACTTGGCGGTCTGTTTGGAATTTATGAACTGCTTCCGGCGTTTTTATGCTCTGCCGCTGCGATCGTTGTTGTCAGTCTTTTGACTGCACCGCCTTCACAGGAGATCATGGATGAGTTTGAGAGTGTATAACAGAATTGAAAAAAATTTATTTCTATTAAAATACCTCTAATAAAATACCTCTAAAAAGCAGGGATTACATACTTTACCTAACATGTAATCCCTGCTTTTTCATGATAAAACGCTAAGATATCTGTTTCCAGCATAAATTTGTAAACAGAGCCTTACGATTTTCCTTTTCCTCTGGATTTACCGCGTACATTCCCATCACAACGCCGGTAAATCCTCCGGCAACCTCAGAAGATAAATATTTTGTCCGTGCACTGCCAAACAGAATTTCTTTTCCATCCAAAATTCCGTAAAAATGATACTGTGCCGGATCTGATACAACCTTTAAAGTAACCTCTGCATCATCAGGCAGTTCTATTTCTTTTACCACCATAGTTGCATCACCGATACGCAGACGTAAGATTAATCTGCGCTTGTTTTTCTCACATAAAACAGCCAGATCATAATGGTGTTCTTCGGACAAATAAAATGTGATACCAGCCTCCGGAGAATTGCCGGAAAGTCCAACGTTAAGTTCTGTGTCAAACTCGGACTGACGGATACCTAAAAATGTTGGTGTTTCTGAATCATTTAAGGTAAAACGGTTTCCTAAAAGTACCACACTGTTTTTGGCAAATGCGTAACATTCCGGATGATATTCGCGAAGATGGCACAACCGCTGAGGTTCGCGCTTTAATGTTTCAAACGAGACATCATATCGTCCATCCATTTCCTGCACATCAGCTTTTAACGGCATATCCATCACGGCCTCCACTGTTCCGTTTACACCTGCGGTAAACCATCCATTATCATCACAGGTAACCGGAACTAAAAATACTTCACGGCCTAAATGATGGAATGGCATCCAGTCGCTCTGAATCCGGAATCCCAGACATACCATAAAGGTTTCCCCATAAGGTGTGGCGATAAGATCACCATGACCGATTCCCTGTATATGATTTTCATTACCACCTAAATTACGGTTGGTCAGTACCGGATTCTTTGCATACGCTTCGAACGGTCCATAAGGATCTTTCGATCTTGCATAAGTCACCATATGTCCATATTCCGTACCACCTTCTGCGACCATCAGATAATACCAGTCCCCAAAATGATACATATGTGGTGATTCGATGTAACGTCCGCCGCTGCCTTTCCAGATCGGTCTGCTTTCTGTCAGGCGTTTTCCGGTTGCAATATCGATCTCACACTGGAAAATACAGCCTCTTCCATCTGATTCGTCAGTTCCATTGCTGATAAAATAAACTTTATCTCCCTCAAAATATAAAGACGGATCAATGCCTCCTTGATCTACAAAAACAGGGTCTGACCATTCCCCATAAATATCGTCCGTATATACATAAAAATTTTTCTGATAAGTATTGTTGTTGGTGACCATATAAAAGCGCCCATTATGAAACCGGATCGTCGGTGCAAATACTCCGCCAGATCCCGGAACCTGATGCAAATTCACCTGGCTTTTTCTGGTAAGGCAGTGACCAATCGGCTTCCAGTTCAGCAGATCTTCGCTTTCAAATAATGGAACCCCCGGAAAATATTCAAATGAACTGCAGGCAAGATAGTATTTGCCGTTTGCACTGCAGATGCTTGGATCCGAGTAAAAACCACGGACGACGGGATTTTGTACTCTCATGTTTTTTCTCCTTCTGTGATGCAGGATGGAAAACGCTACATTGTTCCAGAGCCTGCATTATTTATGATATGGTTCGCCATTCATAATCCGGTAACTGCGATAAATCTGTTCTAACAAAATCACACGCATGAGCTGATGTGGAAATGTCATTTTCGAAAAACTGAGCGCATAGTTCGAACGCTTCAGAACTTCCTCGCCAAGCCCTAAGGAACCGCCGATCACAAAAATAATATGGCTCGTTCCCTGCACGCCGAGCGTATCTATTTTCTGGGCCAGCTCCTCGGATGT
>ERZ1108170.272-NODE-272-length-43572-cov-6.118276_pt1 | contig 43572 bp, 39 predicted proteins | sample MGYA00403705_ERZ1108170 | MGnify/ENA primary metagenome ERZ1108170 (study PRJEB35170, sample SAMEA104062422) | human gut metagenome | biome: human gut; feature: human-associated habitat; material: faeces | place: Denmark | collected 2012-06-15 ...
ATAGTCATAGAGCGTGTCCATCTCGCGCTTGTCCTCGACGAGCTTCACGTCGAAGGCACGGGCGAGGATCTCCTTGGTCAGGTCGTCGCAGGTCGGGCCGAGACCGCCGGTGGTGATGATGATGTCGGCGCGCTCGCGCGCGACCTTCACGCAATCCTCCAGACGCTGCGGGTTATCGCCGACGACGGTGTGATACAGCACGTTGATGCCGATCTTCGACAGCAGCTCCGACACGTCGCGCGCGTCGGTATTCGTGACGTGGCCAAGCAGCAGCTCTGTTCCCACGGAAATTATCTCGGTATTATAGGTCTTACTCATGTCTAAGCTCCACTTCCTCCAAGCCCTTCACAGCCTCGTCCACCAGCGCGTCGATATCCAGCACCGACTCCGCTCTCTCCACCTCGGAGAGCTTCGGGCGGGTGCGCGGATGCTTCGGCGTGAACACTGTGCAGCAGTCCTCATACGGGAGTATCGAGGTGTCAAAGGTGCCGATCTTCCTTGCAATTGTGATTATTTCTTCCTTGTCCATGCCGATGAGCGGCTGGAGCACGGGCAGGTCAATGACCGCCTGCGTGGAGGCCATGGCCTCCATGGTCTGGCTTGCGACCTGACCCAGATTTTCGCCGGTCACTATCGCCTTCGCGCCGGTGTCATGCGCGACGCGCTGCGCAATACGCATCATGAAGCGGCGCATGATGAGCGTGAAATACTCTTCGGGGCACTTGTCGCGTATCTCTTCCTGAATATGCGTGAACGGCGCGATCTCAAGCGTCATGCGGCCGCAGTACTCGGTCAGCATGTTGCCAAGCTCGATGACTTTTTCCTTGGCCTGCTCGGAGGTATACGGGAAGGAGAAAAAGTGCAGCGGAATAAGGCGCACGCCGCGCTTTGCGATCATATACGACGAGACCGGACTGTCGATACCGCCGGAAAGCAGCGTCACGGCGACGCCGTTGCAGCCGACGGGCATACCGCCCGCGCCGGGCACGGGAGCCGCATGGACATACGCCGCAAGGTCGCGCACCTCGATGTTGACGACCAGTTCCGGATCGTGTACATCGACCTCGACGTTGGGATAAGCCTCGTTCAGCTCGCCGCCGACGTACTGGCTCAGCTCGACGCTGGTCATCGGGAAGCTCTTGTCACTGCGCTTGGACTCGACCTTGAAGCTCTTCGCGCGGAGCATATCGTCGCGCAGATAGTCTATGGCGAGCTTTGCTATCGCGTCCTTGTCCTTTTCACAGGCGGCGGCGCGGCTGAGCTTGACGATGCCGAACACCTTTTGCAGCGCCTCGAACGCTGCGTCCATATCCGCGCCATCCTCCGCGGCCTCGACGTATACGGTGGACTGGAGGCAATATACGCGGAACTTGCCGATGTGTGCAAGGCGGCGGCGGACATTTGATACCAGCTTCTGCTCGAAGCTCTTGCGGTTGAGCCCCTTGAGTACGATCTCGCCCAGCTTTAGAAGAATTATATCGTTCATATGAAAATTATCCTTTCTTTTCACGGTTTCTTTCTTATCAGGTAAGAACCACGACCGCAAAAAGTCTACTCAAAATTTATCGATTGGCAGAAGCGGCCAAATCGTGTACAAATTGCAATTGATGAGTTCTTCATCGCAAGAGCTACTGAACAAGTCGTCATCTGAAATAAAATGGGTATATTTTACCTCTGGATTATAGCCGTTGCCAAGCACAGCAACATAAACTCCGTCACTCGTCGCTATGCACCTGCCATTCATAGCAGATCCATTGGCACACCCCGTATTGTATTTATCAAGTTTTTGCCACTCTGTATACAGCGCACTGCTTTGGCTCAGATCGTCCAACAGCGCTCCTATGGTATCATGTGGCATAAACTTGTCCACTATCAGGCACTTTAAAATTTCATAGCTATTGCAGTCAAAAAACACAAATGCTCTCGATCCGTTATCAAAGAGCAGCACCGCATATGGCAAATATGATTGCTCATACTCCTGAGGAGCACGCACACACTCGACCTCAAAGCACTCTGAAAGTTCGTAGAGCGTGTCGAACTTGCACGCCAACTCGGAATCTATCAAGTCATCTGCTAAACCGCTGTCATATACGTAGCTGGCTATTTCATCCGCCCGAGCGGTGTTATTGTAATCAACAGCAAACTCGCTTTTTGATAATGCTGTACAGCCCAACAGCAAGCATAAGAGAAGCATTAAAAGAAAGACAACACACCGTTTCTTTATTCTCATACCTCTCTGAAATCGTATGTCCTGTACTGTATCGCCTCGGCGATATGCTCTGCGCTTATATTTTTCTGCCCGTCGAGGTCGGCGATCGTCCGCGCGACGCGGAGGATGCGGTCATAGCTGCGGGCGGAAAGCCTCATCGAATCAAACGCGGCGTGCATCAGCGCTTCGCCCTCGGCGTCCAGCGCGCAGATCTCGCTCATCTCACGGCTGCCGATATGCGCGTTGCACATCGTACCGTCCCCGCCGAAGCGGCGGCGCTGAATCTCCCGCGCGGTATTCACGCGCTTCTTGATGTCCGCAGAGCGCTCCGCGCTGCTGCGGCGGCTCAGCTCTTCATAATCCAGCGCGGGAACCTCAACTATTAGGTCGATCCTGTCCAGCAGCGGGCCGGATATTTTACTGTGATAGCGGCGCACATCGCGCTCGGTGCAGCGGCAGCGGCCTGAGGGGTGCCCGTACCAGCCGCATTTGCAGGGGTTCATCGCACAGACGAGCATGAAGCGGCTCGGATACGTCACCGTCCCCGCGACACGGGACACGGTCACTTCCCCGTCCTCCAGCGGCTGGCGCAGAACTTCCAGCACATCGCTGCGAAATTCCGGCAGCTCGTCGAGAAACAGCACGCCGTTATGCGCTAGGCTTATCTCTCCGGGGCGCGGCGAGGTTCCGCCGCCCGAAAGTCCGGCGGCGGACACCGTATGGTGCGGCGCGCGGAACGGGCGCATGGAGACTATAGGGTGCTCGCGGCTCGTAAGTCCGGCGACGGAATAAATCTCTGTCGACTGTATCATCTCGCCGCGGCTCATATCTGGAAGTATCCCCGGCAGACGCTTGGCCATCATGGATTTGCCCGCGCCGGGCGGGCCGACGATTAGGATATTGTGCCCGCCAGCTGCAGCGATCTCAAGCGCGCGCTTGACATTTTCCTGCCCTTTGACCTCCGAGAAGTCGGGCATATGCTCCATAAGCGTATCAAGCGCAGGCGCAGCGGCGGGTTCTATATTGACTTCGCCGCGCATAAGGCGCAGCAGCTCGTCAACATTTTTCACGGGGTACACGCTTATCCCGTCCGCGAATGCGGCCTCGGCGGCATTATCCGCCGGAACGAACAGCTTCTTCACGCCGCAGCGCGCCGCGGCTATTGCCATCGGCAGTGCGCCGTACACCGGGCGCAGTTCCCCGCTCAGGGACAGCTCGCCGATGAACGCGCAGTCGTCTCCCGGCTCGTCTATATCGCCGTCGGCGGCAAGGATGCCGATAAACATCGGCAGATCGTACAGCGTACCGGCCTTTTTCTTATCCGCCGGAGCGAGATTCACGGTCATGCGGCTGACCGGAAAACGGTAGCCGTTATTCTTTATCGCGGCGCGGACGCGCTCTCGCGCCTCTCTGACCGCCGCGTCGGGCAGGCCGACAACGTCAAACGCGGGCAGGCCGTTGGAGATATACACCTCCAGCAGCACCTCATAGCCGCCGATGCCCTGCAAGCCCATGGAACGAACCTTCGCTATCATCCGGTTTCACCGCCTTTCCGCAAACGGGACGGCGCATTTTCTATTCGCCGTCCCATATCATATGCTTTTATTCCTCGGTCTCGCCGACGAGGGCAATGTGCAGCTCATCAAGCTGCTTCTGCTCGACGGTGGACGGAGCGCCCATCATAACGTCCTGCGCGTTCTTGTTCATCGGGAACGCGATGACCTCGCGGATGCTCTCCTCGCCGGAGAGGAGCATGACCATGCGGTCAACGCCCGGCGCGATGCCTGCATGCGGGGGAGCGCCGTAGCAGAAGGCGTTATACATGGCGGGGAACTTCTTCTTGACGTCCTCTTCGCCGAGGCGGACAAGCTCGAAAGCCTTTATCATAATTTCGGGGTCGTGGTTACGCACGGCGCCGGAGCTGAGCTCAACGCCGTTGCAGACGAGGTCGTACTGGTCGGCGGTGATGGTGAGCGGGTCGATCTCGCCGCGCTCGGCCTTGAGCAGCACGTCGAGGCCGCCGGCGGGCATGGAGAACGGGTTGTGGCAGAACTCGAGCTCGCCGCTCTCGTCGCCGATCTCATACATCGGGAAGTCGACGATCCAGCAGAACTCGTAGCGCTCCTTGTCCATGTGACCCTCGCACGCGGGGCCGAAGGTCTTGATCATCACGCCGACGAGCTTGGTGGCCAGCTCGCCGCCCGCGACGAGCACGAGCGTGTTAGGCTCGAGCGGCAGGAGCTTGGAAGCAGCTTCCTTGTCGACAAACTTCGCGATGCCGCCGGCGAGGTCGCCCTTTTCGTCGACCTTGAACCAGTAGCCCTTCGCGCCTGCTTGCACCTCGCAGTCGGTCAGGAGCTTGTCGATCTGCTTGCGCGTGAGCAAGCAGTTGGAGATCGCGACAGCCTTGACGGTCTTGTCCGCAAGGACCTCAAAGCTGCTTCCCTCGAAGAGGGAGGAGACGTTCGTCGCGGTCAGGTCGATGCGCAGGTCCGGCTTATCACTGCCGTAAATCTCGAGCGCGTCGAGGTACTTGATGCGGCGGAACGGGGGCTGAGATGCGATGTCATACGTGCCGAACTTCGCGAAGATCGGGGGCAGCACGTCCTCGCAGACGGCGAAGACGTCTTCCTGAGAGGCGAACGCCATCTCCATATCGAGCTGATAGAACTCGCCGGGGCTGCGGTCGCCGCGCGCGTCCTCATCACGGAAGCACGGCGCGATCTGGAAGTAACGGTCAAAGCCGGAGGTCATGAGCAGCTGCTTGAACTGCTGCGGGGCCTGCGGCAGGGCGTAGAACTTGCCGGGGTGCTTGCGGGCGGGGACGAGGTAGTCACGCGCGCCCTCGGGGGAGGAGGCCGTCAGGATCGGGGTGGTGATCTCGAGGAAGTCGTGCTCCATCATGGCCTTGCGCAGCGCGGCGATGACGTTGCAGCGCAGGATGATGTTCTTCTTGACGGCGGGATTGCGCAGGTCAAGATAGCGGTACTTGAGGCGCTGGGTCTCGTCCGCCTCGCGGCTGCGGTTGATCTCGAACGGCAGGGAGTTGTAGCGGCAGCGGCCGAGCAGCTCGATCTTCTCGGGCACGACCTCAATGTCGCCAGTGGGCTGATTGGGGTTCTTGCTCGCGCGCTCGCGCACGGTGCCCTCGACGGAGATGGTGCTCTCTTTGTTGTAGCCCTTGATCTGGGCGAGCAGCTCGCTCGTCTCGACGACGATCTGCGTCGTGCCGTAGAAGTCGCGCAGCACCACAAAGGCGAGGCTGCCGCCGACTTCGCGGACGTTCTCCATCCAGCCGACGAGCTTGACGTGCTCACCGGCATGCTGCGCGCGAAGCTCGCCGCAGTTGTGTGTACGGGATTGCATCATGGTAAAATCCACTCCTGTTTGTATATTAAAAATTGAAAATTACTAATCGTATTGAAGCTTGCCTGATTTTACGCTCAGGTGGTGAAGGGCTTCGTCTTCGGGTTGACGATATCGCGCCAGTCGAGGTCGCCGCGGGCAAGGCCCATGATGAGCATTTCGGCGGTGGCGAGATTGGTGGCGAAGGGAATGTTGTTCTGGTCGCAGAGCTTGGTGATATAGGTCAGGCTGTCGTTATACTGCGGGTTGGCGGGGTCGCAGAAGAAGAGGACCATATCGATCTCGTTGTAGGAGATGCGCGCGCCGATCTGCTCGGCGCCGCCGTGGATGCGCGCCATGAACAGGTGGATCGGAAGGCCGCTCGCTTCGCTGACCATCTTACCGGTCACGCTGGTGGCGCAGAGAGTGTGACGGGACAGAATGCCGGCGTAAGCCGTGCAGAACTGGACCATCAGTTCCTTTTTGTTGTCGTGTGCCATGAGAGCGATGTTCATGTAGTGTCACAATCCTTTCTGATGTGAATTTTTCTATTGTAGCGGCACTTTCATCGGTTGACAAGGGCAAGCAGGCTTTGAAAAGATGTTTGCGGGAAAAGCGTGTTTGCCTTTGTGAACCGGTGCTACAGCCGCATCAGACGCACGCGTTCGCCGCACAGGCGGCGGGCGATGTTTTCGCAGGCGCAGAGCGCGCCGGAGCGATACTTGAGGCGCTGGGAAAGTCCGCGCCCCAAAACGGCAGGGACATTCTCGTCCTCCGGAATGACGCCGAGCAGCGGAAGACCCGCGGCGTCGATGGCGTCGTCGATCGTGGTGTGGAGGGACTGTAAGAGCTTGCGCCGCACGCGGTTGACGACAAGGTGCAGGTATCCGCTCGGGAAGCGGTGCAGCTCCATCACGGTGCGCTGCGCGTCGCGCAGGCTCGAGGGGTCGTTCGTGGTGACGACCACGGCGCGGTCGGCGCAGCAGGTGGCAAGCGCGAAGGCTTCGCCGATGCCGGCGGCGGCGTCGATGAGGCAGAAGTCGAAATGGCGGCGGATCTCGTCGATAAGCCGCTGCATCTCGCGCTTGCTCGGCAGGCGCACGCCGAAGCTCACGGGCGCGGTGAGCAGATACAGGTTCGGGTAGAGCGGGTGGCGCACGACGGCCTGAGCGAGTGTCGTGCGTCCGGCGATCACGTCGGTGAAGTCCATGAGCGCGCGGTCCGAGACCCCGAGGTAGAGGTCGAGATTGCGCAGGCCGATGTCGCAGTCGAGCAGCAGCGTTTTTTTGCCGAGCTGCGCGAGCGCCATGCCGGTGAGCGTCGTGAATGAAGTTTTTCCCGTGCCGCCCTTGCCGGACACGACGGCGATGACCTGAGACAAGGCTCGTACCTCCTTTTTTGCGAATTTAATGCGTTACAGCGGGGCTTTTTTGATCTTGGCGAAGGCGCGCGGATAGGCGCGCGGGGTAGGGGAGACCTTTTCGACGATGACAAGGCGGTGGACGACGTCGCTCGTCGGGATGGTGTAGTCCTCGACCTTGACGATGCGGCCGCCGAGGGCTTTGATGGCGCTCTTCGCCGCGGCGATCTCGTCCTCGGTGTCGACGCTCTTCATGGCGATGAACTGTCCGCCGACCTTGATGAGCGGCAGGCACAGCTCGGATAAGATCGAGAGCTGCGCGACGGCGCGCGAGGTGGCGATGTCGAACTGCTCGCGGTGCTGCATGGCGAATTCCTCCGCTCGCGCGTGGACGCAGGCGACGCGCTTTAATTGCAGCTCGTCGCAGACCTCTTGCAGCCAGTTGACGCGCTTGCCGAGCGAGTCGAGCAGCGTGAGGTCGAAGTCGTCTTTTAAAATGCGCAGCGGCATCCCGGGAAAGCCCGCGCCGGTGCCGACGTCGACGACGGTTTTACCCGTCAGATCGACAAATGGCAGCAGCGCCGCGCTGTCGAGCAGGTGGAGCTGCGCGACGGCGTCGGGCTCAGTGATGGCTGTGAGGTTCATCACCTGATTCTTTTCCAGCAGCAGGGAAGAGAAGCGCTCAAGCGTCTCGGCGCGGCTCACGTCCAGCCCCAACTCGGAAAGACCCTGAGAGAGCAGCACTCTCATTTGCTCTGCTCCTTCAGAAGGTCGCGAATTTCAGTGAGCAGGACTTCCTCCTTCGTCGGCTCGGGGGCCTTTTCGGGCTCAGGCTCGGCGGGCTTCGAGAGCTTGTCGTGCATCTTGTTGATGGCCTTGACCATGCAGAACACGGCGAACGCGATGATGATGAAGTCGAGGATGACGGCGATCAGGTTGCCGTAGTTGACGGCGATCTCGGGGTCGATGACCTCCTTGCCCTCCATGACTGCTTCCTTAAGCACCCACTTCCATGCGGAAAAGTCGATGCCGCCGGTCAGCATGGAAATGAGCGGCATGATGATATCGTTGACGACAGAGTTCGTGATTTTGCCGAACGCGCCGCCGATGACAACACCGACGGCCATGTCGATGACGTTGCCGCGCATGGCGAAGGCCTTGAACTCTTCAAAAAACTTCTTCATGGGAAGTACCTCTTTGCTGAAAATGTGCAAAAATGAAAACTTATCGTATAAAAACGGAATAATATTGCGGTTTGGATTTACTTTTTGGGAATGAGAACGGTCTTGCCGCCCATGTAGGGCTGGAGGACCTTGGGGATCAGCACGCTGCCGTCGGCCTGGAGGTTGTTCTCAAGGAACGCAATCAGCATGCGCGGGGGTGCGACGACGGTGTTGTTCAGCGTGTGCGGCAGGTACATCTTGCCATCCTCGCCCTTGACGCGAATTTTCAGGCGGCGGGCCTGCGCGTCACCGAGGTTCGAGCAGGAGCAGACCTCGAAATACTTCTTCTGGCGCGGGGACCAGGCCTCGATGTCGCAGCTCTTGACCTTCAGGTCGGCGAGGTCGCCGGAGCAGCATTCAAGCTGGCGGACGGGGATGTCCATCGAGCGGAACAGCTCGACGCTCCACTTCCACATTCTATTGTACCAGTCCATGCTGTCTTCGGGCTTGCAGACGACGATCATCTCCTGCTTTTCAAACTGGTGGATGCGGTAAACGCCGCGCTCCTCGATGCCGTGCGAGCCCTTCTCCTTGCGGAAGCAGGGGGAGTAGGACGTGAGCGTCTGAGGAAGGCTGCTCTCGGGCAGAATTTCGCCGATGAAGCGGCCGACCATCGAGTGCTCGCTCGTGCCGATGAGGTAGAGGTCCTCGCCCTCAATCTTGTACATCATGGCGTCCATGTCGTTCTGGCTCATGACGCCCTCGACCACGTTGCCGTGGATCATGAACGGCGGGATGCAGAACGTGAAGCCCTTGTCGATCATAAAGTCGCGCGCGTAGGCGAGCACGCCCTCGTGCAGGCGCGCGATGTCGCCGAGCAGGTAGTAGAAGCCCGCGCCGGAGACGCGGCCCGCAGCGTCCATGTCGACGCCGTCAAAGCTCTCCATGATCTGCGTGTGGTAGGGAATTTCAAAATCGGGAACCTTCGGCTCGCCGAAACGCTCGACCTCGACATTGCAGCTGTCGTCCGGGCCGATGGGGACGCTCGGGTCGATGATGTTCGGGATCAGCAGCATGATCTTGTGAATCTTCTGCTCATACTCCTCTTCGAGCTTTTCAAGCTCGGCCAGGCGGTCGGCGTTCGCCTTGACGGTCGCCTTGATCTTTTCGGCCTCTTCGAGCTTGCTCGGGTCCTTCTTCGCCTGACCCATCAGCATGCCGATCTGCTTCGAGAGGGCGTTGCGGCTGGCGCGCAGCTCGCTCGCCTCGGTGATGGCGGCACGGTTCTTGGCGTCGAGCTCGATGACCTCGTCGACGAGGGGGAGCTTTTCGTCCTGGAACTTCTTCTTGATGTTTTCCTTGACCAGATCGGGATTTTCCCGCAGGAATTTCATATCCAGCATAATGATTTACCTCGTTATCGTTGTAAAGTAAATGACCATTTGATTTCTTATTTTACGCCGTCCGGAAACAGCTTGTCCACAATGGACTGGTAGCGCGCGGCGGGGGAGGGGGCGTCGTCGCCGGTGATACCGGTACGCAGCGGCTCCTTGGGCAGGAATTCCACCGTGCCGGTCTCCTCGAACGAGCGGATGTTGTCTTTCGCGGCGTCGAGATCGCCGGTGTTGTAGGCGTTTTCGATCTCAAGCAGCCAGTCGAGCGCGCGCAGCTGGTTGGACTGAAGGCCGACGGTCTCGTCGAGCGCCTTTTTGTCCTCTTCCGCGGTCGCAAGCTGCTCTTCAAGCTCAGCGATGTGCGCTTCGAGCGAGTCGTTCTGCTGTAAGGTGCTTTGCAGGGCGGTGTTGCCGTCCTTGATCTCGTTGATGCTGCGCTGATTCATAAAAAATGTCCACAAAATCAGCAAAAATGCCACGGTGAAGAGGATCGCAACGTAAGTATATACCTTTTTCATGCGCTCGCGCTCGGTGGTGGGCTTTTCTTCGCCGGGCACGGGCGGCTTGTTCGGGTCCTTGGGGCCCTCGTGAATCAAATCGGACATGGTTATTCGCCTCCGTTCTTTCTGCGTTTAATGGCGGCGAGCGCTTCGAGCAGGTCGTTTAAGTCGTCGATGCCGTAATAGTCGAGCTCGATGCGGCCCTTTTTCTTGCCGGACACGATGCGGCAGGTGCGGCCGATCTTATCGCTGAGCTCCTGCGCGGCCAGACGGCCGTAGCTCTCGGCGATGAGCTCGTCGTTCGTGGGTTTGCGCTCTTCCTTAGGGTTACTCAGGCGCTTGGCGAGCGCCTCGGTCTGGCGGACGCTGAGACCCTGCTTGACGATCAGGTTTGCCGCGTCGAGCTGCAAATCGGCCTTGAGCGGCAGCAGTGCGCGGGCGTGACCGCCGGAGAGGTCACCGTTTTGCAGCATTTGCCGCACTTCGGGGCAAAGCCCTAACAATCTCAGACTGTTTGCCACGGCGGAGCGGGACTTGCCGACGCGCTCGGCGGCCTCCTCCTGCGTGAGATGGTAGTTGTCCATCAGCGTTTTGTAGCCCTCGGCTTCTTCGATGGGGTCAAGGTCTTCGCGCTGGAGGTTTTCGATGAGCGAAAGCTCGGTCATCTTGCGGTCATCCGCCTCGATGACGATGGCGGGCACTTCGGCAAGACCGGCGATGCGCGCGGCGCGCCAGCGGCGCTCGCCCGCGATGATCTGATAGTAGCCGGAAGAAAGGCGGCGGACCGTCAACGGCTGGATAATGCCGTGCTCGCGGATGGAATCGGCCAGATCCTGCAGAGCCTCTTCATCGAAGTGGCGGCGCGGCTGATTGGCGTAGGGTTCGATCTGTGAGATGGGGAGGTAGAGGTTGTCGGACGTGTCGGTGCGCAGGGCGGCGTCGCCCAGCAGCGCGCCGAGCCCCTTGCCGAGCCCGCGGTTTGCATTTGCCATGGAAACTTCTCCTTTCTGTGGGATGAAGCGGGCGGAATGCGCCCTTATATTTAATGTATCAGCGGTTCTGCTTCAAAAACTCGTTGGCGAGGTCGCTGTACGCTTCCGCGCCGCGGGAGGTGCGGTCGTAGTAGTTGATCGGCTTGCCGTGGCTCGGCGCTTCGGAAAGGCGCACGTTTCGCGGGATGACGGTCGAATACACCTTGCCGGGGAAGTAGCGCTTGACCTCTTCCGCAACTTGGAGGGCGAGATTCGTGCGCCCGTCGAACATCGTGAGCAGCACGCCTTCGAGTTCCAGGCCGGGATTCAGGCTGCGGCGCACCATGCGGACCGTGTGCATCAGGTCGGACAGGCCTTCGAGCGCGAAATATTCGCCCTGCACGGGAACGATCAGGGAATTCGCGGCGCAGAGGGCGTTGACCGTCAACAGTTCGAGCGACGGCGGGCAGTCGATGAGGATAAAGTCGTAATTGGGCGAGAGAATATCGAGCGCCTGCTTGAGCAGGAATTCGCGGTTTTCGCGGTCGATCATCTCGATGCCCGCGCCCGCCAGTGCCTTTGAAGAGGGGAGCACATCGCCGTAGCGCGTGTGCGCCACGCTGGCCGTGACGTCCGCGCCGTTGATGAGCACGTCGTAAACGCCGCGTGAGGCGGCCTTGTCCACACCCATGCCGGAGGTGGAGTTAGCCTGCGGGTCAAAGTCACACAGCAGGACGCGATTGCCTTTCTCCTTGAGGGAGGAGGTCAGGTTGACACAGGTCGTCGTTTTGCCGACGCCGCCCTTTTGATTGACGATTGCAACGATTTTAGCCAAAAAAACACCCACCTTAGTCATAGAAGCATTGATCCATTTTCATTCTTGTTCAGTATAGCACAAAACGGCTCAATTTCAACAGGGAAGCTCAAATTTTGCAAATTTGTTTCACGTGAAACATGACAAGGCGCAGACCTTTACGCCCCGATTTGCCCCTGTTTGGGCCGGTGATGGGGTATCACCGCTGGGGCAGTGCTGAGGACAGAAAAAGGTCATGGTAAAGGCGTTGACCTTTACCATGACCTGAAATCAGTGTTTCACGTGAAACAAATCACTCCTGCGGCTGGGTCAGCAGCATCGTACCGTAGGGTTCGAGCGTCAGGCGAAGCAGGCCGTTGCCGCAGAAGAACTCCTGATGGGACAGGGCGTCCTCGGCGAGCGTGCCGTCCCACGGAAGGGTGAGCGTGGCGGGCTCGTCGCCCGCATTGACTGCCGTGAGGCAGTGGTCGTGCTCCGTGCGGCGCGAGAATGCCAGCGCACGGCCCTGCGCGGCATGGTAGACGATCGTGCCGCTTTGCAGCGCCTCGTGCGATTTGCGCAGCGCGCCGAGCTGTTGGAAGTGTTGCACCAATTCGGCATTCTCGTGTCCCCACGGGTAGGTGCCGCGGTTGAACGGGTCTTCAAAGCCCTGCATGCCGGCCTCGTCGCCGTAGTAGAGCATCGGCGAGCCGGGGAAGGTGTAGAGGATCAGAGCCGCGAGCTTGAGGAGCGACATGCCGCGCGTAAGGTCGGAATCGCTGAGCTGATAGACCGCGCGCTCGTCGCGCGTCTGCGGCGCGGGGGAGGTGAGGCCTAAGATCGTCAAAAGCCTTGGCGTGTCGTGGGTCGAGAGGAAGTTCATCGCGCCGTAGAACGCGGGCGCAGGATAGTTTTCGCGCAGCTCCTCCATGCTGTCGCGGAAGTATTCCGCGCCGCCGCCGAGCAAATAGGCCATCAGCGCCGTGCGGAACGGGTAGTTCATCAGGCCGTTCGTCTCGCGGCCCAAAAGGTACTTGCGGCGCTGGGAGTAGGCGATCTTCGTCGTGCCGTCCTCCCAGACCTCGCCGAGAAGATAAGTGTCGGGGTTCTCCTCGTTCATCGCTGCGCGGATTTTGGCGATAAATTCGTCGGGGAGCTCGTCGGCGACGTCGAGCCGCCAGCCGGATGCGCCCGCGCGCAGCCAGCGCTTGATGATGGAGTTGTTGCCCTCAATAATGTAGTCAACATAGCTCTTTTCCAGCTCATTGACTGCGGGCAGGTTCTTGATGCCCCACCACGCGTCGTACTCGTCGGGGAATGGGTGGAAGTTGTACCAGCGGTAGTAGGGCGACTGCTCGCCCTGCGCCGCGCCGAGGTCGTCGTAAAAGCCGTCGGCGTTGAAATAGACGCTCTTTCGCCCCGTGTGGTTGAAGACACCGTCGAGCATGACGTGAATGCCGCGCTTTTTCGCCTCCGCGCAGAGCGTGCGGAAGTCCGCTTCATCGCCGAGCAGCGGGTCAATGCGCTCATAACAGGCCGTATCGTAGCGGTGGTTGGTCGAGGCCTCGAAGATCGGGCAGAGGTAGAGTGTCGTCACACCGAGAGAGGCGAGGTAGTCGAGCTTTTTCGTGATCCCCTGCAAGTCACCGCCGAAAAAGTCGCTGCACGTGATCTCGCCCTCGGCGTTCGGGCGGTATTCGGGAAGCTCGTCCCAATTTTCGTGCAGCGTGCGCGGGCCGACAAGGCCTGCAACATCACGAGATTTAGCGCGGCGGAAGCGGTCGGGGAAGATCTGATACGTCACGCCGCGGCCGAACCACGCGGGCGTTTTGTGTGTGTCGTCGTAGACCGTGAGCTGCCAGGGCTCGACCGCGTCCCACGCGCAGAGGCCGTTTTTGCCGTAGCAGCTCGTGCCGCCGTCCGCCCACGAGAGGCGGAAGTGGTACCAGACGAGCTCCACGTCATCCGGCGCGGTGAAGATGCCGCGATAGACGACGTGGCCGTCCTCCTGCGCGGGAGTAAGCTCCACCGTCGTCCATTGGTCGGCAAACTCGCCGTGAGCAAGCAGCTCACAGCGCGTGACCGCCGCGCCGCGCTCGGGGCGAAAGCAGAACGAGACATCGGCGCCGCAGGGCACCGCGCCAAAGGGAGATTTGAAGAGAAGATCGCGCGGATCAAACCATTTAGTTGACATAACACATTCCTTTCTGCCAAATAAAGCGTCTGAAACAGGCAAAAGCGCGCCGAAACGGCGCGCTTAACCCAGCAGTGTATTTTCGCCCGTGATCGCGGAGGACGCGGACGTGTTGGAGAAGTAAGCGTTGAGCACCTGCACGGCGGTGGAGGCCAACGCTGCGCCGGAGCCGCCCTTTTCGATGACGATGGCGACGGCGATCTGCGGATCGTCGTAGGGGGCGAAGCAGACGAACGCGCCGTTGTTGTTCTTCGTATCGCCAGTCTGGATCGTACCGGTCTTGGCCGCGGCGTCGACGATACAGTTCTTGAAATACTGCGACACCGCGCCGTCAGTCGCGAGGTCGTGCATACCGGCGAGGATGGCGGAGAGATTTTCGCTGCTCATGGCGATCGTTTCGACCGGCTCGGCATCGTAAACGTATTCGAGCGCACCGGAGCCGCTGGAGCGGACGTTTTTCAAAAGGTGCGTGGCGTAGCGGTCACCCCCGCCGCAGAGCGTCGCGATGTAATTTGCGAGCTGGAGGGGGGAGTATTCCTGGTTTGCCTGACCGAACGCCGCCCACGGGGCAAGGTTTTCGCCCTCGTTCTGCGAGGGAAGGCGGCCCGCGGTGTCGCCGATCTCAATGCCGGTCGGCGCGCCGAGACCGAATTTGGCGTAATACTCGCGCAGCGTGTCCATGCCCATGCGGTAGCCCATTTCGGCGAAGAAATAGTTGCAGGAGTTCATGATCGCGCCGCGGACGTTGAGCGAGCCGTGACCGCTGCGCTTCCAGCAGTAGGTGTAGCTCGCGGAGTAGCCGGGGTACGTCCACTTGCCGGAGTCGTAGATCTTTTCGCGCACGGTCGTCGCGCCGGATTCGAGCGCGGCGATGGCCGTCAGCGGCTTCAAGGTCGAGCCGGGGGCGTATTTTCCCTGCGTGGCGCGGTTCCACATCGGCTGCAGGGGATCGGTGGAGAGCTCGGCGAGGTCCTGACGGAACGTCGAGAGGGAATAGGTCGGATACGACGCGAGCGCCAGCACGTCGCCCGTGCCGACCTGCACGACGGCCACGGCCGCGCCGCGGTCGATGCCGTCGGATTTTGTCATGGAAGAGACGGTATTTTTGAGCGCCTCCTCCACCTGTGCCTGAAAGTCGATGTCGATCGTCAGCGCCACGGTGGAGCCGGGCTTCGGCTCGACAGAGTAGAGCTCGCCGGTGATCTTGCCGGATTCGTTGAGCGTGACAAGGCGCTTGCCGTCGCTGCCGTGGAGATAGTCTTCAAACGCATTTTCCGCGCCGGAGATGCCGACGGTGCTCGCGAGCGTGTAGCCGTCCTTATCCTTATAATCGTCCCAGTCCTGAATGCTGCCGGTGTAGCCGAGGACGTGGGCGGCGTAGTCGGTCTCGTAAACGCGCACGGACGAGGTATCCACCTGCACGCCGGCATAGTTGCCGTCCTTGATGAGGGAAATGAGCGAAACATCCACGTCACTCGCAAATTCGAAGGTCGTGGAGCCGTTCATCTTGGCGGAGGCGAGGGAGTAGCGCAGTCCGATGAGCGTGCGCACCGTGCCGGTGGGCAGGGCTTTGTCGATCCCGTACTCGCTGCGCAGCTTCAGATACAGCGCAGAGCCCGTCAGAGTGGTGGGGAGACCGTCGTCGCCGACGTTCTTTTCATTGATCCACTTGAGCGAGACGAGGTATTTGACGAGCGTTTTCGCGCTGCCGTTCGCGGTGTCGTAGGCGTAGGGCGAGGCCTTGGCGAGCGGCAGCGTGTCCTTAATTTCGACGCCCTGTGCGTTCATCAGTTCGATGACGCGCAGCAGCGCGTCGTTGAGCTCGTCGGAAGAGACGAGCGAGGAATCAAAATTCAGCGTGTAGACCGCGCGGTTCGACACGAGTACCTTGCCGTTGCGGTCGGTGATGACGCCGCGTGAAGCCTTGACAGTCTCGGACTTGGCATTCGTGCGGATGGACTGGGCGAGATAATCGTCACCGTTGACGATCTGCGCGTCGAACAGCGTGACGACGAACACGAGTGCGCAGAGAAACATCGCCGCGCCAAGCGCAACGAGGCGGCGGGTAAAGCGTTTGGAATCCATAGCGGCCTCCTTTCCTTGAGGCTTGGGGGAAAATGGGAAAATCAGTCGGGGAAGGCGCGACGCACGGCGCGCAGCGCCGGATACACCGGCACGAGCAGCAGACACGAGAGCGCCGTTTCGCGCGCGAACAGGTGTAGCATCGGCAAAATGGCGGTCGAGCCGCTGCGCGGCAGCAGCGCGAATGCCTGCAAAAGATCGACAAGCAGAAACGCCAGCACGGTCGAGAGCAACGCACGGGCAAAGCCCTGCTGCAACAAATTACTGACAACTGTTGAGATGAGCAGAGCCGCAAGCGTAAATGCAACCGTGTACAGGCACGGAAACGGTGCGGGGAGCACAAGGTCGCACAGCGCGCCGAAGACGATGCCCGCGATGACGGACGAGCGCGGCAGCTCGAACGACGCCATGACTGCAAGGATCACAGGCGGCAGAAAGGGGATGACGCCGAAAAACGTCATCGACCCGAGAAGCAGCCGCCGCAGGAAAAAGAGCGCCGCGGCGGCGAGCGCGTAAAACGTCCACTTAAGCGCGGTGGTTTGGGTGAGATTCATGCGAGCCTCCCTCAGTCGACAATGTCGTAGTCCGTGATGACGAACACCTCGGTCAGGGCGGCAAAGTCCATCATGGGGGCAAGGACCGCGTAGCGGGCAAGGCCGTCGTCGCCGGTCTGGAGCGATTCGACCGAGCCGATGACAAGGCCGCTCGGGTAGTACCCGCCAAGGCCCGATGTGACGATCTGGTCGCCGATGAGCACCTCGTCGTCCGACGTGAGGTACGAGAGCTTCAGTTTGCCCTGACCCATCAGGGCGAAATCACCCTCCGCCACGGCGACCTCGCCGGTGCGAAAGATGCGCGCGCCGAGCTCAGTGTCCGTGTCGATGACGGTCAGCACTGTCGACCAGTTGAGGCCGACCTCGGAAATGACGCCGACGAGATACCCCTCGGCGCTGACGACGCAGTCGCCCACGGCGATGTCCTGATCGGTGCCGTGGTTGAGCGAGAGCGACGAGGTCCAGCTGCTCTCGCTGTGGGCGAGCACGGCGGTGGAGACGAATGTGAAGTCGCGCCGCTGCTGCTGGAGCTTCAAAAGCTCGCGCAGGAGCTTATTTTCCTCGCTGTCGGCCTGCGCCTGACGCTGTTGGGCGCGAAGGTCCGCGATCTCTTTTTTGAGCGCCGCGTTTTCCTCCTTGAGTGTGGTCGTGTCCTCGTAATACTGGCGCTTGTCGGCCGCCCAGTCGCTCACGGCGGTGGCGGCGGCGCGGAACGGGTACGTCAGCACACCCGCGATGTTTTCGAGCACCGAGGACGTGGAGGAAAAGTAGGTCAAAAGGCTCAATGCCACGGCGACCGCCGCGGCGATGGCCAGAATGCGCAGCCCGTGCTGACGGAAAAAATCTTTCAAGGCTTACCCTCCTTTCATCGTAGGGCAGGGGAGAGGTTAGAGGAGCTTGACGCCAAAGCGCGCGAGCACTAAGCCAAGCTGCTCAACGGGCAGACCCATGACGTTGAAAAAGTCGCCGTCGATGCGCTCGACGAAGAGCGCGCCGCGGCTCTGCACGCCGTAGGCGCCGGCTTTGTCCATCGGCTCGCCGGTTTTGATGTAGGCGCGGATCTCGTCGTCCGTCGCCGGACGGAAGAAGACGCGCGTGGACACGGCGAAAAGCTCGCTCGTCTCTCCGCGGCGGACGCTCACGCCCGTGCAGACCGTGTGGCCGCGGCCGGCAAGCTCGCGCAGCATGCGGAACGCATCGTCCTCATCGTGCGGCTTGCCGAGGCGGTCATTGTCCAAAAAGACCATCGTGTCCGCCGTGATAATGAGATCGTCGGGCGCGCAGAGCGCGGCGGCAGCGTCGCACTTCTTCTTTGCAATGTAGCGCACCGTGTCCTCGGGAGAGAGACCGGCGGGATAGCTCTCGTCGATGTCGAGCGAGAGGGTTTTGAAGTCCTCTACGCCGATGCGCTGCAAAAGCTCCTGACGGCGCGGGGATTGAGATGCCAAAACGATTGCCATGATATTGCCTCACTATTTGATAATAAAAAGTATAATCAAGATAAAAAATTACAATTTGGAATTCATTCTGCACCGCGGTAGAAGAGACCGCGCGTGATATTCTCCGGCGCTTCGACCGTCTCGCCCTGATACGCGCGCAGCACGCGGACGCAGTCCTCGGGCGATTCCGTCGTAAAACGCAGGCAGGCATAGCGCAGGCCAAGGCTCTGCCAGTCGCGCGCTTTGTCCGCGAGGTAGAGAATTTTCCCGTTTTCGATCTCGCTGCGGCAGCCCCACGCGCGCAGCACGGGGAAGTGCTCGCCGCGCCGGTCGGTCAGCTCCGGCGCGCTTGCACACGCGCCGTCGCAGGGAACGGAGACGGGGCGCTCGGTAAAGTATCGACAGCCGGACTCGTTTGCATTCAGGCAATTCTCCGTGACCATGAGGGGGAGCCTGCCGTAGACGATGGCCTCGCAGGGCAGGCACTTGCTGAGGTCGCGCAGCTGTGCGTCGCGCAGCTCGAACGAGACGCACGCGCTCGAAAGTCCCTGTTCTTTCCAGAAAGCGAGCGCGGCGGAGTTGTAGAGGTTCAGCGGCCAGCCGCCGTGCAGCTTGCAATCAAGTCCACGCGCGAGCGGCAGGTGGCCGAGGTTGCCGATCGACACGCCCGTGACGCCTTTTTTGGCGGCGTCCTCGAGCAGCGCGCGCAAAATAGGCTCGTCCTGTGTGCGGTAGATGCGCGGCAGGACAGCGAAAAATTCCGACTTACCGAGATACGGCGAAAGGTCGAGCTGGGGCAGCAGCTCGACAGGCACATACACCCGCGCGGGGACGAGGGCGACAAGCTCTTCGCTTAGCTGCTCGGCCTTGTGGATGGAGACGGTCAAAAGCGGCTTGTCCGCGCTGTTTTTGACGATTGTTGGCGGAACAAAGTCGAATACGCGACGTTTCGGCACAGCGGTGCGCTGCGCTTCCATCTGCGCAAGCGCTTCGCGGCGCAGGGCGTTGAGCGCGCCCGCGCTGACGGCGAGGCCACCGTCGAGTGCGACGGCGCACTGCGCCGCCGAAAACGCCGTGCCGCCGGTTTTCTTGAGGCGCGTTTCGACCTCTTCCGCGGTGACGGCGCGGCTGCGCGCCGCCTCGGGCACTGCGCCGGTGACGGTCACGCGGTGGCCGTCTGCATCTTCCGCCGTCAGGGTCATCGGCTGACCGGCGCGGATGGTGCAATTTAATGCGAGCGGCACGAGCCGCAGATTTTCCTTTTCATAGCGCGCGCGAATCTCGCTGAACCAGTCCTCGGGCCATCTTGCGTTTTCGGGCCGCGTGCCGAACATTTCACGTCCGCGCACGCCGCAATAGTATCCCTCGGTAAAGCCGTCGCGCGAGAAGGCGAGGGCGAGCTTTTTCTGCTCGTCCTTCGTCGGCGTGCGATGCTCGCGCAGGAGCCGTGCGTAGATCTCCGTCACGGCGGCAACGTACTCCGGGCGCTTCATGCGCCCTTCGATCTTGAGGCACGCGACGCCCATGTCCATCATCTCCGGCACGAAGGGCGCGAGGTTCGCGTCCTTCAGGCTCAGCGGATGGCCGTCCGCCCTGCCGGAAAAGCCGTAGGGCAGGCGGCAGGGCTGGGCGCACGCGCCGCGGTTGCCGCTGCGCCGCCCGATGACGGCGGACATCTCACACTGGCCGCTGTAACACATGCACAGCGCGCCGTGGACAAACGTTTCGATCTCGATGGGGCTTTTTTGGCGGATCTCGGCAATTTCCTCACGGTTCAGCTCGCGCGCGAGCACCGCGCGCGTCATGCCGAGCCTTGCCGCTTCCTGAACGCCCGAGAGCGTGTGCAGGCTCATCTGCGTCGAGGCGTGCAGCGGCACGTCGGGAATGATTTTTTGCAGCGTCGATAGAACGCCCCAATCCTGCACCAGGATCGCGTCCACGCCGCACTCCGACGCGGTGCGCGCCTCCGCGGCAAGCGCGGGGAGCTCGCGGTCGGTGACGAGCGTGTTGAGCGTCAGATAGACCTTCACGCCCCGCAAATGGCAATAAGAGACCACCGCGCGGAATTCCTCGTCAGAGAAGTTCCTCGCGCTGCGGCGCGCGTTGAACGCGCCAAAGCCCATATACACGGCGTCTGCACCGCTCTGTACGGCGGCGATGAGCGCCTCCTGCCCGCCCGCGGGCGCTAACAGCTCCGTCGTCAAGGCTTACTTTTTCTGCTGCTGGAGCTTGAAGATCTCGCGCTTGAGCTCGCTGACCTCATTCTTGGCCTGAGAAGCCTCGTCGAGGTACTGCTTGAGCTGACGGCGCAGCGCGTCGCCGGCCTCACGCTCTTTGAAGAGCTCGTCGGTGATGTTCACGGCGGTCAGCACGGCGGCGTCCGTGCGGCCGACCTTGGCAGCGTCGAGCAGCTCGCTCATTTTGTCGTTGACGTAGGAGCCGACCTTCTGCATATAGGAGGGGGCTTCCTCGGCGACAAAGGTGTATTCCTCGTCGCAGATGGAGATCGTGATGCGGTTTTCCATGATTTGTGTGCTCCTTTCTATTTCGGCGTTGCACAAAAAAGGGCAAATTCCACCCATATAATCTCTAACAGTATAACACGGGAGTGAAAATGTGAAAAGGGGGAAGCAAAAAATTTCATGTTTACGAACGGGAAAATTTCATGTAGAATAATGGAATCGAAAATGGACGAAAGGAGGCGGGGAACATGGCAGGCTATGTGCTGCATTTGAGCACCGAGGAGAACATCACGCTCTCATCGGCGACGGTCAAGCGATTGATCGCGGGTGGCAGCGGCGACGCGGCGCTGCTGTACCTCGCCATCCTGCATGCGCGCGGCGCGGCGGACTCCGGCAAGCTCGCGCGCGAGCTCAAGTGGGACGAAACGCGTCTTCGCGCGGCGGAGCAGGCGCTCTACGAGATGAAGCTCGTCGGCGCGCCAGAGAAGAAGGAGGAAGCGCCCCTTCCGCCGCCCCAGCAGCTCAGCGAGCCGCCCGAGTACACGCGCGAGGACATCGCGCGAAAGCTGGAGGGCGACGGGCGCTTCGCCTGCCTTCTGCGCGAGGTGGAGCACAAGCTCGGCCCGCTCTCGACCCCGTCGGTCAAGAAGCTGTTAGGGCTGTACGAAAACCTCGGCTTGCCCGCGGACGTCGTTTACACGCTCGTCAACTACTGCATCGCGAAAAAGGAGCAGCAGTTCGGCGAGGGGCGGCTGCCCAATATGCGCGAGATCGAAAAAGAGGGCTACGTCTGGGCGCGCAAGGAGCTCTTTTCCATCGAAAAGGCCAGCGAGTACATGAAGCGCGAGCAAGCCCTGCGCGGCAGGTACCCCGAATACATGGCAGCGCTGCAAATGCAGGGCCGCGCGAGCGCGCCGAGCGAGGAAAAGTATCTCTCGGCGTGGGCGGAGATGGGATTTCCGGCGGAGACGGTGTCCGAGGCCTACGACCGGACGATCCTGCACTGCCATGAGTTCCGCTGGCCGTACTGCAACGGCATTTTGAAGCGCTGGCACGAAAAGGGCCTGCACACGCTCGCCGAAGTGAAGGCTGAGAACGCCAAGGAGCAGAGCAAGCCGAAGAAGAACACCACCACCGGCGGCAACGCCTGGATGAAGGAATATTTGAATCAGTAACGAAAGCGGGGGAGAAGGATGTCTTACGATGGGCGGCTGATGCGCCAAGCGCTGGCACGCTTCGACGAGGACAAGCAGCGCCGCGCGGAGAATTTTCGCGCGCGCGAGCGCGCGGTCTATACCAAGTGCCCGCGCATTGAGGAGATCGACCGCGAGCTGTCGCACACGATGGCAAAGATCATCGCCTCCGGCCTGCGCCGCGGGACGGACCCGCGCCCGGCCATCGAGGCGCTGCGGGAGGAAAACCTCAACTTGCAGCAGGAAAAGCGCCTTCTCCTGACGCGCCTGGGACTGCCGGGCGACTATCTCGAGGAAAAGCCCAAGTGCTCGCGCTGCAACGACACGGGCTTTCTCGGCAGCGAGGTCTGCTCGTGCCTGCGCGGCTATTACGCCAAGGAGCAGAACAAGGAGCTCTCGGGCCTTTTGGACCTCGGCTCGCAGTGCTTTGAAAATTTCAATTTCGACTACTATTCGTCCGTGCCGGACGAGGACCTCGGCGTGTCGCCGCGCACGAACATGGAGCGCGTGTACGACATCTGCCAGGACTATGCGCACGAGTTTTCGCCCAAGAGCGGCAACCTGCTGCTGACCGGCGGCACGGGACTGGGGAAAACGTTTCTCTCCGCGTCCATCGCGCGCGTCGTGAGCGCGAGCGGCCACAGCGTGGTCTACGACACGGCGGGGCACATCTTCGCCCGCTTCGAGGCGCAGAAGTTCGGCCGCGACGACGGCGAGAATGCCGACACCGCCGTGAGCCGTGCGCTCGGCTGCGACCTGCTGATCCTCGATGATCTCGGCACCGAGCTGATGACGAGCTTCGTCCACAGCGCGATGTATCAGATCGTCAACACGCGCCTCATCACGGGGAAGAAGACCGTCATCTCCACGAACCTGAGCCCCGACGAGCTCGGGCGGCGCTACGGCGCGCCGGTGCTGTCAAGATTGCAGGGAGAGTATCAAATGCTGCTCTTTTTCGGCGAAGACATCCGCCGGCAGAAGAGAAAATGAATACAAAATGTAAAAAAGGCTCCGCAGAATACTCTGCGGAGCCTTTTTTCTTGCTTTTTACGGCTTGTGGATCACGGCGACGGCGCAGGGCACGCGGCCGGGACAGTAGGCGTAGTCGACATCGTCGTAGCCCGCCGCGGCAATAAACTGCTTATACGTGTCAAACGTGAACTGACGCTTGAAGTCCGCGCCCGCCTTGCCGACGGTCGAGGCAAAGCCGCTCGTCTTGCCCTGCTCGCTGCGGTTCATATAGGTCGGGACGATGATCGTGCCGCCGCTGCGGCAGACGCGGTCGAGCTCGGCAAGGGCCTTGTACGGCTCGTCGAGCAGGTGGATGACATTCGCGGCGACGACCACGTCGAACTGCCCGTCCGGCTCATCCAAGTGCAGAATATCGGCCTGACGGAACGTGACGTTTGGCAGCGCGCCGTATTTCTTCTTCGCCCGCTTGAGCATGTTGGCGGAAAAGTCTGTCGCGAGAAGCGAGCGGCAGCGCTTGGCGATGGCACCGGTGAGAAGGCCCGTGCCGCAGGCGCATTCGAGCACCACATCGTCCGGCGCAATGCGGGAGCTGACGGCGGCAATGAGCGCCTTGTGCGTTTCTTTATTAAAGATGTCGGCGAAGAGGTCATAGACCCCCGCGACGTTGTCCCAGAACATGAGTATTTTCCTCTCAACGTGATTTGTTTTTCTACACGATAGCAGAAACGCGCGGAAAATGCTACTCTCAAGAGAAAGAAAAAACGAAAAATTAAGGGAGAGGATCCTACTTTTTGTGCTTTTTATAAAAAGACTTGCCATCGGCGCGCGGGTGGTATATAGTCTTTATAAAGATTTCGCAAAGAAACTGCGTTTTTGCGTTAAGGAGTAAAACGATGAAACGAATTTGGTCGCTGTTTGCCGTGCTGGCGCTGCTGTGCGCGCTGACGGTTCCGGCGCTGGCCGCCGCGGGCGGGGAGCAAAACGTGGAGCCCCCGGAAACGCTGAGTGAGGTGGAAGAGTCTGCCGAAGCGGGAGCGAACGGAAATACCGTCAAGCTGCGCAAGATCTGGGCGGTGGCGGCGCTCATCGGCGTGGCGTGCTTCGGCGGCGCGCTTGGCATGGCGCATTCCGTTGCAAAGGCGGCGAACAACATGGCCGAACAACCCGAGGCGGCGGGGCAGATCCGCACGTCGATGATGATGGGTCTTGTCTTTATCGAGACGGTCATCATCTATGCGCTGATCATAGCCATCCTGATCATCTTCGTATTGTGACGATAACGAGAAAAGTGGAATAGAGCGGCGGAAGGGGGCAGCACTGTCTCCTTCCGCTGCTCTATTTATTGAAGAAAAAGGGGAGGGGTCAGGGCTCTGTTAAGAAGACGAAAAGATGCTGTAAAGCGGCGGTTAATCATGAAGGAAGACTTGCATTTCCTGCGTGCAGGTGGTATAAATAAGTGCTGCATCCCAAGCAGAAATTGGATGATAGAAACAAAAGGGGGTAGGGCGCGTGGATAAGAAAAAGCGAACGCGCGGGCTGATCGTGTTCGCCGTGATCGTGCTGGCGCTGCTGGCCGGATGTCTGCTCACGCCGTCAGGCGGCGAGAGCGAACCGATCCAGGAGGTCATGCGTGACGCGGTGCTGCACGAGCAGAACAAGGTGAGCCTGTTTGGCCTGATCGAGGTGAACCCGGGGCTCATCTCCGCCTACATCGTGACGGGTATTTTAATAGTATTCGCCCTTGTGTGCCGGCTTTTTGTGATTCCAAAATTCAAATATGTGCCCGGCAGGTTCCAGCTCGTTTTAGAGCAGATCGTCGGCATGTTCGACGGCCTGGCCGAGGGCAGCAGCCCGCACCGCAATAAATTCCTGCGGGCGTACATCTTCACCGCCGGTGTTTACATCTTTGTCAGCACGCTCTTTGAGCTGCTCGGCATTCAGGTGGTGACCACATCAGGCCACGCCGTCAGCCTGCCCGCGCCGCTGTCCGATATCAACGGGGCGATCGCGCTGGGCGTGATGAGCTACGGCGTGATCCTGTTTGGCGGACTGATCGCCGCGGGCGTGAGGGGATTTCTGCACGCGCTCAAGGATTTCTCGCTGCCGATCTCGATGAGCTTTCGACTCTTCGGCGCGCTGCTTTCCGGCGCGCTCGTGACGGAGCTTGTGTATTACTACGCGGCGCTTTCCTATGTGCTGCCGGTCATCGTGGGCGTGATGTTCACGCTGCTGCACGCGCTGATCCAGGCGTATGTTTTAACGATGCTGGTGTCGACGTTCTACGGCGAATCGACCGAAAAGCACGAGAAAAAGCCCAAGGCAAAAAAGGTAAAAAAATCCCGCAGCGAAACGGCTGCCTGAAGAAAGAGGTAAATTTGCCATGAAAACGATGAAGAAATTTGCAGCGCTGATGATGCTGCTGTGCGCGCTGATGATCTGCACCATCCCCGCCCTCGCCGCAAACGAGAGCGACAATGACAGCAACGTGACCGAGACCGTGAACGTCACGGCCGGCAGCAACGACAACGACGTGACCTCCGCCAAGGCGATGGGCTCGGGCGTGATGATCGGCATTGCGTGCCTTGGCGGCGCGCTGGCCATGGGTATTGCCGTCGGCAAGTCGAGCGAGGCCATGGCCCGCCAGCCCGAGGCCACAAGTCAGATCAGAACCACGATGATGATGGGCCTTGTGTTTATCGAGACGGTCATCATTTACGCCCTGATCGTGGCGATCCTCATTATCTTCGTCCTTTGATGAAGAACACTCCCAAAAAGGAGGGGCTTTGAATGCCGCTTAATATCAATTTGCAGCAAATTTTGCTGCATGCGCTGAACTTTGTCATCCTGTTCGGCGCGATGTATTTTCTGCTCTACAAGCCTGTGAAGAGCTTTATGGACAGCCGCAAGGCGCACTATGAGAAGATGGACGAGGACGCCAAGGCTGTGCTTGCCGAGGCCGAGAAGACGAAGGCCGGCTATGAAGCGCAGCTCAAGAGCGCCGACGAGGAGATCGCACGCCGCCAGCGCGAGGCGAACGAAGCCTTGCAGCACGCGGTGGACGAGCGCCGCGCGCAGGCCGAGCAGCAGGCGGGCGAGATCGTGCGCAAGGCGCGGGAAGATGCCGCGCGCGAGCATGAGCGCGTGATGGAGCAGGCCAAGGGCGAAATTTCCGAGCTGATGAGCGCCGCGGCGGAAAAGCTGGTGCTCTCCAGCACGTCGGACGCTTACGACAAGTTCCTGGACACGGCGGAGGAGCGCAAGGACAATGGCTGAGCGCACGGAGCATTTAGAGGCCGTACTGCTCTCTGCCGCGCGTCCGTCGCAGGAGCAGGAGAAGCGATTTCTGGCTTTCCTCGCCGAAAAGTACGGCGAGGGCACGACGCTTACCTGGCAAAAGAGTGATGACTACCCCGGCGGTTTCCGCCTCGAGGTGGGCGCGGAGGTCTACGACTGGAGCGCGGGCGGACGCCTGAGCCAGTTCAAGGACGCGCTCGAAAAGCTCGCCGCCACGCAGGGCGACGTTATCCCGCTGCTGAAGGAGACGGTGCTCTCGTGGACGCCGCAGGCCATGGCACAGGAGGTCGGCACCGTTCTGACCGTCGGCGACGGCATTGCCCGCGTGGACGGGCTGGAGGGCGCCGCCTATGGCGAGGTGCTGCTTTTCGACGGCGGCGTGCGCGGCATGGTGCAGGATTTATCCGAGGACAGCGTCGGCTGCATCCTCTTTGACGACGACGCGAGCGTCTGCGCGGGCAGCACGGTCCGTCGCACCGGACGCACGGCGGGCGTTCCCGTGGGCGAGGGATTCCTCGGCCGCGTGGTTAACGCGCTCGGCGTGCCCATCGACGGCGGGGGAGACATCCGCGCCGACGGCTACCGCGCAGTGGAGAGTCCCGCTCCCGGCATCATCGACCGCCAGAGCGTCGACACGCCGCTTGAGACGGGCATTCTGACCGTCGACTCGATGTTCCCCATCGGCCGCGGCCAGCGCGAGCTCATCATCGGCGACCGCCAGACCGGCAAGACCGCCATCGCCATCGACGCCATCCTCAACCAGAAAGACACCGGCGTGCTGTGCATCTACGTCGCCATCGGCCAGAAGGAATCGACCGTCGCGGGCGTCGTGCAGAAACTGCGCGACCGCGGCGCCATGGCCTACACCACCGTCGTGTGCGCGCACGCATCCGAGACCGCGCCCATGCTCTACATCGCGCCCTACGCGGGCGCCGCCATCGGCGAGTACTTCATGTACCGCGGGCGCGACGTGCTCATCGTCTATGACGACCTGTCGAAGCAGGCCGTGGCCTACCGTGAGATTTCCCTGCTGCTGCAGCGTCCGCCCGGACGCGAGGCCTACCCCGGCGACGTGTTTTACCTGCACTCCCGCCTGCTCGAGCGCGCCGCGCGCCTGAGCGAAGAAGCCGGCGGCGGCAGCATGACCGCCCTGCCCATCATCGAGACGCAGGCGGGCGATATCTCGGCCTATATCCCGACGAATGTCATCTCCATCACCGACGGGCAGATCTTCCTCGAAACGGATCTGTTCCACGCCGGTGTGCGCCCGGCCATCAACGTGGGCCTGTCCGTGTCGCGTGTCGGCGGCGCGGCGCAGCTCGGCGCGATGAAGCAGGTCGCCGGTCGGCTGCGCATGGATCTGGCGCAGTACCGGGAGCTGGCGTCGTTCGCGCAGTTCGGCTCCGATCTCGACAAGGCCACGCGCGACACGCTCGCGCGCGGCAGCCGCATGACCGAGCTGCTGAAACAGCCGCAGTACGCGCCCATGGACGCGGCCGATCAGGTCGCGGTGCTCTTCGCCGCCGGCGAGGGGTACACGGACACGATCGCCGTCGAGGACGTGCCGCGCTACGCCGACGCCCTGCTCGCGCGCATCCACCGGACGTATCCGGAGCTGCACGCGCTTGTGCACAGCGGCAAAAAGCTCCCGCCCGAGGCGCTCGAGCGCCTGCGCGAGCTCGCAGCCGAGACGCTGAAAAATCTATGAACCACCATTCCCGCCGCCGGCAGAGAGGAGAGACGCCCCTTGACGAACCTGCATAAGATCCGCGCGCGCATCCGCAGCGTGAACAGCACGCAGCAGATCACCCGCACGATGAAGATGATCGCCGTGTCGAAGCTGCGCAAGACGCAGACGAGCCTTGCGGGCGTGCGCCTGTTCGCGGACAAGAGTCAGGCCGTGCTCAACGCCCTGCTCGCCGGCGACGCGAGCTTTGAGCACCCGTATCTCACGCCCCGGCGGCACGTCGGCCGCGTGTGCTACGTGGTCTTCTGGGGCAACCGCGGGCTGTGCGGAGCGTATAACCAGTTGCTGCTGCGCCACCTCGAGGGGCTCGTGCGCGCCGAGGCGCGCCCCTGCTCCGTGATCGTGTGCGGCCGCTGGGGGCGCGACGTGCTCGCGGGCACCGACCTGCCCGCGCGGCAGATCTTCTCCGAGCTGAGCGACACGCCCACCATGGCCGAGGCGCTCGAGATCGCCGAGGCGCTCAAAAACCTCTACCGCACCGGTGAGGCGGACGAGATCCACCTCGTCTACCAGCACTTTGACTCCGTGCTGCACCAAACGCCGACGCACCGGCAGCTGCTGCCCGCCGCGCCGGAGGCCGACGCGCCCGCCGCGAACAACAACTACCTATTCGTGCCGGACGCGCAGACCGTGCTCGACAACGTGCTCGAGCTGTACCTGAACAACACGGTCTACGCCGTGATGCTCGAGGCCCGCGTGGGCGAGCACGCCGCGCGCATGACCGCGATGACCGCCGCCACGGACTCGACGGCGGAGCTCATCGAGGACCTGAATCTGGAGTTCAACCGCGCGCGTCAAGCCGCGATCACGACGGAGATCTCCGAGATCGTCGGCGGCAGCGCCGCGCTGAAAAAATCGGACAAATCGGACTAACACCGCGGCGGCAGCGCCGCGTCCCACGAAGGGAGAACGTATGGAAAACGGTATCGTCAAAAGGGTCATCGGCCCGGTGGTGGACGTGCAGTTCCCGGCCGGAAAGCTGCCGGAGATCAACAACGCCATCGAGGTGCACGCCGGTAAGCGCCGCATCGTCATGGAGGCGGTGCAGCAGCTCGGCGACAACGCGGTGCGCTGCATCTCGCTCTTTTCCACCGACGGGCTGCAGCGCGGCTGCGTCGCCGTGGACACCGGCACGAGCGTGAAAATGCCTGTCGGTGAGGCGACGCTCGGCCGCATGTTCAACGTCATCGGCGAGCCGATCGACGGCAAAGGCCCCGTCAACGCCACGGAATATCTGCCCATCCACCGCGAGGCCCCGGCCTTCACGGATATCGCCCCCGCGACCGAACTGCTCGAGACCGGCATCAAGGTCGTCGACCTGCTCGCGCCCTATGCCAAGGGCGGCAAGATCGGTCTGTTCGGCGGCGCAGGCGTCGGCAAGACCGTACTCATCATGGAGCTGATCCGCAACATCGCCTACGAGCACGGCGGCTACTCCGTCTTTGCCGGCGTGGGCGAGCGCTCACGCGAGGGCAACGACCTCTGGAACGAGATGAACGAATCCGGCGTCATCAGCAAGACGGCGCTCGTCTTCGGCCAGATGAACGAGCCGCCCGGCGCGCGTCTGCGCGTGCCGCTCTCGGGCCTGACGATCGCGGAAAACTTCCGCGACGAGTCCGGGCAGGATGTGCTGCTGTTCATCGACAACATCTTCCGCTTCACGCAGGCAGGCAGCGAGGTGTCGGCCCTGCTCGGGCGCATGCCCTCCGCCGTCGGCTATCAGCCCACACTCGCCACCGAGATGGGCAAGCTGCAGGAGCGCATCACCTCCACGCGCAACGGCTCGGTCACGAGCGTGCAGGCGATCTACGTCCCCGCCGACGACCTGACCGACCCCGCCCCGGCCACGACCTTTGCCCACCTCGACGCCACGACCGTGCTCGACCGCAGCATCTCGGAGCTGGGCATCTACCCGGCCGTCGATCCGCTCGGCTCGACCTCGCGCATCCTCGAGCCGGACATTCTCGGCCGCCGGCACTATGACACCGCGCGCGCCGTGCAGCGTGTGCTGCAAAAGTATAAGGACCTGCAGGACATCATCGCTGTGCTCGGCATGGACGAGCTGAGCGTGGAGGACAAGGCCGCCGTCAACCGCGCGCGGCGCATCCAGCGCTTTTTGTCGCAGCCGTTCCACGTGGCGGAAAACTTCACGGGCATGGCCGGCAAGTACGTCCCGCTCGACGAGACCATCCGCGGCTTCGAGGCCATCCTCGGCGGCGAGTGCGACGACATTCCCGAGCAGGCGTTTTTGTTCTGCGGCTCGATCGACGACGTGCTGCGCAAGCGCGACGCGCTGCAGTGAGGTGCGCCATGGCGGACACACTGCATCTGGAGATCGTCACGGCCGGCGGCGCGGCCGTGGACACGCAGGCCCAGCAGGTCACGCTCCCCCTCGCCGACGGGGAGGCCGGCATCCTGCCGGGCCACGCGCCGCTGCTCGGCGCGCTCGTGAGCGGCGTCGTGCGCTATACTTCCGGCGGCGCGGAGCACTACTGCGCCGTGAGCCCCGGCACGGTGAACGTCGCCGCCAACACCGTGACCGTGCTCGCCCGCACGGCCGAGTCCGCGCCGGACATTGACCTGCCCCGCGCCGAGGCGGCGCTGCGCCGGGCCGAGTCGGATCTGGAGGTGCGCGGCATGGAGATGAACGTCTCCACGGCCGAGGCGGCCCGCGCGCGCGCCCACGCGCGCATCCGCGCGGTAAAACTCTGGCGCGAAAACGGATAAAAAACCGGCCGGAAGCCCCCGCACTGTCCCATGCAGCGGACAGCCGCGGGGTTGCAATTTCACCTGGGATATGAGAAAATGTCTGCGTATTCGCTTACGCAGACATTTTTGCGTTCCCCGCCCGACGCGGGCATTCCCAGCGCAGGAAACGGGGGGGCGCGCCGGTTCGGAGCGGAGGTGGCGGTATGCAGCCAGAGCACAATGCACGCCGCCGCAGGTGCGCGCAGTCCTGGCCTCCCCTGTGTAAGGGGAGGTGACGCGGCGCTTTGCGCCGTGACGGAGGGGTTGCAGACACCCCCACGCTTTTATCATCAAACAGGAGATGTGACCCATGGCCCAACCCACTCGCGGCCGCAATTCGCAGGCCAAAAATCATCTGATCACCATCGTGCTCGCGCTCATCATCGCGGTCCTCGCCACGTGGTTCGGCTACGGCCGCGACCACGCAGCCGCCGACCCGAGCGCCACGGCTGCGCCCGGCGTCACCGCGACGGCCATGCCCGGCGACGGGCTGACCGTGACGTATCTCGATGTCGGCCAGGGCGACTGTACGCTGCTGCAGTGCGACGGGCAGGTCATGCTCATCGACGCGGCCGAGGGCAACCAGGCCAACAAGATCACGGCCTACCTCAAGCAGCACGGCGTGACGGCCATCGACTACCTCGTCTGCACGCACGCGCACGCCGACCACTGCGGCGGCATGAAGGCCGTCATCGCGGCCTTCCCGGTGCGCACGCTCTACAGTTCCGTCACCTCGAGCAGCAACGGCGCGTTCCAGCGCGTCATGCGCGCGGCCGAAACGGCAAACCTCGCCATCACCGTGCCGAACGTGGGCGACACGTTCTCCCTCGGCAGCGCGACCGTGACCGTCCTCGGCCCGCAGCAGCACTACAGCGACGTCAATAACCAGAGCCTCATCCTGCGCGTGGACTACGGCAGCAACGCCTTCCTCTTCACCGGCGACGCCGAGTACGAGAGCGAGACGGACGTACTTGACGCGGGCGAGAACGTCCGCTGCGACGTCATCAAGGCCGGCCACCACGGCAGCCACACCTCCACGGGCTACCGCCTGCTGTACGAGGCGCAGCCGAAGTACGCCGTCATCAGCTGCGGCGCGGACAACGAGTACGGCCACCCGCACGACGACACGCTCAGCCGCCTGCGCGACGCGGACGTGACCGTCTACCGCACGGACCTTAACGGCACGATCGTCTGCCGCTCCGACGGGGTCGACCTCACCTTCACCACCGAGAAAGAAGGCTGATCCCCTTGCACCGCACCCTCTCGGCGGCAGGCGCGTTCTGGCTCGCCGCGTTCACGTATTTCATCTGGGGCTTCACGTTCCTCGCCTCGCGCATCGCGCAGGACTATGGCACGCCGTTCGTGCTGCTGTTCTGGCGCTTCGCACTGGCATTCCTGCTGCTGAACCTTCTGCGCCTGACGGGACGCTTCCCCGTGCGCTTTCGCTCTCGGAAGCTCTGGCCCGTGCTGCTGGCGGGCCTGTTCGAGCCCGTGCTCTACTTCCCCTGCGAGCAGTATGGTCTCAAGCTCACGAGCACGTCGTTTTCCGGCGTCATGGTCGCGCTCATCCCGCTGTGCTCGCTCGTCTACGGGGCGGTCTTCCTGCACGAAAAGGCCACGTGGCAGCAGGTCGTGTTCTCGATCCTCTCCGTCGCGGGGGTGATCGTGCTGGCCGTCTACGCCACTGGCATCGGCGCGGGCAGCTTTCTCGGCTTTCTCATCCTGCTCGGCACCGTCTTTGCCGGCGCGGGCTACATAGTGGCCAGCCGCGCCTGTTCCGGCAGCTTCACCGCCTTTGAGCGCACGTACATCACCTGCGGCATGGGCGCCGCCGCGTTCGGCGTGCTGTCCGTGCTCGAGCACCGGCACGACCTGAGCGCCGTCGTGCTGCCGATGACGCACGCGCCGTTTGCGCTGGCCATCGTGTTTTTGAGCGTCGTGGCCTCGGTGCTGTCCTACCTCGCGCTCAACCGGGCGCTGGAAGTACTGCCCGTCGCGCGCACCGCAGCGCTCATCAACTTCTCGACCGTTGTGTCCGTGCTCGCCGGGGTGCTCCTCCTGCGCGAGCCGTTCGGCTGGGTCAGCGCCGTGGCCTCGGCCGCCATCCTCGTCGGCATCTGGGGCGTGCAGCGCTTCGCCGCGCCGGCACTGCCGGACGCTGACAAGCGCACCGAGCCGCTGCCCTCGTCGTGAGCAAGCCGGTCGTTTGCCCCACTTCCAGTCTAGTATGCTTTTGCATTACTTGTCAAGCGAGAATTGCTTATTTTGCATAATTCTAGTTTTCCACATTTTCGCCGGTTTCCCACAGCGGCTTTCTTTCCCCCTGGCTTTCTTTGAGAGAGACAGGGTAAGATATGCTTTGCCGTGTGTTCCTGCTGCAGGGTAAGACACGGTGTAGTACGGTACTGTACGGTATGGTACGGTGCCACGTGACGTACACACACCGTACCCGTGACACAAGCGCCCCGCCGCGCCGGGCATTTCCGGCCGCAAACCCGATAAATATTCATTTCAAAGGATGACCCCTATGCAATCTACCAAACAGAAGATCGAACGCGCCGCGCTGGCTGGTCTCGCCGCGGCGAGCATGGACGAACGCGAGCGCTCGACGGACATTTCCCTTGCCGAGCTGGCCGCGCTCGTGGAGACAGCCGGCGGCCAGCCCGTCGTGACGCTGCTGCAGAATAAGCCCACGCCTGACCCGCGCACCTTCCTCGGCGAGGGCAAGGTGGCGGAGCTGCGCGAACTCATCGTCGCCAACGACTGCGACCTCGCGGTGTTTGACAACGAGCTCTCCCCGTCGCAGATGCGCGTGCTGGAGGAGAAACTCGGCGTGCGCGTGCTCGACCGCTCGGGCCTGATCCTCGACATCTTCGCCCAGCGCGCCCAGACGCGCGAGGGCCAGCTGCAGGTGGAGCTGGCGCAGTACCAGTACCTTCTGCCGCGCCTGACCGGTATGTGGACGCACCTCGTGCGGCAGACGGCCTCCGGCGGCTCGTCGCCGATCGGCACGCGCGGCCCGGGCGAAACGCAGCTCGAGACCGACCGCCGCCACATTCGCCGCAAGATCCAGAAGCTGCAGGCCGAGCTTGAGGACGTGCGCAAGATCCGCCGCACGCAGCGCCGCCGCCGCGAGAAAAACGCCCTGCCGGTCGTGGCCCTCGTCGGCTATACGAATGCCGGAAAATCCACGCTGCTCAACTGCCTGACGGGGTCGGACATCCCGGCCAACGACCGCCTGTTCGACACGCTCGACACCACGACCCGCCGCTGGCGCATCGACGCCGCGCAGGAGGTGCTGCTCTCGGACACGGTCGGCTTCATCCGCAAGCTGCCGACGCACCTGGTCGAGGCGTTCAAGGCCACGCTCGAGGAGCTGACGTATGCCGACGTGCTCCTGCACGTAATTGACCTCTCGAACCCCGAGTGGGAGGCGCAGGCGGAGGTCGTCGACCGGCTCATCGACCAGCTCGGCGCGGCGCAGACGCCGTGCATCCGCGTGTTCAATAAGTGCGATGCCTATCTCGGCATCCTGCCGCACGGGGAAAACATCGTGTGCATCTCGGCCCGCAGCGGTGAGGGCGCGGCGGAGCTGACCGAGTGCGTGCGCGCCATCCTCGGCCGGGCCGACCACCATGTGACGCTGCTGCTGCCGTATGCGCAGGGCGCGCTGCTCGAGACGCTGCACCGCGACTGTGCCGTGCTGCACACCGACTACCGCGACGACGGCATCGCGCTCGAGGTCATCATCCACCCGGAGCAGTGGACGCGGTTCGAGCCGTTCGTCATCGCGGGCGAGGAGGGGTAATATGGACAGCTACCGCATTCCCACGAAATCCGGCGCGTCGGAGTACGTGGACAAACGCTCGCGCTTTCTGGGCCTCGTGCGGCCGGTCGGCTCCGAGGACGAGGCGCGTACAATCATCGCCGCGTGCAAAAAGCAGTATCACGACGCGCGGCACAACTGCTGGTGCTACCTGCTGCGCGACGGCACCGAGCGCTACTCCGACGACGGCGAGCCGCAGGGCACGGCCGGCATCCCGATGCTGGAGGTGTTCCGCCGCGCGGGTGTGACGAACGTTGTCTGCGTCGTCACGCGCTACTTCGGCGGCGTGCTGCTCGGCACGGGCGGCCTGCTGCGGGCGTATACCGCCGCCGCGGCCGATGCCCTCGCCGACGCCGGCATCTCGGAGGTGCGCCGCTGGCTCGCCTGCGAGGTCAGCACGCCCTACACGCTCTATGAGCCGGTGCGCACGGCCGTCGCCGCACTCGGCGGCGTCGTGCAGGAGACGCAGTATGCCGCCGCCGTGACGGTCTGCGCCCTGCTGCCGGAGGAAGCCGGCGAGGCCTTTGCCGCGCAGGTGCGCGACCTGACCGCCGGCCGCTGCGCCGTGCGCCCCGTCGGCGAGACGGAGCGCGCCGTCCCCCTCGCCGGCGCGGGCTTGTGAGCGCGTGTGCACAGTACCTGTGCGCGCCGCACGCCGGAGTATAGGCGTATATAAGTATCGCAAAGCCCTCCCGATTTGGGAGGGCTTTCGTGCCGCTGCGCACCTTTTGCCTTCCCCCTTGCGGCGCGAATGATCGACGGTTTTGAAATATTTGAGCCGCGGGGAAGCCCGCGGGGGCAAGGCCCGCCTCGGATGAAATCCTGCATCGCAGCAGCCACGCCGCGACGGATGAGATGCGCGTCGAACGCACATGGAATCCCAGCCAAAATATTGCATAAACATTCTGCTTGACGAATATCTATCCGCATCCATTTTCCGCGGATCTTTACCGCGCTTGCAGGCCAAAAACGATCGTGAAAAAATTGGCACTCGATTTGGGAACTTTTTTTCTGCATTTTTTCAAAAAAAGAGGGAAATGCACGGCAATGTCGTATCAGAGTATTGCAGCCGGAAATGGCGCAAGGCGCTCCGGCCGCAACCATGGATTTTATGTGGAAACGGAGGGATCCCTGTGCCCTGCCCAAGAGAAAAACGCGAGGCCGCCGAGGCGCTGCTCATCGGCCCGCACGGCCTGCTGAGCACGCAGTCCACCGGCCGCCCGACGCCCGAGCCGCCGTGTGAGATGCGCACGTGCTTCCAGCGCGACGTCGACCGCATCACGCACTCGAAATCGTTCCGCCGCCTGAAACACAAGACGCAGGTGTTCCTGCGCCCGGAGGGCGACCATTACCGCACGCGCCTGACGCACACGCTCGAGGTCGCGCGGCTCGCGCGCACGATCGCCCGCGCGCTCGAACTCAACGAAGATCTCACCGAGGCCATCAGTCTCGGGCACGACCTCGGCCACACGCCGTTCGGCCACGCGGGAGAGCGCGCGCTCAACGCGATCTATACCGGCGTCGGCTTCCGGCACTATGAGCAGAGTCTGCGCGTCGTCGACCGCATCGAGCGCGACGGCCGCGGCCTGAACCTCTGCAACGAGACGCGCATCGGCATCCTCAACCACACGACCGGGCAGCCGCGCGGCACGCTCGAGGCAGACGTCGTGCGCCTGGCCGACCGCGTGGCCTACATCAATCACGACCTCGACGACGCCATGCGCGGCGGCATCGTGCAGCCGGAGGACGTGCCCGCCATCGTGCGCGAGCGCGTGGGCGAGCGCAACAGCGTGCGCATCAACTCCATCCTCACGGACATCATCGCCCACAGCGGCGACGGCGAGCTGCGCATGTCGCCCGATATGCGCGAAGCCGTGGACGTGTTCACGACCTTCATGTACGAGGGCGTGTACTACAACCCCATCGCCAAGGGCGAGGAGCGCAAGGTGCAGAATATCCTCGGGAGCATCTGGGAATATTATGTCAACCACATTGACGAGCTCCCGGTGGTCTATCAGTCCATCGCGGACGACGAAGGGCCGCAGCGCGCGGTGTGCGACTATGTGTCCGGCATGACCGACAGCTATGCGCTGGAGGTGTATTCGGAACTGTTCATCCCCGCCGCCTGGACCATTAAATAAGGAAGTACATACAACGGAAACCACAGAAAGAAGGTGACGCACGTGGCCTTTCCGGAATCCTTTCTGCAGGAGCTCGCCGAGCGCAACGACATTGTCGATGTTGTGAGCGGCTACGTGCGCCTGACGAAAAAGAGCGGGTCGAACCTCTTCGGGCTCTGCCCGTTTCACAGCGAAAAAACGCCGTCGTTTTCCGTCTCGCCGGATAAGCAGATCTACCACTGCTTCGGCTGCGGAAAGGGCGGCAGCGTCATCAGCTTCATCATGGAGATCGAGAACCTCTCGTTCCCGGAGGCGGTGGCGTTTCTGGCCAACCGCGCGGGCATGCAGCTGCCCGAGCAGTCGGACGACCCCGGCGCGAAAAAGCGCCAGCGCCTGCTCGCGCTCAACCGGGACGCTGCGCGCTTTTTCCACGCGCAGCTCAAGACCCCGGCCGGCCAGCCGGCGCGGGACTATCTCGCCCGCCGGCAGCTCACGGCGCAGACCGTGACGCGCTTCGGTCTGGGCTTCGCGCCCAACACGTGGGACAGCCTCGTGCGCGCGATGAAGGCGCTCGGCTACTCCGAGCAGGAACTGTTTGACGGCGGGCTCGTGCGCCACGGGAAAACGAGCGGTGTATACGACACGTTCCGCAACCGGCTCATGTTCCCGGTCATCGACGTGCGCGGCAACGTCATCGGCTTCTCCGGGCGCATCCTCGGCGACGGAGAACCCAAGTACATGAACAGCCCGGAAACCATCGTTTTCAGCAAGAGCCACAATTTGTTCGCGCTCAATTTGGCTAAAAAGTCGAAATGCGGGTATATCATACTGGCAGAGGGCAACATCGACGTGACGAGCCTGCATCAGGCGGGGTTTGACAGCGCGGTCGCCTCGCTCGGCACGTCGCTCACGCCGGAGCAGGCGCGGCTTCTCTCGCGCTACACGAGCGAGATCGTCATCGCCTACGACAACGACGGCGCGGGGCAAAAGGCGTCGCAGCGCGCGATCGGCATCCTCGAAAAGCTCGAGGTGCGTGTGCGCGTCCTGCAGATGCAGGGGGCGAAAGACCCCGACGAATATATCAAGACCTTCGGCGCGGACGCATTCCGCAACCTGCTCGAGCAGTCGGAAAACCACATCGACTACCGGCTCGGCGCGGTGCAGCGAAAATACGACCTCCAGGTCGACGAGCAGCGCGTGGCCTTCGTCAAGGAGGCGGCGGGCGTGGTGGCCGAGCTGCCCGGCAGCGTCGAGCGCGAGGTGTACGCCATGCGCGTCGCGGAGACGGCGGGCATGCCCGCCGCGGTCGTGACCGACGAGGTGCAGCGCCAGCGCAAGCGGCGGCTCAGCCGCGCGCGCAAGGAGCGCGAGCGCGACCTGCTGCGCCCCGCGACGGCGATGCAGCCGCCCGGGCGGAGCATCCGCTTCGACGATCCCCGCTCGGCGGCCGCCGAACAGGGCATCATTAAATTATTGTATCTCGACCCCGGCCTGTTCCGGGATCGGACGAATGTGCCGGACGCGGCGCAGTTTTCCTCGCCGGAGCTGCGGCACATTTACACCGTCCTGCTCGCCCACGGCGGCACGGGCACGGTGCAGATCGCGGCGCTCTCGGGCGAGCTGAGCCCGGACGAGCTGGCCCTGCTGACCGGCATCATCCAGCAGCCGGCGGAGCTTGCCAACGGCGCGCGCGCGCTCGACGACTACATAAGCATCCTACAGACCCAGGCCACCGCCGGCGCAGCGTCGTCGGAGGCGGACCTGCTGGCCTTTGCAAAGCAACTCAAAGAACATAAAGGGTATGGTGGTAAAGATGGAACAGAAAGAACTTAACAACCTCTCGGCTGAAGAACTCGACGCCATGGCCGACGCGCTGCTCGCAGCCGACGACGCCAAGCAGGCGGAAACCAAAGCCGCTCCCGCCGCGGACGAGCCCGCGGAGGACAAGCCTGTAGCCGAAAAGCCGGAATCGGAAAAGACCACGGAGGAAAAGCTCAATGATCTGGTGGAAAAGGGCAAAAAGGCGGGCAAGCTCTCGAGCAAGGATCTCATGGTGCTCGAGGACATGAACCTCTCAAGCGAGGAGACGGAAAAGTTCTATGACCAGCTCGAGAGCCTGAACATCGACGTGCTCAGCGACGACGCGCTGCCCCCGGTGGACGAGGACGCGCTGCCCGAGCTCGAGGAGCTCCAGGAGATCGAGGAAGTCACCGAGGAAGAGATGAATGAGACCGAGGCCATGGCCGACACGTTCTCGACCGACGACCCGGTGCGCATGTACCTCAAGGAGATCGGCAAAGTGCCGCTGCTCACCCCGGAGGAGGAGCAGGAGCTGGCCAAGCGCATGGCCGAGGGCGACGCGGAGGCCAAGCACCGCATGGAGGAGGCAAACCTCCGTCTGGTCGTGTCGATCGCCAAGCGCTATGTCGGCCGCGGTATGCTGTTTCTCGACCTCATCCAGGAGGGCAACCTCGGCCTGATCAAGGCCGTCGAGAAGTTCGACTACACGAAGGGCTACAAGTTCTCCACCTACGCCACGTGGTGGATCCGGCAGGCCATCACCCGCGCCATTGCCGACCAGGCGCGCACCATCCGCATCCCCGTGCACATGGTCGAGACGATCAACAAGGTCATCCGCGTCTCCCGCCAGCTCCTGCAGGAGCTCGGCCACGACCCGAGCGCCGAGGAGATCGCGGCGGAGATGAACATGCCGGTCGACAAGGTGCGCGACATTCTCAAGATCGCGCAGGAGCCGGTCTCGCTCGAGACGCCGATCGGCGAGGAGGAGGACTCCCACCTCGGCGACTTTATCCCCGACGAGGACGCCTCCGAGCCGAGCGAGGCGGCGAGCTTCTCGCTGCTCAAGGAGCAGCTCATGGAGGTGCTCGACACGCTCACCCCGCGCGAGAAGAAGGTGCTCGAGCTGCGCTTCGGCATCGTCGACGGCCGCACCCGCACGCTCGAGGAGGTCGGCAAGGAGTTCAACGTCACGCGCGAGCGCATCCGCCAGATCGAGGCGAAGGCCCTGCGCAAGCTCCGCCACCCCAGCCGCAGCAAGAAGCTGCGCGATTTCCTGAACTGAGTCCGGATAGAACAGCGCCCTCCGGGCGCGGCGGGTCAGCCCGCCGCGCCCGGATTTTTTCTGTGTGTCCAGACCTTCCTGCAGAGAAAGCGATCCGGCCTGGCCAAAAATCTCAGCGCCGCCGACGGTGCGTTGATGCCGTCCCGCGCCCGGTTTTGCCGCCGCAAAACCGCCCATTCCCCCGCCCCGAAACGGCCGGAAAAATAATTATGAACAATCTATCAATAATATAGGAAAAGGCCTTGACTTTCCGACCGGCCGGGTGTAAATTAGCACTCGAAGGTCAGGAGTGCCAACAGTCGGCAGCTCCGAGTGCCAGCGGAGGAGATCATGGACATCAGCAGCCGCAAAAAGAAAATACTTGCCGCGGTCATCGAGGAATACATCCGCACGGCGGAGCCGGTCGGCTCAAAGGCCATCGCCGCGAGCGCGGACCTCGGCTGTTCCTCGGCCACGATCCGCAACGAGCTGGCGGAGCTGGTCGCCATGGGCTATCTCGAGCAGCCGCACACGTCGGCGGGCCGCGTGCCCACCCCGCTCGGCTACCGGATGTACGTCAACGAGCTCATGGAGCACAAGGACCTCACCGCCGAAGAGACGCAGGCCATCACGCAGAGCCTGACGGGCCGCCACCAGCGCGGCGAGCTCATGACGGACGCGAGCCGTCTCGCCTCGCAGCTGACGAACTACCCCGCCGTGACGCTCACGACGAGCGCCGGCGTGACGATCCGCCGCTTCGACCTCATTTATCTCGACGCGAACAGCTTCATCATCGTGCTGCTCCTGAGCGACGACACGGTGAAAAACAAGCTCGTGCACCTGCCGGTCTCGGCCGAGCAGAGCATGATGCAGAAGCTGGCCACCGTCTTCAACGCCCACTTCACGGGCATCCACGAGAGCGACATCACCCCGGTGCTGATCCGCTCGGCGGAGCGCGCCGCGCAGGACAACCTCGGCATCACGGCCGTGATCGCGGCCTTCGCCATCGAGGTGCTCACGGGCGCGGGCGCCGCGCAGACGTACCTCGTCGGCGAGTCGCAGCTGCTGCACCAGCCGGAGTTCCGCGACCCTGACAAGGCGCACCGCCTCATGAGCTACCTGTCCGACGGCAGCAACCTGCTCGACATCCCGATGGAGCAGCTCGGCGGCGACAATGAGGTGCGCGTGCTCATCGGACCGGAAAATGTGGCCGAGGAGCTGCGCGACAGCAGCGTCGTGCTCGCAACGTATGACGCGGGCGAAAATATGCGCGGTCTGATCGGTGTGGTCGGCCCGACGCGCATGGACTATTCCAAGGTCGCCGCGAAGCTCAGCTTCATTGCGGCCGGCCTTTCCAAGCTGCTCGGCGGCGGCACGCTTCCGCCCCCCGGGCTGGACAACAAGCTGATCATTAAGGGAGACGATACAGATGAGCACGAAAACGAACGACCCGAAGCAGACGGCGCCGGAAACGGCTCCGGCCGCTGAAGACGTAAAGACCGACACGGCCGCCAAGACCGAAGAGACCGAAGAGACCGAAGAGGCCCCGGTCGAGAAGGCTGAAAAGAAGGCCGACAAGAAGGAAGCCAAAAAAGAAAAAGAACCCAAAGAAAAGAAAGAGACGAAAAAAGAGATCGAAGCCGATCTCGCGGCGGAGAAAGACAAGTACCTCCGCCTGCTCGCCGAATATGACAACTACCGCCGCCGCAGCACCCGCGAGCGCGAAGCGATCTACGCGGACGTCCGCTGCGACACGCTCAAAAAGTTCCTGCCGGTGTACGACAGTCTGTCCCGCGCTCTGGCGCAGACCCCGGCAGACGATCCCGCCCGCAAGGGCCTTGAGGGGATCATGAACCAGTACAACACCGCGCTCAATCAGCTCGGTGTGACAGCGATCGAAGCCGTCGGCCAACCATTTGACGCCAACCGCCACAACGCCGTCATGCACATCGAGGATGATGCTTACGGCGAGGGCGTTGTCGTGGAGGAGTTTGAAAAGGGCTTTTGCATCGGCGACCGCGTGCTGCGGTATTCCGTCGTGAAAGTCGCAAACTGATCCCATATAAATTCGTATACACAATCTGCTTTCAATACAGGAGGAAATCATTATGAGTAAAATTATCGGTATCGACCTTGGCACTACCAATAGCTGCGTCTCCGTCATGGAGGGCGGCGAAGCGACCGTTATCCCCAACGCGGAAGGTCATCGCACCACCCCGTCCGTCGTCGCGTTCTCCAAGACCGGCGAGCGTATGGTCGGCCAGGTGGCAAAGCGTCAGGCCGTCACGAACCCGGATCGCACGATCAGCTCGATCAAGCGCGAGATGGGCTCGGATTATAAAGTCGAGATCGACGGCAAGAAGTACACCCCGCAGGAGATCAGCGCCATGATCCTGCAGAAGCTGAAGGCCGATGCGGAAGCCTATCTCGGCGAGCCCGTGACCGAAGCCGTCATCACCGTGCCGGCCTACTTCACCGACGCGCAGCGCCAGGCGACGAAGGACGCCGGCAAGATCGCCGGCCTCGACGTCAAGCGTATCATCAACGAGCCGACGGCGGCCGCGCTGGCCTACGGCCTCGATAAGGAGACCGACCAGAAGATCATGGTCTACGACCTCGGCGGCGGCACGTTCGACGTCTCCGTGCTGGAGATCGGCGACGGCGTCATCGAAGTGCTGGCCACGGCCGGCAACAACCGCCTCGGCGGCGATGACTTTGACCAGTGCATCACCAACTACCTCGTGCAGGAGTTCAAGAAGAGCGAAGGCATCGACCTCTCGGGCGACCGCGTGGCCATGCAGCGTCTGAAGGAAGCTGCCGAGAAGGCGAAGATCGAGCTGTCCGGCGTGACGAGCACGAACATCAACCTGCCGTACATCACGGCGGACGCGACCGGCCCGAAGCACCTGGACGTGACGCTCACGCGCGCCAAGTTCAATGAGCTGACCGCCCACCTCGTCGAAAAGACCGCAGGCCCAGTGCGCCAGGCCATGAGCGACGCCGGCATCAGCGCGTCCGACCTGACGAAGGTTCTGCTCGTCGGCGGCTCGAGCCGTGTCCCGGCCGTGCAGGAAATGGTCAAGAAGCTCACCGGCAAGGAAGGCTTCAAGGGCATCAACCCCGATGAGTGCGTGGCTGACGGCGCTGCCATCCAGGGCGGCGTGCTCGGCGGCGACGTCGCGGGCGTGGTCCTGCTCGACGTGACCCCGCTGTCCCTCGGCATCGAGACCCTCGGCGGCGTGTTCACGAAGCTCATCGAGCGCAACACCACCATCCCGACCAAGAAGAGCCAGGTATTCTCCACCGCGGCCGACAACCAGCCGTCTGTTGAGATTCATGTCCTTCAGGGCGAGCGTGAGATGGCAGCAGGCAACAAGACCCTCGGCCGCTTCACCCTCGACGGCATCGCTCCGGCTCCGCGCGGCATCCCGCAGATCGAGGTTACTTTCGACATCGACGCGAACGGCATCGTAAACGTATCCGCAAAGGACCTCGGCACCGGCAAGGAGCAGAAGATCACCATCACCGCTTCCACCAACCTCAGCCAGGACGAGATCGACAAGGCAATGCACGAGGCTGAGCAGTATGCGGAGCAGGATAAGAAGAACAAGGAAGCTGTCGAAGTGCGCAACAGCGCAGAGCAGCTCGTGTTCCAGTCCGAGAAGGCGCTGACCGACCTCGGCGACAAGCTGTCCGCAGACGAGAAGGCAGGCGTTCAGGCTGAGATCGAAAAGGTCAAGGAAGCACTCAAGGGCACCGATACCGACATGATCAAGGCAGCAACCGAAGGCCTGTCCAAGAAGTTCTCCGATCTGGCCGGCAAGATCTATCAGCAGCAGGCGCCGCAGGGCGACCCGAACATGGGCGGCCAGCCGGGCGCAGGCGCACAGAGCGGCCCGCAGGGCGACTTCGTAGACGCTGACTTCACCGAAGTCAAGGACGACGACAAGAAATAATTCATAGAATGAGGCTCAGCAGCGCGGGAAACGCTCCCCGCTGCTGAAAGCCGATGGGAGAGGCGCGCTTCGGTGCGCCTGTCCGCGTGTACAGGTGATATTTTTATGGCAGACAAAAGAGACTATTACGAGGACTCTGCCGACTGCAGTCAGCAAGTCGCCGAGCCTAGTGACAACACCTCATCAACA
>ERZ1108170.281-NODE-281-length-43094-cov-5.277748_pt1 | contig 43094 bp, 37 predicted proteins | sample MGYA00403705_ERZ1108170 | MGnify/ENA primary metagenome ERZ1108170 (study PRJEB35170, sample SAMEA104062422) | human gut metagenome | biome: human gut; feature: human-associated habitat; material: faeces | place: Denmark | collected 2012-06-15 ...
GCTATCATTTCTTTTCGAATCACGTCAATCACCTCTCGTCACTTTCTAGTCAATCCATTTCTTTTGGTATTTTTAATTATACCACACTTCCAATCTTATGTACATCATTTTTCACAATATTTTTTTCTGTTTTTACATATTTTTGACACATTGCACAAATTGATAAAATTTTTTCTACAATTCATTTTTTCTGTCGAAAAGATTTTTCCCCAAAAGAATTTGCAAATTCATTCTATACGGGTATAATGAAACAAACAGAATTATTAATGAAACAGGCAGGTATCAATAAATGTATAAAATCGATTTCAACCAGCCGCTGCACATCCATTTTATCGGAATCGGCGGTATCAGCATGAGTGGTCTTGCTGAAATACTTTTAGAAGAACATTTTACCATCTCGGGATCCGACGCAAAGGAATCTGAACTGACCAGACATTTAGAGCACATGGGTGCCCATATTTTTTACGGTCAGAAGGCCGAAAATCTCATCGATGGCATTGATCTTATCGTCTACACCGCTGCCATCCGGGAAGACAATCCGGAATATGCAGCCGCAAAAGAACGCGGGATCCCGATGTTAAGCCGTGCCGAACTGCTTGGCCAGATTATGGACAATTACAACAATTCCATTGCGGTTGCCGGCACACACGGGAAGACGACCACCACCTCCATGATCAGCCAGATTCTTCTTGCTGCAAAGGCTGATCCTACCATTTCCGTCGGTGGAATTTTAAAAGCCATCGAAGGAAATATCAAAGTAGGCAAGTCCGATATTTTCGTATCCGAAGCATGCGAATATACCAACAGTTTTCTCCATTTTTATCCACGATACAGTGTTATCTTAAACGTGGAAGCGGAACACCTTGACTTCTTTAAAGATATTCAGGACATCCGCAATTCATTCCGAAAATTTGCAGGAAATACAAAAAAAGACGGTGCGATCATCATAAACGGCGGGATTGAAAACTACACGGAACTCACAGACGGCTTATGTCCACAGGTGATCACCTTCGGTCTGAATGAATCCTGTGACTATTATCCTGCTGACATCACATTTGACGAAACAGCATGCACTTCCTTTACGACAATGCATCACGGTACTCCGGTTATGAATGTAAAACTTCATGTTCCGGGCATGCACAACGTATCAAATGCACTTGCAGCGATCGCACTCTCCCTTGACCTTGGCATTTCAAAGGATGCGATCTTTGCCGGATTATCCGCTTTCGGAGGTGCTGACCGCCGATTCCAGTACAAAGGATGTGTGGACGGTGTGACCATCATTGATGATTACGCACATCATCCGACGGAAATCCGTGCAACATTGACCGCTGCAAAAAATTATCCACATAAACGTCTGGTCTTAGCTTTCCAGCCACACACCTATTCCAGGACAAAAGCATTTTTAGATGATTTTGCAGATGTACTGTCCATGGCAGACGTGGTCGTTCTTGCCGATATCTATGCTGCCCGTGAAAAAAATACTTATGGAGTCAGCTCCAGAGACATTCTTGAAAAATTAAAGGAAAAAGGAACAGAATGCTACTATTTTCCTTCTTTTGAAGAAATTGAAAAATTTTTATTAAAAAATTGTATAAACGGTGATCTGTTGATAACTATGGGTGCCGGAGATATCGTAAACGTGGGTGAACATCTTCTTGGTCGATAAGTTATCCACATTATCCACATTCGATTGGGGAAAACTTCAACCATTGAATGTGGATTTTTTTTGTTAACATAACACATACCCGTTTTGTCATTTCGTTTTCATTTATCCCCCTTATTTTCTGTATTCCGGCACAGTTGCCATAACTTCCGTTTTTTGAATCCACTTTTTTATCCACATTATCCACATTCCCCGCAGCCCTTGATTTTACAGCGTTTGTATTCAAAAATGTTCTTCTCTTTTTTCTTTTCCTATGCTATAATCTGTGGCGCAACAAAGATTTATACTTATACTTTTAGAATATTATCGAAAGAGGTTTTCCTTCATGGCTAAAATACTAATCCACAGTGACAGTGCATCTTCTGCCACAAGTGTATCAAATATTTTTATTGATGAATATATGTCTGACGCAAACGGAGAATTTGTAAAAATCTATCTTTATCTGCTGCGTCTGATGAATGCCCCGGATTCCGCTTTTTCGATTTCTTCGATTGCAGATAAATTTGAACACACGGAAAAAGATGTCAAACGTGCCCTAAGTTACTGGGAACGCATGCATCTGCTGCGTTTGGAATATGACACAGAGCACAACCTGACAGGTGTCTGTCTGATTGATTCTGCCTCCAGAGATAAAACGGGCGCAGACGATGAATTTACGGAACATGATACTTCCGCCGAAGCATTATCAGCAGACGGCATCTCCACCTCTGAGGATGCCCGCATTTCCACAGACGATGATAAAATTCCTTCTGCAAATACGGAAAGTTTTCCTCCAAAGAGAGATTACACCCGTGATGAATTGAAACAGTTTCAGGAAAATGACCAGATTGCAGAACTTCTTTTTATTACCGAACGCTATCTCGGACGCCCGCTCAGCCAGACCGACACAAATACTCTTTTATATTTATACGAAGAGCTTTCTTTTTCACCGGATCTGATCGAATATCTGGTGGAATACTGTGTGAGTAAAAATCATACCGCTATCCGTTACATCGAAGCTACGGCGTTAAAATGGGCAGAAAGCGGCATCCGGACTGTAACTGCAGCCAAACAGGAAGCAAAGATCCACAGTCCGGCTTACTATGCAGTAATGCGTTCTTTTGGAATTACCGGAAGGAATCTGGTTCCATCCGAGACAGACTATATTGAAAAATGGCGTTGTGAGTATGGTTTTTCGATCGACATCATCTGTGCTGCATGTCAGCAGACCATACAGAGCATCCACCAGCCGAGTTTTCCTTATACCGATAAAATGCTCTCGAACTGGCGTAAATTAAACGTACATACCATGGAAGATGTAAAACGTTTAAACCTTGAACATAAAGAGCGTGCAAAGACATCTGCACAGGAGGCTGCCGGTCCCAAAAACAAGTTTACAAGCATCGGACAACGCTCCTATGAATATGATGAGCTTGAAAAAATGTTACTGACAACCAATTCAAAACACTGATACCATAGAGTAGTATGAAAACATTGTCTTCATACTAAAACAGGCAAAAATGGAGATTAGGATAAGAACATGCCTCTGACAAATTCGCAATATGATGAGATTATACGGGCATATGATGCCCGGCAGTTAAAAAATGAACATGACAGGGAAGAACGGATCCGCTATGCCTACATTAAGATCCCGCGTCTCCGCGAGATTGACGATGCCATTGCGACCTGCTCCGTTGCACAGGCAAAAAAGCTCTTAGACGGTGATACCATGGCTCTTAATACCCTGAAAGAACAGATTGCCTCCTACCGCAGTGAGAAAAAGGATCTTCTGAAAAAAGCAGGGTTTTCTGCTGATTATCTTAAGACCTCTTACGAATGCCCGGATTGTAAGGATACCGGTTTTATCGACGGAAAACGCTGCCACTGTTTTACGCAGGCTGCGATTGATTTGGTCTATACCCAGTCGAATTTAAAAAGCATCCTGCTCCGTGAGAATTTTTCCACATTTTCTTTTGACTATTATTCTGATAAAGACATAAACCCTGCAACCGGGTTATCATCTTTGTCAACAGCAAAAGATGCCGTTGCCAAATGTCATGACTTTATCGATCACTTTGGTGATACATTTTCCAATCTTTACTTTTACGGAGATACCGGTATCGGCAAAACGTTTCTGTCAAACTGCGTTGCAAAAGAGCTGATGGATCACGGTCATTCTGTAATTTACTTTACGGCGTTCCAATTATTTGATATATTAAGCAAGGGTGTATTTGCAAAAGATGAGGAAGCCATTGCCGCAAATGAAAATATTTTCACCTGTGATCTTCTGATCATCGACGATCTTGGCACAGAACTGACAAATTCTTTTACAACTTCCCAGTTGTTTTTGTGCTTAAACGAAAGGATCCTGCACCGGAAATCAACCATCATTTCCACAAACCTTGGATTATCACAGCTTACCGATCTGTATTCGGAACGAATTTTATCGAGAATCATGGATAATTATGTTCTGATCAAATTATTCGGGGAAGATATCCGGATGCAGAAACGAAGACGCTGACCTTCCTATAAACACAGGATACATTTTCTGCCTTCAATTAGAGCAATCTATTGAAATACATGTAAACAAATTTTTATGGAGGAACCATTCAATGCCAAACGATGAAAGAAACCTAGAAACCTTACCTGATGGAGCACTTGGTCTGATCCCGCTTGAGAGCTGCAAAGAGCTTGGTCTGAAAGTAGACAAGTATCTGGTTGGCTGGAGAGAAAAAAGACAGCATCAGCATGCATCTGATCTTGCCTTTAAGGATTACCGCCGCGATTCTTACATCATCTCTACCGCTGTTCCGCGTTTTGGAACCGGTGAAGCAAAAGGTGTGATCAAAGAGTCTGTCCGTGGATACGATCTGTACCTGATGGTCGATGTGACAAATTACAGCCTTACCTACTCTGTATGCGGCCATCAGAACCATATGTCACCGGATGACCACTACGCAGATTTAAAACGTATTATCGCAGCCGTCGGCGGTAAAGCAAGACGCATCACAGTCATCATTCCTTTCTTATATGAGAGCCGTCAGCACAAACGTACTTCCCGTGAATCTTTAGACTGTGCTTTAGCATTACAGGAACTGACTGCAATGGGCGTAGATAACATCATCACATTTGATGCACATGACCCGCGTGTGCAGAATGCGATCCCGTTAAAAGGATTTGAGACAGTACAGCCTGCCTACCAGTTTGTAAAAGGAATCTTACGTGAAGTAACTGACTTAAAAATCGACTCTGACCACATGATGGTAATCAGCCCGGATGAAGGCGGTACCAATCGTGCTGTATATCTTGCAAGTGTTCTCGGATTAGATGTTGGTATGTTCTATAAGAGACGTGATTACAGCCGTATCGTAGACGGACGCAACCCGATCGTTGCACATGAATTCTTAGGTTCCTCCGTTGAAGGAAAAGACGTTATCATTATCGATGATATGATCTCTTCCGGTGAAAGTATGATCGATGTTGCAACAGAATTAAAGAAACGTAAAGCAAACCGTATCTTCGTTGTTGCAACTTTCGGACTCTTCACAAATGGTTTAGAGAAATTTGATCAGGCAGTTGCAGATGGAACGATCTACAAAGTCGTTACCACTAACCTTACCTATCAGACACCGGAACTCTTATCCAAACCATATTACATCAGCTGTGACATGAGTAAATACATTGCTTATATCATTGATACCTTAAACCATGATTCTTCCATCAGCGATCTGTTAAACCCGTATGACAGAATCGAACGTCTGGTATCTAAATACAAAGCAGAGCAGAAATAATTGATCCTGAATATTAAAAAGCCGGTACTTTTTGTGCCGGCTTTTTTAATTCATAGGACATTACGTCCTATGAATTAAAAAGAAACCGCCATACCCACTTGTACAACGGTTTCTTCTTATCTTTTTTCTATGTAAGTCTGTCTGACAAACGCTTCTAAAACAGATCAACTCTTCCTGCAAACTTCTGGTTGATCACATAATAAGCTGCAAATTCTTCCGGTTTTAAATATACCTGAAGGCTCTTGATCGATGATGCTCTGTGGCCATCTGCAACAAATTCACTTTTTGCTTTCTCGATCACTTCTGCAACAATCGCTTCATTCCCCTGATACTGGATATATACTTCCGGTTTTAATTCTTCTTTTGCTGCTTTCGCTGCTTTTTTGGCTGCTCTTGACGGTTTCTTTTCTTTTACAGGTTTTGCTGTCTCTTTTGTCTCAGCTGCTGCCTCTTTTACTGTCTCTGTCTTTACTGCTGTTTTTTCTTCTACAGCTTCTTTTACTGCTGCTTTCACCTCAGATGCAGATTCTTTCACTGCTGTTTTTGCTGTCACCGCTACATTTTTTGCCGCCTGTAAAACTTCTCCGGTCTTCTCGTTTGTCTTTGGCTCTGCTGCTTTTACCTGATTAGTCTTTTCTGCTTTGGCTGCATTATTTTTTGCTACGATTCCTTTTGCCATAATGAATTCCCTCCTCAACAAAAATTACTCACAAACTAAAAACTTTTCCATTGCGTCTAATGCTTCTTCTTCATCGTTTCCTTCTGCAACAATATTCACTGTCATACCCTTTGAAGGATTAAATGCCATGATTCCCATGATACTCTTTGCATTGATCCGACGGTTATTGCTCTCAAGGATAATCTCACTGTCAAAGCGGCATGCCACCTGAACCAGTTCTGCAATTGGATTATCATGTTCTTTTGAAACATTCGAAACCACTACTTCTTTTCTGCTCATATTCATCCTCTTCCTCTTTTCAAGTACTTCTCAAAATATAACCCATTCGACTTTAATTTGCAATACGTCTCTCTTAAATCTGTTAAAGTTCAACGAACTATTCTATGGAAGCACTGTTTTTTTATGCAGTTTTCTCGTTTTTTTCATGTATTTATTTTTCATAAACACATTTAAAGCCTGCAATCATATGCCTTCTGATTTATTTCAAATATGTGAAGAAAACATTTCCAGCTGCCTTAAACACTTCATCTGCCTCCGTTATGCTCTGTTTAAAATTACTTTCAGATGATGGGTCAAAAATAATAACATTATTGGCTTCATATCCTACCACCAGTACGGCTTCATTGCTTCCTGTCATTGCAAATACAGGATTACCACAACTTACATAGTAAAGGACTTCCTCCACACTGCATCCGGTCAGATCTAAAATTCTGGCATCTTTCATCGTATTACTCAAAATATTCTTCGGTGTTTCACCACCTGCAATCAATGCACTTACACTGATATTAATTCCCTCCTTCTCAAGCATTGCATTGATACACTGTGCAATACTGCCGGAAGAAGCATCTTCCGCACCGACTGCGATATCGGAAAGAGCCGGTTTGATCGCATCTCTGGAACGCTTCCAGATATATTCCTGATTCTCTCCTACCACAACTCCCATTTTTTCATTTGCTTTTGTGATCGCATCTGCCACCTGATCTGTGGTATAAACCACATCACCCTTTACATAAACATAATATTTTCCATTATCCCCCTGATCCTCAAGCGTGAGTGTGCGATCCTGCTCTAATATGGTTTCTCTTGGAGTCAGCAGCCTCGGTGCTTTCTCTCCCACATTTTCCGACAGAGAGATTTCATACTGAGTTTCTTTGCTGTCAGAACTGCTGCTTACAATAGAAACTATTTTATTTCCATCTCCCTCCCGGTTCATGATCATATCCTGATCTGCATCCACATATGCGGTTCCATTATACTGTATACGGTTTAAGTACATGGTATAATCTTCAATATCAACCCCGGAAACATAATATCCATTTTTTTCGTATGTCTTTAAAACGGACGGTGTATCGGATGATACATCTAAAATTTTAATCTGGTACATCGGGAAGATTACATTTCCTGCAGCCTCTGTTGATACATCCGCCGCATTCGCTATACCATATACAAAATCATCTCCCATAAATCCAAGCGGTTTTACATATTTTCCACTGCCCTCTGTTATAGTGGCTGTTTTTTCATTGGAAAAATTAATGATTGAGATCGTGTCACTCTGTCCGTTCTGGCTGTCCTTCGTCCATGCAAAATAACGGTCAGATTCCGAAACTGCATATATTTCTTTGTCTAATCCCTTGATCAGTTCTTTCATCTCCAGCGTACCAAGATCAATTCCATATACACTGCCATTCACCATTAAATATAATTCTCCGCCCTCATTCACATACATCAGCTGACCAAGCTCGGATTTCATGACTTCGTATGATTTATCGGAAGAAATAAATGCCAGTTCCTCGTTTGTGTTTGAAAGGCTGTCATAATGATTGACTTCAATTCCCACTTCACCCTCATGGTTTCCACGGTTCATATAACCATATACAATATAATCAAGACTTCCCGCCTCATCGATCCTGACAATCTTAATATCATGTTCCCCATAATTTTCGCGGCTGTCAATTCCTTCATACCCGCGGAAACTAAACACTTTCGCAAGTGTATTTTCCGTCTCATTATAACTCCAGAGTTCGCCCTCCTGCACAAATGCAACTGTGGTTCCCGTTTCATTTGCCTGATATTCCACATTTCCGGAGCGTATTCCCAGTTCAATATAATTATTAAAAAAGCTTGCATTTTCCCCGCGGAAGATCTGATTCATGCGGCGTTCAAAATTGAGCAGATACATCCGGTTACTTGTATAACGTACCCGGTAATATTCTTCCACATTATAATACTCGCTCTCGCCACCTTCCCCGATACTCGTCACAACGTAATTCAGCACGATCACATTATAAGTATCTGTAATCTCTTTTATCGATGGCACCGGTGTTGTTAACCTCTCTCCGTTAAAATCCGCCCAGGCGAGCTGTTTTAACGAAGAATTTAATGAAACAAACTGTAATGTGGTGTTGTCTCCGGTTGTTTTTTCCATATATGTCGAAAGTGTTCCCGATGTCTCACTGTTAAACGTGGTATTATGAAACTCTTTTACAAATTTTAAGGATTCATCGGCATGTGCATTTGGCAGCTCAACAATCCTCGTATAATAATAAATCACATCATTTCCGCTCTCTAAATTAATGAGCAGTAAGTATTCTTCTCCCTCCTGAAGCAGATTCTGGATTTCAAGTTCTGCCCTGATCGTACCTTTTTTCTCATCATAGGAACTGACATCTGCATTCGCGATCAATCTCTCCCCATCAAGACTTCGTATTTCATAAGAGATAGCATCTATGCTCGTCTCATATGTCTGGATCGTAACCGGAAGCTTTCTGTCTTTTCCGATCGGTGTGATCGTATCGCGCATACTAGCAGCATTCATCTTCGTCCGATATCCATATAATTCATTGATTTCCTGTTCATTGCTTTCTAATGTAATGACCGGTAATGTGGCATTTTTCATCTCTGTTGTCAGATCTTCATTGACATGATTTGTCATTATACTAAATACTCCGACTGCCACAAAAAAAACGACGGTCAGCACAACTGCCTTAATTGCACCTTTCTGCACGATATTGTCTCCTTACTCTATGTGAATCAAATATAATTTTCCAAGTTAAAACCGCTCTCTTTGTAATTCATGACAATAGAATGTTCGCAGAGCGTGTATTCTATTGTTTTCTTATGAAACCCGAAAAAAAGCGACAGATATATTGTATGCATTTTCCCAAAAATCCGCAATGCCTATTACCGATTCTTTTTGAAATTTTAAGAAAGGAAATCTGCCGGATGCATTTTCCGATAATAAAAAACGGGCAGTGTACCACTGACCTGCCCATTTTCTGTAACATTTGTTTTACCACCAGCGTCTGCATCTTCTGTGTCTGCAGCGCCGTCTATACATCTCATTATTTAACAATACCCCGATCAGGCTGCGCATATCATTGCGTCCTCGAGGAGGTGGAGGAGGTGGCATTCCCGGTCCCGGTGGTGGCGGGGGCGGCATCCCGGGTCCCGGCGGTGGATTCATTCCACCCCAATACTGTTCTGCCTCAACATCCTTTTCTTCCCCTGCCACATTGCGGTAGATCCGTTCTACCACCTGTTCTAACATCAGGCGGTCCGGATACTCGTCAAACATCAGGCTTCCCTCATACTCCATCTTGTCGCACTCATCTTCCACATAGGAAAGGATCGTCTTTACCTCTTTCGGATAAAGTTCCTTCATGCGTTCCATATCTTTTTCATATTCCATTTCCGTCAGATACAGATTCTGCATCGGATAGCTCATGTAAAAAGGCATTTTCGGTACATCCATCTGCATACGGAAAAACTGTTCCTGATTATAGTCCACACATGACTCCTGTCACTAACATCTCTATATCATATGCGACAGAAAAACTTTTGTGTTATTTCAGTCATATTGAAAAACTTATTCAAAAAGGATATTTTTGTATTTTGTGTAACCTTCTTTTTTCATCTGCACGGATGCCTCTTTTTCGTCATCTTCATGTGTAAACTCATACACATTATAAGCACCGTCATGATAAGCAAAATCCTCTCCGTTATCCTGATAATGCAGATAGGTTCCATTCCCCGGATACACACGCAGTTTTAAAGTGTCATACGGTTTTTCGCCAACATACTGTGCCAGTTCATAAGTCGGGATCATTCCACCCTCTTTCACAAACATCGGACAAGTATCAAGCGGTGCATCTGCCATGTAATACTGTTTTCCCTGATATGGTTTCTTTGTCTCATAGTCATACCAGGTACCTTCCGGAAGATATACGATCTTTTTCGTCTCTCCCTGCTCTAAAACAGGTGCAACAAGAAGATTCTCTCCAACTAAAAATTCTCCATTTAAGTTCCAGACTTCCGGATCATTCTCATAATGTAAAACCAGAGGACGCATGATCGGCAGTCCGGTCAGTTCACATTCACGGAACAGATCGTACAGATATGGAAGTAACTGATATCTTAATTCCACAAATTTGCGGTAAATACGGATTGTCTCTTCATCAAACTGCCATGGTTCCTGGAATGTACTTCCCATGGAAGAATGATTCCGGAACAGTGGAGAAAATGCACCGACCTGTACCCAGCGGCACATTAATTCCGGTGTACAGTCTGCACCAAATCCACCGACATCCGTTCCTGCAAATGCAATTCCACTCATACCGAGATTGCAGAGCTGTGGAACTGCCATTCTAAGATGTGCCCAGAGGCTCTGGTTATCTCCTGTCCATACGGTAGAGTATTTCTGTGTTCCTGCATAACATGCTCTTGTGATCACGAAAGGTCTTCTTCCATCAGCTTCCTTTAATCCCTCATAGGTAGCCTTTGACATCAAATGACCATAAACATTATGCATTGCCGCATGATCTGTCTTTTGATCCTCGTCCGTAAAGACGACATCCTGTGGAAGTTCTCCGCGGAAACTTGCAGGCTCGTTCATATCATTCCACGTTCCACGGACACCAAGATCCACTAAGAATTTCTGGTTTTCTGCCCACCATTTTCTTACATCCGGTTTTCCAAAATCAGGGTATACCGTTTCACCCGGCCATACTTCATTGACATATACTTCCCCTTCCGGTGTTTTTGCAAAATAATCATTCGCGATTCCTTCATCATATTTTGCATATCCCGGATCTAATTTCACACCCGGATCAATGATGCAGACAACCTTAAAACCATCCTCTGCGATCTCTTTTATGATTGCCCCCGGTGTTCCAAAATCTTTTTCATTCCAGGTAAATACGCGGTATCCATCCATATAATCAATATCAAAATGGATCGTATCACATGGGATTTTTAATTCCCTGTATTTGTGTGCCACACGTCTGATATCATCATCTGACATATAACCCCATCTCGACTGGTGGTGTCCAAGCGTCCATAACTGCGGTAACGGTGTTTTTCCTGTCAAATAAGTATAACCCTCCACAATATCCGTCATTTTCTCTCCGGAAATAAAATAATAATCAAGATTTCCGTTCGCCGCACTGTAATAATAGTAAGCGTCATTTTCTTTTCCAAGATTGACATGCGATCTGTAAGTGTTGTCAAAGAACATTCCAAATACGCCCGTATTTTTTAGCGTGATCAAAAACGGAATGGATTTATATAATGCCTTAAAATCATCGGTATGTGCCTGTGGCAGATCGGAATTCCAGTTTTCATACTCATAGTTTCTTTTATTTAAAACACCTGTCTTATCCCCAAGTCCATAGAATTTTTCATCACCGGTCATCTGCTTTACGACCATAACGGGATCTTCTTTTTCACCCTCCGCAGATACAGCATGTCCCTCAGACTCTAACGTTGCAAGTGCTTCATCGCTTAATTTTGTTTTCTTCCTGCGCTCTCCTCTGAAATCTGCGCATAAAAGTGTACCGTCTTTTTTATAAAAATCGATCAGGAAATCATCATATACTTTGGCTGTCAGCTTATCTGTTTTAATCTGTACTGCCCCGTCTTCCTCAGAGACTTTTACGTTAACCGGAAGGCGTTTATCTCCCTCGATCGACTTCGAACGGTGGGCTTTCGACTGATACGGAACAAATACATTCATGATCGTATCCGTGACTGCCGTGACATACGCCGTTCCATGTTCAAATTCAAATTCTACTGTACTTCCATTGATCCGATAAGAAATCTTTTTTCCTAACATGTGCTTCTCCATTTCTGTTTTACATTTTTGCAATGTCCTGTAATTCCTGTAACAGGTCGAGATCCGACTGCTGCACTTTCATATTCGTGGTGATCGGTTCCTCTCCCGGCTTTGTCACGGTGATCTCAATGATCGTTCCCTCTGTGATGCCGGTGGAAAATACTGCGTTTAAAAAGGCAACAAATTTCGGGTGATTTGCCGTGAATTTATTTTTGGCATTCATAATCTTCATAATTGAAGCCGGATTCATCATATTTTTTCTCCTTTTCCTGTGTACTTTTCGTTTATATTACTTTAGTACCGTTATTATACTATAATATGGAGGATTTGTCCCGAAAATTTACGAAATTTTATTTGTGACGTTTTGGCCGGAAAAGGTGTACTGGAGTGTTGTAAATGGAAGATCTGTCAGCCGGTATCACAAATTTCCGGTGCCGTAGAAAAGCACCGGAAATCTGCAAATATTTTATTTTCTCCCTACCTTCTTCCATTTTCCTTTTTCACATTTTCGACGAACTGCATATCTACCAGTTCTTCATACTGATAGGTGCCCTGATATACATCAGATGCAATGGATACTTCCATATCATTTTTTACTGCCTCCGGTGTGATGATTCCATCGACACTCCAGAGTTCATCCTTATAAGCACGTTCTATCGCAGCTTCGATGTCCCCGGTCGGCGTGGTTGGAAATTCCTTTCCGGCAGCACGGACTGCAATTTCTTTATCCTGTGCTGCCAAAAGCGATTTTAACATTGCATTGACAAAGCACTGTACCGTCTTTGGATCATTCTGGATCGTTGACTGTGACACACTGAGCACAGAGTATGCATAGTCTCCTAAATCTGTAAACTGATAAAATGCGTCCGTCCATACACCTGATTTCATGCCGTCAACGATCTGTGGTTCCGCTGCCCAGGAGATGTCTGCCTGACCGCTCTGTACCACTGCAACCGAAGTAGACATATCTGCCGGTTCCACCATCACAACATCCTTATCCGGATCAAGTCCAAGTGAAAGTAAAAGATAGCGCACACATAAATTCGGACTGCCGCCAAATCTGCCGGAGTTGATCTTTTTCCCTTTTAAATACTGTGCAAGTTCCTCGTTTGTGCTCCCCGTATATTCTTCGCCAACCGCTGCACACAGATACACATTGGCACGGTTCACACAGTTACAGACAGCGATCACCGGATCGGGACAGTTCCCGGATGCGTTCGGAATCGCATTCGAATCCACTCCACCGATCACGCCCCACGCATCTCCACTCATCACTGACGTAACGTGCGAACCGCCCGTAGCCTGTATCACCTCCACATCAAGTCCTTCCTCCTCAAAAAATCCCTCCTGCTGCCCGATATAAAGTGGAAGATACCCGATCGAATGTAACGGCTCTGCAATCACAATCTTTTTGAGTTCCTCACTCTTTTGTTCCGTCTTTCCTCCAGTGCATGCCATCACAAATAAACTTGCTGCAAATACAACGCATGCTAAACAATTAAACCATTTTCTCTTTAACATTTTTCTTTTATACATTTCGACCCATTTTTTATTATAATATGGACTCAGGTGCCCAAAGGTGTCTCTCAACATAATGGCTGGTGTCATCCTCACGCTTTACGATAAATCGCGAGATGTTCCGTCATCCATTTTTCCAGTTCCACCACGGCAAAATACATTACCATTGCCAGGACCGACAGCACAATGACACCCACCCATACTAATGTGGTATCTAAAATAGTTCCCGCATAGATGACCATTCTGCCGAGTCCGTGCCCCGATGCAATGAATTCGCCGACGATTGCCCCGGCAAGTGCCAAGGAAATATTAATCCGAAGGCTTCCAAGCATCCATGGAAGCACTGACGGAACCACGACTTTTCCAAACACCTGCCATCTGGTAGCCCCCAACGAATAAAGCAGAGTTTCCATCGACGTATCCACGTTTTCCACCCCACTGACCGTCGCAAGTGCACAGGATATTACCGTCATTAAAAATGCCAGTATCACTTTGGACGAAAATCCGATTCCAAACAACACAATTAAAATTGGTGCAAGCGCCAGTTTAGGAACTGCATTAAACACCACAAGATACGGTTCAAAAATTTTTGCAAATGTCTTTGACCACCAGAAAGACAATCCTAAAACTGCACCTCCTAATGTTCCTGCCAAAAAACCGCCGATCGTAGACATCGACGTAAAATAGATATCATATGCCAGATTTTTTTCTCTCCACTGAACGATTGCAGTCTGTGCGATCAATGACGGGGAACTCCAGTAATAATCATCGATCCAACCACATGCAGCACTCACTTCCCACAAGATCAGAATTGCAATTCCAAATAGGATTCTCCCTGCCTGGACGCCTTTTTTCTGTTTTTTCTGCCTTAATATTTCCCTTCTATCAGACTGCATTGCCCCTATTGATTTCGGCTCATAATAATATGATTCATACGCCTTTTTTTCCATCAGACATCCCTCCTGTCAAATGTTGTTTTAAATCCCAGAAATCCGCATTCAGCATATCCTCCTGCTTTCTTGGACGTTTTAAATTAACATTAATTTTTTCTTTTACATAACCGGGACGTTCCGAAAAAACATAAATGATATCTGACAGATAAATCGCCTCATCTATATCATGTGTCACAAATAAAACCGTCTTCTGAAAATCCTCCCAGATCTCTAACAGCCAATTCTGCATGGACAATCTCGTCTGCGCATCCAGTGCCCCAAACGGTTCATCTAACAGAATAATCTCCCTGTCATACAAAAGTGTGCGCAGAAGTGCTGCTCTCTGCCGCATTCCACCGGACAACTCGCATGGATAATTCTTTTCAAATCCTGAAAGTCCATACTTTTCCATCAGCGGAAATGCCTGTTTTCTCGCTTCCCTTTTGGGTATCCCCTTTATCTCAAGTCCTAAAATAATGTTGTCGATGATCGTACGCCATGGGAGAAGCATATCTTTTTGCAGCATATACCCAACATAACCTTTCTCTCCCAAAATACTTTTTCCTCCAATCGTAATATCTCCCGACGTAGGCGGCAAAAGACCTGCTACAATGTTAAATAACGTTGATTTTCCACATCCACTCGGGCCAATAATCGACACAAATTTTCCGTGCGGTATAAAAATATCTATCGGACGGAGAACCTGACGCATCTCCCCATTATTATAAAAACTTTTTGTAATGCCTGAAATTTTTATATCATGAAGCGTTGCTTCATGATCGTGATCTACACTCGCTTCGCTCGGCAGTCTTTTTATATTCTCATAAGCCATACTGACAGCTTCTTTGATCCATTCTTATTCTAATATATTCCGGCATGATACACTTTGACATATTGTTTTTTCTTATTTTCGGACAAATCACTATCTGGCTCCATTTTAAATTCATAGGACGTAATTTCCTATGAATTTAAAAATCCGGAAACGAAGATTCCTCTCCATTTCCGGATTTTCAATCACACATATTTCATTTGATACGCAAAATCTCTCCTGCTTAAAGCATTTTCTTTTTCTTAAAATAAATGATCTCCCCTGCAATGATGCAGATACTGATGATGATGACAGCCGGATATGCGTATTTCCATCCGAACTCCGGCATATTAGGGAAATTCATCCCATACCATCCCGCGATCAGCGTCAACGGTAAAAATATCGTTGTAACAACTGTCAGAATACTCATAACCTTATTCTGCTGCACATCGATCAATGACTGATACAATTCCCGGATCTGCACTAAATACTCCCGTAAAAGTTCCACATGGTCATGTAAACGCTCTACACGGTTTGCGTAAAGCTGCCAGAGTGAACGCTCCTTATCCGTCAGAATCTGTCCAAAATCACTCTGCATTGAGTCAGCCAGATTGACAAGCTGCTCGTAATATGCATGGTATGCCGAGAAACGCTTCCGGTACTGTAGTATGATCTCATAAAAATGCTCCGGGATCTTCTTTAAAAGTTCTTCCTCAATCGAGGCAAGTTTTTCTTCCTGCTGTTGCAGATAGATCACATCATCCTCAATCAGCATTTCAAAAATCATAACAAGGAGCTGATGCATGCTTACCTCTATTTCCGTGCTGCATTCTGCCGGTATCATTTTTTCCAGCTTTCCAAGACATGTCTTTAAAAAACTGCCGTCATCAATCAGCAACAGTTCATCGCTCCTCAGATAAAATCCAAATATGATATATGTCACTTTTCCTTTTAGGACACGCGGTATCTTCATTGTCCCAAACAGGCAGTCTCCATAACTTTCTGCCTTGCAGTACTGTACGGGATTCATACTGCGATAAAGATTGCGCTTGTGAGGATATGCCCCTTCCAGCTCTTTAAACTCAGATAATCCCATCAGACGGATTTTTCCAGAACTTTCTGTTTCTTTATCTTTTTCTTCCTTTTTTCTAAGCCAGCCTTTTGCACTGTTTAAATAAAATTCCTGCATGTGCTCCCTGCTCTTTTATTTTGTCTTTTCAACATTCGTGATTTTCTTTTCGCGGATGTTTATTTTACCAGCTTTGCAATCACCTTTACCAGTTCCTCGATATTAGCACCGGAAGTATTGATGCACAGATCATAATTTAACTTCTCTCCCCATGTCTGTCCGGTAAAGAACTGATAATATTTAGAACGTCTCTTATCCACATCCTGAATATGACGTCTTAACTCTTTATCTGTAAAATGTTCCTGTTCCGGTGCACGCTTTCTGCAGCGTTCCATACGTGATTCCATGTCCGCATAAATAAACAGGCGCAACGGATTTTTATCGCGCAGAATATAATCTGCACTTCTTCCGACGATCACGCAATCTGACTTTTCCGCAAGTTCCTGCACTAAAATACTCTGCTCTCTATAAATCACATTGTTCTGTTCCATCACAGGATCTACGCCCATATAAAAAGTTCTTCCGATCGTGATCGGCATCAGTGCGGACGGACCATTCTCCATTACATGCTGCACATATCCCTCTGCAAGTTTGGTTCTTTTTGCAATCTCGGTAATAATCTCATTATCATAATAGGCAATTCCCAGTTCATCAGAAAGTCTCTTTCCAACCTCACGTCCGCCACTGCCAAATTCACGTCCGATGGTTATAATTTTTCCCATATGTATCATCTCCTGTTTCGTCATTTTCTATAAATAAACTATAACACTTTCCCACATTAACGTCCAACTCTATTTTTTAATCTACACTCTTTAAGGACTCTGTCATACTGATCGCATTAATCTTCTTGCGCATCAGGCGATCCACAAACCAGGTAAACACCATAGTCAGCACCACACTGTATATAAAACTGACCGGTTTCACATGCACATCAAAAGATACCATATCCACAACAATCTGGCTCATGACAAAACGATGTAAAAAGATGCCAAGCACCAGACCTGCTAACGCCCCAAGGAATGTCAGTATCGTATTTTCCCGAAATACATAGGCAGCTGTCTCATTCTCATAAAAACCAAGTACCTCGATCGTTGCGATCTCACGCACGCGTTCTGTAATATTAATATTTGTCAGATTATATAAAACGATAAATGCAAGCCCCGCCGCACACAAAATAATGACCACAACGATCAGATCCATACTTCCCATCATGTTTGAAAAACGTTCCATATCATCCTGTAAGATATTTACCGCTGCTACATCCTGCATCGCCATCAGGGATGTTCCAAGCAAATGTGCATCTGTATTCTCTGAAATACAGACAAATGCACTCTTGTATTCCGGCTCCACTTTCATCTGTTCCGCGTAGGTATCTGCCGATAAATAAACATAATTATATACAAAATTCTCACAGATCCCGCTAACGGTTACCTGAATTGTTTTCATATCGGAATCCTGCAGCGTCACCGTATCTCCTGTCCTTATTCCAAGTTCATCCGCTACTTTTGCAGAAATAACCGCCTCACCCTTTTGCGGAAATGCGATCGGTTCCTCATTTTCCGTATGTAAATTGATAAATGACGTGATATCCGAATCCGGATCTGCAATGACAAGACTCACAGATTTCGTCTTTTCGTCGCCGACTAAATCCATACTCTTTTCTGCCACAAATACAGATTTTTCTACACCATCTTTTTCCTTATTTTTCAGTTCATCTTTTTGCTCCTGTGTGACGGACGATGAATAGGTAATGCCGATATCATAGGTCTGTATCTGCGTATACTGCTGCGTGATAATCCCCGTCACAGAATCACGTACACCAAATCCGGTTACTAAAAGTGCGCTGCATCCGCTGATTCCAACGACCATCATAAAAAACCGCTTTTTATACCGAAAAATGTTTCGCATGGATACTTTCTGCAAAAATTTAAGTTTCTTCCAGATAAACGGCACATATTCAAGGAATACACGTTTTCCGGCTTTTGGTGTCTTCGGACGCATCAGCTCTGCCGCAACCTCTGTCAATTCCCGCCGGACGGACACAAATGTGGTGCCGACCGAACATAGCAGTGATACGGTCACGGAAATAACCGCTAACTTCCAATCAAAAACATACGCCAGTGACTCCATTTTGTAAAGCATGCCGTACGCATACCAGATTACTTTCGGAAACAGAAATGTTCCAAGCGCAAATCCTGCCACACATCCGGTCAGTGCTGCAGATCCGGAATAAAACATATATTTTGCCATGATGGTATGTTCACTGTAACCAAGTGCCTTTAACACACCGATCTGTGTCCGCTGTTCCTCGACCATACGGTTCATCGTCGTCACACACACAAGTGCAGCCACTAAAAAGAAGAAAATCGGAAACACATCGGCAACTCCGTCCACAATACCGGAATCGCTCTCAAAGCAGACATAGCCCACATTGGTATCACGTCCGAGCACATAGGTGTCAGGATCTTTTAATTCTTTTAAGGTTTTCTCGCCATCACTGATCTTTTTCTCAGCTTTTTCTATTTCCTCATTATAAGTGGAAAGTCCGTCCTCATATTCCTTTTTTCCATTTTCATACTGTGTTTTCGCATCCGCTAATTCTGCTTCTTTTTCCGCAATCTGTGTTTTAGACTCTTCCAACTGTTTTTTTGCTTTTGCAATGGCACTCTCTCCACTCTCGATCTGCTTTTTAGCCTCTGCAATCTGTGTTCTTCCATCTGCAATTTGTGCCTTTGCATCTGCAATCTGTGATCCTGCGTCCGCTAATGCATCTCCAGAAGAAAAACTGCCTGCCGCACCATTTCCCTGATTGTCATTCCCGGAAAACATCCCCTCAGAAATTCCATTCAATGCCTTCGAAATCTGTCCGACTCCCTGCGCATAACCGATTCCAAGTGCAACCTCCGCCTGATCTAATTGTGTTTCTTTCTCCTGGATCGCTTTTTTAGCTTCCGTCAGTTCTGCCTCTTTTTTTTCTAATTCTTCCGGGGCAGATTCTAATTTTTTCTTTGCATCCGAAAGCTGCTTTTCGCCGTCCTCGATCTGACTTTTTGCATCATCTAATTGTATTTTCGCATCATCAAGCTGACTCTTTGTCTCTTCTTTTTTCTCCGCAAGCTGTTTTTTCCCATCTGCAAGTTTCGTCTCTGCCTCTGAACGTACCGTCTGATAGCGTTCCGCTGCAAGATCTTCTGTCAGCGCTTCCCACGCGTTCTGTTTTTGTTCTATGTAAGCATCATATTCTTCGCTGTACAGTGGAAAATCGCAGTCAAATTTCACATAGACTTCCGTATAATAATCATCCGCAAATCCCTCCGGCAAAAGATAGACAAATCCGCTTACCTTGCCATTGCCGAGTGATGTACTTCCTCTCTCAAACTGCGAATACAACGGTGACTGCACAATTCCGGTGACCTTGTACTCACGGTTTGAAAAATGTTCTAAGTCCTCCTCATCATTGCCATCCGAAAGCTTGAGCGTTTTTCCGATCATGGAGGCATCGTAAAGATTAGAGTCCACCACACACTCTCCTGCATTCTGGGGCAATTCGCCAGCCACAAGCACCAGCCGGTTGACATTCTCTGTGATACTGTGCATTTTTAACACGCGCTCTTTCCCACCGCTCTCACAGATAATATCAAACGTGACTGCTCCCTCCGCCGCCTTGACATCTTTTTGTTTTTTTATGGTGTCCACTTCGTCCTCTGAAAAACCAACCGTAGAGATCAGGCGGTAATCATAAAGATCTGTCCTGTCAAAATAACGCTTCGCCGTTTTTAACATGGCGGACTGTGTAACTTTCAATCCTGCAAAAAATCCGACTCCCAGCGCAACAATAGCTAAGATGGCAAGAAAACGACCGAGACTTTGTTTTATTTCCCTGCATGTTGATTTCCAAATCATTGATCTCATAACCGTCTACCACTCTATATCTGCAATATCTACAATGTGCTCATTTTTTTTCATGGACACGACTGTTCCGCTCTTTACTGTGATGATGCGGTCTGCCATCGCCGTGAGTGCCTGGTTATGTGTGATGACCACGACTGTTTTCCCCTTTTCGCGGCAAGTGTCCTGCAACAATTTCAAAACAGCTTTTCCGGTATTATAATCGAGTGCTCCGGTTGGCTCATCACAGAGCAAAAGTTTTGGATTTTTCGCAAGTGCACGCGCGATTGCGACACGCTGCTGTTCTCCACCGGAAAGCTGCGCCGGGAAATTCAACAGACGGTCTTTTAACCCGACTTCCTCAAGTACCGTTGCCGCCGGAAGCGGATCCTTGCAGATCTGTGCCGCTAATTCTACATTTTCAAGTGCTGTCAGATTCTGCACGAGATTGTAAAACTGGAACACAAAACCAATGTCGAAGCGCCTGTATGAGGTAAGCTGTTTTTTGTCATAGCTTGAGATTTCCTGTCCGTCTAAGAATACCTGTCCGCTGGTTAAAGTATCCATTCCTCCTAATATATTTAAAATCGTCGTTTTCCCGGCACCGGATGCACCAACGATGACGCAGAATTCTCCTTTTTCGATCTCAAAGTTGACATCGTGTAGGGCTATGATATCGAGCTCGCCGGTGTGGTAGATTTTGCTTACGCCTGAAAATGTCACAAATGATGGCATGGGTGGGTGTCCTCTCTTGTAAAATGTAGAAATGGTAAAGGAGGGGCAAGTCTGCCGTGCGGAACTTTACCGTTTCTGCACCTTTGTTGTTCGGTATTATTTATTTTCTATAAAAAAGTGTAGTCCGTTAGGACAGAATTTGCAAATAAAATGTTTCTAAAAAATCCGGCGAGCGCGAGCACCGCCGGATTTCTCAATACTATATTATTGTGTAAAGGCTTTGCGAAAAAAATGTGTCACGACACCACAGTATTTCTCAACGCCATATCATCGTGCAAAGGTTTTTCAAAAAAGACGTGTCACAATGTAGCGATGGCTCCCGGTCAGATGCCACCCTTCTTCCCTGATTTTTACAAAATCCAGGTACTTTCCTTTTCTTGCCACAAGTTCTTCATGCGTTCCGCACTCAGCAATGCTTCCGTCATCTGCATTTCCTTAATACTGTTTGCAAACACTTCCAGTTTTGCAAGCGATCCTACCATCGACATGGACAGCATAATACATAACACCATTTCTCCAATGCTAAGTGAATCTCTGCTGCACAGATAAAGTCCTGCCGGCAGGATGCCAAGTAGCGTGGATGGAAACAACGCAAACGCAAGCTTCATCGTCACCCAGGTTGATGAAAGCCATTTGAGCACAAAAGTTCGGAAATCCGTGATCGCACCCGAAAATTTTTCGTAGGAAACGCCTTCCCTTCCAAATGCCTTGATGACCTCAATCCCATCCACATACTCCATGATCGCATTGTTCATATAAATATTCGACTGGCAGTATGTATCAAAATTTTTTCCGGCACAGCATATGGGAAAGCAGCATCTCAAAACGTCCGGTGTGCGTCAGCCTTTTGTCAAGTTTTAAATCTCCCGCAGCAACACAGGCATATGCATCTTCCGCTGCAGTGTACTCAAGGCGTCCTTCCCGGCAGTGATCGATGCAAAATAATGACCGGTCAGGCTGATACTCGGTGTCATAATATGCCATATGAAAGTCATTGTACGAAAGAATCATACCGGGAAATACCTCATACATGGTGAGTGTTCCCTCTCCCGTCTCATTTTGAAACTGTACCATCATGCCACTGTCGCTTTTCATCAAAATCTCTGTCTTATCCGCTTCAAATACTTTCCCGTACAACTTTTCCCCGTCCCATCAGTTTTTCTTAACTTTAAATCTGGCTGCACTGTCTCCCGTTTTTCTGCCACAAATCTCTGCGATCACTTTTACCCACTCATCCGGGTAAACTGCAAGCAGCTCTTCGTGCTGTAGATCTAACTCATGCAGGATCGGTCTTGCAAAATGCTTTGTATAACGTGCACGGTATTTTTCGCCCATTTTAAGGGCATATAAAATATGTATCTGAGTCCCGGCCGGATCAATCTGATCCGGCAGCGGAGTGATCAGATCAGAGTAAAACTGGTTTTCAACAGTCTTTTTTGTAACGCGGCTCATATCGACATCCGGAGTCTTTATCATATCCATAAATGCCCTGATATAACCATTTTCTTCCGCCATCATCCTGTCCATTTTCTTTTTCATGAAAGGAATTTTCATCTCTCCTTTCGTGATAAACGGATAAAAAACCGGCATCATCAATTTCGTCATCAGCTTTGCCCAGAGTTTTCCGGACTGGTCTAAATCAGAACCGCCTAAAATACCATAATCCATATGGATGTTTCCGCGTGCTGCGAGCAGTCCGACAAAGGAACCACCCAGCGAACAGCCATACGCAGCACAGATATGTCCGTCAAATTCTTTCTTTATGTACTGCTCTATCTTTTCTGTTTCCTCTGTCATCGTTGGAAACTCTGTCTGCTCCGTCTCATCAAATCCATCATAGGAAACACATGCCACCTGAAAATATTCTTCTAACGGCTCTATCACTTTTCCAAAATTTCCTTTCCAGTGACAACAGGTTCCCGGCAAAAGGAAAATAACCGGTTTTTCTTTCTCTCCAAAACAATATACTTTCATAGGATTCCACCTTCTTTAAAATGCTTCTTGTGTGTTAGTTATTTCTAACTGCTTTTATGATAGCACTTGTATAAGAAGGTGTAAAGCTGTTCTGTTTTAGAGTTATTCTTCCACTTCCCATGAATCGCACAGTGACCGTACCCGGATCTTAGGCACGCCTTCTGCACCCTCCGGCAGAACAGCCGTGATCTCATAAGGTTCTTTTCCGGTCAGATGCATAAAATTATCCGACCAGACCAGATCCACATTGCTCTCCACTGAAACGAAAAATGCCGGAACATCTGATTTTAACCGCACCGTCAGCAGATCGCCTTCTATCATTACATCAAAAGTAATCTCTGCTTTTTTGATCTGCATATGTTTATACGGTTTTGGCATTTCAACCTGACGGCTCAAAGTTCCATCGGAGTGTGTAAATACCGCCTCCACAAAAACTTCACTTTCCCTGCCTTCTATCACATCCTTCAAAAAAACCGGCTCCATTGCTTTCACAAACAACGGTTCACATACTGCACGCTGCGAATTTTTCCAGAGAACTTCCCCCAGCATATTTTTCACGAAAACCGTGACATCAGACGATACTTCCTGCATTGTCTCATTTTGCAGATATGGCGTATAGACTGCATCTTCAGATACCTTTAAGCTGCCGAGTACATCCGCATAAAAATGTCTTGAAAAATACTGCAGTGCCTTCCATCTTCCAAAATAATCAATACTTGCCCAGGATGCGACCGGCCAGTTATCATTTAACTGCCAGTAAATTGCACCCATACAGCGTCCCCTGTTTCTGCGCCAGTGTTCCACACCGCTTTTGATCGCGATTGCCTGCAGCACCTGGCTGATATAGATCAGACTCTCAAAATCTTTTGGATATAAAAAGTTCTCCGCAATATAATGTAGAATTTTAGCATTTGCAGAACCATTTTTCTGATGACTCTCCATAACTTCGGAAAAGATATTGCGATCCTCAGGCAGGGTAAAGGTATTGATGGTTTTTTTACAAGGGAACGACTGGAATCCAAATTCCGAGCAAAATCTGAAATAGTAATTTTCATAGTCAGAAAACGGCTTTTCTCCATGCCATACATCCCAGTAATGACGATCCCCGATATCATCGCTGTCCGGGTCCGTAAAATTACCGCCGGATGATGGGGAAGAAGGCCAGTAAAACGTTGCATCATCTTCACTCTTTAATGCTTCCGGGATCAGCTTTTCAAACATTGTCAGGTAATCCTGTTTTAATGCATCCGAATGATCATTAAAACCACCCCAGTGATCCCAGGCTGATTCCATCTCATTGTTGCCACACCAGAGTCCAAGACTTGCGTGGTGTCTTAATCTTTTTACATTATCTTTTGTTTCTTCTATAATGCTCTCCCGCAACGCATCCGTAAGTTCGTAGACATTGCAGGCATACATAAAATCCTGCCATACGATCAGACCATGCTCATCACAGTAATCATAGACAACATCCGCCGGATAATATCCACCACCCCAGATACGGATACAGTTAAAATGACACGCCACCGCAGTATCCAGCAATTCATAAATGCGCTCAGGTGTAATCTTTGAATAAATACAGTCCTCCGGGATATAATCCGCACCCTTGGTAAAAATCTTTACCCCATTGACACAAAATGCAAACTCCTCACCCCATGCATCCTTTTCCCGGCTGACCGTCAATGTACGCAGACCAATGCGCAGTTCTTTTACATCCAGAAATTCTCCGCCCAGAAAAAGTTCCGCACGCACGGTATAGAGCGGCTGCTTACCATATCCATTCGGCCACCAAAGTGCCGGATCTTCGACCAGACATTTTCCATCCGAAAAAGAACGCTGTTTTCCATCCGGTGTCCAGAGCGTAATCTTTACCTCGAGACTATCTGCTGTCTCTGCATTTTTTGCCAATGTCTGAGCATGACTTTCCTTACTCTGTGGTGATACCTGATGCTCCGCTTCCACAATTTTCCCATTCTGTGCCTTTTCCGGCAACGTCACTTTTACTTCTGCCGACAGAAGAACCTTTCCATTTATATGTTCCTGTCTGATATGCAGATCAGAGAGTTCTGCTTTCTCATAACTGTCAATATAAATATCGCGCCAGATTCCCATATCCGGTAACTGTGGGCCCCAGTCCCAGCCAAACATGGAATGTGCTTTTCGGATGTACTGATTTCCTTCCATCGCCCCGCATGCCGTATAATGGATCTCTTTTCCCGGTGCGGATACATGTTCGTTTACATATAAGATTGCAGAATGAATTTTCACTACAATACTGTTTGTCCCGTTTTTCAGTATATTTGTACACAGGATTCGATAGCGCAGGTGCATGTTATCCACATGCTTTACCGGTATGCCGTTGATAAAAATATCTGCTACTGTGTCGATTCCGTCACAGCAGAGTGTGTACACTCTTCCCTCTTCTTTTTTCAGTTCAAATTCCCTTGAAAAAATAAAATCGTTTTTCAGTAACTCTCTCGTCGGGTACTCATTCATCCGGTAAAACGGATCTTCCAATAAACCATGCTCTGTCAGACCGGAAAGTACTGATCCCGGGATTTCCACCGGGCAAAGCAGTGTTTCATCTGCTTTTTTTAACTGCCATGTTCCATTTAAATAAAACTTTTCATGTTGTACCATAAATATTCTCCATTCCCTTTCGGATCATTTTTTCAAAACTTTCCCGAAAATGCATATCATCCTCTGCGGTTCTCTTTTTCGGCCCCTTCAAATGATTCTTCCCGGACGCCCTTCTTGCTTTTTTATTCATATGACGCTCTAACAGCATCCGGTCAATGTTATCATCCGTATACCACCGTCCGGATTGATGGATGGCAAATGCACTGCGTCCAAGTGCCATCGCCGCCACCCCGTAATCCTGCGTCACGACGATATCTCCTTTCCGGCATAAATTGACCAGTGCAAAATCCACTGCATCCGCACCGGCTCCAATCACCTTTACCTCACTGTAATCCGAGTCTAAAACATGATTTGTATCGCATAACAGCGTTACCGGTATTCCATATTTGCCTGCAAGTTCTTCTATGATCCTTACCACCGGGCAGGCGTCCGCATCCACATAGATCTGCATAAACTCTCCATTCCTGCGTGGGGAAAATCTTGCTTTCGGACAAGTCCCCTTTTTTCTTCTTTTCTGTTGTATTATAACAAGGATCTTCTATGATTGCTATACATTTGACACCTCTATCAGAATCACTTAAAATGAAATCCAGAAACTTATTAATTCATAACAATAGATTGCCCGCAAAGCGTACACTCTATTATTTTACTAAATGACAAGGGGTTTTTTTATTATGGTAGATATTCCAATGAGATCCTCTGCTCCCGTCACCAGGCAGACCGTTCTTTCCATCAACGAGCGGAAAGTCGAGGGGGCAAAAACAACACGAACTATCACTTCGATCAACCACACACAATCTCAGACTGCATCAAAAGCATCTTCCGGAACGACTTCTTCCATGCAACACACTGCCATGCACCCTAGTGCTATGCACCCTAGTGCTATGCACCCCAGTGCTATGCACCCTGCATCCACACCGGCGTCAAAACCTTTACCTCCACTGGTACATATGGTGCAAAAAGGTCAGAAAACACCGCTGGAGAATTCCGGGAAACTCACTTCCATAAAGGCATGTCTTGGATGGAATGTCAAAAATCCTGCCTGTGATGTGGATGTGTCCGCATTTCTGCTCGGTGCATCAGGCAAGGTGATCGGTGATTCCTGGTTCGTCTTTTACGGGCAGACCGAAAGCCCTGATCACAGCACGGTTTTTCATGTTGAGGACAGTGCTGACCGCGAAAGCATTTCCGTTGATTTCACCAAACTGGATACATCCGTTGCCAGAATCGTATTTGTGTTGACGATCAACGAAGCATTAGAAAAAAATCTAAACTTCGGAATGCTTCAGGACGCTTATATCCGCATTATGGATTCTGCCGGTGCCGAATTAGTCAGCTTTAAAATGGATGAATATTACTCAAATGTAACATCCATGATGATCGGCGAACTGTATCTGCATAACGGCGCATGGAAATTTAATGCCATCGGAAACGGCGTGGCAAAAGATCTCGCAGGATTATGCGAGATGTATGGAGTTCAGGTTATTTAAAACAAAGGATTAGATTTTGGAGGGAATTTGTTATGTTAACATTTGAAACAGTAAACGAACTTACTTTAAAGGTTACCTGCACAGGCAGTGATGTGCTCTTTACAAAGGCCGGTGCTTTTATTGCCGGAGAGAATGCCGGTGGAAAAAATTACAAATTTGAGAAGGTTTTACTCGGACCACAAAATAATATCGGTCAGGCTCTGCTCGGTCAGATTGCACGAAGATTCACCGGTGAAAATCTTCCGCTTATGAAAGTAACTTTAAATGGTGATTCCGTTACCTATTACGCAAATTACGGACAGCACATTGTTGTCTATCATTTAGAACAGGGTGAGACGATCTCCGTAGAATCTGAAAATATTCTCGCTTTCTCCCAGGATTGTGATTACAGTGTCCGTTTTATCGGTGTCGGTGTGCTTTCCCAGAAAGGTCTTGCCACCTCCACTCTGACCGCGCGCGGAAAAGATGCATATGTCGCCGTGCTCTGTAACGGCAACCCGATCGTTTTAAGCAACGTGATGTCTCAGGATACGCTCTCTGTGGATCCGGATGCTGTTGTATGCTGGGTTGGAAATGGACACTGTGATCCTCAGGTGACGGCAGATATCTCCTGGAAAACATTTATCGGACAGGCTTCCGGTGAGTCTTATCAGTTTGAGTGGCATGGGAATTGTCCGGTTACGGTGATTATTCAGCCTTCGGAACGCAGAGGCGGAATCAGTGTGAGTATGGATTAGTGGTACATACCTGTGAAGGTTAAGGTGACAAAAGATGATGTTTTAGTTTTGTGGGGGGCGGTTGCGCGAAGCTGAGGCTCGTTTTGTTCCGTTGTACGAAAATAAGAAAAGCTAAGTATGCCTGAGGCAGGTTTTCTCGGAGGGACGTGAACGGCGTTCAACGAGCCATCCATGGCTCGTGAAGCCTTGATCTGCCAGCCACAAGACTGGGATCCCTTTTTTGCACTTTAACCTCACATGTAAAAAACGGAGTCTGTTGAAAATGGCATCATCCTGGGTGGATGATACCTTTTGCAACGGACTCCGTTTTTATTTTCAGACATTGCTCTAATAGGGCATCTGAAAATATTTTTTTCGGATGCATCTCATCTATTTTTTTCCGGGTTCCGGATGTTTTGGGGATTTCATATTTTTGTGTGAATCCGTGTGGGACAAGTCCGCGGTCTGCGGTTAATATCATGGGGATATCAAAAGCGCTGTCTCCGGCGGCAATCACGAATTCCGGTTTTAGTTTCTGTCTGAGGCGGTCTACTGCCGTTCCTTTATTCAGAGGACGCGGTACTACATATACTTTTTCGCCGTTGGAAAAGACATCTGCATATTTTATATTGAGAGATGTTTTTAAATCATTTACAACTGTTTGGGGATCATTACATTTTGTAAAGAGAAACAGCTTTTCAATATACCGGAGTTCGAATTTTCTGCGTGGATCTTTTTCTAGCAGTTCCATTGCAAGATTCATTTCATCCCTGCTATCCGACACAAGATGCAGGGAATCCTGATACCACGCTTCATCCCGCATACCATCTACCAGAAGGACACCGCCGTTACAGACTAATGCATAGGGGAATTGTCCAATTCCAAGGTCGATGCGCTGATATTGTTCCAACGTTCTTGTGGTCGTTGGAACAATCAGCATTTCATTTTTTACCTGCTGCAAAAGACGATATGTTTCCTCTGTGGTGTAGGATATTTCCCTCCCCTGATAGAATTCCACATTTCGCTTCCGCATCCCGATGTCATGTTTATAGGAATAGATGATCGTATTATCTAAATCAGTATGAAAGACAATCATTTTTTCGAAACGATGGCTTTTCTTACCATATCAACCGGGATGATGAGCACTGCTAACAGCACGGAAACAAATAATGCTTTCGCATTAAGTGTTGTTGTGCTGAACACCTGACCACCGATCTCAATGATGACGGTCTGCAGTACGAAGATTGCACCCATAACAATGACAAAGTTCTTGTTTTCTCCAATGTGCTCAAATACATTAAATCTCTCAGATCTTGTATTTAAGCTGTTAAAGATGATTGAATAAATGAAAAATGCAAACATAAATGTTTTTTCATATAATTCCGGATCCGCACAGCCTGCCGGTGTTACAAAATCTGTAATTCCACCGATGTTTTCCAGAATCAGAATCGATCCAAGTGTGATAAATACAGAACTTGTTCCGATTGCGGATTTAATATAAGTCGTTAAAATATTATCCTTTCTCAGTGCCGGTTTTTCATTCATGTATCGGTCAAGGATCGGCTCTCCACCAAATGCCATGGCTGCTAAGGTATCCATGATCAGGTTGATCCATAAGATCTGGACAATAGAGAATGGTTCGGTCCAGCCAAGGATCGGCGCGATAATGTTCATCAAAAGGGTACTGATATTAACTGTCAGCTGGAAAATTAAGAATTTACCAACTGATTTTGACATCGTTCTACTGTTCAATACACAATCCTTAATGGATGTCAAACTGTTATTCAAGATGACAACGTCACCTGCCTCCTGGGCAACTGCTGTACCATCTCCCATGGCAAATCCGATGTCTGCCTGTTTTAATGCCGGTGCATCATTGACACCGTCTCCTGTCATACCACAGACATTGTCAAGCTGCTGTGAAATAGAAACGAGTCTCTTTTTATCAAGCGGTTTTGCCCTGCTTACCACGCGAAGATGCGGAAGCTTTTTCTTTAACTCTTCATCTGACATCTGCTCTAACTCTTCATGAGTAAGAACAACATCGTTCTTCTCATCTTTTAAGATACCAGCTTCTTTTGCGATGGCAACTGCTGTCTCCTCCGCATCACCGGTTACCATAACTACCTGGATGCCGGCATTATTTAAAATCTCAACCGTCTCAACCGCATCGGTTCTTACGTTATCTCTTAAGCAGAGCACTGCCATCAGAACTGTTTTTCCATCTGCAATCTTTGCAACAGAAAGCAGCTTCATCGTTCTCTTTGCCTGAGCGAGCATCTGTTCTTCCACAGCTTTTTTGTCTGCTGCTGTAAACTCTTTTTCCTCGCCGGACGGAAGCATATAATGTGTTACTTTATCAATAATGTTTTCGGTTGCACCTTTCCAGTAAACCAGTCCGTTTTTCAATGTAACGGTAGCGCATTTCTTTTCCGAATCAAATCCACTGATATCAGCAACTTTATCCGGATCATTTTTAGAATCATCATAGCCATGCTCTAGGGCATATCCCAAAAGAGCCCTGTCCATGTTGTTACTTCCGATTGGCTTTCCTTCGGATACTTTTGCAAGGTTGTTTAATGTAATTGCCTCAATAAATTCCTGACTCGGAATATGTTCTGCGATTTTACCGTCACCGGTGATAAATTCTACTAAAGATAAATTACCCTGTGTAATCGTTCCTGTTTTATCACTAAATAAAACATTCATATATGCAGAATCGGAAAATGCTGCCTTATGGCTGACAAGAATATTTTTCTTGTACATGGACTCTGTATTCATGGACTGCACAAGACTGTTCATCATCGGAAGACCTTCCGGCACTGCCATGATAACGATAGATGCCATTAACATAATTGCCTCAGCAACTAAAAGCAGAACATAAACAACTGTGATCGGTTCGTCCGTACGAATCAGATTCAGTACAACATCTAATACGCCCGCAATGGCAGCCGCAGATACACCAAGTTTACCGATACCGGCAGCTACAACTTCCAGCTTCAGGCTTGAAGTATCTTTCCTGTCATCCTCTTCATTATCATCCGTCAGAGCTTTGTTGATCTTTCCAAGCTCGGATGCATCACCGATGACAGTTGCAACCATATAACCTTCACCGGAGGTCACTACAGATCCCATAAATATTTTATTTGCAGATGCGTAGTCTGTAGATTCCGCTTCATCAAGGTTGTCAGCAGCCGTTTTGTCCTCGTCTCTTGACTCACCGTTTAATGCAGCCTGTGAAACCTTGATATGTCCTTCAAATAACACACCATCGGTCGGCACCTTATCACCAGCCTGAACAAGGATCGTATCTCCTTTTACGATCTCACTGGTAAGGATATTGACCAGTTTTCCATTTCTCATGACTTTCGCATAAGTCTTGTTATACTCTTCCTGTAATGCCTCACTTCTGGAACTGTTGCGGTACTCGGATAAAGTACTGAATCCGGTTGCCAGTGCAATTGCCAAAACAATACTTATGATCTCAACAACATCGTTTTCTCCTGCTAATGCCGGTACAAACACACCGATAACAGAAATGACGATTTTCATGACCAGTGCTGCACATAATACTTTGATCCAAATGTCATCAAATGCTCCGATAAACATTGACCACAGTGATTCTGTCTCTTTTTTTGCAAGAGCGTTCGTTCCAAAATCCTGTTTGCTCTTGTTTACTTGTGAGTCTGACAGACCTCTCATAAGCTCTTCTTTATTTATGTTACTCATTTTAGGTAGTTAACCTCCTCTAAGGTATCAATCTTTTTATACAAATCTTCTGCTCAGTTCGCCAAGTCCCGGGTCGTTTGTACCCTGACCAACAGCGCTGAACTTCCATTCTCCGTTATGTCTGTACACTTCTCCAAATATCATTGCCGTCATACCGGAATAATTTTCGGTCAGATTGTACTTGCACATTTCATTATTATTTCTTGCATCAACTAAACGGATAAATGCATTCTCAATCATGCCAAAATGCTGATGTCTCTGAACCGCCTGATAAATGTTTACGACGATCACGATCTTATCGTACTCCTGCGGTACTTTTGCAAGATCGATCACGATCTGCTCATCGTCTCCATCACCAGCTCCCGTCAGGTTATCTCCCTGATGATTTACGGTACCTGATTTGTGATGTAAATTACCAAAATAAACGATATCTGATTTATCCATCAGTTTTCCGTTTTTCAACATCAATGCGGATGCATCACAGTCGATTGGCTGCTGCTTTTGTCCGCCCCCGAATAAAGCACTTAAAAATCCACCTCCGGATGAAGACTGCTGCGCTTCATCCCATCCAAGACCGACAATGATCTTTGACAGTCCTGCGTTATCTTTTGACAGACTGACCTTCTGTCCTTTCTGTAAACTAATTGACATTATAAATCCTCCTTGTTTTCCGAAGGAAAATCCGAGCCCCTCACGGCGAGGAGAGGATTTTCCTCCTTATGCCACTTCAATTCCATAGTGTCCGCAAAGTGCTGCGAGTCCGCCCTGGAAACCACTTCCAATTGCGTTAAATTTCCATTCTCCGTTATGTCTGTATAATTCACCGACAACGACTGCTGTCTCAATGGAGAAATCCTCTCCCAAGTCATAACGGATCATTTCTTTTCCGGTTGTCTCATCCACCAGACGGATAAACGCATTGGATACCTGTCCAAAATTCTGGCGTCTTGCCTCTGCCTCATAGATGGTTACGGTAAAAGCGATTCGCTCAATGTTTGCCGGTACTTTGGAAAGATCGATCTGGACCTGTTCGTCATCGCCTTCTCCCTCTCCGGTTAAGTTATCGCCCATATGTTTTACAGACTCACTTGGATGAACCAGGTTTCCATAAAATACAAACTCTTTATCTGTCGGGCATTTTCCATCTGCGCCTAACATAAATGCTGCTGCATCCAGGTCAAAATCTGCACCTGAATCATATGCATTGACATCCCAGCCAAGACCAACCATGATATTTTTCAGTCCCGGATTTCCTTTTGTTAAATCTACTTTCTGTCCTTTTGATAAATTAATTGGCATAGTATTACCTCCTTAGAATAAATGAATCTATAGTTATTTCAAATAACTTACTTGTTTGCCGGCGGCATATGATACTGTCTGTTGAAGTCCGCCTTGATTGCCTCAAGCCTTGCCTGATCTTCCACACGTTTCTTTCTGCAGTCTTCCTGAATTCTTCTGGTTTCTTCAATACCACTCGTAATCGTTCTCCAGGTCGTTTCAAGTGTCTCAATCTGAATAGAGCTTCCGGATGCCATCTTAGCAGTAGCCTTAGAAACCTCTACCGTATTCTGTGCATTCTTAATAAGCATCTCATTCGTCTTCTTATCAAGAGCTGACATTGCCTCCGCCTGAATGCGCTGGCGTTTCAGCAGAATTGCCTGTGCAAGTGCCTGTTTAAATACAGGAAGCGTCACGATAAATGCGGAATTAATTTTTCTGACCAGATTATAATTGCTGAATTCCATCGTTTTGATCATCGGAATGGACTGCATTGCAACATTCTCTGCTGTCCGAAGATCCTGTGTACGCTGCTCCATCATCATCAATGCCTGATTTAAACTGGTAAGCTCAAACTGGATCGACTCGTCTCCGGTAGTCTCCATATCCTGCTGTCTTTTCGCAATATATGCTTCGATTTCTTTGCATGCCTGCTCGCCGGCAAGAATATATTTCACGAGTTCATGATAATAATTTACATTTGCCTCAAACATCGTATTTAATTTACGGTTTGACTGTTTGATCTCCGACTCATAGCCTTTGAGCTGAACGTAGATCTTATCGACTTCTTCGCCCATTGTGTGGTATTTTGCAAGAATCTTGTCGAGCTGTTTTTTCATATTTCCAAATAATTTTCCAAACAGTCCCGGATTTTCTTTGATCTCATCGATATCAAACTGATCCATGATCTTTGCTAACGTTTTTAACATTTCGCTGGTATCGTCTAACTGTGACATATTCATACTGTTTAACACAACATCCGAAGCCTTTGAAATCTCCTCTGCCACCTCTGCTCCAAATGTGACGATCGTCTCAAGATTATTGATCTCGATCGTACTGACGATCCGGTCAACTTCATCAGAATTGACCAGTTCTGAGTTCATTTTTTCCCTGTCGGCAACAATATCATATTGTTCCACAACAGCGATCTCATCCTTTGTGTCCGGAACTGCTGTGGCTGCCGGTGCTTCCGCAGTCATTGTTTTGCTAAAATCAAGTCCCATACTATTCCTCCATTTCTGCGTGTGAAAAATCTGATTTTTCGCACTAATTACCTCTCTTAAAAAATTTCTCCCGCCAAGTGTGGCGTGTACTGCCAAATGAAATACTATTCAGGTCAGGGACTTGCAGATCATATTTATATTCCCCGATCTGGTGTTCTTCCATTAGTTGCCCGTTAAAATATTTTTCAATACTCTGATATCCTGTCGGTACAAAAAATACGATATCAAATCCAATCAGATGTAAAAATGCTGTCAGGATCGAATCCTCTAACGAAATTACTGTCTCCGATGTATTAATGTAGATCATTTTCGGATTTTTCCGGGTAAGATCAAATTTCTGGATCAGTCTTACAATATCCTTTGGCAGATTTAAAATCTGCGCAATGACTGTATATTCCATGCCATTTTCCCCGATTCCCTTTATCATTTTCTGATTGATCAAAAGCTGCATCTTATCGAGAATCATTTCCTGTATATCTTCCCTCAGGATACCATACGGATATTTCGGATGTGCTTTGATCTTATTTCGCTGCAATTTTCCATTCTTAAAAAATTCGGCAGCATACATTTTCATCGGATTCGGTGCCATCGGCTCTATATAAGGCGCCCTTTTTATCACAATGGTATCTTCCGTAACCAGTTCTTTTACTGATGTCCAGTAATGATCCGTCTGTCCATCTTTTACACCGGAAACCTTTGCAAAAATAACCGGTATGTTGACCACACCATCGACCACACTAAAATCCGGCCGGTACTTCAGCTCCTGATCCCACAGGATCTTTATTTCTTCATACATGGTCTGCAGGCTGATGATATTCGCCTTTCCATACTGCTGGTTCCGGTACATTCCGGTGTCCTGATACATTAATGTATCCAGTTCTCTCTCCGCATGATATGCCACTGTTCCCATTTTAACCTGTGAATTTTCTTCCGGAAACCTTTCCATGGTAAGACTTTCCTCATAATTCAGTTCATACAGCAAAGGATCTGTAAGCTGACAAGGTACATTCCGGTTCGGGCACAGGATCACCACATCAACCGGCAGTCTTGCTAAAAACTTAAGAAACAGTGCCTCATTTTCATTCTGACAACCCCCCATGTGAATAAAACATCCGATTTTCGGCATCTTCCAGTCAGAAAATAAAGACGGCAGATATCTCTTTAGCCAGCACAACAGATATACCGCCTTACTGGTGAGCCTGTTTAAATTATCGCCTTCTTTGCTAAATTCTGCAAGAAGAATATCAACAAATGTTTTATGCATGATCTTCTGCAGTTCCATATTTGCCGGATATTTTATATTGGCGGAAAGATCCATGATAAGCTGATCTGCTTTTGCATAGTTTCCGCGCCGGATATCTGCGATCTCATCCGGTGTCGGTCTTTCAATCTCTCCATTTACGATCACAGTCTTTCGTCTGGCATTTTTCAGTTCAAGCTGCAGCTGAAACAATTCGTTTGCATAAGTCAGCTTGTCCTCTGCTCCATTGATCCGGTAAAAACAATTATAAAAGAAACGGGAATCTGTCCCTCTGCTCAACACACTTTTTTTGATATCTTCAAATCCTTTTCCGCTGATCCAGGCATTCGTACAGTTATTGACAGAAGGAAGATTTCCATACAGCCGTTCTTTTTCAAAATCATTTTGTATCGCTTCACGGACTTTCTTTAAGCAGTATTCTTCCGGGAAAGCTGTCATTCCCTCCATTTTTAGATCGTCCGATAAAACGGAATCCGGATCTGACTTAAGGTACCCTGCATCACCGTGATACTGCAGCAACACCACATCACACCCTGCATTTGACAGGATTGATATCAGCATCAGCTCGTAATTACTGATATCCCCCTCATAAAGGATCTTGGGCAGTTCATTTGCCCCAAGCTGGTTTACAATCCGCTCAAATTTGTAATACAGCCAGCACATAAATTTGATATATGCATTTTTTTGCATATTCTCTGTTTTTCCATTCCGTCTCATGGAATCAAGCGAGTCATAAATCGAATCTGCCACATTCTTCCTTTGCAGACCGTTCATACGCGGCAGCCATTTCTTTAACCCAGCGGTTATAAATGACGGATCCATCCGAAAATCCATACCCATAATTTCCGAATAATACGCAAGATTCTGCTCATCCGGATTAGGGATTTTCCCTTCGATCACCACGCCCTTTCTTCTTGCCGTGTCATAATATTTTTTTATAAAATCACCGATTTTTTCCGTGTATCCATTGATCCGGTAAAAATACACCTCTCTGCTTTGTCTGCTATCGAGATCGACAAAGTAATCATCAAGGCTGCGAATCTTTTTATGTTCTAACATAGCGCATTCTCACCTTCAATATCTGTTCATTTTGTTTTTATTCATCACATAGCCAAGACCTGAACCGACAATACCACCCAAAATATGTGTCAGATTCGAAACATTATCCCGGATAAATATGCCATCATACACCTGCTGCCCGATATAGATCAGTGCAACCAGAATAAATGTAAGCGGGATTTTTCCTTCTTCAATACTTGTTAAGGATGCAAGTAATATAAACGCAAATACAACACCGCTTGCACCAAGAAGCTGGACATGGGGAAAAAATATGAAATTGATCACACCTGTCACCAGCGATGTCGTTAAAATTACAAATAAAATATTTGCCGACCCATACTTTTCTTCCAAAAGCGGTCCTACAACCAATAACATCATAATATTTCCAAAGAAATGATCCCAGCTGGCATGTCCTAATACATGTCCGAAAAACCGGATGTATGTGAACGGACTTGCTAACGATGACCGGTAGACACTGAAAAATGTCCGCGTGGATGCACTTCCTGTCAATTTATCCAAAATCAACACGATAAAGCAGATAATTGTAAATCCCAAAATCACCGGAGAATTAAATGACAGACGTATCTTTTTGCCACTGTTACTCATATGTTTCCTTCCTTATTATAGAATCTTCTAAAAGTATAGCATACTGCTGTAATGTGTCAGAGCAGCTTATATGTCTGATTGTATCACACATATTACGTCTAATCCATCTATCTTTTTACCTATATTAATGCTATAATTCAATTTGCATTACAATTTACGCACTCAGGGGGATTTTTACAAATTGAAAAATGATATGATTTATTACAGTGTTGGCGCACTGCTCTATTGTCCTGCCAATAAAAAAATGATTGCTGACTCTGTGATTCATGAAAAATTTGGAAATAAATATTCTCTGGCTTTATGCCTTGAAGATACGATCAATGACAATTTTGTGATGGAAGCCGAGCAGGATCTGATTGCTTCCATCCATCAGATATTTGAAAGTTTCCAGGATCATCCTTTTTATCTTCCGAAAATCTTTATCCGCGTCCGCAATGCCGGTCAGATTGGACGCTTAACAAAAGCTTTCGGCGACAGCATAAAGCTGATCACCGGTTATATCATTCCGAAATTTACTACTGATGCTGCCAACTCTTATATAGAAGAAATGATCCGGGCAAACGAACAGGCTTCAAAGAAATTATATATGATGCCGATCTATGAAAGTTCCTCCATCATTGATCTAAGACACCGCGTTGATATCCTGTACGATTTAAAGAACCTGCTTCACCCGGTGGAAGATCTCGTTTTAAATATCCGTGTCGGCGGAAATGATCTGTGTCACATGTTTGGCTTCCGCCGTCATTCCGACGAGTCCATTCACCGGATCAAACCTGTTGCTGATATTTTTTCTGATATCATAACCGTTTACGGCATGGACTACGTCATCTCCGGTCCTGTGTGGGAATATTATTCGGGTGATAATTGGGAAAATGGATTAATTCAGGAATTAAAAGACGATAAACTCTGCGGATTCACCGGAAAAACTGTCATCCATCCAAACCAGATTTCCGTTGTAAACAAAGCTTATCAGGTTACACGATCAGATTTTAACGATGCAAAAGCAATTTTAAACTGGGATAAAAGCTCTGCCTCCCTGGTTGCCGGAAATCCGGCTCAGGAAAGGATGAACGAGTACAAAACCCACCGTAACTGGGCAGAAAAAATATTTTTTCTTGCAGAGGTCTTTGGCATCCAGGGCTAAATTTATGTATGCATAAATTCATTGGCATGATAGACCAGACTTATCTATGCATAAATTTCCTTGGAAACCGACAGTATTTTTATATATCTGACATTTTTTTAATGATACCGCAGCATTTATAATGCCTCATCGGATAATACTGGATTGGTACATTTTTTTCCTCCGCTAATCTCACAAGATGTCCAAGCTGCGGATCTCCCTTATACCTCTCATCAATCAGAATCTTCCAGGGAACCCTTCGGAGCAATACTCTTGTTGCCTCACCAATTCCCGGCTTAATCAGATTGATGTCATCAATTTCAAATGTTTCTGCGATCTGTTTTACCTCATCAATGCCAAAGCCTTCCACCCTCTTATCTTCTTTTCCTGTATCCATATTAAATTCTTTTTCGATGGTATGGATAAACTCGTAGGACAGATCCGAATCTTTTAATTCGCCATAATAGACAGCTCCGTGAAAATCATCTTTGCCTATGATATCACTTCTTAAAAATGTTCTGCTGACCAGACCTGACACTGTGCTGTTTAAACAGGAACTCGGTATTAAAATGTCATCATGTGTACCGCAAAGTTCTGTCACATTGGCAGGATCTGCTATCACTGCAATATCGAACGATACACCTTCATACTGTGCAATATCTTTTGTTAATTCATTTAATATTGCACCCTTTCCAATCCACCCATCCACAAACAACAACTGCCCGGGTTCATACCGGCTCAACAGATATTTCATCGCATTGTCATCAATCCCTCTGCCACGAATAATGGAAATAGAATAATGCGGTACATTGATATGATATTTTTTTGCAATGTATCTTTTGACTAAAATTCCGATTGGAATACCTGCACGGGCCAATGAAACGAGCACAATGTTCTGTCCCTTTTTTTCAATGATCTTGTCCGCAAGTCTTCCAACTGCCAGTGCTACCGGTTTTGCATAATTTTTTAACGCTTCCCGGTATACCTGCATATATTTTTCTGTCGGAACGTATTCGATTGGAAGCATTTCACTGTAATGCCTGCCCGCCTGAATCAGTTTTTCCCGTTCTTCGGTCGGCTGTGGCTGCACCATGCCAGTGATATCTTTTAGTAAAAGGATCACATCCTCATCGTTGTATGAACTTCTCATTTTTGTCCTCATTCCTATATTCTCTTTAATACCAACGGATCACAGATATATTTTCATTTTTCATCCGAAGTGCGTAAATCAGCGTTTCTAATCCTTTTAACGACGCTAATGCTGCATCCGTCATAACGATAACCCTGTCATAGTTTTCCAAATCATAAATAAAAGTCTTTCGATCCGGATCATATAAGCTGCGCAGTTCATATCTGCAATGCAGTGGATACTCTTCCTCGGTACTGACCGCGATCGGACTTCTAGTCGTAGAATGGCAGCGGACAACACATCCCATTTTTTCGATTTCGTACCCTGTCAGAAGTGCCGGATACATAAACTCTTCCGTGCCAATCACAAGTACACGTTCACCCTGTTTCACAACAGTCTCTGTGATCACAGTTTTCGCAAGTTTTTTACATGCAGCCTCATATTGTTTTGCGTCAACGAAACGTCTTGCATTCATCCATCCGGGAATCGATATGATATGTTCCCGCATGTTCTTCTCCGATTGCACATCAATATCCGCGCTTTCCTGCGTATGATTCTCCGGAATCGCACAAATATATAAACCATCACATCTATACTGCTCCGCAACCGCACCGTATCCGGAATGATCCGTTTTTACCAGATAATGAAGTTCTATTTTTTCATCCTGATAAATTTTTAAGTATTCTTCTGTCATTCCATTTAACAATGAAGCAACTGCAAATTTTGTTTTTTTCTGATACTCTTTTGTTATGATCTTAATGATATTCATGATCGTATTCCCAGTGGTCACCTCATCCTCTATAAATACTATCCTGTCGATATCATTTATCACACGGTCTATATCATCTTTTACCAATTTCTGCTCAGTCGCATGGCTGTGCGCTTCCGAAAAAAATAAATATCTGGCATCCGGTATTACTTCCCGTGTTGTCTGGATATACTTTGTTCCCAGAGTGATCGCAGCCTGCGCACCGATTGCTGTTGCAGTTTCTGCAAAACCGATCAAAAGCAGCCTCTCGCCTTCATATTTTCCCTGAAGCTTCTCTGCAAGACTTTTAAATAAATTCAGTGCTTTCGAAGGTTCTACCGGAACATGTTTTCCCTGCAGTGGATCTACTACCAGATAACTTCTTTTGGTATTGTTTTCCCGTTTTGCTATTCTCACTAAATCTTTTTGCTGATAGTTCATATGTTTTTGATTTTCCTGACGTTCGTTAATTTTTTACGATCTGTTTTCCAAAGGTTTGGAGATATTCCTGGGCAGTCTGTAATGATATATTTAGTTTTTTCTGCAACCGCTCTAAAATAGCGTCTTCTGGCAACCCTAAATCACAACATGTATCTACAATTCCACGTGCTTCTCCTCTCGCTTCTCCTCTTGCTACATCCTGCTCTATTTCATCTTTCATTAATTCCCGTAATGCTTCGCACATACCATTCGCCCTCCTTACCTTTTGATATATTTCATAGTTCGCACTAACACTTGCCTGCAATACCGCATCTATATTATTCCGCTCTCGCGGTGTCTTCATGTTTTCCGTTTGTTCTAAGAACTTCCTGATATCCTCTATATCGGCATTCGCAGATAAGATTCTTAGACTGCTGTGCCGGCTGCGGTTTAACCTGCTGATCACCACAATCTGCACCGGGAATAAAATATTCCCTCTCACGTAATAAATACCTGGATATTTTTCTTCCAGTACATATCCTTTTCGTTCTAATTCCAAAAACAGTTCTCTTGGATATGCTTCACGGAACAATGATACGGTCAGTTCGTCCGCCGGGATTTCATCGATTGTTTTCCCATATCCTTTATAAAGGCAGGCATATCCAAGTGTTTTGTAAAGAGTGTCTATCGACAGTTCATCTCCCGGTCCTTTGTATTCTAACACATTGTACTTTCGCATGATATGACCGATTTCATTTTTCATCACTTTTTCTGCATTTTCTTCTTTTATGATCAGAAGATCAATACGGATCGGTTCTTTACTCAAATGATACTCCGAGATTAAATCAAGTTCCTCGATGTTTTCCTTTAGTTCCAGTTCCGCTGCTGCATAAAACGCAGGATGCCACTGGATCTTTTTGGCTTTGTCTGATGACGATTTCTTTGTCTTTTGCGCGATAATCGTTTCCTCCCTTTTTATTCGGGAGAATCGTCTAATATTTTCGAATCCTCCCTGCTTTTATTTTTATTTAGTGGTGATTTAAAAGCATTGAAAATTCTGATATCCGACGTGGTGGCTTGCTTATTGATATACAAAGCCCTTAACGTGGTTTTGACTTGTTTTGAAACGGCGTATGCTGCCTGATAGATTTTGTTAGAATGTAATGCTTTGTTTTTTTAATATATTTTCTAAACTTATACCACTTGTTTTCCAAAAGTTTTGAGATATTCCTGTGCAGTCTGTAATGATATATTTAGTTTTTTCTGCAATCGTTCCAAAATAGCACTTTCAGAGAGGCCAAACTCATATCCCATTTCAACAATACCTTCGGCTTTGCCACGCATTTCTCCTCTCGCTTCTCCTCTCGCTACATCCTGCTCTATTTCATCTTTCATTAATTCCCGTAATGCTTCGCACATACCATTCGCCCTCCTTACCTTTTGATATATTTCATAGTTCGCACTAACACTTGCCTGCAATACCGCATCTATATTATTCCGCTCTCGCGGTGTCTTCATGTTTTCCGTTTGTTCTAAGAACTTCCTGATATCCTCTATATCGGCATTCGCAGATAAGATTCTTAGACTGCTGTGCCGGCTGCGGTTTAACCTGCTGATCACCACAATCTGCACCGGGAATAAAATATTCCCTCTCACGTAATAAATACCTGGATATTTTTCTTCCAGTACATATCCTTTTCGTTCTAATTCCAAAAACAGTTCTCTTGGATATGCTTCACGGAACAATGATACGGTCAGTTCGTCCGCCGGGATTTCATCGATTGTTTTCCCATATCCTTTATAAAGGCAGGCATATCCAAGTGTTTTGTAAAGAGTGTCTATCGACAGTTCATCTCCCGGTCCTTTGTATTCTAACACATTGTACTTTCGCATGATATGACCGATTTCATTTTTCATCACTTTTTCTGCATTTTCTTCTTTTATGATCAGAAGATCAATACGGATCGGTTCTTTACTTAGGTGATACTCTGATATTAAATCAAGTTCCTCGATGTTTTCCTTTAATTCCAGTTCCGCCGCCGCATAAAATGCAGGATGCCACTGGATCTTTTTTACCTTGTCTGCTAACGCTTTCTTTGTCCTTTGCGCGATAATCGTTTCCTCCCTTTTATTCGGGAGAACCGTCTGATATTTTCGAATTCTCCCTGCTTTTATTTTGATTTACTGGTGATTTAAAAGCATTGAAAATTCTGAGTGGCTCGCATGTTAATATGCAGCCTTTAACGTGGTTTTGATTTGTTTTGAAACGGCGTATGTTACCTTATAGATTTTGTTAGAATGTAATGCTTTAAATAGATTGTAACATGCCGACATATATCTGTCAGTAGTATCACATATTTTTTATTATTTTTGTAATATCTGCACAAAATGTGTGTACTGATTTTCTACTTAGACAATATGTAATGACCTCCGATTTGTAGCAACGTGGATTTACCTGTATACT